>Ga0335074_10009263_pt1 | contig 13739 bp, 6 predicted proteins | sample Lox_Sample_23_FD_206715 | JGI IMG/M metagenome (GOLD analysis project Ga0335074, IMG submission 206715) | Soil microbial communities from Loxahatchee National Wildlife Refuge, Florida, United States - Lox_Sample_2.3 | ecosystem: Environmental > Terrestrial > Soil > Wetlands | place: USA: Florida...
AAGAAACTCGCAGGCATTCGAGAATACCTCAACAAATGTAGCCGCTTCTCAGATGCGCAATGCCCTCAACAACCTCACGGACACGGTCAAGGACCCTGCGTCAAGGAAGAGGTTTGAGACCGAAATGGACAACTTCTTCTCTCTTTTCCGACGATACCTCAACGATAAGGCCAAGGGCAACGCCATTGAGTGGGGCCGTATCGCTCCTCCAAAGGCGGACCAGGTCGTCGAATACAGCACTCTACCCAACTCTGAGGCTGTTGAATACTTGAACAAGCTCGCTGTGGTCAAGCTCAACGGTGGTCTTGGTACCTCCATGGGTTGTGTTGGCCCAAAGTCGGTCATTGAGGTCCGTGACGGCATGTCATTCCTCGATCTCTCCGTCAGGCAGATTGAGTACCTCAACCGAACATACGATGTCAACGTGCCTTTCGTCCTCATGAACTCGTTCAACACGGATGCAGACACCGCCAACATCATCAAGAAGTACGAGGGTCACAACATTGATATCATGACCTTCAACCAGTCGCGTTACCCGCGTATCATCAAGGACTCACTTCTGCCAGCACCAAAGTCTGCAGACTCGCAGATCTCCGACTGGTACCCTCCAGGCCACGGTGATGTTTTCGAGTCGCTTTACAACTCTGGCATCCTTGACAAGCTCATCAACCGTGGAATTGAGATCATCTTCCTCTCCAACGCTGACAACCTCGGAGCTGTTGTTGACCTCCGCATTCTCCAGCACATGGTGGACACGAAAGCCGAATACATCATGGAGCTTACAGACAAGACCAAGGCGGATGTCAAGGGTGGCACCATCATTGACTACGAAGGTTCGGTGCGCTTACTCGAAATCGCACAGGTGCCAAAGGAGCACGTCAACGAGTTCAAGTCGATCAAGAAGTTCAAGTACTTCAACACCAACAACATCTGGATGAACCTGCGTGCCGTGAAGCGCGTTGTGGAGAACAACGAACTCAACATGGAGATCATCCCCAACGAGAAGAGCATTCCAGCAGACAAGAAGGGTGAAGCCGACCTCAGCGTACTTCAGCTTGAGACTGCCGTCGGTGCTGCCATCCGGCACTTCCGCAACGCTCACGGTGTGAATGTGCCACGTCGTCGCTTCCTGCCAGTCAAGACTTGCTCCGATCTCATGCTGGTCAAGTCGAACCTGTACACATTGCAGCATGGTCAGCTCGTTATTGATCCGAATCGTTTCGGTCCGGCTCCTCTCATCAAGCTTGGTAGCGACTTCAAGAAAGTTTCCAGCTTCCAGTCGCGTATTCCCAGCATTCCGAACATTGTCGAGCTCGACCACCTTACCATCACGGGAGCAGTCAATCTCGGTCGCGGTGTGACGCTGAAGGGTACCGTCATCATTGTTGCTAGCGAGGGCAGCACCATTGACGTTCCACCGGGATCGATTCTTGAAAACGTTGTGGTTCAGGGTAGCTTGCGTCTTCTCGAGCACTAGAGGTTAAACTAGCGAGTTCGGGCGATTTCAATTCAGTCACCTGTGCCAGAAGAGGTTATTATGGGCTTACGCTCATCTTAACATAGGCATAAAGAATTCAAATGACATAGAGTGTTTAAATATCATGCGGAAAGGAAGCAAGGATCACGGGTTCGTCTTTTCTCACACTCAAAAGGTGATAATACTTTTAAATGAGCACGGTTGCGATGTTTAGCTTAGACAAAAGCAAAATTGAGATATTGTCTACTCGTACGCATGTCCGCCTTGCTTCTTGCGTGTACTTGTAATGGATCAGGCTATGCGAGTCAGGAACGGGTAATTGGGCTGCAGGTCGACAAGCCCGTTCTCGGTCAGCTCTCCTGGTTTGCATGAAGCCATCGTTAAATTCGATTGTGTCAGGCTGTAGGCAATCATCATGGAAGGTTGGCGCCACATGACCACGTAAATGCATGTTCGCAGGACAATTTAGGTGTTTGGTCGGTCAGGTCATGATGTGAAAATGGATCGACTACGCCACTTGCCGGTGGCTGTGCATATAATACGTCGAGCTGCTGACTTGCCGCATGCGGACTCCCACCGAAAGCGAGCACGCCCACTGCCAACAAATCACAAATGCAACCCATCCCACTGACTACCTGCTACACTCCACAATTGCTACCTGCGCCAGCCCAGGCGACCGCATTCATCCCGTCTCCAGTTTAAACTATGGCTTGACCACAAGCCTGAGCCGTGGCCTGCTCTTAGGCACGACGACACAGATCCGCATATTAAACAGCGGAAGCCACTCGAAGCTGACCGCAGCATCATGGAAGCCAGCGTTGCTCCCGCCATGGCAGATCAAACACAAACAGTGACGCAAGAACAAACACAGGCACAGGCACAGGCACAAGTGCAGGCGCGTGTGCAATCACCAGTGCAGTCACCGCCCCCTCCAGACAATGTCGAGACACGAGAAGCCATGGAGTACTGGGGCTATCTTTTCAAGCCGGACAAGTGTGGCACCGAGAAGTTGAATCGCCTTCTCTTCGGTATTGCACAGTGCATTGTACGTGTTGAAACGGCGCACATTCAACATCGACCACCGTGCTAACAAATCCTGCTTTCAGTCTGCCACGTTTAATCAACCGACCGACTCACCCGATCTCACACCTTCACAGCTGGCGGCATTCTATAAAGCCGTTGGAGGTAACTACGACGTCCTCTTCGTCGATTCTCCGATAAGCTCCATAGCCTTCATCTACAGATCTCTCGGTTGCCTTCATTCACTACAACCAAACTACTCCGGTCAACGTCCTGCTTACCAGCAACCTACAATCCCAGCTCTAAAGCAAAAAGGGTTTGTAACATGGGAGACGATTCAGTTGCTACTAGGACCCGAAGAGCATGTGGTTTTACTGCAGAACGCACTGCAGCAATTGGACGTTCGGGACCCGGTTGACGGTACTGCCTTCCCAAAAATACTGCCGAAGGAAGCCTTTCCAGACAAACCAGACCAGGAAATGCTCGATTGGTATGACGTAGTGTCGGAGAAACTAACGAAAGATGTCGAAACCTCGGCTCTGTTGAGGTCTCCTCCTCGGCGTAATGGTGTTCCTCTGGCAGATATCGAGGCAACCAACATTCCTCGCTTGTCCATCGAATCCGAGTCGCCCGAAGAAACAGACCATGCGGCACGCTACTTCGCTGACCCGCTGTATACGCGCAACCGGCTGGAGCGCCGTGAGCGCGGACGTGTCGAACGTGTCGACCGTCTAGACCGACCCGATCGACCCGATCGATTCGAGCGACCTGAGCGGCTGGAACGACCTGATCGCCTCGAACGACCTGGCGCGGGACCGCGTCGCTACTCGCGTGATGCCGACGTGCGCCGCAGCCCGTCGACGCGCGAATATGTGACAGAACGCAGCAAGGACTTTGTGCACCAAGTACGGCATCTGATCTCGCCGCGCACCAGTAGTCATTCCCGACGGCGGAGCCTGCCAGACCGAACAGCGTCACCCGGCGATGCACGGTACCGGCGCGGCGAAGATGACCGGCGTGATGACGAAGGACCTACGTATCGGCGCGATGAAGAAGATCCTTTGTACCGGCGTGACGAAAAAGGATCCGCATACCGGCGCGACGAAGAACGACCGACGTACCGGCGCGACGCCGACGAGCCGGCCTACCGCCGCCGTGACGACGCCATCCCGCTCGACGATCGGCGCTACGTACCAGCAGCCGCACCGCCCTCCTCGCGGCGCTCGCCCACCGCAGTCGGCGGCATCCCGCGGCCGCGCTCCACGCGCAACAGCACGTCCGACAGTGAGTCGTCGGACGCGGACGACCCGCCCTCGCCACGGCGCGTGTCGCGCAGCCCGGCCGGCCACCGCACATCCGGCTCCGGCGCCGGCGCCGCCGCGCCAGGCGCGTACGTGCGGCGCCACAGCCGCGACGACGAGCGCGGCGCGCACGCCCGCCGCAGCAGCGCCGGCCGGCCCGCCGACGAGCCGCAATCGCAACCACCGCCGCAGCCGCAGCCGCCGAAGCCGAAGCCCACGTCCATGGCCTCGCTCTACGCGGAGGAGGCCATGCCGCCGTTCCGCCGCCACTCCGATGCCTTCGCCGCCGGCCCCTTTAAGCCGAGCCTCGCGCCGCCGTTCGCCGCCCAGGTCGCGGGTGCGGGGCCCGGCGCCGCGCCCACGCCCGAGCGCTACGTCCCGGCTTATACGGGGCGTGGTGCAGCCGCGTCGGGCGCCCGGCACGGCCGCGAGAGGTATGGCGAGCGGGAGAGGGAGCGGGAGAGGGAGAGGGATAGGGAGAGGGAGAGGGATAGGGAGAGGGATAGAGATAGGGATAGAGATAGAGACAGGGAGAGGGATGATAGGGAGCGTGAGAGGGATAGGGATCGGGATAGGGATCGGGATAGGGATAGGCTGAGGCCTGAGGGTCGGACACGGTTGGCACCTGACGAGCGTGATGAGCGTGATGAGCGTGATGAGCGCGATGAGCGCGATGAGCGTGGTGCTGGTGGCCCTCACAGGAGGCCTCGCAGTAGGAGCGAGGATCCGCCTGGTAGGATTGTCGAGCCTGATGATAGGGATGTCGAGGATGCGAAGAGGCTGTCCAGATATGTCACGCATGGTGTCGGTGGCAGGAAGTATGCCGTTCCCGACTGGAAATAGGCTGGTTGCGTGACAGACGATGAGAGATGACTTCATGTATGGAGGATGACTACTGAGGATACCCGCTTCTCTACTTTTGTGGGTTTTTGGCGTTTGGGTGGGATTAATGACGTGCTATTGATCTCTGCTACTGGTTTGGATATTTCTGACGCTTGAGCATTGCCTGATGAATGGAAACTGACGGCTCTTTTAATGCGAACGAATATTTTCACTGCTTATAAATACTTGGATTCGTTCAGTTCTATCCGTGGTTCATTAGGCCATATACCGAATCTGATCATGGTTCTAAGTTGATACTATACACAATTCTTGGCAGGTGCAGTTCACGAAGTAGACCTTGAGCCAAGACATCGACACAACTTGTTACGAACGATATCGTACCTCACACGATCAACTTCAACGATGAATGACTGGCAAATCTTAGACACTGAGGGTTTGGTAGCTAATACGTTTGAACTAAGAAGCTGCTCTCCCGACTACTGGCGCTGACTCTGGCGCTAACTTTATACTTCCAGCATATCTAAACGTACCGAACTTGATTGCTACGGACGATGGTTCCATGATAGTCTGAGCCGCTACGACATAATTCCAGGCTATACGAAGGCGAGACACTGACGGCTAATAATTCGCAAGTATGTTACATTCTCCTCCTAGCGTAGGCAAATGCAGCATTGATTACAAGCGCTCGGATAGCGTACATGAAGACATTTGCTGTGTGTGCAAGTTTGCGTGCTACTGCAAAGACGTGTACGGTTTACGTGAGGAGATAGGTTGAAAGGAAGGTGGTTGGAAGGCATTTGGGCCTAGTAATAGCCACCGTACACGATGGTTTGCAGATTCGATCCACTGAAATGCGGGCGCAATGGCGCCGCTCTAGGGCCAGGGTGGCCTGTACATGGCACATCTCACCAGCGCTCGGTACTTATCGTATCGACTTTGGAATCACTCCTTCCTATCCGTTGCCGCGGTCAGATCTAAAAAAACTGGGAAGCCATTGTCTGATTTCACGGCAGCGGCGTGTGGGTTGACTTGCACAGGCAGAACTGTGGGATTGCATCACGCACACTTTAACAACCTCCTCCAACATTGACTCGATTGCATTTCTCTTTCTTCATCCATCGTCGTCATCGCCGTTCACCATCTCTTTTCATCCCTGCGAACGGAGACACCGCGCGGGGGGTGAAGTGTGGCTTGGTCTGGAATTCGCTGGCTTCACTGCTCTCGCCACCACTTCAGCTGCCAGCCATCGTGTGAGTGCATCATAGCGCCGGACTTTGCCCAGATTTCCTGCGCTGCGTCTGCTTGCTTGCTTGCTTGCTTGCGTAGCTCTCAAGCGGGCGGTGCGCGAAGCTGCGAGGCCTGCTATACCCTTCGTAGCAGCTTAGCACCAAGAAATCTGCCATCACCACATCCTCCGCCAGATCTATCTCATCATCCCTCCGCTTCCTCCTTTCTAGCCGGCTCCAGCCTTCGCAATTCATCTCCTCCATTCTCGTCCTCCATTGTTTGTTGTCGTTACTCCTTTGCAACCAACCATCATCACTAGTTGGCTCATTGCCGATGACGTTCACTGGCAACAATCCCTGAGGGAAGCTACGCCGCTTTTTAATCCAAGGTACCCGCCGAAACCTTGAACTTCCGAAATCCGACTGAGCTTACCTCCACCTGCCACCCTCCTCCCCTCTTCCCACCTTACCTTTCATTCTTTTCGCTCCCTCACTATGGCCGCGCCGAGTGAGGCCTCGGAGCTCAAGCAGCAGGGTGCTCTCGAGGCGGCCAAGGACCCAAACAATCCCGTCACGTCCGAGGCTGCTCAGAGAACCATAGTCAACGAAGCAAAGAAAGCCGGCGTCCCAGGCTTCCAATTCGATCCCAATGCCACTCCAGCCGAAAAAGCTGCTCAAGCTGCCGCTGCAGTTCCTCCGGGTATCAAGCCTGAGAGGAAAAACAAGGCGGTCGCGCTGGCGACGGACGTCGATACCGGCAAACCAGACTACGACCTCCCAGATGCCTCCAAGGGCGATGCCTTATCCCCGACAACTGCAAAAGAATTCGAAAAGTCCAAAGCCGCCAATGGCTCCTTACACGGCGAGGACGACGAATGGTCGCGCGTGGGCTGGGCTCCGCGATTCGGTTTTCCGCCCGGCGACTTCGACAGCAGCGAGAGCCTCCAAGACCGCTTGACCTGGCTCGAGACACGGTTGGATGATCGGTTCTACGGCGACTGGTGGCACAATGCCGGTGTGATCATCTTCGCCTGTTTGGCTTGCTGGACAACGGCAGTCCTTGGTGGAGGCCTTGGCTACGTATTCATCATCATGGCTATCTGTGCTACTTACTACCGTACCTCAATCAGGCGTGTTCGCAGAAACTATCGCGACGACATCAATCGTGAACTCGCCAAATCTCGTCTTGAAACTGATACCGAGTCGCTCGAGTGGATCAACAGCTTCCTTGTCAAATTCTGGCCCATCTACGCACCTGTTCTGTGCAAGACCATCATCCAATCTGTCGATCAGGTGCTCAGCACCAGCACTCCAGCCTTTTTGGACAGTCTGCGCATGAAAACCTTCACCCTCGGTACCAAACCTCCACGTCTCGAACACGTCAAGACATACCCGAAGAGCGAGGATGACATTGTTCTCATGGACTGGAAATTCTCTTTCAATCCAAATGACACGTCGGATATGACTGCTCGTCAAATCAAGGTCAAGCAAAATCCCAAGATCGTGCTTGAGATTCGAGTTGGCAAGGGTGTTGTCTCCAAGGGTCTCGATGTCATCGTCGAGGATATGGCTTGTTCTGGGCTCATGCGTGTGAAGCTGAAGCTCCAGCTCCCTTTTCCACACATTGAACGAGTCGAAATCTCCTTCCTCGAACGACCCACGATTGACTACGTCTGCAAGCCTATTGGTGGTGAGATGTTTGGTCTGGACACAAATTTCATCCCTGGTCTCTCTCACTTCATCATGGAACAGATCCACGGCAATCTTGGCCCGATGATGTACGATCCAAACGTGTTCCCAATTGAGATTGCCAAGATGCTTGCCGGTACTCCGGTCGACCAAGCCATTGGCGTCTTGCAAATCACTTTCCACGGCGGTGTGGGATTGTCGCTTCCTGGTGGAGGCTCTCCAGATGCCTATGTCATGGCAACTATCAATGGACGGCAGGAATTGTTCCGCACCAAATATATTAAACAGAACGCGAACCCGAGGTGGAATGAAACAACCAATATCATCATCACGAGTCTCAAGGACAGTTTGGATATCCCTGTCTATGATTGGAACGAATACAGAAAAGATCGCGAAATTGGAAGGTGTACCTTCCCGCTGGAGAGATTTCAAGACCATGATGAATATGAGAATCTACAGCTTGAAGTCAAGCTTAACGGAAAGCCCAAGGGTGCTATCCAGTGCGATTTGAGATTCTTCCCCGTGCTTGGAGAGACAAAACTTCAAGATGGTACCGTTCTACCTCCACCGGAATCTATGACTGGTATTGCGCGCTTCACCGTCGAACAAGCAAAGGATCTTGACGGTACAAAATCTCTTATTGGCCAGCTCAATCCATACGCGGTACTGCTTTTGAACGGCAAGGAAGTTCAAGTTTCGCAGAAACTCAAGAGAACCAACAATCCAATCTGGGGAGATGCTCACAAGGATCTCCTCATCACAAACCGCAAAACTGCCAAGCTTGGACTGGTCGTAAAAGATGACAGAGACCTTGCTGGTGATCCGGTTCTTGGGAGCTACCAGATTAAACTTGACGATATGCTTGATCTCACCAAGAAGGGCCAGGAGTGGTTCAACCTCGCCGGAGTCAAGTCCGGTCGTGCAAAGATGCGTGTGGAGTGGAAACCAGTGGCCGTGAAAGGTGCTCTGATTGGCTCTAGTGGGTACATTACGCCAATTGGTGTGATGAGGCTACACTTCATCAACGCGAGGGACCTCAAGAATGTCGAAACAGTTGGCAAATCTGATCCATACGTCCGTGTTATGCTTTCCGGTATCACCAAAGGTCGCACCGTAACTTGGCGCAACGATCTGAATCCGGACTGGGACGAGGTCATTTACGTTCCTATTCACTCCGATCGCGAGCGAATAACTTGCGAAGTCATGGATGAAGAGGCAGGTATCAACCGCGATCGCTCGCTCGGCCACTACAATATCAACCTTGGTGAATACGTGCACCTGAACGAAGATACGGGTAGATGGGAAGAGAATAACGACAAGAAAACCCTCGAAGCTCAACTTACCATGGGTCCAAATAAAGCACCGAAGGGTATCGTGCACTATACGTGCTCATTCTTCCCTGCGATCCCTACCGTTGATCCCGAGGAGGAAGAGCGTGAGGAAGAAGCCAAGCAGGATGGACCCAACGGAGAAGTCAAGGGCAAGCCATCGACGGATTCAGCTCGTCCCAGCGGCGAAATTGCCAGGAAGAGCCTTGAGGGCACACCAACCAAGAGACCCGGGACTCCAGTCAAGGCACCTGGCACCCCAGTTAAGACTGTTGCCGACAACCGCCTCAGAAGTGATACTGCCGAAACTACTGGTAGCGTGAAGACGGCTAGCAGTAATGCTGGCACGGCTGCAGATGAAGAAGTTGTGAAGGAAGTGCCAAAGATTAGACTGAACAAGGACAACTTGATGGATTACGGTAAGGGTTTGCCCTGGAAGGGATGGGATCGCGAGCGTGGCAGTAAGTTCTCTTATATATATGATGGTCATCATGATACACTCCAGCATCCAGTCGTATCATTATCTATCCATATATTTAGAGGATATTACCTGCAATGGCCTTTTTCATCTCTCTGCTCAGTACTATTTATGTCGGACTAGAATACTAACGTGCTTGTAGAATCGGGTCTGCTCATCTTCAAACTTATTGACGGCACTTTCCAGCACCAGTCATGTCATCTCGAGATGCATATAGACGATAGTGCATTCCCTGCATATGCAACTAAGATATCATCGGCGAGTCACAAGTTTGACGAAAGTAAGTTTGACCACATATTTTAAAATGTACATACGCTAATAGCTTTACGCAGCTGGTGATGCGATGATTCGCGAACTCGATCAATCCAAGATCACTCTCCGTCTCGTCGAACACACAGACAAGGAAGGTAAAGGCGAGAACGATAATTCCATTGCTCACCTCAGTGGGCCAGTGTTATCGACGCTTCAAGAGTCTCTCGTAAGTAAACCCATCAGCGTAGACACCGCTTCTCGAGAGTCCAAAGTTCTCGGACAATCGACTCGTATAGTGCTATTTTGGGCGATCCAACCTAACCGTTCGCAGTACACTCCGCACGCCGTCATCCTGCGGAATGCACAAGGTGCCGAGATCGCCAAGGTCAACGTTCTCCTGAAGTATCTGCCGATTGATATGAAGCTCGATCCGAGTGAGCGCGCCGACAACTCAGGCAAGTTGAAGGTCGACGTCATGGATGCAGCAGACTTGCCCGCGGCCGACCGCAATGGCTTCAGCGACCCATACTGTAAGTTCATCTTGAACGGCAAGGAGGTGTTCAAGTCAGACAAGCAGCGCAAGACATTGCACCCGGCATGGAACGAATCATTCGAGACTATGATCCGCTCGCGCACGGCCTCAAAGTTCGTCTGCGAAGTCTGGGACTGGGACTTCGGCGACAAGTCAGACTTCCTCGGAAAGGCCGACATCAACTTGGAGCTACTAGAGCCGTTTACGCAGAAGGAGGTCACTCTGGGCCTGGATGGAAAGAGCGGCGCGGTACGACTACGCATGCTGTTCACACCAGAATACGTGACGCGGCAGAGGCAAGGCAGCTCGACGTTCCATGGCACGTTCGCAACTCCCGGCAAGGTTGTGGGCGCGCCAGTCAAGGGTATTGGCAAAGGTGCCGTTCTAGTCGGAGGTGCAGTCGGCGGTGGTGTGGTGAAAGCAGGCACGTTGCTCGGCGGCGCATTCAAACGACACAAGTCGGGCATGCAAAACGAATCCGCCGCAACCGACGCCAGCTCTGTCGCAGATCAATCCATTGTCGACGGCGGTGATTCCACACCCGGTGCGGTAGATGGGTACGGCTCACGTGCTGTGACGCCATCTACCTCTCTGGACGTCAACCACACCGGCGGTGCACTTTCCGCCACTCCGACCGGTGCCTCCGGTTCACCCGCACCACTAACGCCGCATTCACGAACCAAGTCCTGGGGCGCAACATCGCAGTCGACATACGGCGCGTCGCCGGGCGGTGACACTTCGAACCTGGGTACGGCATCGATCGCACTGCTCTCAGCATCGGGCTTCCCACCAGCAGCGCACTTGCGGCTGATCCTATCAACGCAGACGCCAAAGGGACAAAAAGAGCTACTCAAAACCAAAGCGCTCAAGCCATCGGGCCCGTCCTCGACAGCAGAGTTCGACTCCGAGAACGTAAAGGTGCGGAGCGCAGCAGACGCGCCGTTCCGCGTCAAGGCCGAGGACCACAAGACCTTCGGGTCGGACCAGGACCTGGGCGAGGGCCAGTTCTTCCTGGCGGACCAGGGCGGCGGCGGCGAGCAGGTGGTGCGCGTGGGATCCGGCTCCGTGCGCGTCCGCTCCGCCTTCGTCGCCGGCGAGCCCTCCGCCGACGACAAGCTCGCTGCCCGCGCCGGCACCCTCAAGCGCTTTTCGCGGAACTCGCGCGAGCGCAGCGCCACCCCCTCGTAGGTGCTGCCGTTTTGGCTCGCCGGTTGCGGGTTCGCTTGGGTGCGGGGCGTGGGCGTGCGTGGCCCGCCGCGGTTCTCTTCTGCTTTTTCTTCTTCTGATGTGGCGACGGACGCGTCGATTCGAAAGATCGAGCTGTCTGGTTTGTCATAGGGTTACTTAGGATACACAAAAAAGATGGCACAGGATTTGTTTTGGGAATCGGTGGACGCGCGGATTTGACCCTCTCAGGGGTCGGGTCTTTGAACACAAAAAGCGTCTCTCTAATCAAAAAATACAATCAACCGTCATGGTGAACGGAGGGCTTGTGGGTGGAAAAACAAAGCTGGTGGATGAAGTCTGATTCGTGTACGTCCTTTATTGATATCCAATTGAAACCGTACCTAATCTTATACCTTCCAACCATGTGATATTTGTCTCTGCTTTAAGGATGTGACGAGTATGGTTTAGTCATGTTCAGTGTCGGCAGCTTTCCAATTTCACGTTGCAAGCTTAATAAGCTGTTGGCAGCAATGGCACAAGATTGGAATATCTCCTGTCGTAAGTTCAAACTAATGAATACGGAATAATTCATTCCGGCATAACAGCATATCAATCATGAGCAGTAACTCGTTCGCGATCCAAAACACCTTCAAAAAAGCGTCATGACTTGCGTCAAAAGGTCTAATTCATGCAAAGAATGCCCCTCTCACTCAGGAGTAGAGCTTCTTATCGAAGGTATGCAAACCATGCACGTTACCTTCAGCTTGAGCACTCACAGTTCTCAGCTCAAACCTTACTTCGCCTGCGCTGACCTTTTCCCTCAACTCTGTGAGGCTCTGCACGCCGATATCTTGCAGTGAGTGCTGCACTCCGGCCATCAGGTACGGCACAAACTTAGTGACGCTGCCGCGGTCCAGCACCGAGCCAGACACGCCCTGCGCAACGAGAAGCCTGTCGCCCTCGGAGAAGTAGCGCGCAGTGCCGGCATTGGAGGCCTTCGCGTCCTTGGCGGAGCCGCGGCCGGCCTTCTTGTCCTCCATGGCATCGATGGAGCCCATGCCGCGGTACGCCTTGACGAGCTGGCCCTCGCGGCTGACGAAGTACTGGCCCGGCGACTCCGACGTGCCGGCGAGCAGGCCGCCCATCATGACCGTGCAGGCGCCCAGCGCCAGGCCCTTGACGATGTGGCCGACGTTCTGGATGCCTCCGTCGGCGATGCACGGCACGCCGAAGCGTGCCGCAAACCGCGACACGTTATACACGGCCGCGGCCTGCGGGCGCCCCACCGCCATCACCTCCTGCGTGATGCACGCCGAGCCGCTGCCCATACCGATGCGCAGGCCGTCGGCGCCGGCCGCGATCAACGACGCCGCCTGCGCCGCCGTCACGACATTCCCGCCGATCACCTCCAGCCCTGGGTAGTGCGCCTTGACAAACTTGATCATCTCGATCTGGTACACGCTGTTGCCTTGCGACGAGTCCAGCACCGCGATGTCGAGCCCTGCTTCCACCAGCTTCTGCAGCCGGATCTTGTCGTCCGGCCGCGTGCCGATGGCTGCGGCGGCGATCAGTTGCTTCGAGTCAGGCAGCTTGGAGGCGAGTGGGTAGTGCAGGTTTTTGGTAAGGTCGGACCGCGAGAGAAGAGCGATTAGGTTACCTTGCTGGTCGACGATTGGAAGCTTGCCTTTCTTCGATTTGGAGAGAATGGAGTTGGCCTCTTGGAGCGTGATGCCGGTGCGGGCTGTGACCAGGTCGGTTGACATGACCTCGCTGACAGGTTCCGACATATTGTTGTGGAATTGAATATCACGGTTGGTTACAATACCAACGAGCTTAGACCGAAGTGTGCCGTTTTCTACAGTGAAGAACGTCAGCTATATTCGCATATAAGACCGAGAGAACAATAAGAGGCGCGAATGAAAGTCAGACAGAAATCTCCATTATTCCACATCACGGAGTCCCGTTTGCGGATGAACGAAAGTTGTAAAAGGGCAAAGATTTTGATCATCACTGAAGGTTTGAGAAAATACTGAGAGTAGCTTAGACTTACCGGTGACGGGAAAGCCGCCAAAGCCCCATTTCTTTCTCAGCTCTTCAGCTTCACCCACCGTCGTTCGCGGAGATATTACGACGGGATCGAGAATGAAGCCGTTCTCAAACCTCTTGACTTTCCGAACCATCTCGGCTTGGTCTTCTATCGAGCAATTGTGGTGGATGACGCCAAGACCGCCGAGGAGAGCCATGTGAATGGCCATGGAGTGCTCAGTGACCGTGTCCATGGGTGATGAGAGAAACGGCGTCTTGATTGAAATTCTCTTCGTAATTGGCGTATCCAGGGTCACGGCAGAGGCAGGAAAGCCTACATTGGTTTGTAAGTTTACGCGTTACCCCACGATGGTGGAAGTGTCATGTACCGACGTAGCCGG
>Ga0335074_10009264_pt1 | contig 13738 bp, 11 predicted proteins | sample Lox_Sample_23_FD_206715 | JGI IMG/M metagenome (GOLD analysis project Ga0335074, IMG submission 206715) | Soil microbial communities from Loxahatchee National Wildlife Refuge, Florida, United States - Lox_Sample_2.3 | ecosystem: Environmental > Terrestrial > Soil > Wetlands | place: USA...
CGTTCCCAGCGCCGGACCCGGCAGGCACGCAAACGGTAGTCGACCGCGTCAGCTTCGACGTTGCCGCCGGGGAGACCTTCTGCCTGGTAGGGGAGAGCGGCTGCGGCAAGACGATGAGCGTCTTGGCCGTCCCAGGGCTGGTACCCGCGCCGGGGATAGTCTCCGGCGGCTCCGTGCTCTTTGACGGCGCCGAGCTGGCCGGTGCCTCCGCCCGCATCCTCGGCAAGGTCCGCGGCAGCCGCATCGGCTTCATCTCGCAGGAGCCGATGACCGCGCTTGACCCGTCCTTCACCGTCGGCAGCCAGCTGCGCGAGGTGCTGCGCCGACACGCTGCAATTGACCGCCGGACCGCGCGGGCCCGGTGCCACGAGCTGCTCGGCGAAGTGGGGATCCCAGATCCCGCGGCGACCGCGAAGCTCTTCCCGCACCAGATCTCCGGCGGCATGGCCCAGCGTGTCGCGATCGCGATAGCGCTCGGCGGGGAGCCGGACCTGCTGATCGCTGACGAGCCTACGACCGCGCTCGACGTCACCGTGCAGGCGGAGATCCTGGACCTGCTACGCGGGCTCTGCGAACGGCGCAACATGGCGCTGCTACTCGTCACGCATGACCTCGGCGTCGTCGCTGACATCTGTGACCGCGTGGCGGTCATGTACGCCGGGCAGATTGTCGAGCAGGGCAGCGCCGAGGAAGTTCTCAGCGACCCGAGGCACCCGTACACGATCGGGCTGCTCAGCTCGATGCCCGGGGCGGCTAAGGCCGGGATCGCGCTGGCGGCGATACCGGGAACCGTACCGGTCCCGCGGGACTGGCCCGCCTGGTGCCGTTTCGAGCCGCGCTGCCCGCTGGCGGCAGACGCGTGCCGGGCCGGCGCGATCGCGCTGGCCGGCCTCGGTGCCGGCCGGCTGAGTCGCTGCGCCAGGGTCGCCGACCTCGCGGGGGAGCGTTGAGGCGCGTGAGCGAACTGCTCAGCATCGAGGACCTGACTGTCTCGTTCCGCCCTGGCACCGCCGCGGTCGACGATGTGACGCTGACAGTCAGCCGCGGCGAGACCGTCGGCCTGGTCGGCGAGTCAGGATCGGGCAAGACGACGATCGGCCGCGCGGTACTCGGACTGGTCGCCGTGACCGGCGGGCGCATCGTCTTCGACGGCACGGAGATAGGGAACGTGCCGGCCTCAGCACGCGGCATGCTCGTCAGCCGGCTGCAGACAGTGTTTCAGGACCCAGGCAGCTCCCTGAACCCGGCACGCACTGTCGGCCACAGCGTCGTCGAGCCACTGGCAGCCGCTCGCACTGTCAGCTCGGCAGGCCTCCGCGCACGGGCCCTCGAACTACTGCAGGCCGTCGGCCTGCCAGCGGAGGCAGCGTCACGCTTCCCGCACGAGTTCTCCGGCGGCCAGCGGCAGCGCGTTGCAATTGCCCGGGCCCTAGCCGCATCCCCTGAGCTCATCATCTGCGACGAGCCGACCAGCTCGCTCGACCTGTCGACCCAGGCGCAGATACTCAACCTGCTCACCAGCCTGCGCGCCACACGCGGCCTGTCGTACCTGTTCATCAGCCACGACCTCGCGGTAGTGCGGCACATGGCCGAGCGCATCGTCGTCCTCTACCGCGGCAGAGTGATGGAGGCTGGCCCGGCCGAGCTGGTCAGCACCTGCCCGCTGCACCCCTACACCCAGGCGCTGCGCGCAGCAGCGCCGGCAGTCAACGTCGCCGCCCAGCGCCAGCGCCGGGCCGAACGGCAGAGGCTGATCAAGACCAGCTCCGGCGTGCCCGCTGCAGGGCCAGAGGCGTGCCCGTACGCCGTCCGGTGCGCATTCGCGGCGCCGGTCTGCGCCTCACGGCGCCCCCGGCCAGTTTCTGCCGGATCGCTGCAGCTTGCCTGCCATCGCTACGACCCCGCATCGGGACATCCGCAACAACTCGACCTGACGGAAACGCTCGACAGGTCCGCGACGGCCGCCCATGAGAGCGGCCGGGAAGGACGTGCATGAGCAGGCCCGCCGACCCCGTTCCCGGCAAGATCACCGGAAGCCTGGAACAGCGAGCCGCGCTGACCTCCGGCAGCGGCACCTGGACCACCACCGGCATCCCCGGCGTGCTACCGCAGCTCGTGCTCAGCGACGGGCCGCACGGTCTGCGCTTCGCCGGCGCAGGCAGCGCCGGCCTGGCGCGCAGCACTCCCGCGACTTGCTTCCCGCCCGCGGTGAGCCTGGGCTGCACTTGGAACCCTGAGCTGGCCGCCGAGGTCGGCGCGGCGATCGGCCGGGAAGCGCGGACCCTCGGCGTCAACGTAGTCCTGGGACCCGGCCTGAATATCAAGCGCTCTCCGCTCGGCGGCCGCAACTTCGAGTACTTCTCCGAAGACCCGCACCTGACCGCGAGGATGGGAACCGGGCTGGTCACGGGGATTCAGTCGCAGGGCGTCGGCGCGACGGTCAAGCACTTCGCCGCGAACAACCAGGAAACCGACAGGATGCGGGTCAGCGCCGAGGTCGACGAGCGTGCGCTACACGAGATCTACCTCGCCGCCTTCGAGCACGTGATCCGCGAGGGCGGGCCGTTCGCGCTGATGGCCGCCTACAACAAGATCAACGGTGTCCCCGCAAGCGAGAACCGGTGGCTGCTGACCACCGTGCTACGCGACACGTGGGGCTACGACGGCCTGGTCATGTCGGACTGGGGCGCGGCCGGCGACCGGGTGGCCGCGCTGCGCGCCGGCCTGGACCTGGAAATGCCGCCGACCGGCACCGATGACCTGATAGCCGAGGCAGTTCGCCGGGGCGAGCTGGACCCGGCGGTGCTTGATGAGGCCTGCGCGCGGCTCGCGACGCTTGCCCGGCGCACGACCGGACATCCAGAGGCTGTCCTTGCCGACCTGCCCGCGCACGACGCCCTGGCCCGGCGCGCCGCGAGCGAGTCGATCGTGCTGCTGCGTAACGACGGCGTGCTGCCGCTGGACGCGTCGACCGGTCTGGGTGTCGCGGTCATCGGAGAGTTCGCCCGCACCCCCCGTTTCCAGGGCGGCGGATCGTCGAGGGTGGTCCCGGCGATGCTGCACACGGCGCTGGACGCGCTCACCGGCGTACTGACCGATTCCGACCGGCCGGGACCGGAGTTCGCCCCTGGGTTCCTGCTATCCGGCGAGCCGGCTCCCGCGCTGAGCGATGCCGCCATCGAGCTGGCGCAGCGGTCCGATGTCGTGCTGCTGTTCCTGGGCCTGCCTGACGCGGCCGAGTCCGAAGGTGCCGACCGCGCCGGCCTGTCACTACCGGACGTGCAAGTTGAGCTGCTGCGCCGCCTCACGGGAACGGCCGCCCGCATTGTCGTGATCTTGTCGAACGGCAGCCCGGTTGACGTCGCCTCCTGGCACGACGCCACGGCGGCCGTGGTGGAAGCATGGCTGCCGGGTCAGGCCGGCGGCCAGGCAATCGCCGACGTGCTGACTGGTCACGTTAGCCCGAGCGGTCGGCTGACCGAGACGATCCCGATCCGGATCGAGGACACGCCCTGCTACCTGCACTTTCCCGGCAAGAACGGGGTATCGCGTTATGGCGAGAGCATCTACGTCGGCTACCGGCACTACGACACGCTCGGCGTTCCTGTCGCCTACCCGTTCGGGTTCGGCCTCAGCTACGGCGCCTTCGAATACGCCAACCTGGTGGTCACGCCGGCTGGCGCCAACCAGTGGACCGTCCAGTTCACCGTGACCAACACCGGCTCACGCGCGGCCGCCGACGTGCCGCAGGTCTATGTGGCGGTGCACGAGCAGCACCCCACCCGGCCCGTGCATGAGCTGCGGGCCTTCACGAAAGTGTTCCTGGGCGCGGGTCAGGCCACGACAGTGACCCTCGCACTCACCGAACGTGACTTCGCCACCTGGGACGTCGCCGAGAACCGATCGTCGGTCGAGCCTGGCCGCTACACGATCCAGGTTGCCGCTTCATCCCGCGACATCCGGCTGCAGGCCGTCGTCACCTCGCCCGGGGACGGGCACCGCTGCGAGCTCGGTGCCACCTCGACGGTCGGGGAGTGGCTGGCGGACCAGGCGGGCGAGGCCCTGCTGGCCCCGTACCTGGACCGGATCCCGGCCTCCTGGCTCGAGCATGCACCGGAACTGCGGCAGATGATCGCCCAGCTTCCCGTGATCAAGCTGTGCACCTTCGGCCTCGGCCTCAATGCCGCGCAGCTTGCCCGCATGGCAGACCAGGCGAACAGGCGGCCGACACCGTGAATACAGCAGAACTGGCCGCGCTGATCGCCGGCCCGGTTCTGGTCGCAGCGGGCTGCGCGTGGCTATGGGCGGTCACCGACTGCCGCCCCCGCGTCCTGGCGCTGCGCGCGATGATCCTTCTCAGTGGGACCGATGAGGCACCGGCCAGGTCGGCGGCGCTACGGGAGCTGATGCCGGATGGCATCGATTGCCAGCTGGACCTTCGCTACGACGCCGGCGACCGAGACGCCCTGCTGGACGTCTTCAGGCCGGCCGCGGCCCGAGCGCCGCTACCTGCGATCGTCTGGGTCCACGGCGGCGCCTGGATCGGCGGCACCAAGAACGACATGCGCGAGTACCTGCAGATCCTCGCCGCGTATGGGTATGTCACCATCGGCGTGGAGTACAGCCACGCGCCCCGCCGCCACTACCCGACGCCCGCCCGCCAGGTCAACGCCGCGCTGACCTTCCTGACCGGGCACGCGGCAGCCCTCGGCATCGACGCCGGCCGTTTCGTGCTGGCCGGCGACTCAGCCGGCGCCCAGATCGCCGCCCAGATCGCCGCGGCGGCCACCGATCCCGAATACGCGAGCAAGGCCGCGGTGGCCGCTTCACTGCTGCCCAGCCAGCTACGCGGGGTTGTGCTCATGTGCGGTGCGTACGACCTGACCACCCGGACTCCTGACGCTAGGGCCCGGCGGGTCACTGACACTGTGCTGTGGGCCTACTCGGGGAAGAAGCGCTACTGGGACGATCCCGTCTTCGGCTACGCCTCCGTCGCCCGGCACGTTAGTGCCGCCTTTCCCCCGTCGCTGATCAGTGCCGGCAACGGCGATCCGCTGCTGCGGCAATCCCAGCGCATGGCGGCGGCGCTAACCGAGCTCGAAGTCCCGGTCGAAACGCTGTTCTTCGACGGCCACCAGCCGCCACTGCCGCATGAATGCCATCTAGACCTGCCCGACCCGGCAGCGCAGCTTGCCCTCGAACGCATCATCGCGCACGTCAGCCGGTACACGGCCGGCCATGTGTACGGAGGTGCAGAGCACACCGATGAGTGACGGGTTCCCGCCCGGATTCCTCTGGGGCGCGTCCACCTCGCCGCACCAGACTGAGGGCAACAACACCGCCAGCGACCTGTGGGCGATCGAGAACCAGCCCGGCAGCCCGATGCCAGAACCCTCTGGTGATGCCTGCGACAGCCTGCACCGCTGGCAAGAAGATCTCGACCTGGTCGCCGGACTCGGGCTGAACGCCTACCGCTTCGGCATCGAATGGGCCCGGATTGAGCCTGCGCCCGGGCTGATCTCTCCCGCCATGCTCGGGCACTATCAGCGCATCATCACCGCATGCCTCGACCGCTCGATCACGCCGGTAATAACGCTCCATCACTTCACCTCACCGATGTGGTTCCGCGCCGAAGGCGGCTGGACCTCGCCGCGCGCGCCCGAGCTCTTCGCGAACTACGTCCGGGCAGTGACGCCGATCCTGGACGGAGTGGAATGGGTTTGCACGATCAACGAACCCAACATGATCGCGATCATGCATACCGGCCGCAGCATCCCGCCCTCAGGGGAGGTCCCGGCAGCAGGCCTGCCCGAACCCCATCCGGTGGTAACCGCCGCGCTGGCCAGGGCACACCGCGCGGCCCGGCACGAGCTTTCCGTCATCAGTGGCGCCAGGACCGGCTGGACCGTGGCTAACCAGACCGTGCAGGCGGCTCCCGGCGCGGAAGAGCGCGCTGAGCGATGGCGGCAGACGCGCGAGGACCAGTTCCTTGATATCGCGGCCGGTGACGATTTCATCGGCGTGCAGGCCTACACCAGGACGGTGATCGGGACCGGCGGGCCGCTACCGCCCGCCGGGGAGACCCGCCGCACTCTCACGGGCTGGGAGTTCTACCCGGCTGCGCTCGAAGCGGCGGTCCGGCACACCAACTCGAGGCTGGCGGACGTGCCGATACTGGTGACCGAGAACGGCATCGCCACCAGACACGATCCTGAACGCATCGAATACACCCGCGATGCCCTCGCCGGACTCAGCTGCGCCATCAAGGATGGCGTAGACGTCCGGGGCTACCTGCACTGGTCGCTGCTCGACAACTACGAATGGGGCTCTTACCAGCCCACCTTCGGACTGGTTGCCGTCGATCGCGCTACCTTCGCCCGCACGATCAAGCCCAGCGCCCGCTGGCTCGGCAGCATGGCCTGGGCAAACGACCTCCTGTGCTGACCAGGGCGCACTCTAACTCTGCATGGCCTGCGCAGCTATGAGCCGGCTGCCAGAAGGCGATCGCAACCCGTCGGCACGAGCTGTTCGGCGAGATGCATCAGGACGAGGCCTTCGAGGTTCTCGGTCTGGCCAGTCGCCGAATGCGCAAGCTCGCCCACGTGGTCGCTCCTTAGCCCGGCGACTCACCCGCCGAAGAGGTGGTGGTGGGAAGCTGCGATGTTCCCGGCCGCCATCGCTGGGTTGAAGACCACCGCCGCTGGCCGGGGTTCGGCTTACTCGTGGCCAGCTGGTGGCCAGGCGATGGCCAGCTTCATGCGTCCACTCCGGGGATGGCCAGCACAACCTTGCCGAACCGTTCGGGGTCGTCCAGCCGAGCGTGCGCGGCGGCCGCGTCCTCGAGCCCGAAGACGGAGTCGACCACTGGACGGAGCGTGCGGTCCGCCAGCAGCGGCAGGAATTCGGCGATCTCGGCCGCGCTAGCGAGGTGGCTGCCGATCAGGGTGATCTCGTGGCTGTAGATGCTCGACAGGTCCAGCTCGACCAGCGACCCGGTGTGCGAGCCCATGCCGACCAGCCGACCGCCGTGGCGGGCCGAGAGGATGGACTTGGGCACCGTAGCGCGGCCGACGGTCTCGTGCACGACATCGACTCCCAGGCCGTCGGTGAGCGCGCGGACCGACTCGTGGAAGTCGGGCTCTTCGCGGTAGTTGATGACCTCGTCGGCGCCGAGGGCCCGGACCTGCTGTTGCTTATGCTCGGTGCCGGTTGTGGCGATGACGGTGGCGCCCAGCGCCTTGGCCACCTGGACGGCCGCGCTGGCCACTCCGCTGCCCGCACCGACCACCAGCACGGTCTCCCCACGGCGCACCCGCGCCCTGGTCTTGAGCATGTGCCACGCGGTCATGTACGGGACGACGCTGGCGGCCAGCTCGGGGTAGCTCAGCCCATCCGGCGCCGGCAACAGGTTGCGCGTCGGCAGCGCGATGTACTCGGCATAGGTGCCGTCGAAGTGCTCGCCGACGAGCCGCAGATTCGGGCACTCGTTGTCCCGGCCCGCCGCGCATGCCGGGCAGTCGTCGCAGACCATGGGGTTGATGACCACCCGGTCGCCCGGCGCGAACCCGGTGACGCCGGTCCCGGTTGCGGCTACCTCGCCCGCGCCCTCGTTTCCGAGCACGATAGGCACCGGCGCCGCGGCGATCTTGCCCTCGCGCACGAGCACGTCGGCCCGGTTGAGCCCGGCGGCGCGCAGCGCGACCAGCACCTCCCCGGCCTGAGGCCGAGGCGTGGGCACGTCGACGATCTCCACGACCTCCGGTCCGCCGAACCTGCTGACCCGTCCCGCCCTCATCGCTCCTCTCCCTCGAAATCCCAGCCGCCCAGATCCTGCGTGCCGCTCATTCCTGCTGTCCAGCGGTTTCGGCCGCGGCTGTGCCGGTGCGGGCGCGGAGGAAGGCGCCGGCCCTGGCCAGCGCGGCCTCGCCTTCGTCCAGAATGGCGGCGAACGCCTGGAACACGTGGGGCACGCCTGGCACCACGTCCAGGGTGACCGCGACGTCGTCGCTGGCAGCGCGGGCGGCGAGCCGGATCGCGTCATCGAGTAGGACCTCATGCGATCCGGCCTGGATCAGCAGCGGCGGCAGGCCGGCCAGGCTGCCGTAGACCGGGCTCACCATGGGGTCTCGGGCGTCGGCGACGCCGCCCAGGTAGTCGCGGGCCCGGACCCGGACGGCATCGGCGGTGATGACCGGGTCGACATCGGCCTTGGTCTTAATGCTGTCCCCGGTGCCGGCCAGGTCAGCCCACGGCGACATCAAGACCACCGATGGCGGCTGGGGCAGCCCAGCCCGGCCGCTGGCCGCCAGGGTCACCAGGGCCAGGTTGGCGCCGGCGGATTCTCCGGCGAGCGCGAGGCGGGCGACGTCCTGGCCGCTGTCGAGCAGGCCCCGGTAGGCGGTCATGGCGTCGCGCGGCGCGGCGGGGTAGGGGTGCTCAGGCGCGAGGCGGTAGTCGACGGTCACCACCTGCATGCGCGCCTTTCGCGCCAGATCGGAGGCCAGGCCCACCGACGTCGCTGCCGAGCCGATGGCGAAGAACCCGCCGTGGAAGTACAAAATGACGCCGTCGGTCGTGGTGCCGGGAATGTCGACGTAGACGACCGGCACGCCACCCAGCTGACCAGGGGTGGTGACGACGTCGGCGGGCACCGGGGCAGCGGCGATCATCTTCTCGAACAACGGCCGCTGGCCTCGCAGGTCACCTGCCGGGTCGAAAGGCGACGCGCGCAACACGCCCGCGACCGTCTCACGCTGCTGCTGGGTCATGAGTCCTTTCCAGTCTCGCAGGTGACCTCCACGGCGTTGCCGCCCGCGACCGCCTTGACCGCCGATATCAGAGAGTTCCCCGACACGGCGCGCCCACACGGCGGCTGCGACCTGCTGGAACGGTTTCTGGAATACCGAACGATGTCCGATCCCACAGCTCAGAAGCCCGGCCCTCGCTTCTGCATAAAGAGCTAGCTGATGCGAGATCGCGGGTAGGGAGACGTAGGGGTGTCGTGCGGCACGGGTACCGACCCCAGATCGGGGTGCGAGCAGGCGTTCAAGCGTGCTCAAACGTGCCATGAGAAACAGTGCCCACGCCAACCGGCGGGCACGATATCCCAGCGATCAACTCTCCCGGTCGCCGGCAGGGGCGATCTGCCAGCAGGGCTCCCGGCCCAGGAGAACACACTGCTCACCTGCTGGCGGCCACTATGTACCGAGTCTGCGACGCGCGGACGCGCTGAGACTCATTACGAGTGGAAGTAGGAGTGATGAAAGCTGGTCTGGCTCTTCCGCACATGGGCGAGCAAGCAACCACCGAGAACATTCGCCGCTTCGCGCTGTACGCCGAGGAAAACGGCTGGGACTCCCTATGGACTGGCGAACGGTTGCTGCACCCCGTCAACCCGAAAACTGCCTATCCGGCCAAGGCCGACGGCAAACTCAAGCCGGCGACGAAACGTGTATTCGAGCACCTGACCGTGCTGAGCTACGTGGCCGCAATCACCGACAGGGTCCGGCTCGGAGTCAGCGTGCTAGTCCTGCCCTTTTATAACCCCGTATTGCTGGGACGGCGTCTGGCGACCCTGGACCAGCTGTCACACGGACGGGTGACGGCCGGTGTGGGGGTTGGCTGGTCGGCCGACGAATTCGAAGCCGCCGGATCACCATTTCACGAGCGCGGGAAGGTAACCGAAGAAACGGTTCGAGCGCTCCGGGCGGTCTGGGGCCCCGACCCGGTCGAGTTCTCGGGCGAGTACTACACCATCCCGGCATCGGTCATCGCCCCTAAGCCCGTTCAAAACCCGCTGCCGATCGTAATGGGCGGCTTGAGCCCGAAGGCTCTGGACCGGGTGGCCCGTATCGCCGACGGCTTCAACGGCTTCACAGCCGCCGCTGTTGACGTCGATACCCTCCTCGAGATGATTAGCCGCGTGCGGCAGGCGGCCAAAGCAAGCGGCCGCGACCTTGAGGACTTTCCGACGGTTGTCCGCGCCAACCTCATGCCCACCCCGGACGACTCGGAACTACCGGAGGAAGGACGTCAATTCACCGTCGGCAGCTGGGGTCAAATCGCCATGGACATCCACCGGCTCGCTGCGGCAGGCGTCGAGGAGGTCTTCTTCGACCTCAACAGCCTGCCAGGAGCTGAGAACCTGCAGGTCGAACTTGACACCGCAGGCCGGTTGTACGAAATGTGCCAAAGCGCGATCTCTAGCGCGATGTCCGACTCGCGGTGAGCTAAGGCGCTGGGGCGGTCGCGGATGCGAGCCAGCCTCGTTATGGATTGCGCTGTGAAAGGTCGGGGGACGGGCCGGACTTCCTGCGCGAAACGCCACCCGGCATCAGTCAGGGCCAGGCCAGCCGGTGTCGTCACGCTCGCCGCCCGCATGCGTGACGCGAGACCCGAGTCGGGTCAGATTGGTACACATCTCGCGGGCTACGGCAAGCAGAAACGTCTTGCGGCCGACGGGCCCCATTATCTGGCCGGACCGAAGGACGGCTTGATCGAACAACTCGCTGCTATTCGAGCTTTACGACGTTGAAGTCCCGACAGCGGGCCGCCACCGACTTGCATGAGCCGTCCGGTGTCATGCAGTCCGCCGAGGCCGACGGGCGCGAATCCCATCGAGTCGGCCATCGGCGCGGCGGGGATTCTGCGCGGTGATCCGGCGTAGAGCGCATTGAACGCTTTGACGACGCGTGCGCCGGGCATAAGCGCACTCCGGGCGGCCGTCGAGGCGGCCAGATTGACTATCCCGGCCACGATTGTCATCGAGACGTTCAGTGCCGCCCGCCACCCACGACTTAGCCGACGCGATCCGGGGCATCGCGCGACTGCCATAATCGCCGGTCAGCCCGCCTAGGCGGACCGCGCGTCGGCCACGATGCGCGCGATATCGGCTGCTGGTGGCTGGCTCGGTAAGGCCCGGTTCAGGTTTCGTCGGCGGCCGATATCGGCGCTGACCGCCCACAGTCCGCCTTTCCTGTCGCGCAGCAGGTCAGGCTGCGTCGAGTGTGATCACCGTGGCTGCGACAGTCGAAGGCTGCGGCGCTGGCTGACCGTCCTCCCGAAGTCCGGCCAGATGCAACTCGATCGCCTTCCGCATTTCCGCGACAACCGCTTCCTCGCTGTCTGCAAGTGCCACGCAGCCGGGAAGGTCCGGGCACCATGCACCGTAACCGCCATCGCCGGCCCGCTCGATGACGACCGCGTAGCCGGTCATATGCTCCTCCGGTTAGCCCCGGCTGCTTCAGGATGCTTCGTTCTGTGCCAGGTGGCAACTCGGCGCTCGGCTTGCCAGGACGTGCGGGAACGAGGCCGCAGGTTATTGGCCCGCGGACACAGCTAGTTCTCGCGTAAGTATGCGGAGGCTAGTTCGTCGATGATCTGGCTCAGCTCGCATGCACGATGCCAAGTGACGGACACATGGCACGGTCGCGTCATGCACGCCACGCCGGGAGGCAGCACAGCCAGCCAGTTGCCGCGCGGCCCTAAATCGGGACCAACGACCCTGCCGGTGGGGAGGCTTCCCCTTTAACTCGATGTGCGTGGCTGGCAGCGTTAGCGCTGGCAGGGCGCTGATGCGGGAGGCACGCGGCAGGGATCGGGCCTTGCACGTGGGAGTGATGATGATGATGGCCTGGAGCAGGACGCAACTGGGTAAAGGCGGCCGGCGTCTGGCGGGGGGATCGGCGCGGCGCGGGGTGATGACAGTCGCGACAGCCGTGACGGCGATGGTGTGTGCCGGCCTGCTGACCGGGGCTGGGTCAGCGTCGGTCGCCGCGGCCGCGCGGGCGGCCGCGCCGGGTGTCCGGTGGGGCAGGGCGGAGGAGGTGCCCGGCCTGGCAGCGCTGAACAAGGGCGGGAAGGCCAGGGTCGACTCGGTGTCGTGCTGGGCGGTGAACAACTGCGCCGCGGCCGGGTCCTACACAGACCGCCACGGGCACAGTCAGGCGTTCGTGGTGGCCGAGCGGAACGGCCGGTGGGACGACGCGGTGCAGGTGCCCGGCACGGCGGCGCTGAACAAGGGCGGGAATGCCAATGTGGTGTCGGTGTCGTGCGCACCGGGCGGGTACTGCGCGGCGGGCGGGTACTACAAAGACGCCGGCGGGCACAGTCAGGCGTTCGTGGTGACCCGGCCGGAGCACCGCTGGCGGATGGCGGTGGAGGTGCCGGGCCTGGCGGCGCTGAACACCAGCGGGAACGTCGGGGTCGGCTCGGTGTCGTGCCCGTCGGCGGGTAACTGCGCAATGGGCGGATCATACAGCGGCGCCAGCGGGTCCACGGGGTTCGTGGTGAGCCAGGTCCACGGCGTCTGGGGCACTGCGGTGCAGGTGCCGGGCCTGGCGGCGCTGAACGTTGGCGGGAACGCCGGCGTCTCCTCGGTGTCGTGCGGGTCGGCGGGTAACTGCGCTGCCGGCGGGTTTTACACCAGCGGCACCTCTTACGCCCCGACCGGCAACTACCCGCTCCAAGCGTTCGTGGTGAGCGAGGAAAAGGGCGTCTGGGGCATGGCGGAGGAGGTGCCCGGTACCGCGGCCCTGAACCTCGGCGGGGCCGCCGGGGTCGACTCGGTGTCGTGCGCGCGGGATGGCTACTGTGCTGCCGGCGGGTACTACATTGACGAGCCGTATGACTACACCGACGTGTTCGCGGCGACCGCGAGCAACGGAGTCTGGGGCACCGCGGTGGGATGGGACGGAGGATTGGCGTCCGGTCCCTCAGACAACATTGTGGTGTCGTGCCCGGCAGTCGGCAGCTGCGCCCTGGACGGGTTCTGCGACGCCTGCGGCTCTGAGTCCGGCCAAGGTCAGCCGTTCGTGGTGAGCCAGGACAACGGCGTCTGGGGCCTGCTGGAGGCGCTGCCCGGCTTCTTCGCGTACGGCCAATCCACCACGCTCTCGTGCGCGTCGGCGGGCAACTGCGGCGCAGGCGGCGTCAATGCCCCCAACTCGCACCCATTTGGGGGCCGGAACAGGCCGTTCGTGGTGAGCGAGACGAACGGCCGCTGGGCCAACGCCGAGCTGTACCCCGGCGCGCAGGCACTGAACAAGGGCCGAAATGCCGGGGTCTATGCTGTGTCGTGCCCGTCGCCGGGCCACTGCACCGCAGCCGGGTTCTACACCGACGCCAAGGGGCACCAGCAGGCGTTCGTCGGCCGCCCATAACCACGGCTTGCCCGTAAACGCCGCCTCCCAGGTACCGGCCCGCGGATGAGACAAGGTCGACTCGGCAAGACGGTACGGCTGCCGAGCAGCCGTACAAACATGCGGTAGTTGCCCGACAGATACGCGGAGGCTCGTTTGCCGCTGATCTAGCTGGGGTTCGCGTGCCAGGTGACGGCGAGAGTCCCAGGGCGCTGGCGCGTCGTACAACGCCGTGCCGGGAGTCGATCGCGGCACGGCCGTCCAGTTGTCCCGCGTCCCAAGATCTGCCGGCCGGATGAGATGTGCGCGGGGATCCGGTGCCGATGGCCTGGTGGTCCGGGACCAACGGCCCTGCCGGTGGGGAGGCATCCCCTTTAACCAGGTGTGCGGGACTGGCAGCGTTAGGTGCAGGCGCTGCGGGATGTCGGTGCGGAGCGGGCCTTGCCGTGCGAGTGACGATGATGACCTGTCGCTGTCAACGGTCACCAAGAAGTCCGCGTGGGCGGCCGGGTGTTGTCCTGGCTGGTGGTCATCAGAAGTCCGGGCTGGTGGCCATCTGATGTCCCGGCTTGCTGGTTCAGGTCAAGGCCATCACTCCT
>Ga0335074_10009265_pt1 | contig 13737 bp, 9 predicted proteins | sample Lox_Sample_23_FD_206715 | JGI IMG/M metagenome (GOLD analysis project Ga0335074, IMG submission 206715) | Soil microbial communities from Loxahatchee National Wildlife Refuge, Florida, United States - Lox_Sample_2.3 | ecosystem: Environmental > Terrestrial > Soil > Wetlands | place: USA: Florida...
GCGCAGTCCGATATAGGAGTGCGAGGCCGGCTCGCTCTGGTGGTAGGCCTCGGTCTCGACGATCACGCCCGCGGATCCTTCGTGCGAGATGACGCAACCGATGAGGTCCCGGGCCACATCGAGCACGGGCCGGTTGTAGAAGGCGATTCTCACCGCAGCGCGGCCCGCGCGCGCTCGAGCTGCTCGCGCACGCGCGCCAGGCTGGTGCCGCCCTGCGAGACCTTCGTCTCAAGCCAGGCGCCGTCGCTCAGCAGCGCGTAGAACTCGTCGTCGAGGAGCGGGGAATGCCGGGCCAGCTCCTCCGCGCTCAGGTCCGACAGGGCCTTGTCCTGCTCGATCGCGCTGCGCACGAGGCCGGCGACGACGCCGTGAGCCTCGCGGAACGGCACCCCCCGGCGGACCAGGAGGTCGGCCACATCGGTCGCGGCGAGCATCTCGTCGGCGGCCGCGCCGGCCAGGTTCTCGGCGCTGAAGCGGATCGAGGCGAGCATTCCGTCGGCGGCGTCGAGGCACAGCTCGATCGTGTCGGCGGCATCGAACAGGTGCTCCTTGTCCTCCTGCATGTCCTTGTTGTAGGTCAGCGGCAGCCCGTGGAGCACGCCATGCAGAGCGACGAGGTGCCCGGACACGCGCGGGGCCTTGGCGCGCAGCAACTCGGCGGCGTCCGGGTTCTTCTTCTGGGGCATGATCGATGAGCCCGAGGCCCAGGCGTCGGCGACCTCGCAGAAGCCAAACTCCTCGCTCGACCACAGGACGATCTCGCCCCCCAGGCGGGACAGATGCGTGGCGCAGGCAGCGGCTGCGGCCAGGTAGTCGAGCACGAAGTCGCGGTTGGAGACGGCGTCGATCGAGTTCTCGGCCACGGAGGAGAACCCGAGCTCGCGCGCGACGAGCTCACGATCGGTGTCGAAGTTGACGCCGGCGAGCGCGCCCGCCCCCAGCGGCAGCGCGCAGGTGGACGACACGGCAGCAGCGAATCGATCCCGGTCGCGGATCAGCATCCAGGCATAGGCGAGCAGGTGGTGGCTCAGGTAGACCGGTTGAGCGCGCTGCAGGTGCGTGTATCCCGGCATCGGCCAGTCGAGATGGCGCTCGGCCACCGTCACCAGCGTGCCCGCCAGCCGCTCGGCCTGCTCGACCGCCCGAGAGGCATGCGCGCGCACGAACATCGCCACGTCGGTCGCCACCTGGTCGTTGCGCGAGCGGGCGGTGTGGAGCTTGCCTCCGACCCGGCCCGCCAGCTCGGTCACCCGGCGCTCGATCGCCATGTGGATGTCCTCGTCGCCCTCGGCGAACGGGAACTCGCCGTCGGCGAGCTCGCGCTCCACCTGATCGAGCGCGGCGTGAAGCTGGTTGCGCTCCTCAACGTTGATGATCCCGGTGGCGGCGAGCATGCTCGCGTGCGCGCGCGACTGTTGAACGTCGTACGGCCCGAGCCGCCAATCAAATGACAGCGAGTCGTTGAGCGCGCGGAAGGCGGCGTGCTGCGGCTCGGCGAAGCGCGACATGGAGGCGATTATCGCTGTAGGACGTGGCGTAGCGACTCGGCCACCCGCTCTACCTCCCTGTCGCTCATCGCGGGGAAGAACGGAATCGCGATCGAGCGCGCCGCGACGTCCTCGCATATCGGGAACTCGCCCTCCCGATGTCCGAACTGCTCGCGGTAGTAGCTCATCAGGTGGATGGCGGGGAAGTACGGCTTGCTCGCGATCCCGAGCTCCTGCAACGCCCGGACCACCCCGTCCCGATCGACGCCGTGCGGGAGCTGGATGACGTAGACAAACCAGCCGCGACGAACCCTGTCGCCGTCAGCACACGGCAGTTCCAACCCCTCAATTCCGCCGAGCGCTTCGCGGTACAGCGCGGCCACGCGTGCCCGGCCCGCGAGCATCTCGTCCAAATGTTCGAGCTGCGCGAGGCCGAGCGCACAGGCCAGATCCGACAGGCGGTAGTTGAAGCCGAGACGATCGTGGTCGAGCCAGTCCATGTTCGGGGCGCGCCCCTGGTTTCGCTCGGAGTCGATTCGTTCCTTGAACCCCGCGTCGGCCATGGTCACCATGCCGCCCTCGCCGGTCGTCAGCTGCTTGTTGGCGTAGAAGGCGAACACGGCGGGATGGCCCCGGCTCCCGACCGGGATGCCGTCGGCGTCGACCGCGCCGAGCGCTTCGCAGGCGTCCTCCACGATCGGGAGCCCGAGCCGCTCGAAGGCCGCCAGGTCGGCGGGATAACCGAACACGTGGACCGGAAGTAGCGCCGCGGTGCGGTCGGTGATCGCCGCGGCCGCGGCCTCCGGATCGAGGTTCAGAGTGACGGGGTCGATGTCCGCGAACACCGGCCGAGCCCGTTCGAACACGGCGACGTTGGCACTGGCCACGAACGAGAACGGCGTGGTCACGACCTCGTCGCCATCGCCTACTCCGACGCCCCGAAGCGCCAGGTGCAGCCCGGCGGTGCCGCTCGAGACTGCGCTGGCATGTGCGGCGCCGACGAACTCGGCGAAGGCAGACTCGAACTGACCGAGCAGAGGGCCGAGCGACAGGCGGCCCGAGCGGAGCACTTCGAGCACGCGCTGCTCCTCGCGTTCGCCGATCACCGGCCGGGCGAGCGGGATGGCGTCTGCGGTGGCGGGTGCGGCGCCCCGGGCGGTCGCGGTTTCGCGGGGCGTCACGAGCGCTGCGTCGACGCGGCCTGCTCGCCCGCGCTCCGGCGCGAGGAGACGCGCATGCCGTACTCGAGCGAGTCGACGAGCGCCTCCCAGGAGGCCTCGATCACATTTTCGGACACGCCGATCGACCCCCACACCTCCTCGCCGTCGGAGGCGTCGAGGAGGACGCGCGTGATCGCGTCGGTCCCCTTGGCCTCGTCGAGGATCCGGACCTTGAAGTTGACGAGGTCGATGTCGCGCAGGTGGGGATGGATCTCGACCAGCGCATCTCGCAGCGCCCGGTCCAGTGCGTTCACCGGACCGTTCCCCTCGGCGGTGCGGACATAGCGCTCGCCGTCGGGGCCGGGCGGGGTCCAAATTTTGATCGTCGCCTCGGTCTCCACCCGGCCATCGGCGCGCTTCTCGACGATCACGCGCCACGATTCGAGGACGAACAACGCCTCGTACTCGCCGGTCTCCTTGCGGATCAGCAGCTCGAACGATCCGTCCGCGGCCTCGAAGTGGTAGCCGCGGTGCTCGAGCTCCTTGACCCGCTCGGTCAATTGGGCCGCCTGTTCTTCGCCGAGCGAGATTCCCGCATCCCGCGCACGGGCATGGACGGTCCCGCGGCCGGACAGCTCCGAAATGAGGAGCTCGCGCCGGTTGCCGACGATGTCCGGATCGACGTGCTCGAACGTGGCCGGATCGACGTTGACCCCAGCCACGTGCATCCCCCCCTTGTGGGCGAACGCGTTGCGCCCGACGTAGGGCTGGTCCGGGTCCGGGGTGAAGTTGAGCAGCTCGTCGAAGAAGTGAGCCGTCTGGGTGAGCGAAGCCAGCTGCTCGTCGGTCACGCACTCATAGCCGAGCTTGAGCTGGAGATTGGGGATGATCGTGACCAGGTTGGCGTTCCCGCACCGCTCTCCGTACCCGTTCATCGTGCCCTGCACATGAGCCGCGCCCTGCTCGACCGCGGCGAGCGTGCACGCCACGCCGCAGCCGGCGTCGTCATGGCAGTGAATCCCGATGCGAACGCCGGAAGACTCGAGGCCGGCCACGACCGTGCCCACCGTCGCGGCGATGTCGTGCGGCAGGGTGCCGCCATTGGTGTCACAGCAGGTGACGGTGTCCGCGCCGGCCTCGGCTGCCGCGAGGATGCAGCGCAGGGCGTAGTGCGGGTCGTCGGCAAACCCGTCGAAGAAGTGCTCGGCGTCGTAGATCACACGCTTGCCACGCGCGACGAGGAACGCGACCGACTCCGAGATCATCCGCAGGTTCTCCTCGCGGTCGACCTTGACCACCTTCTCCAGGTGCAGGCCCCAGGTCTTGCCGACGATCGTGCACACCGGAGCCCCCGAGTCGGCCAGCACGCGAAGGCCCGGATCGGCGTCGGCGCGACTGCCGCGCCGACGCGTCATTCCGAACGCCGCGATCTGGGCATGGCCGAACGACTCCCCCATGAGCAGCTCGAACAGCTCGATCTCCTTGGGGTTGGAGTTCGGGAACCCGGCCTCGATCAGGTCGATGCCGAGCTCGTCGAGGCGGTGCGCCACCCGCAGCTTCTCCTGCGCGGACAGCGACATACCCTCCCCCTGCATGCCGTCGCGGAGGGTGGTGTCGTAGAGCTCGATGTGAGTCATATGAGTTAGTCGGCGGCGCCTAGCGGTGTCAACTGATTGGTATCGCCACTGCCATGGCGGCGGCGCCTTAGGCGGTCCTAGAAGGCACCGCGACCATGTCCAGCCACTCGGCGTAACGGGGGTCGCGGCCGTGGAGCGCATCGTCGAACAGCCGCTGGAGCTCACCCGTGATCTCACCCGGCCCGCCGGTCCCGATCGCGTGGTCGTCGACCTCGCTCACCGGGCAGAGCTCGGCGGCGGTGCCGGTCATAAACACCTCGTCGGCGAGGTACAGCTCGGCCCGGGCCAGGTCACGCTCGACGACCTCGAGCCCGAGGTCCCGGGCGATCTGGATGATCGACTTGCGGTTGATCCCATCGAGGATCCCGGCCGTCTGTGGCGGCGTGTAGATGACTCCCTCGCGAACGATGTAGATGTTCTCGCCCGAGCCCTCGCAGACGAACCCATGGGAGTCGAGCAGGATCGCCTCCTGATAGCCGGCCTTCGTTGCCTCGATCTTGGCCAGCACGCTGTTGAGGTACTGGCCGCTCGCCTTGGCGTGCGGGATCAGCGCGTCGTGCGGAATCCGGCGCCAGCTCGCCACCTTGGCCCGCACTCCCTTGAGCTTGCCCTCTTCGCCCAGGTACGCACCCCAGGGCCATACCGCGATCGACACCTCGACCGGCGCGTCGAGTGGATACAGCCCCATCTGGCCGTAGCCGCGGAACGCGATCGGGCGGATGTAGCACTCGCGCAGCTCGTTGGCCGCGATCAGCTCGTGGGTGGCCTGGCGCAGCTCCTCGAGCGTGTACGGGATCGGCATGTAGTAGAGCTCGGCCGACTTGAACAGGCGGTCGAGGTGGTCGTGATGGCGAAAGATGGCCGTCCCGTTCGGGGTCTCGTAGGCCCGGATCCCTTCGAATACCCCGGTTCCGTAGTGCAGCCCGTGCGTCAGTACGTGGACCTTTGCGTCCTCCCAGGCAACCATTTCTCCGTTGTGCCAGATGAGGTCCGCTTGTTCCACGACTAACTCCTTATAGGTGTTTGAGGACTTCCTGGGTGGCCTCTTTTGTGTTCGCCATGCCCCCCAGGTCGGGCGTGCGCAGCCCCTCGGCCAACGCGCGCTCGACCGCCGATTCTACCGCCGCGGCCTGGGGCTCCATCCCGAATCCGTGGCGGAGCATCAGCGCCGCGGAAAGGATCATGGCCAGCGGGTTGGCGGCTCCCGTACCGGCGATGTCGGGGGCGGAGCCGTGGACCGGCTCGAAAACTCCAGGACCTTCATCCCCGAGCGAGGCACTCGGAAGCATGCCGATCGAGCCGGTGAGCATGGCCGCCTCGTCGCTGAGGATGTCGCCGAACATGTTTTCGGTGAGGATCACCTCGAAGTGCCGCGGCGCCGAGATCAGCTGCATCGCGGCGTTGTCGACGAGCAGGTGCTCGAGCTCGATATTCGGGAACTCGCTCGAGTGGACCTCGCGAACCACCTCACGCCACAGCCGGCTGGTCTCGAGCACGTTGGCCTTATCGACGCTGGTGACACGGGACTTCGCAGCTCTGAACGCGACCCGTGCGATCCGCTCGATCTCCGCGCGCGTGTACACGCAGTCGTCGGACGCGCGGTCGGCCGTCCGGGTCTTCTCGCCGAAATAGATCCCGCCGGTGAGCTCGCGCACCACGGTCAGGTTGGTGCGATCGATCAGCTCACGCTTGAGCGGGCTGGCCTCGTAGAGAGCGGGAATCGGCTTGACCGGCCGCAGGTTGGCGAACAGTCCGAGGCCCTTGCGCAACCCGAGCAGGCCCTGCTCCGGGCGCGGCTTCGAAGGATCGGTGGTATCCCACTTGGGGCCGCCGATCGCGGCCAGCAGCACGGCATCCGCCTTTCGGCAGGCCTCGAGCGTCTCGTCGGTGAGGGCGGTGCCGTGGGCGTCGATCGCGGCGCCACCGAACACGCGCTCGTCATATTCGAGGCCGGCACCGACGGCGTCCAGGACCTCGACCGCCGGCCCGATGATCTCGGGACCGATGCCGTCTCCGGGCAACAGGACTACACGCGGCGCCATGACCCGCGGGAAGCTAGCCGATCGGCGTGTACTCCAGCGCCCCGGAGTCGAGCCGTGCTGACGCCGCCCCGGAGTCATCCATGCGGCGAACGCTCGGGATCAGCAGGGGGACGAACGTGACCACTGCGCCCAGCACGCCGGCCCCGATCATCGTCGTGCGCACCCCGACGGCGGCGCTCACCGGCCCGGTCAGGGCATAGGACAGCGGCAGCAGGCCGATCGAGATGAGCCAATCGAGACTCGAGACCCGTCCCAGCAGCGAGGCAGGCACGTGGCGTTGCTTGGCCGTCGCCCACGCGATCGTTCCCGCGGTCTCCAGCGTGTTGAACAGGACGCTCGCGACCATCAGGCCGGCCAGGCCGCCGGCGAGCCCGTATCCGGCCACCGCCAGCGTCGCCACCGTCCACGCCAGATACATGAACGTCAGACTGCGACGCGGCAGTCCGAGCTGACCGATGGCCAGCGCGCAGGCCAGCGAGCCGAGCCCGCCGGCGGCGAACACCAGGCCGAGGTCGCCGGCACCACCGGCTAGGCGGTTCTTGACGATGAACGGCAGCAGAACCTCGGTCGGCCCCATGAACAGCAGGTAGGCGACCGCCGCGGTGACCAGGGTGGCCCACAGCCAGGCGTGGCCGCGGACGTAGCGCAGGCCGGCGCGGATCTCACCCGCCACCCGCTCTACGCGGGCGGACTCGTCGCTGCCCTTCGGAGACATGAGCGCGAGCGCGACGATCGAGACGACGAACGAGGCGGCATCCAGACCGAACGCTGCGCCCGTGCCAAGCGCGCCCACCAGGAGGCCGCCGACGGCCGGCCCGGCGAGCCGTAGCGCCACCGGCCGGATCAGCTGATCCAGCGAGTTCGCCTGCGCGAGCGCGTCGGAGGGCAGGAGCTGGGGCACGAGCGCATCCGATGCCGGGTTGAAGAAGGCGGTGGCCGCGCCGTAGAAGACGACGGCGACCAGCAGCTGCCAGAGCCGCAGCGATCCGGTCACCGCGAGCACGGCGAGGGCCGCCAGGAGCAGTCCACGCACCCCGTCCGCGATCAGCATGACCAGCCGCCGGTCGTAACGGTCGCTGACCGCGCCGCCGATCAGCAGGCAGGCGACGGTGGGGATCGTCATCGCGATCCCGACCATCGCCAGCGCACTCGGCGTGTTCGAGAGCGAATACACCTGCCAGGCAAGCGCGACCAGGAACAGGCCGTCCCCGAGCAGCGAGATGCTCATCCCGCCGGCCAGCAGCCGGTAGTCGCGGTGGGCGAACGGTGCGAGCAGACGAACGCGGCTGAACCCGCCGGGACGGTCCAGGCCCTCGTAGGACTGCTGCATGGCTCAGGCGGCGACGTCGTCGGCGACGCCGTCGACGTCGCCGGCCCGCTCGGCCAGGAAGCTGACCAGCCGCTCGGGCTCCATCGGGCGGGCGAAGTAGAAGCCCTGCCCGGTGTCGCAGCCCAACTCCTTCAGGGTGGAGGACTGCTCGGGATACTCGATGCCCTCGGCCACCACCTCGAGCTGGAACGTCTCGCCGAGGCTCAGCACGGCGGAGGCGAGCCCGGAGGTGACGGGTGCGGCGCCGGCCGCGAGCAGCGACCGGTCCATCTTCAGGATGTCGAGCGGGAACAGACTAAGCGAGCTGAGCGACGAGTAGCCGGTGCCGAAGTCGTCCATGGCCAGGCGCACGCCGAGCGCGCGCAGATCCTGGAGGCGATTGATGGCGAGTTCGGTGTCGGTCATCATCACCGACTCGGTGATCTCCAGGATCAGGGCGTCTGGCTCGAGCCCGGCCGCGCTCAGTGCCTCGCGCACGTCATCGACGATGTCCGAGTGGAACAGCTGCTTCACCGACAGGTTGATGCCGACCGTGGGCGAAACCGGCGCGGTGATGCGGTCGCGCAGCACCCTGGCCTGGCGGCACCCTTCGCGGAGCACCCAGCGACCGATCTCGACGATCAGGCCGGTCTCCTCGGCGAACGGGATGAACTCGATCGGCGGGATCAGCCCGCGGGTCGGGTGCTGCCACCGCAGCAGCGCCTCGACGCCGGTAACCGCCCCGTCCTCGAGCCGGACCAAGGGCTGGTAGTGGAGCTCGAACTCCTCGCGCTCGAGTGCCCGCTGGAGATCGGCCCGCAGCTCGAGCCGCGCGACGACCCGCTCGTGCATCGCCGGCTCGAACAACCGGTAGCCGCCCTTGCCCTCGGCCTTGGCGATGTACATCGCGGCGTCGGCGTTGCGGATCAGCTCGTCCGCCTCGGCGGCGCCGCCCGGCTCGGCAATCGAGATGCCGAGGCTGGCGCGGAGCACCAGGTGGTTGCCCTCGAGCTCGAGGGGACGGGCCAGCGAATCCAGGATCCGCTCGGCCGCCTCCACCGCGGTCTGGATGTCCTGCACGTCCTCGAGCAGGATCGCGAACTCATCCCCGCCGAATCGCGCCGCGGTGTCGGCGGCGCGCACGCTGGCTGAGATTCGCTGCGCGACCTCGAGCAGCACCCGGTCGCCGACGGCATGACCGAGACTGTCGTTGACGGTCTTGAAATCGTCCAGGTCCACGAACAGAACTGCCATTCCCAGCCCCTCGCGCACCGCGCGCGCGGTCGCGTGCCGGACGCGCTCGTTGAACAGGGCCCGGTTGGCCAGCAGCGTGACCGGATCGTGGAAGGCCTGGTGGGCGAGCTGCTCCTCGAAGGCCTTGCGCTCGCTGACGTCACGGCCGTTGAGCAGGATGCCGCCGACCGTGCTGTCTTCGAGCAGGTTGGTGTGGAGGATCTCGAAGTGGCGCAGGCTTCCGTCCTTGTGCGCCAGCAGGCAGTTGATCACCTCGTCGCGTCCAGATGCGCCAGCGCCGTCGGTGAGCCGGCGCAGAAGGCGGCCTTGCTCGTCGGGATGAAGCAGCTCGGAGAACGGCCCGCCGATGACCTCCTCGGCGCTGTAGCCGAGCACGCGCTCGATCGACGGGCTCTGGTAGAGGATGTTGTTCTCGGCGTCGAGGACGGTGATCAGGTCGCTCGAGTTCTGCACCAGGGTCGAGAACCGGGACTCGCTGGCCCGGCGGTGGACCTCCTCGGCGAGCTCGGCGCTGCTCAGCGCCAGCGACACCTGATGGGCGAGGGTCCGCAGGGCATAGCGCGTCTCCTCGTCGTCGGCCGCCCGGCCGGCGACGATCAGCGTCAGGCCGGGATTCGACGAGCTCTCGGGACGGAGCTCGAGCGCCAGCACGCGCCGGTTCTCGGCCGGCACCTTCAGCTCCTCGGCGGCGCCGACGGACAGGATCGACAGGCCTTCGCCTCCGCATTGACGCAGGTACTCGGCGCCCTCACCCGACACGACCCAGTCCTCGAGCTCGCCGGTGGCTTGGAGCCCGAGCACGCGGACCTGATCGCCGAACACCCGGCCAACACGCGCGTCGATCTGCTCCTGGCCGAAATCTGCCACCGCCTGCAAGGCGGCGCTCACGATCTCGAGCGGCTCGCTTGCCGCCACCAGCAGCCCCCCGGCGGCGCTCAGCGCGCGCTCGCGAGACACCGACTTCTCCCGCTCGCGCACGAGCCCGGTCATCCGGGCGACCACGAGCGAGAACAGAAGCGCCGAGGAACCGACGACGAACAGCAGGTCCCAGTTGCGCGTGGGGATGACCTTGATGACCTCGAGCGCGGGCGCGATCAGGGTCGCGCCGGCGAGCAGGGCGAGGCGGAGCCAGGTCAGCCGCGGCTGGCGGTTGGTTTCCTCCTCGGAGAGCTCGTGCATCGACGGGTGCAGCGCCGCGGCCCCCCAGAACAAGTAGAAGAAGATCCACCCGGCATCCATCCACAACTGGTGGTTGTAGGCGTTGTGCAGCGTGAAGATGCCGTACGTGTCGTCGGTCACCAGCATCGACACGATCCCGGCGATCAGCAGGTAGAAGGCCGGCCGGCGCTTACCGCCGTCGACGGCCAGGCGAATCCCGGCGGCGAGCAGAATGATGTCGCCCATCGGGTAGCCGATCGAGACGAGCTTGGGGACGAGCCCGAGCGTCTTGTCGTGGACGTAGGGGGCGATCAGGATGATCCCGGAGACCAGCGCCAGCCCCAGCGTCATGATCAGCGCGTCCACCGCTCCCGGGCCGTCCGCGCGCTGATTGCGGCGACGGACGAGCAGCATAATGCCGACCATCAGCACCGGGTACATCGTCAGGTACACCGCGTCGCCGAACGACGGGAACGGCACCGAGACGTTGAACAGGATCCGGATGCTGTACGTGTAGACGTCGCCGACCCAGAACAGGAACACGCCCAGGACGAACAGCCACCACGCCAGCCGGGCCCGCGGCTGATAAAGCCGGATCCCGGCGACCATTGCGAGCAGGCCGTACAGGCCCAGGCCGTTGATCACGAGCGGGCTGCCCTTCAGCGGCGGCACGAGCACGTACAGCCCGGTGACGAACGCACCGAAGCCGAGGAATATCCACGAGAGGTGACGGCGGTCGCCCGCGACGGAGGGTCTCGAGGCGGACATCGCTGGTTACTCGGCGGCAGCCCGTTGGAGCTTGAAGCGCTCGGCGACCTCGCCGAGAACGTCGCACAGGTGATCGACCTGCTCGTCGGTGTTGGCGGCCGTCAGCTGGAGCCGGAACCCGACCTCGTCGCGTGGGACGAGCGGGTAGACCGCCATCGTGACGTAGATGCCACGGTCGAACAGCATGTTGCCGACCTCATCGATGGCCTTGGGATCGGCCACCGGCACCTCGATGATCGGGAAGCCCGACTGGTTGGGCGTGGAGATGCCGAGCTCGGTCAGTCGATCGAGAACGCGCCAGGTCAGCCGGTGCAGCTTGGCCCGCAACTGCTCGCCCCGCAGATCGTTGACCCGCAATCCCTCCAGGACCGTCGCCAGCGACGCGACCGGCGAGGGGCCCGAGTAGAGATACGGCGGCGCGGCGGTCTTCAGCACCTGCTTGATCGCTGTCGGGCAGGCGATGAAGGCCAGCAGCGAAGAGTAGGCCTTGGAGAAGCCGCCAACGAGGATGATGTTCTCGTAGCTTTCCCCCGCGTGACGCACGATGCTGTTGCCGCGCATCCCGTAGTCGCACGGCTCGGCCGGTGAGCGCTCGCCGATTACCCCGAAGCCATGGGCGTCGTCGACGTACAGGAGCACGTTGTGCTCGCGAGCCAGCGCCGCGAACCGGGCGAGGTCCGGGGCGTTGCCGGTCATGCTGTTGACGCCGTCGATGCAGATCATGCCCGGCCGCCGCCAGCTGCCATCGCGCAGTAGCGCCTCGAGCCAGTCCAGGTCGTTGTGGCCGAACCGCCGGATCGTGGCGCCGCGGCCGGCGGCCAGCGCGCATCCGTCGTAGATCGTCTTGTGCGCGCGACTGTCCAGGAACAGCGTGCCGCCGGCGGCCAGCACCGGGATCACCGACATGTGGATGTGCGTGATCGTCGGCAGCAGCAGGCTGTCCTCTGAGCCGAGCAGCGCGGTCAGCTGTTCCTCGATCTCCGGGTAAAGGACGGGGCTGCCGAGCAGACGCGACCAGCTCGGGTGGGTCCCCCAGCGCCGCAGGTACTCGGGGACCGCCTCGATGATCTCCTCCTCGAGGTCCAGCCCGAGGTAGTTGCACGACGCGTAGTCGATCAGCCACTGCTCGCCGATCCGGATCTGGCGGCCATCGACCTCGTCGATCACCGCATCGAGCATCCGGTGCGAATACTGCAGCCGCGCCAGGTCCTCGGTTGAGCGGATCCAGCGCTCCAGCCAGTGGTCCCCCTCGCGCTCGCCCCAGCGCAGCGCGTCGCGGGGATCACTCATCCCCGACGGGTGGATCGGCGACGATCCCGTGCCCGGCTGGTTGGTCCCGCCTACGTGACGCATCAAGCCGCTTATCGGTCAGAGCGCCCCGTTCTGAAGCAATCCGACCATGAATGGCCGCAGAGGATTGTCAGGTTTCTGTCATTACAAGGGGCGGGCTGTCCGCCCCGCGATCAGCCCCGGGGTGCCCGGCGGGCCAGCAGGACCGCCGTGGCCACGAGCACCGGCAGCATCGTCGCGTGGTACATCAGATCGATCGCGTCGCCACCCTGCACCGTGAACGTGAGGCCGATGATGAACCCGAGGATGGCGAAGGCGACCGCGCATAGCGCGACCCGGCGTCCGCGTGGCGCCGGCGCGCGCGCGAGCGCGAATGCTCCGGCGGCCAGCGCGAGGCAGATCAGCGCCTCGGCTACCCCGGCGCCATCGGAGCTGCCCGAACCGATCCGGAGCGCGCCGGATAGGTGCAGGGCCGAGAACAACGCCAGGGTGGCGGATTCGAGGCCCAGCAGCACAGCAAGCGTTGGACGCGCCGGCCGGCCGCGATGAGCCGGCCGGCGCGGTGTGGCGGGGGCAGGGGCGTGGGCGTGGGCGCTCACGACGGGGCCTGCGACGGGTCGGCCGAGCCACGAGGATGGACCCCGGACCCGTGGGCCGCAGACTCGCCGAGCCGTGGCTCAACCGTGTCGCGAGCGAGCTTTGAAGGCCACCAGTTAAAACGGCCGAGCAGGATCACCGTCGAGGGGACGAGCAGCGTGCGCACCAGGAAGGTGTCCATCAGGATCCCGGCCGCAAGCCCGAACCCGATCGCGCGCAGCTGACTGCCCTCCGACCCGCCGCCGCCGACGATCGCGAACACCGCGAACGTGCCGCCGAGGATCAAGCCGGCCGAGGTCACGGTCGGACCGGTCCGCGCGATCGCCCTGACCACGGCCTCGCGAAGCGGCAACCTGCGCGCCTCCTCGCGGATCCGCGTCATGACCAGGATGTTGTAGTCCTCGCCGAGCGCGAGCAGGAAGACGAACATCAGGAACGGCAGGAAGAAGCTGATCCCGCTGTCGCCGCCGAGGTCGATGAACACGAGCGTCGCCACTCCAAGCGCCGCCAGGTAGGAGAACACGACGCTGATGATCAGATAGACCGGAGCGACCAGGCTCCGGAGCACGAGCGCAAGCAGGAGCGCGATCGCGATCACCGCAATCGGGATGATCACGCGGAGGTCGTGGTTGGCCGTCGTCGAGATGTCGTAGACGGCCGCGGCTTCGCCGGCGACCCCGCTGTTCGTGGCGCCCGAGGCGGTGGCGGCCCGGTCGACCGCGTCGCGCACCACGGGCGTGGCGTTCATGGCCGCGGTCGAGTCCTGCGCACCGGCAGCCAGGGTGGCCTCGAACTGCGTCGTTCGGCCATCGGCCGAGACGAACTGGGCCGACGCCCGGTAGGCGTTGTACAGCGTGGCGGGCAGGGCGACGCGCGCCGGCTTGGACACCGGGAGGCGCTGGGGCGGGCCGAGCAGCGCGTGCAACCGGCCGATCTGCGCCGGGGTGAGCGTGGTCCCGTTCGGGTCAAGCGGCCCCGCGAGCGAGGTGAACTCGCCCGAAGAACGCAGGCTGGCCTGCGCGCTCGCGAGTACGG
>Ga0335074_10009266_pt1 | contig 13737 bp, 11 predicted proteins | sample Lox_Sample_23_FD_206715 | JGI IMG/M metagenome (GOLD analysis project Ga0335074, IMG submission 206715) | Soil microbial communities from Loxahatchee National Wildlife Refuge, Florida, United States - Lox_Sample_2.3 | ecosystem: Environmental > Terrestrial > Soil > Wetlands | place: USA...
ACGCGCCGGTGAACAGCGCGATCGCGGTCAGGAAGACCACCCGGTTGCCGAGCCGCCTGGTCAGCCAGCCCGAGAGCGGGATCAGCACCGCCAGCGTGAGCAGGTAGGCGGTGACGACCAGGCCGATGTCGGTCGCCGGGGCGTGCAGCGCCGCCCCGATCCGCGGCGCCGCGGTGGTGACGATGGTCCCGTCAAGCATCTCCATGAAGTAGCAGCCGGAGACGAGCAGGGCCGTTGCGCGGTGCCGGGCGGTGATCACCTCACCGCCAACAACGCCGCCAGGTCCGTTATGTCCACTTCCGCACGGAGCAACGGCAGCCAGATCGTCGCTCTCACCGCATTTAATCGCCCGGGGCAGACCGGAACCTGCCCTACGATCGTCACCCGTGAACCTCCTCGCAGACCTGACCCCGCTGCGGGAGTCGCCGGCCTTCCGCCGGCTGTGGGCCGGGTCCACGCTGTCGGCGGTCGGCGGCGCGATGACCTCGTTCGCGCTCACCCTGCAGGTGTGGGACCTCACCCGCTCGACCGCGGCGGTCGGGCTGGTCGCGCTGGCGACGCTGCTGCCGCTGCTCGCGGTCGGCGTGCTCGGCGGGGCGCTGATCGACGCGGTCGACACCCGGCGGCTGACGCTCGGCTGCACCAGCGCCCTGGCCGCGATCTCGGCCCTGCTCACCGTGCAGGCCTGGCTCGGCCTGGATCAGCTCGGCCTGCTCTTCGCGCTCGCGGCCGCCGCGTCGGCAGTCGCCGCGGTCAACGAGCCCGCCCGCCGGTCGCTCATCCCGGCGCTGCTGCCCGCCCGCCAGCAGCCGGCCGCGCAGGCGCTGCAGCGGATCGCGTTCCAGACCATGATGATCGTCGGCCCGGCCCTGGCCGGGGTGGTGGCGGGCGCGCCGCACCTCGGCCTGCGCGGCTGCTATCTCATCGACACGCTCTCGTTCGGCTGCGCGCTGTACGGCGTCGGCTCTCTCCCGAAGTCGCTCGACCGCGAAAATTCACCACCAGATCATCCCGAACGGACCCTGCTTTCCTCTGTCTCGGCCGGTTTCTCGTTCATCGGGCGGACGCCGGTGCTGGCGGGGGCGTTCCTGACCGATGTCTGCGCGACGTTCTTCGGGCTGCCGACGTCGCTGTTCCCGGCGCTCAACGCGGAGCGGTTCGGCGGCGACCCGCGGACCCTGGGGCTGTTCCTGGCCGCGGTCGGCGTGGGCGGCATGGTCACCGCGGTGCTGTCGGGACCGCTCAAGCACGTCACCCGGCAGGGGGCGGCGATGCTGGTGGGAGCGGCGATCTGGGGCGGGGCGTTCGCCGTGTTCGCCATCGCGCACTCGCTCTGGCTGACGCTGCTGGCGCTGGGCGTCGCGGGCGCGGCCGACACGATCACGGTCGTCGCCCGGGGGACGATCGTGTCGATCGTGACCCCGGCGGCCTTCCGCGGCCGGGTGATGGCGGCCGACTACGTGGTCGGCGCGGGCGGCCCGCAGCTCGGCTCGGTGGAGGCGGGCGCGGTCGGGTCGCTGACCACCCCGGTGATCAGCGCCCTGTCCGGCGGCCTGCTGGTGGTCGCCTGCACCGCCGCCATCGCGCTCGCCCTGCCCGCCTTCCGCCGCTACCGCCTGCAGATGGAGCCGGGCGGGAGCACGCGGACCAGGGGCAGCCCTCGTTAGGGGCCGATCATCGGGGTGACGTTGAACGCGGACTTCAGCAGGCCGAACTGGTACATGACGTCGGCCACCCGCTGGATCCGGACCTTGTCGATCGCGGTCGGGTAGATGTTGACGGCCATCACCGACGCGATGATCGGCGGGATCTCGCCGTTCTGAGGGCCCTTCAGCGACTCCATGGAAGCCTCGATCGCGGACCGGGTGGTGTCGGCGATCTCCTGCCCCTGGGTGAGCGCGGCCACGAACGCCCTGAGCGTGTTCGGGTTCTGCTCCGCCCACGCCTTCGTGACCACGTACCCCTGGATCGGGAACTCCTCGGTGGCGCCCTGGTTGAGGTCGGACAGCGTGACCACGCCGTACTGCTGCTCGGCGGCGGTGGCGAACGGCTCGGGCATCGCCGCCGCGGCGACCTTCCCGGCCGCCAATTCCTTCGCCATGATCGGGAAGGGGATCGGCTGGGTGGGGAACTGCACCGACGACAGCTTGATCCCGTTCTCGGTCAGCACCGACGCGGCCAGCAGGTAGTTAATGTTGAGGGGCGCGTTGATGCCGAGGACGTGGCCCTTCAGCCCGGCCAGGGTCTTGATCTTCGAGTTCGGCATCGTGTAGATCGCCTGGGTGCCCTGCTGCATCACCGAGCCCTCGGCGATGATCTCGAGCTGCTGGTGCTGGTCCACGTAATGCTGGATGTAGGAGACGTAGTTCCCGCCGGTGATGTCATACTGTCCGGCCACCTGCTGGTCGATGACCTCGTCGCTGCTGACGGCGGGGGTGTAGTTGATCGTCAGGCCCCGGTCCTTGAACAGGCCCTCGTGCAGCGCGACGAAGAATCCGGCCGAATCGACAGCGGGGACCACGGCCACGTTCAGCGTTGTCTTTTCTAGTCCGTTCTGACTAGTACTAGCTTGGGTAATTGTCAGCCCGCCACAGCCCGCCAGGGCTAGCAGGGCTATTGCCAGGGGTGGCGCGAGAATGCGCAGGCGCGAGCCGAACAAGGGTATTCCTCCTGAGTTGCGGCCTACAGGTGGTTATGCGGAATCGTAAAGCAGGAGGAATTGCCGCTTTCGAGCTTTACCGTAAATAGTTGTATTCCAGCCATAAAGTGATTTATTGGCAATGAAGATGCGCGGCGACGACAGGTGGAGAGTCCAGTGCCACCGGTGCGTGAGTTACGTGAGCGCGTTGGGCGCGTCTGGCCGCGTCCGACCGCATTCGGGCGGACCCGGACGCATTCGGGCGCGCCCGCCGCTTCGGGCTCTGGGGCCCACCGGGCCGTATCTAGCGGGCCCGTGGCCCCCAGGGCTATAACGACCGGGCGCCCGACGAGATAACAGCAAGAAGCGGAGGGGTCGCAACCCCCTGCTGGGCGAACGTGTTGCATGATCATGCAGTCATGTGCATATAATTTCATCCATGACCAAGGTGCTCGCCTCCCTGCCTGTCGGTGAACGTGTCGGTATCGCCTTCTCCGGCGGCCTTGACACGTCGGTTGCGGTCGCGTGGATGCGCGAGAAGGGGGCGGTGCCGTACACCTACACCGCCGACCTCGGCCAGTACGACGAGCCCGACATCGCGTCGGTGCCCGGCCGGGCCGGCGCCTACGGCGCCGAGGGCGCCCGCCTGGTCGACTGCAAGGCGGCGCTCGTCGAGGAGGGGCTGGCCGCGCTGACCTGCGGCGCGTTCCACATCAGGTCGGGCGGGCGCGGCTACTTCAACACCACCCCGCTGGGCCGGGCGGTCACCGGGACGCTGCTCGTCCGGGCGATGCTGGCCGACCAGGTGCAGATCTGGGGCGACGGGTCCACCTACAAGGGCAACGACATCGAGCGCTTCTACCGCTACGGGCTGCTCGCCAACCCGGGGCTGCGGATCTACAAGCCCTGGCTGGACGCCACCTTCGTGGCCGAGCTGGGCGGCCGGGCGGAGATGTCGCAGTGGCTGCTCGACCGGAACCTGCCCTACCGGTCAAGCAAGGAGAAGGCGTACTCGACCGACGCGAACATCTGGGGCGCCACCCACGAGGCCAAGTCGCTCGAGCACCTCGACGCCAACGTCGAGATCGTCGAGCCGATCATGGGCGTGCGGTTCTGGGATCAGGACGTCGAGATCGCGCCCGAGGATGTCACGATCACGTTCGAGCGGGGCCGGCCGGCCGCGATCAACGGCAAGGAGTTCGCCTCCGCGGTGGAGCTGGTGTTCGAGGCCAACGCGATCGGCGGCCGGCACGGCCTGGGCATGTCCGACCAGATCGAGAACCGGATCATCGAGGCCAAGTCGCGCGGCATCTACGAGGCGCCGGGGATGGCGCTGCTGCACGCGGCCTACGAGCGCCTGGTCTGCGCGATCCACAACGAGGACACCCTCGCCGCCTACCACAACGAGGGCCGCAAGCTCGGCCGCCTGCTGTACGAGGGCCGCTGGCTCGACCCGCAGGCGCTGATGATCCGCGAGTCGCTCCAGCGCTGGGTCGGCACCGCGGTCAGCGGGACGGTGACGCTCCGGCTCCGCCGCGGCGAGGACTACTCGATCCTCGACACCAGCGGGCCCGCGTTCAGCTATCACCCGGACAAGCTGTCGATGGAGCGGGTCGAGGACGCGGCGTTCGGCCCGGCCGACCGGATCGGCCAGCTGACCATGCGCAACCTCGACATCGCCGACTCCCGGGCCAAGCTCGAGCAGTACGCGGGCCTGGGCATGTTCGGCGGCGGCCACGCGGCGCTGATCGGCGGGTCCGCTCAGACCACCCCGGATGAGCTCATCGGCTCGATGCCCGCGGGCGGCGCCGCGGCGATCGCCTCCGACGGCCGGGCCAGCGACGACGAGCTCCTCGACCGCGCCGCCATGGAGTCCGGCACGGACTAGCCGCGGTTCGGCGATGAATCCGCGTCGGCCGTTCCGTCTGCCTGTGTAGACCGTGACACTGGCAGCACGAGGAAGGGTCAACGACGATGGCAGACGGGTTCGTTTCTGTTTCACGGCGCATCGAGGCGCCGGCCGAGCAGCTGTTCGCGCTGGTCGCCGACTCCGCCAACCACCCGCTGTTCGACGGCTCGGGGATGGTGCGGGAACCGGTTCCCGGGGTCTTGGTGTCCGGTGTCGGCGACGCGTTCGTGATGAACATGCACCACGACCGGTTCGGCGACTACCAGATGCGCAGCGAGATCACCGAGTACGAGCCGGGCCGCCGGCTGGTGTGGGAGCCGATGCGGGTGGCGGACCCCAAGGCGGACGGCGACGCCCCCGAATCGGGACGGTACCGGTGGGGCTTCGAGTTCTCGCCCGACGGCGCGGGCGCCACCCTCGTTACCGAGTCCTTCGACTGCACCCGGTCCGACGCCGACCTGCGCGAGGCGGTCAAGGAGGGCGAAGGTTGGCGCGACGCGATGACCGCCTCCCTCGCCCGGCTGGAGCTCCTGGCCAGGGCCCTGGGCGGCGCGTAGACGAGGCTCCGGCGGCGGCCGTAGAAGGGCAGGGGCGGCGGGGGTGACTGGCAGGTGTGAGCTTTGCCGTTCTCATCGTCTCGGCCTGCACCAGACCCTCCAGGGGGAGTGCTGTGACCGCTAGCTGATCGTGCCGTCGGCGGTGATGGTGTAGCTGGTCGCGGTGGCGCCGACCGTGACCAGCAGCGTCCACGGACCCGTCGTCGTCGGTCCGCTGATCGAGTAGGTCACGGGCGTCGCCGGGGCGGTCGGGACCAGCAGCGTGAGGATCGCGGCGGACGGCCCGGTGCTGGTCATCGTCACGGTGTCGGCCGGGGTGCGCTGCAGCATTCGCTCCGACACCCAGCCCTGGTACGGGCTGACCTGGCCGACGGCGACCTGGGTCGACCCGGGCGGGATGACCTGGCCGGGCAGCGCCACCCGGGCGAGCGTCAGTTCGGCCCCGGGCGCCGACGCGACCGCGTAGGAGGCGCCGACCTCGGTCACCGTCAGGGCCGCGGCCAGGTGCCAGAGCTGCTGGTAGGCCGAGGTGTCCGAGCCGCCGGTGGCCCGGTCGAAGACGATCATCAGGTCCGGCTGCTGGCTGACGTAGACCGACCGGTACCGGGGGTCGCCGCCGAAGGCCGTGTCGGAGAGCTCGTAGAACTGCCCGTACTGCCCGACCCGGTCGGCGACCAGCGCGGTGGCGGCGCCGGGGGAGAACGGCACCCCCGGCAGCACCAGCGTGCTGGCTGCCTCCGGTGACTGCAGCCACGTGCGGTAGGGCGTGGCGGCGTAGCCGTCGTGTCCGGCGTCGACGATGAGGTCGCGGCCCCGCGCGTAGTAGGTGACGCCCATGTGGTCGTTGTGCCCGTGGATCTCCCGCCCGGGTCCGAACCGGAGCGAGTAGAACGACGCGGCCGGCGTCCACCCCGACCGGCCGAACACGTATCCGGCCTGCCGGTAGACCGAGACCAGGGCGCTGCCGTGGGCCGACGTGGCCGGGCGCTCGACGTAGCTGTCGCCGATCTGCACCAGGTCACCGTCGGGCTCGGTGGCGGACCCGAGGAAGGCCGGCAGCTGCGCGATCCGGGCCGTGATCCAACCCGGCAGGTGGTACCCGCAGGCGGCCAGTTCCGGCAGCGCGGTCTGCCACAGGGTGTAGACGAAGTTCTCGTAGAGCGTCGCCTGCTCGTTGACCGCGCCCTGGGCGTCGATCGCGGGCCCAAGCGGGTTCGGCGCGAACGCGTCGGTCAGCTGGGCGACGGCCGTCTGGCGCCAGCGCAGCGCGTCGCCGCCGAACGCGCCCGGCGGGTAGCCGCAGCCGATGCGGAGCAGCTTGATGTCCTGCATCAGGCCGTGGTTCCAGGCGCCCATCCAGTGCGCCGCGTAGTAGTCCACCGTCGGCGGGATCTGCTCGTTGATCCACGCCTGCCCGGGGAACGCCTGCGCGATGCAGACCAGCGTCTGCGGGTCACGCCCGGACGGGGGCAGCGCTTGCAGCCAGCCGGCCGCGAGCTGCTTCGCCCTGGCCTGGTACGCGCTGGCGTGCGGGCCGCCGGCCAGGTAGCCGGCGACCAGGTCCTCGATCCAGCCGCCGGACCGGAAGTCCTGTCCCCAGGTCGGGTTGCCCAACGGGTTCATCGCCCAGTTGACGTCGCCGTCCTGGTTCGGGTCGACGGTGACGGCGGCGAACGGCGCGATCGTCAGCTGCCCGGCCATGATCTCGCCCGCGGTGGCGGCGTTGAACCGCGGCAGCCCGCCGCACGCCCGCGCGGCCCCCGATGACGGCGAGGATGGCGCCGGGTGGGCGGACGGCGCGGACGGCGGCGGCGCGGTCGGCTGCGGTGCGGTCGGCTGCGGTGCGGTCGTTGGCACCGCGGCGAGTTGCGGTGCGGCTAGCTGCGGTGCGACGGCGGCGGGCCGGGGACGGATCGGGGACTGCGTCCGCGCGGGCGGGTCGACCGCGTGTGCCGCCGCTGAGCCCGCCACGCCGCCGAAGGTGCCCAGCGCCATCGCCGCGCAGCACGCTGCGATCGCGGCCGCCGACGCCAGTCGCCTTCCGGGCATATCTTGATTATCCGCCCCAGCCGGACGCAGAGCGTCGCCCCCCGGGCCGAGAACGGACGCGGAGGGCAGGGTCCGCTCGAGGTGCCGGATTTGCCGTCTACAACGTCACTCCCTTGAAGATGACAAGGACGATCGCCCCGAATACCACTGTCAGTCCGATGATCCCGAAGGACACGGGATTCGACCCAGCGTGCTCACCGCAAACGATAGGGCGGCGGTCATCGCCATAAGCACGACCGTTCGCTCGGGATGGCCTTGGGCCAGGGCGAGCGCCTGGATCAGGGCGGCCCCGACGATCACGCCGACTGCCGCGCGTCGGCGGGACAATTTTGGCAGCACAATCAGCATTCGCACGGCCAGGAAGACCCATGAGGCAGCTTCTGCCACCGAGAGGATGACGAGGGGAATGCTGTTAACATTAATCACAGCCGCTATTCACTCCCGGCGAATACCACGACCGACGCAGTTGCGTGGCATCATGTTATCCGGCGCCAGTGTCCTGAGTCAGATCCGGCTCAGCGTCACCACGACCAGGTCGATGGCCGACTCGCTGAACACCACGGGTTCCACCCCCACGCTCACCGCCAGGTCGTCGGCGTGGACGACGAGTTCCAGCAGGCGCGCTCCAGATTGAATCCCGAGCGGGCCAGATGACCGGCCAGCCCGCCATTTGACCACCCCTCCAGGGCACTCGGCTCTGCCTGGCGCCCGCTTAGCGCGGAAGAGTCAGGCAACGGACGTACGCGCTCACAACTGTCTAGCAGCAACCCCGCGACCCGGCTTGATGCCCGGTTGTTTCGCGGTCGGCCCTACGCAGTCTCGGCCTTGAAAACGCGGAAATAGCTGAAGTCCGGCTGCCCCGCCTACGGGCTATGACGTCCCGCTGACCGGAGGGAGGCGGCGGACGGTGCCGGGGGCGGCAACGGCGGCCGGGGCGGAGCGGCGGGGCCTGGTACCGGTGACGAGTCGCTCGCGGTCGAACAGTCGCGCCACGCCGAAACAGGCGGCGCAGTCGATGACCAGCAGGGCGCCCGCGAACGCGGCCGCCAGGCCGAACGTCGGCGTGATCACCTGGAACGACATCAGCGAGATGAGCGCCAGCGGTGGCAGGCTGCCCAGGACGCTGAGCTGCTGGGCGACCCGGGTCTCGGTGACCTTGGTCGAGATCGCCAGGCCGATCCAGATCGCCCACGCCGCCAGCAGCGGGATGAACAGGACCTCGGCCGGCAGTTGGGGCGCGTGCCACATCGCGGTGGCGACCGGGGCGTCGGCGAAGAGCGCGACGATCGCGAGGAAGACGCCGAACGTGAGATAGGAGACGGCGATCGCGGGCAGGAAGATCGCCACCGCCTTGCCCAGCAGCAGTTCGACGCGGGTGATCGGGGTAGTCAGCAGCGGCTCGAGCGTGCCCTGCTCCTTCTCGCCGACCACCGAGTACGCGCTCATCGTGGCCGGGACGAACAGCGGCACCAGCAGCGGCAGGAACAGCGAATAGTCGACCCGCTTGGACAGCAGCGCGCTCGAGGTCGAGGCGTGGATGGCGAGAATGCTGGCCGTGGGGCTGATCAGGAACACGATCGGCAGCAGGGTGGCGGTGACGACGATGAGCCGGTTGCGGCGGAACTCCGCGAGCTCCTTGCGGATGACCGCGCCGGTGCGGGTGGCGTTGATCATGACCGGCCCTCCCTGTCCTCGATCAGCTCGAGGTAGACGTCCTCGAGCGAGTGGCGCGTCTCGCCGATCGACAGCACGTCGGCCCCGGCCGCGACCAGCGCCCTGGTCACCCCGGGCGCGGCCGCCGCCGGGTCGGTCACCGTCAGCAGATACCCCGTGGGCCCGTCGGGCTGCCAGCCCTCCACCGCCGCGAGGCCGTCGAACACCTTGCCCGGGTGCTCGAGCGGCGCGGCCGTGGCGACCGCGATCGACCGGGTGAACAGCGTCCGGCGCAGCTGGTCGGGGGTGCCGATGGTACGCAGGCTGGTGTTCATGATCGCGACCCGGTCGCAGAGCCGTTCCGCCTCGTCGAGGCGATGGGTGGTGAGGAAGATCGTCACCCCGCGCTCGCGCAGCCCGCTGACCAGGCCGAGCACCTCGTGCGCGGCGGCCGGGTCGAGGCCCGAGGTCGGCTCGTCGAGGAACATGACCTCGGGCTCGTTGAGTAGCGACCGGGCGAGCGAGGCGCGCTGCTTGAGCCCCTTGGACAGCGACCCGCACAGGTCGTCGGCCCGGTTGGTCAGCCCGACGGCCGACAGCGCGTCGTAGACGCGGGCGTTCTGGGCGGGCAGGCCGTACAGCCGCGCGAAGAACTCCAGGTTCTCCGCCACGGTGAGCCGGTTATAGAGGCCGGGCGCCTCAGTCGTGATCGAGATGCGCTGCCGGATCTCCTCGTCGGCGGCCGAGCCGACCGGGATCCCCGCCACCGAGGCGGACCCTGAGGTGGGGGCGATCAGCGTGCCGAGGATCCGGACCGTCGTGGTCTTGCCCGCCCCGTTCGGCCCGAGGAACCCGAAGACCTCGCCGCGGGCGACGGTGAAGGACACGTCGCGCACCGCCGTCCTGGTACCGAAAACCTTGGCCAGGTGACTGACCTCGATCGCGGCCTGAGTGCTCATCACAGGACCCTTCCAACGGGGGATGACCGTCGCACAGGGCGGTGCGTGCAAGGTAGCCGACGCGCGGTCCGCGCCTCGCACCGGGGTACCTCTAGGGTAGAGCTATATGGCCGGGGGCGTTGATTGGGTGCGAGTGCGATGGCGATCCGGGAGGATAAGGACCATGAGCACCCAGCCCGGAGGGGATGCCCGGCCAGCAGGCGCGGTCAGGCAGCAGGCGGACCGGGAGCGGGCGGCGGTGCATCGCGCCGACGTCGCCCTGCGGTCGATGGGACAGCCGAACGCGGTCGACCGCCAGTTTGACTTCGCCGACGACAGTTACGAGTGGCGGCGGCTGTTCTCCGAGCTGCTGGGGACGTTTTTCCTCGTCCTCGTCGCGGTCGGCGGCGGGATGGTCAACGCGAGGTTCGGCGGCCACGCCGTCCCCGCCGCCGCCCAGGTGACCGCGCCGGGCCTGATGGTCGCGGCCATCATCTTGTTCATGGGCACCGTCTCCGGTGCGCACCTGAATCCCGTCGTCAGCGTCGCCTTCGCGTTGCGGGGCGACTTCCCCTGGAAGCGGGTCCCGGCCTACCTCGTCGCCCAGTTCGCCGGGGCGGTGCTGGCCACCCTGCTGCTGTGGGCGCTGATCGGCAAGCAGGGCGGCGCCGGCCTGACGCTGCCGGGCAGCGGCATCTCGACGATCACCGCGATGCTGTGGGAGGCGGTCCTGACCGCCGGGCTGGTGAGCGTGATCCTCGGCACCGCATCGGGTGCGCAGGCGGTCGGGTCGCTCGCCGCCATCGCCGTCGGCAGCTACGTCACGCTCGCCGGGCTCTGGGGAGGGCCGGTCAGCGGCGCCTCGATGAACCCGTTCCGGTCGATCGGGCCCGCCCTGGTGCTTGGCGACTGGACCGCCTGGTGGGCGTACCTGGCCGGGCCCGCCATCGGCGCCCTCATGGCGGTCGGCATCGCCTACGTGCTCCGCGGGCCGGGCGGCGGGCTGAGCGGTACGCGGGCGGCCCAGGGCACGCTCGGCGTCGGCTGGCGGCCGGGCCGGATCGGCATCTCGGAGGTGGCTCCGGACGGTCCGGCGCAGCACCCGGCGACGGGGACGGCCGAGGCGGATTAGCCAGCCAGGGCGATCAGATCGTGCGGCCCACCATCCGGCACGGCACCAGGACCTTCTCGTCCAGGTGGTAGCTCGTGCAGATCCGGTGATAGCCGTCGGCGACCCAGAGCGGCTCGCCCTGGATCAGCAGCACCGGGGAGAGCTTCTCACCCTTCTTGACTTTGGCGAAGTCGGCCAGGACCTCGGAGTCGTCGGCCGGGAGCAGGGCCAGGCCGGAGGCCCGGAGAATGTCCTTGGCGGCGAAGTGCTCAAGCGCGATCTCTTTGCGCAGGGCCTTGGCCAGCTTGTGCGCAACGGGACGACCGACCAGCAGGGAGAGATAGTTCTCGGCCGCCGGGTAGTCCTGCGCCTCCGGCTGGTCCTGCCAGTGCTCGCTTGATTTGCGTGATTTGCCTGCCATGGAACCCGCTCTCCCCGGCTGGCCGGCAGCCCTGGTGACTGCCGGCCACTGTAACGCTACTCCTTCGCCTGGTGGCGGCGCCGTTACCCGAGTACCTTCAGCAGGCGCTCGCCGAGGACCGCCGCCGAGTGCGGATTTTGGCCGGTGATCAGGTTGCGGTCCTCCACCATGAACGGCTCCCAGATCGGGCCGCGGCTGAACTGCACGCCGACGCTCTCCTTCAGCTCGGTCTCGAGCAGCCACTGGGTCTTGGAGGCGAGCCCGACGGCCTCCTCCTCCTCGTTGGTGAAGCAGCTGACCCGGTAGCCCTTGAACGGCGACACGCCGTGGATTCTGGTGGACAGGATCGCGGCCGGGGCGTGGCAGACGATCGCGAGCGGCCGGCCCGAGGCGAGCTGGGCCGTCAGCAGCCGGCCGACGTCGGCGTCGAACGCCAGGTCCTGCATCGGGCCGTGGCCGCCGGGGAAGTAGATCGCGTCGTAGTCCTCCGGACGGACGTCCGACACCTTGAGCGGCCGCCGCAGCACCTCGGCCGAGCGGATGATGGCCTCCAGGTCGAGGGCCCCCTGCTCGCCACCCGCCATCGACGGGCGCAGGCTCATCATGTCGACATTCGGCGTCACCCCGCCGGGCGTCGCCACCACGATCTCATGGCCCGCGTCGGTGAGCTCCTTGTAAGGGTTCGCGAACTCCTCGGCCCAGTATCCGGTCGCGTATCTGGTGCCGTCCTTCAGCACCAGGTACGTGGCCCCGGTGATCACGAAAAGTACTTTTGCCATGCCAAATAACACCCCCCCTGTGCCCGTCGGAGAAGTTCCGGCGAGGCACTTTCCACCCTAAGCACGCGTCATCCATTGACCCATCCGCCCCCTGCCCACCCGGCGCGATGGACCGGTCGAGAGACGCCACGGTCCGTTCGAAATGATGGATTTAGTCTTTGATCTGCGCCCTGAGGAAGGCCCGCTCGGCTTCGTTGGTGGTCAGCGCCAGCGCCTGCCGGTAGGCGCCGGCCGCCTCGACGGCCCGGCCGAGCCGGGCCAGCAGGTCGGCCCTGATCGCGTGCAGATACTGGTAGCCGGACAGTCGGCCGTCGGCGGTGAGCCGCTCGACCTCGGCCAGCGCCGCCTGCGGGCCGTCGGCCATCGCCAGCGGCACGGCGCGGTTCAGCGCGACGATCGGCGACGGCCACACCGCGAGCAGCCGGTCGTACAGCTCGACGAGCTGCGGCCAGTCGGTCTGGTCGTAGGACGGCGCCTCGGCGTAGAGGGAGGCGATCGCCGCCTGCAGGACGTAGCGGCCGGGCGGCCCGGCCCGCAGGCAGCCGACGATCTCCTCGTGCGCCTCGGCCAGCGCAGCCGTATCCCACTGCGCCCGGTCCTGTTCGCTCAGCCGCAGCAGCCGCCCGTCGGCGTCGGTTCGGGTCGCCCGGCGCGCGTCGGTGACCAGCAGCAGCGCGCGCAGACCGCGGACGTCGGCGCTGTCCGGCATCAGCTCGCGCAGCATCCGGGTCAGGCGCATCGCCTGGTCGACCAGGTCGGCGCGGACCAGCGCGGCGCCCGACGGCGCGGTGTGGCCGGCCGTGAACAGCAGGTGGATGACGGCGAGGACGGCCGCGCGGCGGTCGGCCAGGTCGGCCGCGCGGGGGATGCGGTAGGGGATGCGGGCGACCGAGATCTTCTTTTTCGCCCGGGTGATCCGGGCGGCCATGGTCGGCTCGGACACCAGGAACGCCCGTGCGATGTCGGGGACGCTCATCCCGCACACCAGCCGCAGGGTGAGCGCCACCTGCGCCTCCTGGGCGAGCGCGGGGTGGCAGCAGATGAAGATCAGCCGCAGCCGCTCATCAGGCACCGCCTCGCTGAGCCGGGCGGCGGCCGCCTCGGCCGCCTGGACGGCGGTCGCCCGGCCCGCGGTCGGCTCGTCTGAATCCCCCTCGGGCACCACCAGCAGCGGCAGCCTGGCCCGCAGGGCCGCGTCGTGCCGGATCGCGTCGATCGCGCGCCGTCGCGCGGTGGTGGTGAGCCAGGCGGCCGGGTTGCCGGGGACGCCCGCGGCCGGCCACGCCCGCAGCGCGGCCGCGTAGGCGTCCTGCACGCACTCCTCGGCCAGGTCCAGGTCCCGCGTCACGCGCACGGTCGCGGCCAGCACCGATGCCCACTCGCGCCGGTGGGCGTCGGCGACGGCCGTCTCGACGTCGGTTGCGCCGGTCACCGCGGTACCTGCCGCCTCGGCTTCACGACGGGGCCGGGGCGCATGAGGAGTCGGGCTTCACGAAGCCGCCGGCTTGAGGTAGCTGCTGTGCACCGGCCGGACCTCTACCCCGCCGCCATCCCGCACGACTGGGTTGGTACGGGCGATCGCCAGCGCCGCGTCGAGATCGGGCGCCTCGATCACGTAAAAGCCGGCCACCACCTCCTTGGAGTCGACGAACGGGCCGTCGGTGATCGCGTCGGCGCGGACC
>Ga0335074_10009269_pt1 | contig 13735 bp, 14 predicted proteins | sample Lox_Sample_23_FD_206715 | JGI IMG/M metagenome (GOLD analysis project Ga0335074, IMG submission 206715) | Soil microbial communities from Loxahatchee National Wildlife Refuge, Florida, United States - Lox_Sample_2.3 | ecosystem: Environmental > Terrestrial > Soil > Wetlands | place: USA...
GCGCTCGGCCGCCCGATCGAGCGCCTGGACCGGCCGCTGCTCGAGTCCGAGCGCCCGATCCTCGACGCGCTCGCGCGCCACGGGCGCGTCGCGCTGCTCGTCGTCGGCGACCCGTTCGCCGCCACGACGCACGTCGCGCTCCGCCTCGCGGCCGAACGCGCGGGCCACGACTGGCGCTACGTGCCGGCGGCGAGCATCCTGAGCGCGGCCGCGGGGTTCCTGGGCCTCCAGCACTACCGCTTCGGCCGGACCGTCTCGCTGCCCCTCGAGGAGCCCGGCTTCGCGCCGACGTCCCCCCTCGAGCAGATCGCGGGGAACCGGGCCCGGGACCTCCACTCGCTTCTCCTCCTCGACCTCCGGCCGACCGAGGGCCGCTTCCTGACCGCCGACCGGGCGCTCGGGATCCTGCGCGCCCGCGACCCGCTCGCGGTCCACCTGCCCGGCGACGCCCGGGCCGCCGTGGTCGCGCGCGTGGGCCGTTCGGACGCCGCGGGATTCTACGGGTCGATCGACGCGCTCGCCGTCCGCTCGTTCGGGGCGCCCCCGCACGCGATCGTCGTGCTCGCGCCGACGCTCCACTTCGAGGAGGAGGCCGCGCTCGCGCGCTACGCCGTCGCGGCTCCGGGCGGCGTCAGCCCGTCCCGGGCCTGACCGGCGCGGAGGGCGGGTTCGGGAGGAGCGCCTCCGCGAACTGGCGGATGCGGAACGGGCGAAGCAGCACGATGTGGGGTCCGCGGGCGGGATCGGCGGGCGGGGGCGGAGGCCGGGACGCCGGGGCGACCAGGACGACGCGCAGCTGCGGCAGGAGGCTCCGCGCGTCGGCGACGAGCGCGGTGGGACTCCCTTCGGCGAGGTTCACGTCGGCGACGAGCAGCGACGGCCGGTGCTCGCGCAGCAGCTCGAGGGCCTGGGTCGCGCCCTCGGCCTCCCCGTCGACCCGGAAGTGGTGGAGCCGCAGGAGCCCCCGCAGCAGCACGCGCGTCTCCTCGTCGCCCGCGACGACGATGGCCGTGGACCCGTTCGGTTCCGGCGTGCTCACCGACTTGCTTCCTACCTCGGGACCTACAGCTACACCGGCACCCGGGGCCGGGCGGGGTTAGAAACTGCTCGTATTTTGTAATTGGGGCTCGAACGGCGGCGACGCGCGGCTCCCGCGGGGGGCTCCCCCGCGGCCGCTCACCCCTCGCGCGTGCCCCAGGCGGCGACGCCCGCGGCGTTGAGGAACCGATCGAGCGCGTCGTGGTACCCCGCGGAGGGGGCGTACAGGAGCGCGCGCGCCGCCTCGGCGAGCGACGCGCCGAACTCCTGCTCCGTGGAGGAGAACTGCCAGGCGTGCGCCGGGCCGCGGCCGAGCGCGACCAGGAACGCGAACGCGATCCCGCGCTCCTTCCCCTCGCGCGGCAGGGAGTGGAGGACGGCGCGCTCGGCGCCCGCCTCGCGGTGGGTACGGAACTCGCGGGCCACGTGGTCGACCCACGCCGCCTCGCGGACGAGGTCCCGGTAGCGCGGCAGCTTCTCGAGCACCTCGCGCTCCTCGCTCCGCTGCTGGAGGCGCTTCAGGATCTCGGCGATCCGTCCGGGGGCCCCCCGCGCGTCGTCGATGAGCCGGCGGGCCTCGACGGGGTCGGAGACGACCGACCCGACGATCGACTCGGCGTGGTTCGGCCACAGCCGCTCCAGCGCGCGGCTCGCCGTCGGCTCGTCGACCTCGAAGTACCCGCCGAGGTCGGTCAGGACCGCCTCGAGCGCCCGGCGCTCGATCGGGGTCGGATGCAGCGCGTCGAGGAACGCGGAGAGGTCGGAGCCGAAGCACCGCCCCCCGGCGACGAACGTCGGCCGGGAGGTCCGCTCGATGCGGGGGCGGAGCTCGGCGAGGTAGGCGTCGAGGAGCTGCTCGTCGGAGAGCCGGCCGAGCTCGTAGCTTCGCCGCAGCGCCTTCGGCAGGGGCGGGAGGTCGGCGTGCACGCACTCGGCTCCGCCCCCGCACGCGACGTTGAGGTGCGCCGAGACGGGGAACTCCTCGGTGGGGTCGGGCACGGCCGCCCCCTCCGAGAGCGCCGCGAGGAGGTGGCGCTCGGACTTGACGCACCGGCGGCAGACCCGAAACGTCCCGTGCGCCCCCGGCCAGGCGACCTCGAGGAACGGACGCGGCTCGCCGTCCCGCAGGTGGACGCACTCCCACCGGTGGCGCTCGGGGTTGTCGACGAGGCGGTACGGCAGGTCGGCGATCGTCTCCGCGAGGAACTCGGGCGGCGGGGTCGGCGAGCGCCCCGTGCACCAGAGCGTCTTGTGGGTCGCGAAGAAATGGAACCCCCGTCGGGCCCACTCCACGTAGCCGAGCAGCAGCCGGTCCGGGGAGTCCGACTGCTGGACCGCGACCTCGGTCTCGCGCGGGGCGTGGGCCAGCGAGGCGTACGAGACCTCGCCGCCCGGGATCGGGAAGGCGACGACGACCGGGGTCGTGGGCTCGAGGTAGAAGCGCAGCAGGCCCGCGTACGACCGGGCGAGCGGTTCGCCCCAGCGCGCCACCTTCTCGAGCCGTTTCGCGTCGTCCCGGGCCTCGCGGACCGCCTCGAGCTCCTCCTTGAGCTTCTCGAACCGTTCGGGCGGGCAGTCCGCCGTCCGCTTCGGCAGGAGCGCCTCCACCGAGCCGCGCAGCGCCTTCGCCCGCGCGATCAGGTCCTGCTCGCGTACGCCCGAGGCGCGACGGATCCTCGGCATCTTCGTCCGGCCCGCCGAGCGATGACGCCTACATATTCCCGCGGGGCTACCTGCGGCAGAGCGCGAGGAAGTGCCGGAAGATCTCCCGGCCCCCCTCAGTGTGCTCGACCTCGGGATGGAACTGCACCCCCCACAGGGGGCGCTGCGGGTGGGCCATCGCTTCGACGGGGCAGCTCGGGGAGTGGGCGAGCACCGTCCAGCCGGGCGGCGGCCGGACGACCTGGTCGTTGTGGCTCGCCCAGACCCGGAACGCCGGCGGGAGACCCTCGAACATCGGGTGGTCGGGCCGGTCGACCGTGAGCGCGACGGCGCCGAACTCGGGGGCGCCCTTCCCGACGGCGCCGCCGAAGTGACGGCCGAGGAACTGGTGCCCCACGCAGATCGCGAGGACCGGCACGTCCGCGCTGTCGATCCACCCGGCGACCTCGCCGAGGGGCGTGTCGGTCCCCTCGAGGCTCAGCGCCCCGCCCGAGAGGACGATCCCGTCGGCGCGCAGCGCGGCGAACGGGGTCGAGTTGGGCACGATCTCGGTCTCCGCGCCGAGGTCGCGGAGCACGCGCCACTCCCGGTGGGTCCACTGGCCGCCGTTGTCGATCACCGGGACCCTCACGGGGACGTCTCCTCGGGCGGATCCGCGGGGGCCGTCTCCTGCCGGAGCGCCTCGACGGTCGCCTTCAGCTCCTGGACGTCCTGGCGCATCCGGAGCATCTCCTCCTCGAACGGCGTGAAGCCGCCGGGCGTCAGGATCCGGTGCGAGATGTAGATCCCGATGAAGATCGCGCCGACGAGCGCGAGGATCGTCGTGAAGACGAGGGCGAGCACGAAGGCGAGCGGGTCCTCGATCGCCGACTGGATCGGGATCGTGAAGAGGTGGGTCACCTCGGCGACCTCGATGACGAGCAGCACGACGATGAGGCCGGTCCACAGGGCGAGGATCGGCGGGGACCGCCGCGTCACGGGGCCGTGCTCCCGACGTCGGAGAGGGTGACGATGATCGGCAGGTTCGCGATCGCGGTCACGGACGGCACGGAGACGCCCGACGTCGCGGTGACGGCGAGCAGCGAGTTCGGGGGCGACGCGGTCGCGTTGGTGAGGTACAGCGCGAAGACCCCGACGTAGTAGGCGACGCCGTTCTCGTTGTAGAGCGCGGTCACGTTGATCGCGAGCGGGTTCTCCGCCGTGTTGAGGACGCCGACGAGCACGTTCGAGGCGTTGAGCCCGACCGACCAGTTAAGGGCATTCCACGCGGGGGCGCCCGCACCGGACCAGTTGAAGTCCGACGCCCAGGTGACCTGGATCGACGCGTACCGGACGGTCGGCCCGTAGGCGTGGACGTAGATGTACGTCGCGTTGCCCCCCGTGACGCGGTCGACGAGGAGCTCCCCCTGCGTGAAGATCGTGCCGGCCGCCGGGGGCCCGGTCGGGGCGAGGAGGACCGGGGTCAGCAGGATCAGCACGACGAGGAGGACGGTGACCCCGACGAGCGGCCAGGGAAAGTACTCCCCGATCGAGCGACGGCTCCCCGGGGCTCGGGAGGGCCGCGGCGCCGGGGCGCTCATTCGGGCCCCGCCTTCCATCCGACGTAGAGACGGTGCGGGACGCCCAGGTGGTCGAGGACCTTCCCGGCGAGGTACGCCGTCTGGTCGTCCACGGACCGGGGATGGAGGTAGTACGGCGGGGCCGCATCGAGCACGACGACCCCCGCCTCGCTGAGCGTGAGCAGGTGGCGCAGCAGGGTCGACGGCATCGGCGTCTCGCGGGGCACCACGACGAGCGTTCGGCGCTCCTTCAGGTGCACGTGCGCGGCGCGGGTGAGGAGCGTGTCGGCGAGGCCGAGCGCGATCTTGGCGACGGTGTTCACCGAGCACGGCACGACCGCCATCCCGCGCGTCGGCCGCGAGCCGGAGGCGATCGGGGCGCCGAGGTCGTGGTCGGAGTAGACGTCCCGGGCGAGGGACCGCAGGGCCTCCGGGCCCACCCCGCACTCCTCCCGCAGCACGGCCACGGCCCCGTCGGTGACGACCAGCGCGACGGGCTGCCGGGCGGCCCGGAGCGCCTCCAGCACCTTGAGGGCGATGGCGGCCCCGCTCGCCCCCGAGACGCCGATGACGAACGGCGGGTCCTCCACGATCCGGTCGCCCCTTGAGTTATGAGGCTTCAAGGTGTCGCTCGATAAGACGATTCGGAAGGCGACCGAGGTGGGGCATCGAGCGGCGATCGTCGGCGCGGGGCACACCCGCTTCGGAGCGCTCGACGCGGGTCCCCGCGCGCTCCTCCGCGAGGCGATCGACCGCGCGGTAGCGAGCGTCGACCGCGGGATGGACCGGTCCCGGATCGGGGAGGCGTTCGTCGCGACGCTCGGGTTCGGCGGCTGGCAGATCGGGAACGTGGCGGCGGTGGTCGCCGAGGAGGCCGGGCTCCCCGGCGTGCCCGTCACCCGGGTCGAGAACGCCTGCGCGTCCGGCGGCTTCGCGCTCCTCGCCGGGGTCCGGGCGATCGAGACCGGCGCCGCCGACCTCGTGCTCGTCGCCGGCGTCGAGAAGATGACCGACGTCACGAACGCCCGCCGCCGCTACTGGCTCGGCGTCTCGGGCGACACCGAGTGGGAGCGCTCGGCCGGGCTCACGTTCGCCGGCGTCTACGGGCTCCTCGCCTCGCGCTACCTCCACGACCACCCCGAGGGGCAGGACGCGCTCGCGGCGGTCGCGGTCAAGAACCACGAGAACGGGGCGCTCAACCCGAACGCCCACTTCCAGAAGCGGATCACCCGGGAGGACGTGGGGCGCGCGCCGCGGGTCGCCGAGCCGCTCGGGCTCTACGATTGCTGCCCGGTGAGCGACGGAGCGGCCGCCGTGCTGCTCGCCGCCCCGGAGCCGGCGAAGTCCTTCACCGATACGCCGGTGTTCGTCGAGGGGATCGGCGCCGCGTCGGACCGGCTCGCGGTCCAGGCGCGCGACGACCTCGTCCGGTTCGCCGCGACTCGTCGGGCGGCCGAGGCGGCGTTCCGGCACGCGCCGTTCGACCGCTCCGCGATCGCGCTTCTCGAGGTCCACGACTGCTTCACGATCGCCGAGCTCCTGGCCCTCGAGGACCTGGGGTTCGCGGGCCCCGGCGGCGCCGCGGCGCTCACGCTCTCCGGCGCCACCGCGCGCTCGGGGCGTCTCCCGACCAACCCCGACGGGGGCCTGAAGGCGAAGGGCCACCCGATCGGGGCCACGGGAGTGAGCCAGGTCCACGAGGTGTTCCTGCAGCTGCGCGGGGCCGCCGGTCCCCGCCAGGTGCCGGGCGCCGAGCGGGCGTTGGCCCACAACGTGGGCGGCGCCGGGGCCTCGGCGACCGTCGCGCTGTTCCAGCGAGGCTGACCGTGCCGCCGACGGTCGTCCGAGGGTACGTCTACCGGCCGGCCTGGACGCTCGACGGTCGGCCGGCGGCCGGGCCGGACGAGGACGCCTTCACCCTCGCCGCGACCGCCCTCGAAGGGCTCCTCGCCTCGGCGCCGGCCGACCCCCTGCCGGGCGTGCTCCGGCTCGTCGGCGAGTTCCCCGAGGTCTCGGAATGGGGATTCGCTCCGCTGCTGGGCCGCCCGGTCCGGGTCGTGCACGACGGCGAGGGCCCCTCCGGGCTCGCCGCCGCGCTCCGCCCGTCCGAGGACGCGTTGGTGGTCGCGGTCGACCTGCCCGAACGGGGCGAGGACTCCCGGTCGGCGGAGGGGGCGCTCGCCGTCGCCGCCCGGCTCGCCGCGGAGGGCCCGAGCGGGCCGGACGAGACCGCGCGTCCGGGGACCGGGACCGGGGCCGAGGCGGCGCTCGCGCTCGCTGCCTCGGCGGTCGGCGGCTGGATCGATCACCCCCGCCGCCCGGGCCGGCTCACGCTCGACGCCCACCGGCTCCGGGCCGCGGTCGAGGCCCCGACCCGCGTCGTCGCCGAGGGGGCCCTGGTCCCACGGGCCCGGTACCTCGAGTCCCTGCCGAGTCGCTGGCGGCTCGTCGCGGAGCGGTGCCCCCGCTGCGCGGCGACGACGTTCCCGGCCCGGGGGGCGTGCGCGCGGTGCGGGGAGCGGTCGGGGCTCGTGCCGTTCGCCCTGCCGTACGACGGCGGGACCGTGGTCGCTGCCACCGCGATCGGTCCGGGCGGGCAGCCGACCGAGTTCGATGCCCAGGTGGCGGCCCAGGGTCCGTACGGCGTGGTGCTGGTCGCGCTCGCCCCCGCCGTGCACGCCACCTTCGCGGTCACCGACGCCGCGCCGGTCCGTCTCGCCCTGGGAACCCGGGTCGGGACCCGGCTCCGCCGGCTCTATCCGATGGAGGGCGAGTGGCGGTACGGGCGCAAGGCGGTGCCGCTCCCCAGCGGGGATCAGCCCGGGCCGTCGGCCGCCGGGGGCTCCCACGGCGCCCCGACCCAGCCGGAGTAGACGGCCCGGGCCCGTGCGTCGGCGTCCGCGACCGGGCGGAAGACGTACTTCTCTGGGGGCGGGGTCCCGGCGGTGACCTCGAGGCGGCGCAGGTAGCCCCGACGGAACACGGCGAGCTCGATCGGGGAGCCGGGCGCGAGGCCGCGCAGCGCTTTTTCGAGGTTCGCGAACGGCACGCGGACCCCGTTGATCGCGACGATCTCATCGCCCGCCGTGAGCCCTCCCGCGCGGCCGGGGCCCCCCGCGAACGACGTCCGCACGCGCGCGAGGCCCCCGCGGTCCTCGACCAGGATGCCGAGCCAGCCGGCCGGCTCGGAGTCGTCGTCCTTCGGCTTCGGCCGGGCGCCGAAGGTGAGGCCCGCGTACCGGGCGAACGCGTCGAGGTCGATCTCCTCGGTCCCGGCGACGTACCGCTCGAAGAACGGCTCCACGTCGAGCCCCGTCGACCGTCGGGCGATCGCGGGCAGCTCCCCTTCCTCGATCCCCCGGCCGACCTTGCCGTACTCCGTCCAGAGGGTCCGGAGCACGGTCTCGAGCGAGGCCCGGTTCTCGGACCGGTGGCGGATCTCGAGATCGAGGCAGGTGGAGACGAGGCTCCCCTTGACGTAGTAGGAGATCGACTCGTTCGGGGTCTCCTCGTACGGCTGGTAGTGGTCGACCCAGGCGGTGAACGACGCCTCCTCGAGGGAGAGCTTCCGATGCCCGGGCAGCTCGAGGTACTGCTTCATCTTCGCGGCGGTGGCGTCGAGGAACTGGGCCGGGGTGAGCAGCGCGGCGCGGCGCAGGATGAGGTCGGCGAAGTAGTCCGTGGCGCCCTCCATCCACCAGAGGAGGCGGGTGTACTGCTCGCCCGTGTAGTCGAAGCGGAGCAGCGCCTTCGGCCGGATCCGCTTCACGTTGTAGAGATGGAAGTACTCGTGGGCCGTGAGATCCAGGAATCGACGGTACGACTCCTCGGGTCGGAAGACGGTCCGGCTCACCACGCACGAGTTCGAGTCGGCGTGCTCGAGGCCGCCGTCCGGGACGTCGCTCAGGTGGTAGAAGAAGGTGTAGCGGTGCAGCGGCGACTCCCCGACGAGCTCGATCGTCGCGTCGACGATCTTCACGAGGTCCGCTTCGATCCGCCGGGCCTCGTAGTTGCCCCCCTCTCCGCAGATCGCGATCCGATGCGGGATGCCGCGGGGGTGGACGGTGAGGACGAGCGGACGGCCCGCGTCGACCGGATTGTCGACCAGCTCGTCGTAGCTCGCGGCCCGGTAGCGGCGGCTCCCCGGGCCGGTCTCGGGGAGCTCGGTCACCACCTGCCAGTCCGGGGGGACCCCGAGGGCGAGCTCCACCGGCTCGTCCTGGTGGCCGTCCACGTAGAGGAGGCAGAGGGCGGCGTTGAGGAACAGGTGCTCGGGGGTGAGGTCGAACCCCTCCGTCACGAGGCCGTGCCCGTAGACCCGGTACTCCACCCGGACCGACGCGTGGCCCGCGGTCGGGACCCGCCAGCGCGTCCCGGCGACCCGTTCGACCGCGAGCGGGGTCCCCGACGGGACCGACCGAGCGCGGACGTCGCGGACCCCCCGCACGTAGTTCAGGATGTGGTAGGAGCCCGGCACCCACGAGGGCAGGACGAGGTCGAGGCTGGGCGCGTCGACCCCGTCGAGGTCGATCGAGAACCGGCCCCAATGCTCGGCCGGCTCGGCCGCCGTCGCGGCGTAGCGGATCTGCATGGGACTCGGGCTAGGCGAACCCGCGCAGTTCGTGGTCGGCCGAGGACTTCCCCTTCCCCTTGTACGGCTCGGCCGCGATGCCGAGGTGGGTGGCGAGGGTCCGGAAGGTGGTGACCAGCTGATCGATCGCCTTCGCCATCTCGCGCTGCTCGCTCCTCAGGCTGGCGAGCTCGTCACGCAGGAGGCGCAGCTCGACCTCCCAGCGCTCCCCGCCCGACACCGAAGCCATGCGAGACCCCTCGCGGCGGGAACGGGTCACCGTACATAGGGAGTGCGTCCGCGCGGGGTTCCGGACCGGTGGATCCCCGTACCCCTACTAGGTCCGGGTACCGGACGGACCGAACGGCGAACTGGAGGTGCCCTTGTCCTCGAATCCGACCCAGGCCTTCTTGTCGGCCGAGTAGTCGACCCGGCGCAGCTCCACGAGGAACGACTTCAGCGTGTCCGACGGTGCGGGCTTCACCTCGATCGCATAGACGTAGATGCCGAATCCCATGAACTCGGTGACGCGCCTCAGGACCTCCGGGAGGTCCTCGCGCGGCACCGTGACCCGGATCGAGGTCTCCCCCAGGAGCGAGGAGAACTCATCGACATCGAACGGGCGTTCGAGGCTGATCAGCGGCATCGGGGCGCCCGGGGGGGATGGCGCGCCCGAAGGGCTGGAGGGCGCGGGGGCCGGAGGGGTCGTCGGGGGGGTAGCGGCCGGTCGGGCGGCCCCGGGGACCGGAGGGGCCTGGGGGGTCGGGGGACCCCGGACGCTCAGGGAGGGATCCTTGGGAGGGTACCGATCGAGTACCGGCGAGGAGTCCCGGCCGACGAACCCCCCGGGCCGGGCCGGTCGGGCCGCGGAGGGGCGGCGGGCCGGCGGCTTACGTCGGGTCCGGGGCTTCGGTTTGGCAGGCATCGGCTCCGGGGAGGCGCTCCGGGCCATAAGGACGCGGCTCGACCGCCCCATCGGGCCTGCCCGGACAGGTTTCTCGAGAGGAATCAGGCCCGGTTGTAGCGAGCTCGACCGTGCCACTGCACGTCATGGGGGCCACTTTTTGTAGCGCCCCCGACGACAGATGGATTATGTAGGCCCGGGTTCGTGGGCCAGGTAAGCCTCCCGCGGCGCGGGGGGCGGAACGTAGGAGATCACGAGATGCCCGCACGCGTAATGAAGGAATTCCAGGCCCCCCGGGGCCTGCCCAGGAAGACGGCGTCGGTCTGCCCCGAGTGTATCAAGGTCATTCCCGCGATCGTGCGGGAGAAGGACGGCCGGGTCATCATGGAGAAGACCTGCCGGACGCACGGCTACTTCTGGGACATCATCTCGAACGACGTCGACTTCTACCTCCGGATGGAGGTCTACGCGCACGACGGGGTCGGCTACGAGAACCCGTACTACGACAAGTTCCGCGGCTGCCCGACGACCTGCGGGATGTGCAGCCACCACAAGTCGCACACGGGACTCGCCCTCGTCGACCTCACCAACCGCTGCAATCTGAAGTGCCCGGTCTGCTTCGCGAACGCGAACGCCGCCGGGTACGTCTTCGAGCCGACCCGGGAGCAGATCTACTTCATGCTGAAGACGCTCCGGGAGCAGAAGCCGGTCGGTACGGTCGCCGTCCAGTTCTCGGGCGGCGAGCCCACGCTCTCCCCGCTGTTCCTCGAGGCGGTCTCGATGTCCCGGGACCTCGGCTTCAAGCAGGTCCAGGTCGCCACGAACGGCATCCGGGTCGCCAACGAACCCGGGTTCGCCCAGGCGTGCCGCGACTCGGGGCTCCACACCCTCTACCTCCAGTTCGATGGGCTGGACGACGAGATCTACCGGAAGGTCCGGGGCGTGCCGCTGCTCAAGGTGAAGCAGAAGGCGATCCAGGCCGCCCGGGAGACCCACTCGCCGGCGACCGAGCTCGCCGCCGGGAAGCCCGACAAGCCGCTCAGCGTCGTGCTGGTCCCGACCCTGGTCGGCGGGTTCAACGAGAAGGAGATCTGGCCGACGGTCAAGTTCGCGATCGACAACATCGACGTCGTCCGCGGCGTCAACTTCCAGCCGGTCGCGCTCACGGCGCGGATCCCCGACAAGGACCGCTTCCAGATGCGGTTCACCCAGTCGGACCTCGTCCGCATCCTGTGCACCGAGGGGCCGTTCGAGAAGTCGGACTTCTTCCCCGTCCCGTCGGTCGCCCCGATCTCGGAGCTCGTCTCGATCATCCACGGCGAGGAGAAGATGACCCTCACGACCCACCCCGGCTGCGGGTGCGCCACCTTCGCGTTCGTCTCGAAGGACGGCGAGAAGATCACCCCGCTGCCCCGGTTCATGGACGTCGACGGGTTCTTCGAGAACGTCGAGTCGATGATCGAGAAGTACCGGGACGCCCGGTTCGCGCGGGTGCGGACGGCCGTCGCGGGCGCGCGCCTCCTCCACGACGTCGCGAAGTACTTCGACTTCTCGAAGTCCCCGGAGGGGCTCAACGAGAAGAACTGCGTGAAGGTCATCGCCGGGATCTTCACCGAGGGCAACAAGGAGGCCCTCGCGAAGTTCACTTGGCGCACGCTCTACATCGGGAACATGCACTTCCAGGACGCGTACGACTACGATATCCAGCGCCTGATGCGCTGCGATATCCACTACGCGGTCCCGGACGGGCGGATCATCCCGTTCTGCTCGTACAACTCGGGCCCGATCTACCGGACGGAGGTCGAGAAGAAGTTCTCGATCCCGATCCCCGACTGGCAGGCTGCCAAGAAGCAGGCGGGGACGCCGCTCAAGACCATCGAGACGATGGGCGTGAACGGCGAGGTCATCGTCGACCCCGAGTACTACAAGATCCGGGCGCTCAAGGGCGCCCCGGGCATGTCCTCGGCGTAGACCAGCCCATCGGTCCGCCGGAACCCCTTCCTTCCCACCGAACGCGGGCGTCCGCGCTAGCCGGGGTCCTCGAACAGCACCGCTCCGGGGCGACGGACGGCGTTCGGGGCAGGCCCCGGGGCGGGCCGAGCGAGGCGCCGGTCGATCTCCTTCCAGAGTGCCACGGCCTCGGCGGGGGTCCCGGTCGGGGTCCGGGCGGGATCCGGGTGTTCGGTCCGGTAGCGGTAGGTCGCTTCGATGTGCTTGCAGGTCCCGAGCCCGCGCCGCGCGAAGTCCGTGCAGGTGCACAGCTCGCCGGTCCGGGCCGGGAACTCGGGCAGCATGACGAGGTAGACCGTCCGATGGATCGGGTTGCGGACCTCGTAGAGCGGATACGGCGCCTCCCGTCGGAGCCGGATGTCGAGCGGCTCCTCGAGGGCCCGGGCCCGTCGCTCCGCCACCGCCGCTCGGTCCTCGGGCGCCGTGGGGCGCCGTCGGGTCGGGCCCCGTACGTTCCGCACGGCCTCCGGAGAGGCGCGGACTATAAACCGACCCGCGACGCCCGTCCCGGGCAAAGCTAGATAACGCGGCTCAACCACGCCCGGTCGCCGCGCGCTCAGGAGGGAAGGGGCCCACGACCGACACGACCACCCTGCTGGTCACGGGCCTCTTCCTGCTCATCGCCCTGGCGGTGATCGTCGGCGAGATCTTCGCCCGCCTCGGGCAGGTCGCCCTCGTGGGCCAGCTGCTGGTCGGGGTCCTGCTCGGCCCGACCCTGCTGGGACCGTACATCGGTCTTACCTCCGTGTCGACGGAGCTCTCGGGGCTCCAGCTGGTCGCGACGTTCTTCATCCTCATGACCGCCGGGCTCGCGCTGTCGCCGTCCCAGGTGCGCTCGACCGGGGCGATGGCGGCGGGGTTCGGCTTCGCGATCTTCTTCCTGCCGTTCCTGCTCGGGGCGGCCGTCGTTCACCTGCTGTACCCCGGGCTCGGGACGCTCGCCGACCTGTTCGTCGCGCTCGCGATCTCGATCACGGCGCTCCCGGTGCTCGGGGTGATGCTGCGGGAGTTCAACCTCGCCGAGAGCCGGTTCGGGACGTTCCTGATGAACGTCTCGGTGGTCAACGAGCTCACCGCGGTGAGCGCCTTCGCCGTCCTGCTGCGGCTCTACTCCGGCGGCACCGACGCGGCCATCGCGATCGCCACCGCCGTCGGAACGGTCGCGCTGTTCCTCGGGTCCGTCCTCGCGGTCCACTGGGGGCTGCGGGCGGCCCGCCGCAGCCGCGCCTGGGAGCGGCTCGTCGAGTGGTTCCGCACGACCTGGCGCTCCCGGTACGCGGGGTTCGCGATCCTGATGGTCGCCGCCCTCGGCGCCGCGCTCTTCTCCCAGCTCCTCGGCCTCACGTTCCTCGTCGGCGCGTTCTACGCGGGGCTCCTCGTGACCCCCGAGAGCGCCGGGCGCCGCGAGCACCGCGAGCTCACCCTCGTCTTCGACGCGATCTCCTGGGGCTTCTTCATCCCGCTCTTCTTCGCGCTCGTCGGGTTCAGCGCGGACTTCCGGACCCTCGGTGCCTCCGACGTCACCCTGCTCGCGTTCGTGGCGCTCGTCGTCTTCGCGGTCGCCGCCAAGGTGTTCGTCGGCGCCGGCGTCGCCCGGCTCTACGGGTGGTCGGGCCACGAGTCGCTCGGCGCAGGGTTCCTGGTCGTCAGCCAGGGGACGGTCGGCCTCGCGATGGCCGTCATCCTGCTGAGCGAGGGCGTGATCTCCGAGACGCTCTACACCGTGATCGCCGGGGTCGGCCTCGTCACCATGATCATCTCGCCGATCGGGGCCCGACCGTTCGTCCGGGCGATCACCGCGGAGCGGCGGGCGAACGAGGAGGAGGCCCGACGGACGGCGTTCGAGTTCTCGCTGCCGTCCTCGAAGATGGGTCGGGACCCGCCGACGTAGGCTGCGCGACCGGCGGTACGGTTATCTTGCCCGCGCGGCGTGGGGCCGCGAATGTCCTCCCGCGAGGCCCCGGCCCCACGGGCCCGACTGTCGAAGGGGGC
>Ga0335074_10009270_pt1 | contig 13735 bp, 14 predicted proteins | sample Lox_Sample_23_FD_206715 | JGI IMG/M metagenome (GOLD analysis project Ga0335074, IMG submission 206715) | Soil microbial communities from Loxahatchee National Wildlife Refuge, Florida, United States - Lox_Sample_2.3 | ecosystem: Environmental > Terrestrial > Soil > Wetlands | place: USA...
TCGAGCGCATCGATCAGATCCGCCTCCACCACATGCTTGCCGCGCCCGACATTCACCAGCATCGCCCCGCGCGGCATCATGGCGAAGGTGCGTGCGCAGAAGATGCCCTCGGTTTCCCGGGTCAGCGGCAGCAGGCAGACGGCGATGTCGGTCTGGTTCAGGAACGGTTCAAACTGATCGGGACCGTGATAGATTGCGACATCGTCTTCCTGCCTCGGGTTGCGCACCCAGGCCGAGACCTTGAAGCCGAGCGACTGCAGCACCAGCGCCGGCGCTTTCGCCATCATGCCGAAGCCGAGGAAGCCGACGCGCCGTTGCTCAGGCCGGACGATCGTTGTGCGGCGCCACTCTTTCCGCGCCTGCGCTGCCGCGTAGCCGGGCATGTCACGATGGAAACGCAGCACGTGCATGACGACGTATTCCGTCATCATCGGATCGCCGCCCGGCGGTTCGATCTTGCACAGCGCCGCCTTCGGCAGCCTGGGATGATTGACGAAGGACTCGACCCCGGCCGAGCGGCTGAACATGGCCTTCAGATTGGGAAAGGTGGGAAGCGCGTCGAAATCGGGGTGCATGAAGGCGAGGTAGTCGATATCCGCCGGGTTGCCCGCCTCGGGCCAGATGCGGATTTCCAGATCGGGAAGGTGCTCTGCGAGCGTGTCGCGCCATGCCTGAGCGTTGCCGATGTGTTTGTCGAGGTCGACGATGAGGAGGGCCATGAGCGGGTCCTGAAGGTGGGGCGGTCAGTGTAGCGGAGGCTCGACTGTTGGCCAGGTTCCCCGGGGGCACGGGATCGGGACGATGCCGCAGGCGATCGGGCCAGTCCGCCCCTGGATTTCGTCGTGACCGGGTCTGTATTAGACAGGCTGCTGCGAGTAGAAACATGCGCCGGGACACAGTGACGCGATTCAGCCTCCTGGCGGGCGGAATGCTCGCTGTGATCCTTTCGAGCCATACGGCATTCGGCCAGCGCGACGCCGCTGCGCTCTACGCGCGGAATTGCGCGTCGTGCCACGACTCGGGTTCGCCGGACATTCGCGCACCTGGACGTGACGTGATGAAGGGCATGTCCGCCGAGGCGATCGTCCGCGCGCTGGATAGCGGTGCGATGGCGCAGTTCGCGCAGAACCTCTCGCCACCGGAACGCCAGGCGATCGCTGAGTATTTAGCCGGCAGCCCGATCGCGCGAACCACCGCCGCCGGCGCATCGCCGCAAGCCGGCGCGTGCACGGGCGCACCCACGGCATTTTCCCGGCCGTTCGACGTTCCAGGCTGGAACGGTTGGGGCGCCGGTGTCTCGAACAAACGCTTTCAGCCGGCGGAGGCCGCGGGTATCACACCGCAGAACGTCGGCCGGCTTGAATTGAAATGGGCTTTCGGTTTTGCCGGCGCGGTCTCGGCGGCGGCCGCGCAGCCAACGGTGGTCGGTGGCCGCATCTTCATCGGCGGCGGCGACCGGAAAGTCCACGCGCTCGATGCAAAGACCGGCTGCCTGATTTGGGAATTTGCACCGGACGCGCCGGTGCGCACCGCCGTCATGATCGCGCCAGAGGACGGTTCCGGCCGCTACGCCGCGTTCTTTGGCGACGGCCGTGCCAACGCCTACGCGCTCGACGCGGCGACCGGCGCGTTGCTGTGGAAGCAAAAGCTGGACGAGCACCCCGCCGCCCGCATCACTGGCGCACCGACGGCGCACGCAGGTGTCGTCTATGTCCCCGTGGCGTCTTTTGAAGAAGCCACAGGCACGCGCAACGATGACCAATGCTGCACATTCCGCGGCAGTGTGGTAGCGCTGAACGCGCGGACCGGTGCACACCTGTGGCGAGCCTTTACGATCCCCGACGAACCCAAGCCAACGAAGAAGAACGCGATCGGCACGCAGCTTTACGGTCCATCCGGTGCGGCGGTCTGGTCCTCGCCAACCATCGATGAGGAGCGGCAGGCGCTGTACGTCGCCACCGGCAACAGCTATTCCAATCCTCCTGCCGCTACCTCCGATGCGGTCGTCGCACTGAACCTGAAGACCGGCGACATTCTGTGGCACCAGCAGTTCACCCCCAATGACGCCTATATCGTGGGCTGTGCGAGCGGGACCGTCATGAACTGTCCCGACAATCCCGGGCCGGATTACGATTTTGGTCAGTCGCCGATCCTGACGCACCTGCCGGATGGGCGCCGCGTCCTGGTGATCGCGCAGAAGTCAGGCGTGGCGCACGCGCTGGACCCTGACCATCAGGGCAAGATCCTCTGGCAAACCCGGCTCGGTAAAGGCGGCGCATTGGGCGGCAGCCAGTGGGGTTCGGCGGTGGATCAGGATCGAATCTATGTCGCGATCTCTGACATACGCTTCCTGTCGGCACGCCCCTTCCGGGCGGATCCCACGGCAGGCGGTGGTTTGTTTGGGCTTGATCTCGCCAGCGGCAAAGTGACGCTAACGATGCCACCTGTTCCGTGTGGCGAACGAAATCAATGCAGCCCCGCGCTGTCGGCAGCGGTCACGGCCATCCCGGGTGTGGTCTTCTCGGGCGGCGTCAGCGGCATTCTGCGCGCCTATGCAACCACGGATGGCCACCTGCTGTGGGAATTCGATACCGAGCGAGACTTCACCACCGTCAACGGCGTTCCAGGCCATGGCGGCGCGATGAATGGATCGGGGCCGACGATCGTGGACGGCGTATTGTACGTCACTTCGGGCTACGCGCTGTGGGGCGGCCGGCCGGGGAATGTGCTGCTGGCCTTCTCGGTCAAGGATCACTAACGCGCGCACGGAGGGACCGCCATGCATCGCCGTGGTCTGCCACTGATCATGCTCGCATGCGCTTTCTGGCTTGGCGGCGTGGTCGCCGCTGACTGTCAGCAAGCCGATCCGGCCAGTCGCTTCCCGCTCGCCAGGGATTATCGCCCTGCGGCCGGCGTCGGATTTCGCGTCGTCTCAATCATGAGCGATGGTGTCCGGCTGCATGGCGAATTGTTCTGGCCACGTGCGGAAGAAGGCCACAAGCTGCCGACCGTCGTCATGGCGAACGGGTGGGGCGGAGTGGCCGCTGCGTTGCGCTCCGACGCGAATGGCTTCGCGGCAGCGGGCTATCGCGTCATCCTGTTCGACTATCGTGGCTGGGGCGAAAGCGATGCCCGCGTGGTGCTGACCAGCCCCGAACCTGCCGGCGACGGCCGGTTCACCGCGGTAGTGCAGCCGTTGCGGGGTTACGTCGATCCCTTCGAACAAGTCGAGGACTGGTTCAACGTGATCGACTGGGTCGCCGGCGAGCCGATGGCAGACATGAACCGGCTCGGCCTGCGTGGGACAAGCTATTCTGGCGGCGAGGTCGTCTATGTCGCCAGTCGCGACCCCAGGGTCAAAGCGATTGTCAGCCAGGTGCCCGGCATCGCCGCCCGGCCCGAGTCTGGTGCCAACCCGGACGGTCCGTTTGCCCGCGCCGCGCGCGATCGTGCGACCCGCATGGCGCGCGGCGAGCAAGGGTATCCGGTGCCGTACGATCGGGTGCTCGGCGACCTGATCGGCGCGCCGGTCGCCGATAAGCTGCTGCGGTGGTGGCCGAATGAGGAGTCCAGCCACGTGACGGCCGCCGCATTGTTCATTCTGGCGGAGAACGAGGAGCTTGTTCGCAATCAGGACAGCGGTGAACTGGCATTCAAGCGTGCCTTAGGTCCGAAGAAGCTGGTGGTGATTCCGGGCATCCGGCACTACGGGATTTACGGCGTGGCGCGCGAGCAGGCGTTGAAGCTGGCGATAGATTGGTTCGACCAGTATTTGAAACCGGTGAGGTGACGGCGTGCGGCTGCTATGGCCGTTCGAATTTCACCACGCGCCGCACGCTGCCGCAGGCACCCGACTGCACCACATGAATGTCGCCGCAGGAATCGCACCAGATGCCGTGGCAGGAGCAGTGAATCGGATTGTCCCAACGTGCCAGTTGCTCGCCATCCAGCGTGAGGATGCTGGCCATGCCGAAGATACGACGCCGTGGCAGCCCGAGCAGAACACCCCCACCGCCCCGTCCGGCTATCAGGCTGGCGCCTGATCGATCGCGTCATCCCGCGATATGTTCGCCAGTGCTGCCAGCAGAGCACCGATCGGCCGCATCGCTTGCTCGACCCCGTCGCGTGATGGCTCCGTCGGTTCATCGAGATCCGGATATCGATACACAAAGTTCCAGGCAGTGAGGGTGCGGATCGCGACCAACGCCGCATCGTATTCCGGATAGTGCGGTGCCGCGAGCGTGCCGAGCCGCTGGAGGTCGTGGGTCTCGGTGAAAGGAACGTCAGCCATGACCAGCAGCCCCTTCACCGCCTTTTCCGCCGCCTGTTTTCAGAGATATGCCGCCGTGCTGAACGACGGCGGCACCATTGTCACGCAGCCGCGTGCCACCCTCAGGTCCTCCGCTGCGTGATCCAACCAGCGTCGTGCGATCCGGCGGCGATCGGCGGCAAGCTCGGGATCATCGCCGGTCATACACGACAACCCCCTCAGTGCGCGCCGCGTAAGGCAGCGTGCCGACGACGCGGCTGAGGCGGCGGAACGTATCCGCACGGCAGGGCACGATGTCCACCGGGTCATCGTATTCCCGCCGTGCCGCCATTCCGGCCTTGTAACCGAGCTTTCCGCGGGAGCGTCGTCGTCCAGCACGACCAGCAAATCGATGTCGCTGTCGGAACCGGCCTGGCCGCGGGCGAGCGAACCGAACAGGATCACCCGCTGCGGCTGGAACCAGGCCACCACGGCGTCAAGTAGATGGCGCGGGACAACGGCTTCGGACATGGCACTCTGCCGGGCTTGCGCATCCAGGATAGCATGACGGAGGCGGATGATGTCACGGCGGTCACGTAGGGAGCTTTCCCGCTCGCCAGGTCGTAGTTGCGCATTACGGAGTAGCAAGCTGCGATCCCCACACGCCCGGCCCCGTCGCCAGCCACCAGTGGTTTCCGCCCCGCCGCCATGGTAAACTACCCACCATGAGTACCGCCCTGATCACGCCAGATCAGATGACACTTGAAGAATTCCTCGCCTGGGATGCCCCGGGTCCGGGGCGGTGGCAATTGATCGATGGGGTGCCGATGGCGATGGCGCCGGCCGGGCGTGCGCACGGGCGGCTCCAGACCGTAATCGCCAGGCTGATCGACACCCACCTGGAAGCCACCGACAGCCCCTGCGTCGCTCTGACCAACCCGGGCATCGTTCCGGCGTTTCAGGCCAGCCGCAATTTCTTCATTCCGGACCTTGCCGTCACCTGCTCGGAGATCGATACCGATCCTGCAGCGTTGCATCATCCCGTCCTGGTGGTCGAGATTCTTTCACCATCCAATCACGTGGAAACCTGGCGGAACATCCGGGCATACATGCTGATCGACAGCGTGCAGGAAATCCTGGTCATCCACACCGCATCAGTACGGGTCGAAATGTTGAAGCGTCACGCGGATGGTTCATGGCCTGACGATCTCACCCCGATCACCCAGGGGGATTTCCCTCTTGCCAGCATCGGATTGAACGTGCCGCTCAGCATGTTGTATCGCCGGTCGGGCGTGGGTTGAAGCGGCCTGGCGGCATACGCCAGCGGTGCTGGATTGCCCCGGTTCCGCAGAAAACCGCCCAAGGGGTCAAGGCCGCAGAGGTTCAGAGATACCGCCCGGGCAGCACGTCAAATTTTCCCGCGCACAGACGATAAAAGACCGGGTACCTGTCACCTGACCGGAAACACCGGCTCCCCATAAGGATAAAACGCCCCCAGCTCCACATTCCGGTAAGGCAACGCCTCCAGCCGCACCGTCCCAAGGAACGGCTGCTCCGGCTCCACCAGCAGGATCGTCTTGGCAAACCCGCTGTCATCAAACCCGCGCCGGAAATGCACCCGCGACTTGATGGCGAACACATCGAACGCGGCCACATCGATCCCCAAGCCGGTGAACGTCGCAGGCTCCATGATCTGCACCAGATACGGGCTCACGATCAGCACGTTCCCCTCACCGAACCCGATATGGAACCACGCGCCCCCCTTCACCCGTCCTGCCGCTTTGCTGATCCTCACAATCTGCCCTTGAAGCCGCACCGGCAAACCCGCCGACTCATCCACCAGCCCGCCGACCTCAACATCGACCGCATCGCCAACCCCAGCACCCTGCCCCACCAACTCCGTAACCAGCCGCGCATCCGCCACGGTCCCGATCAGCACCCGCGCCAGCCCTTGCTCCATCACCGCGCGCAACAGCCAGGTGGCATAGCCCGAGCGGTCGCTGTGGTCCGCCAGCACCACCGGCCCCGCCCCGTTCGCGACCGCAAGTTTCGCCGCCGCCACCCCCTTATCGATGGAAAAAATCCGCGCCGTGTTCAGCAAAGCCTCGCGCTGCCGCCAGGCGCTGGCCGCCATGTCGTCGGCCACGTCACGGGCGAGATCGGGCCGACCGTTGGTCAGCACCTGAAAAGTCATCCCGGCATCGGGCACGTCCGCCCACGGAAACCCGAAGAAGAAGTTCACAAACAGATCCGGCTCGCGTGCCTCCCATGTCAGCGCCCGCTGCACCAAGTCCATCCACGGTGAGGCGCCGGTCCATTGGAACACGGTAGGCGAGATAATCGGCACCTTCTGCGTCACCGACACCGGCGCGTAGTCGCCCCGGATGGCGCGCACCAGGCAGCGGGCCGCGCGTTCGCCCTGCAAATAGCTATCGTAATGCGGAAAATACTTGCCAGCGAATGCCATGTTAGCGTGACGCAGGAATTCCTCATCCTCGTTGCCGTGTGGATCGAACGTGCCGGCGATGAACGCGGCGGGGCCGATGACCGCGCGCACCCGCTTTGCCAGCTCCGCCTCCGGCCGAGGCACCCCACGCACGCCGGCCGCACCATGCACGCAGAGATACGCGCCATCGAACGGCCCTTGCCGCTGCAGTTCCTCGATCATCCGCCCGACGAACGTCTCGAAAGCCTCGGTGGTGATCCAGCCGGACCCGGTGCCGGTGCGCGGCCACAGCGGCGATTCGATCCCGACCAGTTCCACCGCTTCGAACTCGCGCGCCATCTTGACGAAGCCGCCCATGTAGCCGCGCGGATCGCAGGCCAGCAGCGCCTCCCCCGCGGCCGGCGAGCCGGGATAGAGAAAATCCGCCAGGGTGGTGTCATTGGGCAGGAACGTCACCGTTTCGTGGGAGAAATGCAAAACGGCAATGCGGATCGGCGGCTTCATCTTGCGTGGTCCTCACTCGGGGCAGACAGCATAGAAGGGGCACCGCCTCACCTGGTAGGAGCGCCCCCAATCCTGCGTCGCAGCGCCTCACGACAGCTGCTCGCAGGCCGATGTCACCGCGGCATCGGCGGCAGACCTGCCATGAATTTCTCCAAGTACGGCTTCCACACCGCCGCGTAATAATGGGTGAAATGTCCGTGCGTGTCCTTGCTGTACGGCGTCAGCACATAGGTCCCATGCCTGATCTTCTTGAACGCACGTTCCACCGTGCCGAGCGTCGGCGGGTCGGCGAAATCCTCGACATTGTTGATCAACATCACATGCGCCTTGATCTTCGGCAGGTCGGCCTCGGGGCTGTAATCGTAGATCGATTCGATCTCGTACAGCGTGTCATTCGCATCGCCATGTTCCATCATCGTCGCCAGGCGCTTGTCGTACAGCGCCTTGGCCGCCTGCATCGTCGGCGCTTGCTCTTGAATCCGCACCGGGCTTTCGGTCAGGTCGTCGCCGGCCGCCGCATACATGTAGAGCGTCGGCGTCTTGTCATAGTTGCCGTCGTGCCAGGCCGGATCGTGGCGGATCAGTTCGGCGGCCGCATGGCGCAGCATGTAGTTCCGGCCGCTGATCTCCACCGGCTGGCATGACATCCCGATCGTGCCATCCATCAAATCGGGATACCATTCCGCCCAAAGGAATTGCTGCATGCAGCCCAGCGAGCTGCCGATGACCAGCCGTATATGGCCCACCTTCAGCCCGTCGGTGACCAGCCGGTGCGTCAGGTCCACCATGTCGTGGTATCGGTAGTGCGGAAACCCGGCCTTCAGCCCATCGGACGGTTTCGACGACCCGCCGCGCCCCAGCGCGTCCGGCATGATGATGTAGTATTTTGCCGGGTCGAGCGGTTGACCGGGCCGGAACAATTCGTCGGCCAGGCTCGCGCGGAACCAGTTGGCGCCGGTGCCGGTGTTGCCCTGCAACAGCAATACCGCGTTGACCACTTGGCCCTGCGCGTTCCGCTTTGCCGTGCCGATGGTGCGGTAGTGCAACTTCACCTGCGGCAGGCTCTCGCCGCTGGCAAATTTGTAATTGCTGACGATGTAATCACCTTCCTGATAACCTGGCCAACTGTTGTTCGGCTGGCTCGCCGTTTCTTGCGCCAGTGCAGGAAGCGCTACGGCGAACAAGATGGACGCGATCAGGGCACGGACCGGCATTCATTTCCCTCCCATGGTCATTCGGCCAAACCATCTTATGCGCGATCGTCGCCCGCGGCGAGCCGCCTAACGGAACGCCGAGGCAGCTTTCGCCCCACTGGCGCGCCTGGCCAATCCGTTCAATCGTGGCACGTGGGACGAGGCCGCTCCTTGCTCGTCTCGCTGCGTCACGCGGAAGATCGGTGGTAGGCTGTCGCCAATGTCGATGCTTGCACCACTGGCACTGACCGTTTCACCGGAGTCCGGAGCGCCCGTCTCCGCCCTGTTGCTCGCACCGTCGCCGCCGCGTGCCGTTTTTGTGCTGGCGCACGGCGCAGGTGCCGGCATGTCGCACCCGTTCATGACCGCCGTCGCAGAGCAATTGGCCGAACGCGGCGTCGCCACGCTCCGCTTCCAATTTCCCTACATGGAGCATGGTTCCTGGCGCCCCGACCCACCCGCCGTGGCACAGGCGACGGTCCGCGTGGCCGTCGCCGAGGCCGCCCGTCGCCTTCCCGGCCTGCCATTGTTCGCCGGCGGCAAATCCTTTGGCGGCCGCATGACGTCGCAAGCGCAGGCAGACGCCGCACTGCCTGGCGTGAAGGGACTGGTCTTCCTTGGCTTCCCGCTGCATCCGGCGAAACGCCCATCTATCGACCGCGCAAAGCACCTCGCAAACATCGCCATCCCAATGTTGTTCCTGCAAGGCACACGCGATGCGCTCGCCGAGCCCGACCTGATCGCGCGCGTTGTCACGTCGCTGGGCAACCGCGCGACACTGATAAGTATCCCCGACGCCGATCATTCGTTCCACGTCCCGGCGCGCACCGGCCGCACCGATGCGCAGGTGCTTGCAGATATGTGCGACGCCATCGCCGGCTGGATGGCTGCCGTCTGACTGCCGCCCGTTACCTTCGTACTTGACCCGGACGCCCCATCTCCCGCCTGATGCGCGAAAATCAGGCCGCCACGCTGGCCGAGCGAGGAATCAATGTCCGATCCGCCCGCAACGCAGGCCATCGATTGGGACAAGCGCTATCGCGATGGCGCCACCGGCTGGGAACGCCCCGGCCTCAACCCCAGCTTCGTCACCTGGCGCGAAACCGGCGTCCTCACCCCTTGCCGCATCCTGGTGCCGGGCGCGGGCCGCAGCCCCGAACCGCTCGCGCTCGCTGAAGCCGGGTTCGACGTGACGCTGGTGGACCTTTCCTCCACTGCGATAGCCACCCAGCGCGCCCGCCTGGAACGCCTGCACGTCAAGGCGCATGTCGCGCAGGCCGACATTCTGCAATGGAACCCGCCGGCGCCGTTCGACGCGATCTACGACCAGGCCTGCCTCTGCGCCCTACCGCCCGCGATCTGGCCCGACTACGCCGAGCGCGTGCACCGTTGGCTGCGCCCCGGCGGCGCCTTGTACATTCTCTTCATGCAATCGACCCGCGCCGGCGGCCCGCCGTACCATTGCGACATGGATGCGATGCGGGATTTGTTCCCTGCCTCCGCCTGGACCTGGCCCGACACACTGCCAGCCGTCGTCGATCATTCTCCAGGGCTGGCAGAGCAATCCGCCGTGCTGCGATCCCGCTGAGCGGGGGAACCGACACCGACCGGATGCTCGCGCATAGCGGCCGAGTCGCGCGTTGGTCGGTTTGAACGTCGGGTTGGGGTGAGAACCGGGCATGTTCTGTGACTCATGTCGCGTGGCGGATCGCCCCGAATGACCAGTATCTCGTCTAGCTTGGCTGCCTGAATAGCTTCAATCACAGCCGACTCGCCGCCCGGCGGAATGTCAATTGCGCGAATATGCGGAATGGAAGCGGGAAGCAGGTCGCGGATGAGTTCGCAGGCGCGCCAGCCTCAACCCCGGCTGCATCGCCGGCGCAAGTCCCACCATCATCCAACCCATCCAAGCCGCCCTGCTGCGACGGGACCCACCGGCGCCGTCCGCCGACCACGCGCTCGACATTGCAGAGCAATCGGCCGTGTTGCAGTCTCGCCCATCCAGGAGGGCTCGCGCAATGGACGGTGGCTTTGAACCAGCCTTGCAAACGCGCACGCAGGACGTGCTGGACCGCTGCACCGCCTGCGGCCGTTGCGTGGAAGTGTGCCCGATGCCCGGCCCCGCGGGCCTTGACACGTCAGACGCGCCCGGCATCGCCGCCGGCGTATTGGCGATCCTGCGCGGCGAGGCGACCCCGGAAGCCTCCGCCCGCTGGGCCTCCGTTTGCTCCGGCAGCGGGCACTGCATTCCTGCCTGCCCCGAGGGCGTGAACCCGCGTTTCATGCTCACCATGGCACGGCTGGCGATGCAGCGCGATGCCGACACGACGTCACGCCGCAAGGATGGCTTCACCCGCTTCACCGGCATGACAACCGGCGTGCGCGTGCTGTCGCGCTTGCAGCTTCCGCCTGAACTGCTGACCCGTTTCCGCCCCGATGACGAAGCCGATGATACGCCGCCCGACGTCGTGTTCTACACCGGCTGCAACTTGCTCAAGACTCCGCACATCGCCCTGCTGTGCTTCGACGTCATGGACGCGCTCGACATCCGATATCGGGTCATGGGCGGCCCGTCGCATTGCTGCGGCGTGCTGCAATTCCGCGCCGGCGACCTGACCACCTCCGGCCGCATCGCCAACCGCACGGTGGACCGCCTGGGCAGTGCCGGCGGCCGCGTGCTGACCTGGTGCCCCACCTGCCAGACGCAGCTCGGCGAGGTGGTCATTCCCTCCCGCGCCGACCAACTTGAACTAACCCCATTCCTGCGCTTCCTGGCCGAACGGACAGAAACCCTGCGCCCGCTGCTGCGCCACCCCGTGCACAAGCGCGTCGGCCTGCACGAGCACCCCGGCGTCGCCGGCGTTTCCGAAGCGGCGGAGGCGATCCTGCGCATGATCCCCGGCCTGGAGTTCGTCGATCTGGCGCAGCCCCGCGTCGGCTACATGTGCAACACGCTGAACGCGCTGCCCGAGTACAAGCGGCAGGTGCATCGCGACCAATTGCAGGCGGCGGCAGATGCCGGCGTGACGACGCTCGCCGGCATCTACCATGCCTGCCATCGCGAGCTGTGCAGCCACGAACGCGACTGGCCGTTCGAAGTGGTGAATTTTCTCGAGCTGGTCGGCGAAAGCATGGGCCTGACGCGCCCCGATCTGTTCAAGCGCTTGAAGCTGATGCAGGACGTGGATGCCGTCCTGGCCGATGCCGCACCGATGATTGCAACGCACGGGCTGGACCTGGACGAAGCACGCGCGGTGGTGCTGCGGGATATGCTGGCCGAGCAACCCCTGCCACTGCGAACATCCTAGTACCAGCTGTCAGGGAATTGCGAGCCGCAGCCCCACATGTCTCGCACCCCCACAGCCCCGCATGTTCGTGAGCCGCAGCCCACATGTCATTGCGAGGAGCGAAGCGACGAAGCAACCTTGTTCGCAAACCCCGCGATCGTCCCCGCTCCCACCCGGCCTCGCTTCGTCGTTTGTCCACGCCACGCATAGCAGGGAGACGGACCATGCCCGACCCGCTCGTCATTTACGACGTTGACGACAAAGTCAGCACCATCACCCTCAATCGGCCGGACAAACTCAACGCCATCAGCCACGATCTGCAACAGGCACTCAGCGACGCATTCGCGCGCGCCGATGCAGACGCCGCAACCAACGTCGTGCTGTTGCGTGCCGAGGGGCGCAGCTTCTGCGCGGGTTACGACATCGGCGCCAAGGGTCCCGGGTCCGACGATTGGCGGAGCGATCCGGCCAAGGCGCATGCCCATCTGCAACCGCAGCTCGAATTCGAGATGATGCCATGGCTGATGAAGAAGCCCGTGATTGCCTCGGTGCAGGGCCACGTGCTCGGAGGCGGGTGCGAGCTGGTCATGCTATGCGACCTGACGATCGCGGCCGACAACGCGACGTTCGGCGAGCCGGAAGTGCGGTTTTCGTCGGTCGGCCCGGCCATCGTCATGCCCATGATCATTGGCTACAAAAAAGCCCGCGAGTTGCTCTATTTCGGCGATCAGATCGACGCGCAGGCTGCGCTCGACCTGGGCATGATCAATCGTATCGTGCCGCTCGCCGATTTGCGCAAAGCGAGCCTCGACTATGCAAAGCGCCTGACCCTGATCTCGCCGGAGGCACTTTACGCGACGAAACGGGCGGTCAACCGGGTCGCCGACGCCGCGGGATTCCGCACTGCGCTTGCTGCCGGGCTCGACGTCGTCGGACCGCTCTACGCAACCACGACCGAACTCGGCGCGCAGTTTCGCCAGATTGCCGCGACCGAAGGTGTGCCGGCTGCCGTCAAGTGGCGGTCCGCACAGTTCGGGCGATAGATCCGGCAGCGCCGTGCTATGGCGCAGGTGCCATCATGCGTTCCAGTGCAACGCGCATATCGTGGCTGGAAATCGCCATCAGCCCCCGGTAAGGCCTGCTCAGATCCGCTATAACGAAAACCGCGCTGCTCAGCGAGATGGCGCATAGCAGGATGCCAACCAACGCCAGCCTGTTGCGTGGCGCGGCGAGGCCAAGCGCCAGGAAAATGACCATCAGCCAGAACACCAACATCCAAAAGAACGGCGCCGAGAATGACGCGCTGGCATCTTCGATCACCACCAACCGATCGCGTACCACATCGCCATAGGTCGCGCGGCAATCCGCGGCGGTGTTGATTTCGACCGTCGTATGCGGCTGCAGCATGCGAATCTGCTGTCCGATCCGGTTCATCAGCGCGCCCAGAACAGGGGACGCGCCGATGATCGGCATGCCGGTCGTGCTGGGGTAGCCAATGCCAGACGGGGCTGGCTCGTTCGGCCAGGTGCTGGCAATCACCGCCGCCGTATAGGATTTCAAATCATCACGGGCCGGCGCAGTGGCAGGCCCATAGTCACGCAGGCATGAATCCAGCAAAGTAAGTTGCAGCGCATAGGCATGACGGTCGCGCGCGGCGGCGTCGTAGCTGGTCTTTACCGAGGCCGTCAGCAACCCCAGCACCAGCGCCGCGAACGTGACCAGCATGCCGATGACAAGCTGCATGGTCTCGATCGTCTCGCGCGTGCGGTAGGTTTCCGGCAGGCGCGGATGCACGTGCCGCCCAACCCCGGCGCCGAGGCAGAGCAAGCAGAATGTCACGATCGAGGCCCAGAAATCTCGCATGGTGCATCGAGACCAGGTCGGCGGCGCGGCAACGGGACATTTCACAACATCATCGCCACGGATTCGCAAGCGGTCCGCGGAGTGGCGAACAGGGCCGTCGGGTGAAGCAGGCAAGATCAGGGCTCCGCCCTGAAACCCGCCAGGAGAGCTCTGCTCTCCTGGACCTCTCGGCAAAGGCTGTGCCTTTGCAATC
>Ga0335074_10009271_pt1 | contig 13734 bp, 14 predicted proteins | sample Lox_Sample_23_FD_206715 | JGI IMG/M metagenome (GOLD analysis project Ga0335074, IMG submission 206715) | Soil microbial communities from Loxahatchee National Wildlife Refuge, Florida, United States - Lox_Sample_2.3 | ecosystem: Environmental > Terrestrial > Soil > Wetlands | place: USA...
AGCGCCGATAATCCGGCCCGGTGCCGCATCATCTGGCGCACGGTGATGTCTTGTTTGCCATTCGCGCCGAACTCCGGCCAGAACTCGGCGACCGGTGCGTCATAGTCGATTAACCCGCGGTCGACCAGCCGGTGAATGACGGTCGAGGCCATGCCTTTTGTCGCGGAGAACACCATGGCGCCGGTGTCTGCCGACCACCGCTCCTGTCCGCGCCGGTCCGACCAACCGGTCCACACGTCGACGACGGGTTCCCCGTCGAGATAGACCGCGAGTGCCCCGCCGCCGAATCGGCGCCCCGGGAACATAGCGGCGAAGCTGCGCACCGCGCAGGCAAAGTGCGGATCGGCTGCGCCGTGAACACCGCGCGGCAGCACTGACCGGCGATTGCCCACCACTTCGAGGGTCATATCGTCGAATTTACCGTTACATTCCGCAAAGAACTTGGAAGTTACCTATCCGTTATTAAGGCGAGCTTAAGTATTTGCTGTGCGGCCAAAGCCGGCGTCAATTGCCCAGCGAGCACCTGACGTTCGATCTCGGCACGGCCTTTGCGCACCGCGGGGTTGGACAACACCCGGTCCAGCACGGTGTCGCGGACCATCTGCCAGGTCCAGTCGACCTGCTGGGTTCGCCGGCGTGCCTCGAACTCCCCCGCCTCGCTCAGTACCTCGCGATGGCGCTCGACAGTTTCCCACAGTTCTTCCAGCCCAGTGCCTTCCAGCGCGCTCATGGTGAGAACCGGTGGGCGCCAGAGGGTTTTGCGCGGATAAATCAACCGGATCGCCCCGGCAAGGTCGCGCGCAGCCTTGCGTGCTTCGCGCAGGTGCTCACCGTCGGCCTTATTTACCACGACGATGTCGGCCAGCTCCAGCACGCCTTTCTTGATGCCCTGCAGCTGATCACCGGTGCGGGCCAAGGTCAGGAATACGAAGGTGTCGACCATGTTGGACACCGCCACCTCGGATTGGCCGACGCCGACGGTCTCCACCAGGATCACGTCGAACCCCGCGGCCTCCAAGAGCACAATGGTTTCCCGGGTGGCCTTGGCCACGCCGCCGAGGGTGCCCGACGTCGGTGACGGGCGGATGTAGGCATCGGGATGGCTTGCCAGCTGCGGCATTCGGGTCTTGTCGCCCAGGATCGATCCGCCGGTGCGGGTTGACGACGGGTCGACGGCCAGCACGGCCACCCGGTGTCCTCGGCGGATCAAGTCCATGCCGAGCGCTTCGATGGTGGTCGACTTGCCGACTCCGGGGACCCCGGTGATGCCGACATGATGGGCGTTTCCGGCCGCCGGCATCAGCGCAAGCAGCAGTTGCTGCGCCCGCTCCCGGTGGTCGGCGCGGGTGGACTCGACCAGGGTGATGGCCCGGGGCAGCGCCGCACGGTCGCCGCTGCGGACAGCTGCCGCGAGTTCGTCGATGCTGTCGCTGTTGCCTGTTGCCATGTGGCTAGAGGGTGTACCCGTGCCGCTCGGCCAGCTTGTGCAGCAGATCGATTGCCGCGTCAGCGATCACCGTGCCCGGCGGGAAGATCGCGGTGGCTCCGGCGGCGTAGAGCTCGTCGAAGTCACCCGGCGGGATAACGCCGCCGACCACAATCATGATGTCGGGCCGGCCCACCTCGGCGAGTGCATCGCGCAACGCGGGCACCAGGGTCAGGTGGCCCGCCGCCAGCGAGGACACCCCGACCACATGCACGTCGTTGTCGGCGGCCTGACGGGCCACCTCGTCCGGTGTGGAGAACAGCGCCCCGACGTCGACGTCAAAGCCGATGTCGGCGAACGCCGTTGCGATCACTTTCTGACCGCGGTCATGGCCGTCCTGGCCCATCTTGGCCACCAGAATTCTGGGGCGGCGACCGTCGGCCTCGGCGAATTTCTCGACGAGTTCGGTGGCGGTGACCATGTTGCCGGCCTTTCCAGCTTCGTCGCGGTAAACCCCGGCGATAGTGCGGATCTCGGCTTGGTGCCGCCCGTATACCTTCTCCAGTGCGTCGGAGATCTCGCCAACCGTGGCCTTGGCCCGGGCTGCGTTGACGGCCAGTGCCAACAGATTGTTGCCGAGCCCATCCTCGCCCGCGCGGCCATCGGCCGCGGCTGCGCGCGACAACTCGGCCAGCGCGGCCCCGACGGCCGCCTGGTCCCGGTTCGCCCGCAGCTCTTCCAGTTTGGCCAGCTGCTCGGCACGCACCCGACTGTTCTCGACCTTGAGTACCTCGACCTCTTGGTCCTCTTCGACCTGGTACTTGTTGATCCCGATCACTGGTTGCGCTCCGGAATCGATTCGGGCCTGGGTGCGCGCGGCGGCTTCCTCGATGCGCAGCTTGGGGATACCGTCGTTGATGGCTTGCGCCATGCCGCCGTGTTCGGCGACCTCGGCGATGTGCGCACGGGCTCGCTGCGCGAGTTGGTACGTCAGCCACTCCACGTAATAGGAGCCGGCCCAGGGATCGATCGGCCTGGTGGTGCCCGATTCTTGCTGCAGCACCAGCTGGGTGTTGCGCGCGATGCGGGCCGAAAAGTCGGTGGGCAGCGCGAGCGCCTCATCGAGTGCGTTGGTGTGCAGCGACTGGGTGTGACCCTGGGTTGCGGCCATCGCCTCGATGCAAGTGCGTGCGACATTGTTGAACGCGTCCTGCGCAGTGAGCGACCATCCCGAAGTCTGCGAATGGGTGCGCAGTGACAGCGATTTGGCGCTTTTCGGGTTGAACTGCGCGACAAGTTCGCTCCACAGCAGTCGGCCGGCCCGCAGTTTGGCCACTTCCATGAAGAAGTTCATCCCGATGCCCCAGAAGAAGGACAGCCGCGGCGCGAACTTGTCGATGTCCAGGTCGGCGTCCAAACCGGCCTTGATGTAGTCGACGCCGTCGGCCAGGGTGTAAGCCAGCTCCAGATCAGCTGTGGCACCAGCTTCTTGGATGTGATACCCGGAAATCGAGATCGAGTTGAATTTCGGCATCTTGGCGCTGGTGTAGGCAAAGATGTCGGAGATGATGCGCATCGACGGCTTCGGCGGATAGATGTAGGTGTTGCGCACCATGAACTCTTTGAGAATGTCGTTCTGGATGGTGCCGGCCAACTTCTCCGGTGGCACCCCCTGTTCCTCGGCGGCCACCACGTAGAGCGCCAGGATCGGCAGCACGGCGCCGTTCATCGTCATCGACACCGACACCGTCGACAAATCGATGCCGTCGAACAGCTGACGCATATCGAGGATGGAATCGATTGCCACGCCGGCCATTCCGACGTCGCCCTGGACGCGTGGATGGTCGGAGTCGTAGCCGCGGTGGGTGGCCAGGTCAAATGCCACCGACAGACCCTTCTGCCCGGCGGCGAGGTTGCGCCGGTAAAACGCGTTGGACTCCGCGGCGGTGGAAAACCCGGCGTACTGACGAATTGTCCACGGCTGGTTGACATACATGGTCGGATACGGGCCACGCAGGAACGGTGGCTCACCGGGAAATGTGTTCAGCGGGTAGCCCTCGGCCTCGACGGCGGAGCGGTCGGCGGCGATGTACACCGGCTTGACGTCGATGTCTTCCGGCGTGTGCCACACCAGCTCATCGGGGGTGTACCAGGCCGCGGCCGCCGCCGCGGCAACGTGCTTTTCCACTGCGGCTTCGGTCGGCGGCGGTATGGTGCGGTCGCTGTGCAGCGGGATATCCGAGAAGCTGCCCACAGCGGGCGCGGTGGTTGTCATCGTCGCTATGCCCCCAACCGGCTCAGCAGGCTCGAAAGAGCTTCGACCGCATCGATCTTCATGGTCAAAAACTCGTCGGGCTGTTGTTCGGGATCGTTGTCCGCCACCGCTTTTTGCGGCCCGGCCAGGCAGACGTGGGCGACACCGGCGGCGCGCGCCGCCTCGACGATCGCGGCGGCCTCGGTGCCGTAGCGGCTGTCGGTGCCGCAGATCACCGCGACACTCGGCGAGCCGGCATCGGCGACGGCCTTGGCGACACTGTCGGCGTCGACCGTTCCGGGGTTCACCGTCTCGATGCCGCCGGAAGCCAGCAGGTTCGCGGCGAACGTGGTGCGGATGTTGTGCTCGGCGAGCGGACCCAGCGGCAACAGCAGCGCCTGCGGGCGTGCACCGGTGCGGTCCAGGTAGGCATCCGAGCGGTCCCGCAGCGTCTCGAACCCGGCGGCGTAGCGCGCCAGCATCCCCGCCGCGAGCGGTGAGTGCTGCGAATCGGTCTGCAGCAGAGCAGGTTCAGCGAGATTCGGGTATTCGTTGACGCCGGTGATGGCGGTCCGGCGATGGGCGATATCGTCGGTACGCTGTGCCGCTATCTCGCCGATCTGGCCGGTGATGTAGTCGCCCGCATCGACGAATCCGCCGTGTTTCTCGATGGCCTGGAAGTGTTGCCAGGCCTGCTGGGCGAGCTGCTCGGTCAGGTCCTCGACGAACCACGATCCGCCCGCCGGATCAAGAATCCGGCCGACATGCGACTCTTCCAGCAGCAACAGTTGAATATTGCGGGCCATCCGGCGCGCGAAACTGGTTGCCATACCGGGGAATCCGCCCGGAATCGCCACATCGAACGGGTACACCAGCACGGTGTCGGCGCCGCCGACGCCGGCGCCGAACGCGGCCAACGTCGTCCGCAGCATGTTCACCCACGGGTCGCGCTGAGTCATCATCGGCAGCGAGGTTTCGGCGTGCACGACCGCGGCGCCGCTTTCCGGCTCACCGACGACCTCAGCGACCCGCGCCCAAAGCTGGCGAACCGCCCGGACCTTCGCGATCGTCATGAACTGGTCGTCGTCGGCAGCGAGCCGGAAACTGATCTGGGCCAGGGCCTGTGCCACCGGGACGCCGGACTCGGTGAGCAGCCGTAGGTAAGCCACCGCGGCAGCGACACTGCCGGCGAGTTCCCAGGTCGCGTTGGCACCGAGATTGTGGAAGGCGGGCCCGTCGATGGTGATCGCCCGCACCCCCTGGCTGCCGGCCACCCGATTGGCAACACCCACAACTTCGCGGATCGCGGGGGCGGGACGCTCGCTGAGCGACGCGGTCAGCGGGTCAGCCCCCAGATCGATCGACAACATCGCACGCTGGTCGGGTTCGACCTCTGCCACCAGCTCCAGCAGCGCATCGCAGGCCGCCGAATAGTCGGCGCCGGCATCGAGGATCACTGGCGCCATGCTCAGATAAACGCCGTCGAGCACCTTCTCCAGCTGCCCGGGCGCCACACCGGACTCCCCCACCCGGATCAACAGGGCGCTGACCCCCTCGGCCAGCCCGGCGAGCACGGCGGCATTGACGTCTTCGGCGGCAACGCCGGCTACCCGGCTGGCCGGAAGCGCCTCGGTGACCTTCCACCCGGATTTGACGTCTCGCAGCGCGTCACCGCCGCGCACGTAGGGCCATTGGCCGGGCAGCGGCGGCTCGGGCAGCTCGTCGAGGGCGGTGTAGAGCGGGTGAATCGCGAAGCCCTCATAGGTCGGGCTGTCGAGCAGCCGCTCGGGCTCCGGGCCCAACTCGTCAGCGTCACGTCGCGTGCTTTTCGCCAGCACACCGGCCACCCCGGTGCGCCATCGGGCGCGACCCTGGGCGGGGTCGGTGGGCCCAGCGGACACATCGACTGACACCGGCAACTCCTATGTCGCAGTATGGGGCGGCCACAGCGCCGGCCTATCACTTGACCACCAGGCTAAATGATCGTCGGCGACATTCACGAGGCGACCGGCAGCAGTCGGAGGCTGTGCAAGTTAGGTATACCTAACTAAGCTAAGGAAGGCTAATGTTAGGTCGATAATGCTTACTCGGGCGCCGCGCGCACGCGATCAATCCAGAGCGGTGATCGTGCTCGCCCAGCTGGCGCCGGGCCGGCGGGCAACGGTCGTGGGTACCGTGCCAGAGGCGGCGTCGGCGGTGGCAAGCCGGCTGGCCCAACTGGGCTTTCGATCGACGGCCCACGTCGAAGTGATCCGTCGTGCACCGCTGGGCGACCCGACGATCTATCGGGTCCAGGACACCGAGCTGTGCCTGCGCCGCCGCGAGGCGCAGCTGATCGTCGTCGTCCCCGAACCGGACCAATGACCTCCTGCCATGACGTCGGATCCGCACCGGTTGCCGTCGCGGGCATCCGGCGAGTGGCGTTGGTCGGCAGTCCCAATTCCGGCAAGACCAGCGTCTTCAATCACCTGACCGGGCTACGTGCCAAAACCGGTAACTACCCGGGGGTCACCGTCGGGCGCAGTGTCGGCACCACCACCGTGGACGGTGTCGCGATTGCCGTGGAAGACCTGCCCGGCACCTACAGCCTCGATCCGATCAGTCCGGATGAGCAGGTGGTAACCGATCTGCTGGCCGGGGAATATCCGGACATCGACCGGCCCGACGCGGTGCTGCTTATCGCCGATGCGACCACGCTGCGCCGCTCGATCATGCTGATCGGTCAGGTGCTGCGGCTGGACTTACCGTGCCTGCTGACGCTGACCATGGGTGATGAATTGTCATCTCGCGGCGGTCGAATCGATGTTGAGGCGTTTGCGACGGCGCTGGGCATACCCGTCGTCGCGGTCGTCGGACACCACGGGACGGGCATCGACGGCCTGCGGGCACAGCTGGCGGCCTTCGAGCGCTGGCAACGCCCGCCGGTGCTTCCGCCGGCCGACCAGGAAGCCATCGGCGCCTGGGGTCAGTCAATCCTGGATGCCGCCGGTTACGTTGCGCCGCAACCGGATCGGCGCACCCGTCGAATCGACCGGGTGCTGCTGCATCCGCTGTGGGGCACCGTCGCGTTTTTCGCGGTGATGTTCTACTTCTTTCAGGTCCTGTTCACCGCCGCGGCCCCGCTGCGAGACGGCATCGCCAACGCGCTGACCTGGCTGGGCGGGCAGGTCGCCGAGCACATCGGCAATCCTGTACTGCGCGGCTTGCTCGGCCAGGGAATCATCGGCGGAGTCGGCACCGTGCTGCAATTCATTCCGCAGATCGTCTTGCTGTTTTTCCTGCTCGCGCTGATGGAGAACGTCGGCTATATGTCGCGGGCGGCGTTCTTGATGGATCGGGTGATGGCCAAGACCGGCCTGGAGGGCCGTGCCTTCGTCGCGATGCTCTCGTCGTTCGCCTGCGCGATCCCCGGCATCATGGCCACCCGGACGTTGCCATCGTCGCGCGACCGGATCGCCACCGCCGTCACCGCGCCGCTGATGACCTGCTCTGCCCGGCTACCGGTGTACACCTTGCTGGTCGGTCTGCTGGTGGCGCCGCAAACGCGGTGGTGGGGGCTGAGCGCGCAGGGCGTGACGATGTTCCTGCTGTACCTGGGCGGCGGCACCTCCGCGCTGATCGCCGCGTCGGTGGTCAAGTCGACGATCCTGCGTGGCGACATGCTGCCGTTCACCATGGAGCTTCCGCCCTACCGGTTCCCGTCGCCCAAGGTGCTGCTGGCTGCGATGTGGAGTGCGGCCAAGGTGTTCCTGCGCAAGGCGGGAACCATCATCCTGGGCACTTCTTTGGTCTTGTGGGCGCTGCTCAACCTGCCGCTCCGCGAGGCCGAGACCAACGGACTGTCCCCGGCCGACGCGGGCGCCTACGTGATGAATCACAGCTACGCCGCCGACGTGGGCAAGGCCATCGCCCCGGTGTTCCAACCTCTGGGCTTCGACTGGCGCACCGATGTCGCCCTGGTCGGCTCGCTTTCGGCGCGCGAGGTGTTCGTCTCCACCCTTGGCCAGGTGTCGGCGGCGACAGACCCCGCCAACCCGCGTGAGGCGTTGGCCGCCATGACCGACGATCACGGCCACCGGGTGTTCACCGCGCCCACCGTCATCGCGCTGATGACGTACTTCATGTTCGCGTTGCAGTGCATGTCGACCGTCGCCGTGATGCGCCGCGAGACCAACTCGTGGCGGTGGCCCGCCTTCGCGTTCTCCTACATGTTTGTCCTGGCGTGGGTGATGGCGTTTGCCGCCCGGACGATTGCGATAGGCCTGGGCGCATGATCCCGATTCACGCCACCGCCACCGCGGACCCGCAACAGTTGCGCTGGGTGATCGCCGCCGAGCGGATGCCGCCTGCCGGCCGCGTCCGCCGGGCCCCCGGCCGTCTCGGCGTCTTGTTGGACGGCGGAGTGATCAGCGAAATGCTGGTTCGCACAGCGGATGTGCTGATCACCCTGAGCGCCGGCCACCGCTGGCGTGAACTGGGCGACGAGGTCCGCGAGGCGCTCAACGACGCACTGTTGGACCCGACCGGCTGGCGCATCGACTCCTCGCCCGACACCGACCGGCTGGCGGTGATCGCCGCGGAACTGCTCGCCGGTCCGATCGGCGCACTCGCCGAATCGCACGGCGGGTCGATCGAATTGGTTTCGGTCGCCGACAACACGGTGACCGTTCGGCTCTCGGGCGCGTGCCACGGGTGCCCGGCGGCGGAGTCGACATTGCATGACAGGCTACAGAGCGAGCTGCGCCGACGGACGGGGCAACGCGTCGCAGTATGCACTGAAAGCCGCTCGGCGGCAATGCCATTGGGCAAGAGGTTGCTGTCGCTAATAATCCGCTGAGGTAATTTTCGTCGAAGCCCGTACTCTTGAACCTCGTGACGGCGAACGCCACGGGCAAAATCACCGACGCAGTGCGCGGCCTGACCGCCACAGTCGTTGCGACGACGCGTCAGCTATCCAGGCGACGGATGGTCGCCACGGGTGCGGTGATGGCCATCGTGGTCGCGGTGGCGCTGCTGGTTCCGCTGCCCACCGCGGTGCAGATGCGGGACTGGGCGACCTCGGTGGGTCCGTGGTTCCCGCTGGCTTTTCTGACCGCCCACATCGGGGTTACCGTATTGCCTTTTCCCCGAACCGCATTCACGTTGGCCGCCGGTCTGCTGTTCGGGCCGGTGCTTGGCGTAGCACTGGCGGTGGGGGCCAGCACGGCCAGCGCGGTCATCGCGCTGCTGTTGGTTCGGGCGGCCGGTTGGCAACTCAGCCGCCTGGTTCGCCATGACGCCGTCGAGAAAGTCGATGCCCGTCTGCGCGACCGCGGTTGGATTGCCGTTATGTCGCTGCGGTTGATCCCCGTCGTGCCGTTCTCGGCGATCAACTATGCCGTCGGCGCGTCCACAGTGCGCGTGTTGCCGTACACGTTGGCGACGGTGTCCGGCATGCTTCCCGGGACCGCAGCCGTGGTGATCCTGGGCGACGCGCTGACCGGTGACGTCAGCCCGCTGCTGCTGCTGGTATCGCTGTGCACGGGCTTGCTGGGGCTCGGGCTGCTGGCTTACGAAATCCGGCACCACCGGCGGCATAAGAGCGCATCGCGGACGCAAGTCGACGCTAGCGCCGAGCCCGCTTTTCGCGAGTAAAAGATCGTCGCCCTAGGGCGGCATGCGCGTTTGAACTATAGACTTCGGAGATTCGTTGTAGTTCGCAGACGCTGGTAGTCAGCGTGGCGCAGCTCTGGGAGGCGGGCAGAACATGGACGTCAAGCGTTTAGCCGCCGCGGCGCGGGTCGCCGTCGGCGTTACCATAGCGACCCTGACAGGCGGCGCAGGGCTGGCCAACGCCGCACCGTTGGACCCGCCGCCGCCCTGCCCGGACTGCCAACCAGACCCGGGCGGACTGGCGGATACCCCCGCTCCTGCACCGCCGCCTGTGCTCCAGCCGTATACCCCAAAGCCGCCGGTCTTCCGCGTCGGCCCCGGCGGCCCCAAAGGCGGCGGCGGGCAGCCGATGTACGAGCAGCCTCGCCCTCACACACCCACGCCGCCTCCGCCACCCCCGCCAGTCGGCGACCCCCCGCAGTAACGCAGCCAGACCGCTGCGTCACTCCGGACCTCGGAGGTCGGCCACCGGGTACTCGCCGTAGACCCCGCGCTCGTCACCCCGAAGGACCCACCGGTGTTGCTGCTCGGCCCGTGCGGCGATCTGAGCGGCACGCCGCGCGTCGGCATCCGCCCGTGCACGGGCTGCTCTCATTTGGCCGCGCACGACGCAGAAGAGCACGACGAGTGCGGTCACGCCGAGGATCCACCAGATGAGCCTGATGATCAGCGCGATCAAAATCAGGAACCCGAAAAACGACGTCAGTGTTCTCATGCTCGTCTCCGATCGCGAATCCGGTCCAACCGACTCAGCGATGTTAGGGACGAGGTCCGACAACATGGAGGCATGACTTCCACACCACGGCCGCCGTCGAAGCTCACCGCAGTCGGTGCACGCATCCTGCGCTATCGCCCGCTGATGCGGGCCCCGATCTGGGTCTTCAAGGCCCGTGCCGGGGCGGTGCTGGGCTCGCGGTTGCTGATGCTCGAACACATCGGCCGAACATCCGGGGTGCGGCGCTACGTCGTCCTCGAGATCGTCGACCATCCCACGGCCGACAGCTATGTCGTCGCGTCCGGCTTCGGCGAGAAGGCCCAGTGGTTTCGCAATATCAAAGCCAACCCGCGGGTGCGGGTCTATGCCGGCAGCCGCGCACCCGCGCCCGCCACCGCGCGGATCATGACCCAGCAAGAAGCTGACCGCGCGCTCAGCGCGTATGCCAGTCGGCATCCGAGGGCCTGGCAACGATTCAAACCCGTGCTCGAGCGCACCCTGGGCAGCCCCATCACCGAGACGGATACGCCGCTGCCGATTGTGGAGCTGCGACTCGGTTAGCCGCCGCCCGGGCCCTTGACCGTCAACACCGTGTAGGTGGCTAGAAAGGACGCCGCTGGAAGGGTATTCACGATCCGGTCGCGAACCCGAATGTGTGCGCCAACCGCTAGCACGAAGTACAGCGTCAGCATCGCCGTGGTCAACCGCGCCAACGCCGGAAACCTGCTGGCTGAGAGTAAGCCGACCACCGAGGCGGCCTTCGCAACCGGGAGGATCCAGCGGATGTTCGGTGGAACGCCGTACTGGTCAAGAGCTTTGGTGATCTGCGGCAGCGGGATCGCGCACGCGACCGCATCACCGGCCTGGAACGCCGCAAGCGCCGCGTACGTTTTCGGCGATGTGAAAGTGCTCACGTCACTGGTTCAGTGCGGACGGCGGCGGGAAGCTGCCGTCTACCGGCTTGCGCGCGTCGGCCTCGGCCTTGGCGACCGCCTGCACGATCGCAGGGTCGGTTTGGGTGGAGAACCAGTCGGCGACGTCGGCGTCGTCATCGGCGGCGGCATGCTTGGGCACGTCATCGACCGGCGACGGCTCAAACCGGAACACACCGTCCGTACCGGGAGCGCCCAGCGACTTGGCGAACCCTTGTAACGCCGCGCCGAAGTCGCTGGGCACCAACCACACCTTGTTGGCGTCGCCCCGCGCCATCTGCGGGAGTACCTGCAGGTATTGGTAGGCCAGCATCTCCGGGGTCGGTCGGCCGGCCTTGATCGCGGCGAAGGTCTTCTCGATCGCTTTGGCCTGGCCCTGCGCCTGCAGGTAGGCCGCGGCTCGCTCGCCTTGCGCCCGCAACATCCGGGATTGCCGGTCGGCTTCGGCGGCCAGGATCGCGGCCTGCTTGGCGCCTTCGGCGGCAAGGATCTGTGCCTGCTTGTCACCTTCGGCCTGTGTGATCGCGGCCTGCCGGTTACCTTCGGCGGTCAAGATCATCGCCCGCTTCTCCCGGTCGGCCTTCATCTGCTTTTCCATCGAGGCCTGGATCGACGGTGGCGGGTCGATGCTGCGCAGCTCGACGCGGGCCACCCGCAGTCCCCAGCGGCCGGTGGCTTCGTCGAGCACACCGCGCAGTTGGCCGTTGATCTGGTCGCGGGACGTCAGGGTTTGCTCCAGAGTCATACCGCCGACGACGTTGCGCAACGTGGTCGTGGTGAGCTGCTCGACGCCGACGATGTAGTTGCTGATCTCGTAGACGGCCGCCTGCGGGACGGTGACCTGGAAGTAGACCACCGTGTCGATGTTGAGCGTGAGGTTGTCCTCGGTGATCACCGGTTGCGGCGGAAACGACACCACCCGCTCACGCAGGTCGATCCGGGCGCGGACGCGGTCGATGAATGGGATCAGCAGGGTCAACTGCCCGCTGACCGTGCGGCTGTATCGGCCCAGCCGTTCGATCACCGCCGCTTCGGCCTGCGGGATCAGCGCGACCGATTTGGCCACCACGATGAACGCGAAGACCACCAGCACAGCGAGTAACACCAGACCAGCAACCACAGTTCCTCCTATTGCTCCGCCAGCGCTTACGTGCTTTTCCAGACCACCGCGGTGGCCCCGTCAATGTGCAGGACGGTCACCCGTTCGCCGGGTTCGAAGACGTCGCCTTCGTTCATCGGCCGTGCTGTCCACACCTGGCCGTCCACCTTCACCTGACCTTCGTCGCGGGCGACCCGGTCGAGGACCAGTGCGCTTTTCCCCTCCAGCGCCTTGACGCCCGTCGGCAGCCCTTTTGCGGGCGTCAGATGTCGTCGCAGCACGGGCCGGACCAGCACCAGCAGGAGCACTGAAACTACCAAGAACACTGCCCCGTCGGCCCAGATCGGCAAGTCCAGCAGCCAACTGGATCCGGCCGCGGCCAGCGCACCCCCGCTGAGCATCAGCATGAACATGTCGCCGGTCAGCGCCTCCGCGCCGGCCAGCCCGAATGCCACGATCACCCAGATCAGAGCCGCAGGCATGCCGTCAGGATATCGCGTGACCAGCCTTGCCCACGGCGAACAACTAGACTGCGGAACCATGTGGTGCCCCAGCGCAACGCTCTCGGTCTGGGCCAACGCCTGGCTTGCCGGCAAGGCCGCGCCCGACGACGTCCTCGATGCGTTATCTTGTTGGGCGCCAGCGCATTCAGTTACCGCGTACGACGCGGTCGCGGCGGGTCACACCGGACTGCCCTGGCCAGACGTGCACGACGCGGGGGCGGTGTCGCTGCTGCAGACGCTGCGCACAGCGGCCGGCCGGCCCGCGACACGCCCGCCTTCGATCGCCGTGGTGCTGCCGGTTCCCGGCGATGTCCGCGGGCTGGCGCCGGGCACCCAGTTCGAGCGGGATGCCCTGGTCGCGGGCGAAGCCGTGATCGTCGCCAATCCCGACGATCCCGGCATGGCCGTCGGGCTGGTGCCCGAATTCGGTTACGACGAATCTGACGACGAACTCGTGGTGCCCGAATTGTGTGCGTTGTCGTGGACGGTCTACTCATTGCCCGGCGCCCCGGTCCTCGATCACACCGGGCTGGGCGATGCCGAATACGCCCTGCGGTTGGCGGTGCGATCAGCGGCCGACGCGTTGACCACATTCGGGCTGGGGGCCACCGGCGCCGACATCGAGGATCCACGCGGGCTTGTCGAGCAGCTGCTGGAATCCGCACGCCAGCACCAAGTTCCCGAGCCTGCGCCGTCGCGTGCATTGCGCGTGCTGGAAAACGCCGCACACGTCGATGCGATCATCACGGTCAGCACCGGGCTGACTCGGATCGGAACCCAGTCGTTGTCGGAGGCCCAGATTGCCACAGACGCGCTACGTCCGCTGGCCGCGGTGGTCCGGTCAGCGAGAATGGCTGCGCTCGGCGCGATCCTGCACGCCGCCTGGCAAGGCTAACCGCCGATCAGTCGGGCCACTCGTCGGCAACGCAATGCGGCGGACGGCACGGCTCGCCATTGATGCTGGCCGCGCAGCCCGGCACCGGATCGGGTCCGGTCACCCGTTCAGGCGCACGGCCATAACGCAACTCGTCGATCAGGCCGGCGGCCAGGCGGGCAAAACGCCGGTCGGCATTGGGCGTACCGGCCCGCGCGAACGCGATGCCCGCCGCGTCGGCTTGCGCGCGCAACTCGGTGTCGAGGTCCCACACCACTT
>Ga0335074_10009272_pt1 | contig 13734 bp, 12 predicted proteins | sample Lox_Sample_23_FD_206715 | JGI IMG/M metagenome (GOLD analysis project Ga0335074, IMG submission 206715) | Soil microbial communities from Loxahatchee National Wildlife Refuge, Florida, United States - Lox_Sample_2.3 | ecosystem: Environmental > Terrestrial > Soil > Wetlands | place: USA...
GAGGGCCTTCAGCTGGGCCTTGCTGGCAAATTTGGCGTGAAACTGCTTGAGATAATGCGCCGGGCAATAAATAAATAACGGGTCGGGACCGGCAATTTCGGGTAGAAAGACCGGGTTCGGCCGCGACCAGCTGTAGCGCACCGTGGTTTCGTCGAGGACCTCGAATTTTGGCTTTTCGCCGGCGGGCAGCAGATCGACCGGCAAGCCGCCAGGCGTGAGCTGGTGATTGCTCGCGACATCCTCGAACCAGTAGCGAAAATCCTCGGCGGTGAATGGCTGGCCGTCGGACCATTTCATTCCCTTGCGCAAATGCAGGGTGAAGACGCGACCGTCCTCGACGTCGATGGCTTTGAGGATGTCCGGCGCGAATTTCAGTTCCGGGGTCAGGCAGACCAGGCGGGCATAGCCGTAGACCACCATCATGCGGGTGTCTTTGGGGGTCGCCATCAGGATGTTCAAGTCGCCGCCAGGCCGCCCCGTCGAATCGACCAGGGCCGGCTCGGCCGGGGCGCGATCGTCGATTTTGGGCAGATCTCCAGCGTTGACTTTGCTGGCAAAAAAGGGGTTCTCGAAAAATCCGGCCCAGGCGGCCGGGGGCGATGACAGCATTCCGGAAATCAGCAACGCCTGGTTGAGCAAGCTCCGGCGCGTCAGCCCGCTTTGGCGCCGGTAGGGGTCCGGTTCATCCATTGTCGCTGCTCCGCGGTTACGCGCGAGCCAGACCGCCCGTGCGTACCGGTGCCGGCATCGATCGCGCCTCGACGATATGGCCTGGCGCCACCTCGAACAATCCCAACGGTCTGGCCCGCTCGCGGCGGAACGGTTCGGGCCATGCCGCGGGATCGGAGGCGCGGTCCTCCATCAGCTGGCCAAAATCGAGCGGCTGCGCCAGATCGGGCGTCGGTACCGCCGCCAGCAAAGCTCGTGTGTAGGGATGCACCGGTCCGCGGAACAGGGTCGCCTTGTCGGCAATCTCGACAATGCGGCCGGCGCACATCACGGCGATGCGATCGGCAATGTAGTCGACGACCGCCAAATTGTGCGAAATGAACAGATAGGTCAGCCCGAGCTTCTGCTTCAGGTCCATCAGCAGATTGAGGATCTGGGCCTGGATCGAGACATCGAGCGCCGAAGTCGGCTCGTCGCAGATAACCAGATCAGGGCGCAGCGCCAGAGCGCGGGCAATGCCGATGCGCTGCCGCTGACCGCCCGAAAAACTGTGGGGGTAGCGCCGCAGGTGATGGCGGTCGAGCCCGACAAGATCGACCAGTTCCTCGACCATCTCGCGGCGCGAGCGCTGGACGCCGATGCCGTGGATGGCGAGCGGTTCCTCGATGATGTCGAATACGGTCATGCGCGGGTTCAGCGACCCGAACGGGTCCTGAAAGATGAATTGGACCTGGCGCCGAAACCGCTTTAGCGGCTCGCCATCGAGCGCCAAGACGTCGATCGGCTTGCCGTGATCGTTGAAGGTGATCGAGCCGGCGTCGGCGGTGACCGCGCGCAGCAGCACCTTGCTCAGCGTGGTCTTGCCACAGCCGCTCTCTCCGACAAGACCGAGGCATTCGCCGCGCTCGATCTTCAGGCTCACATCGTCGACCGCCATGACCCGCGCCGCTTCGCGCGCATCGCCAAACAGCCCGGCTTTGCGGATCGTAAAGCCCTTGCGCAACCCGACACATTCGAGCAGCGGGCCGGAAGGCCCGGCCGGCCACTGCGTTCTCGCGGCCATCAGATGCGGTGCCTCGCCCGAGGCGATCTCACGGATCGGCACCAGCCGTTCGCCCGACTTCATGTCAAAGCGCGGCACCGCGCGCAGCAGGGCGCGCAGATAAGGATGCTCCGAGTGGCGGAAAATGTCCTCGACGGTGCCGCTTTCCACGACTTCGCCGCGATACATGACGACGACCTCTTCGGCGACATTGGCGACGACCCCGAGGTCATGGGTAATCAGCAGCACCGCCATGCCCAACTCATGCTGCAGTTCGAGCACGAGTTTCAGAATTTGCGCCTGAATGGTCACGTCGAGAGCCGTCGTCGGCTCGTCGGCGATCAACAGCGCCGGACGGCAAACCAGGGCCATGGCGATCATCGCCCGCTGCCGCAAGCCGCCCGACAATTCGAACGGATAGCTTTTGAGCGCCCGCGACGGATCGGGAAAACCAACCAGACGCAGGGTCTCACATGTCAGCTCGGCAGCTTCGCCGGATGCGACTTTGCGGTGCAGCCGCAAGGCCTCGCCGACCTGATTGCCGACCGTGTGCAGCGGCGACAGCGAGGTCATCGGCTCTTGAAAGACGATCGATATGCGACCGCCGCGGATCGCCCGCATCTGAGCGCTGTTGGCCGGTAACCGGGCGAGGTCGATCGCGGTGCCGTTGCCACGCGGATCGTTGAACAGGATCGCGCCTTGGGTGATCTCGCCGCTGCGCGGCAGGATGCGCATGATCGCCTGGCTGACAACCGACTTACCCGAGCCGGATTCGCCGACCAACGCGACCGTCGAGCGCGGCCGCACCCGGAACGAGGCCCCCCTGACCGCGCGGATGTAACCGCCCGGTGCGGCAAACCGCACATGGAGATCGCGGACCTTGAGCAGTTCGCTCATGCCCGGCCTTCCGCCAGGATTATGCCGCCGCCGAAAGTGGCAGGTCTGATCCCGAGCGCTTCGAGATTGGCGGCGGTTGCGGCACTGATTTCGACACCACCCGCCGCCGCGGCGTATGCCGAGCGCTCGACCAGTTGATCGAAGCCGTCGACCCGGCTGTCGAGCCGGATCGACGCCGCACCGGCGTGCAGATCAAGCTGCATCCAGCCGTCACGGCGATCGCGGCGGGTCGAGTAATAGGTGAGTCTGATGCGGTCGAGTTCGGCCCAGCGCAGCGTGGCCGACAACGGCCCCGTCGCCCTCAGCCCGGTCTCGCTGGCCTCCAGCCGTGTTGCATGGCGCAACGCGGTGCGCATCCCAAACATCAGAAAAAGTGCTGCAAGACCGGCGAATATCACGGTGGCAACCGGTCCGAGCGGGACACAGAGCAGGATCGCCACAGCCGGGACAAACCCGGCTGCGGCGCGTAGATAATCGCCGATCATCGCCGAATGCGGGTAAGCGTGGCAGCTCATGCTTGTCCCCCGGCCGGCCGGATGGCAGCGCCGGGCGCGAAAACTGCTTCGGCATCGAGCCACTGCACCGCCCGATGACCACGCGTCACGGCGATCAATTCGCCGAGAAAGGCTTCGGTCGCTCGATCCTGGACGAGATGATGGGTCAATATCCCGGTCGGCTCGTCGGGGTCGGCATCGCCCTGGCGGCGTGCCCGCAGATGGGTGACAAGCCCGCCGAGTGCCAGGGTTTCACCGACAAATCCGCGGTCGCCGCGCCAGCCGACAAGGTCGACGTGAACGTTGGCCTCCAGGACATCCGGCCTTGGAAAGGCCGCATTGCGTGGTTTGATTCGTGAAATTGCGTGAATTCCGGCCTCGGCCAGCAGAGGCAGAAACATCCGATCAACACGGTTCCAGGGCGGCACCAGCACGGCCAGCGCGCGAGACCCGAACATCGCTGCCAGCCGCTCCCGCCCCGCCGAAAGATCACGCGCAACCTGGTCTCGCGGACGGGTATCGGGAAATTCGCTCTTCTTTCCGCCCGGTTCGTGATCAGTGTGGCGCCATCCGTGCTGCAGAACCCGCATCGCGGGCGGTGCCCCCTGTTCGAGCCAGCCGGCGAGCGCCGGCTCCGCGGCGGCGGGAATGACTGCGAGCGCCACCGGAACCTCGCCGGCGACGCGCGCCAGCCGGTCGAGTTGGCGGCAAGGCGTCACCGCATCGTCGTCACGCCACCACAGCGTCGCCATCCTCCCTTCGGTTCCCCAGCGGTTCAACTCGTCCAGGAGATCGCGCCATTGGACAGACGCGGCCGCAGGGTTGTCGAGCGTAGTTATCACTTGCCGAACCTTTAGTCACCGGTCGGCATGTTGAATTTTGTGAAAATATCGGGATCGCCCGGGTTGGCAATCATTGCGCCGATGATCAGCGCTGACCGGCGCGCACCGGCCGTGTCGATCCTGAGCGCGGCCGGACGTTGTTGCGCCGCCCGCTCGATGGCGTCGCCCAACCGCTCTGGCGACAGCGCCCCGGCCGGAACAATCTCGACGATACCGGCGGCTGCCAGCCGCTCGGCGCGCACGCTCTGCTCGGTCTCGCTCATTTCGGCGAACGGCACCAGTACCGCCGGGGTGCGGGCGGCGATGATGTCGAGCACGGTATTGTAGCCGGCCTGGCTGACCGAAACCCGGCAGCGCCGCAAGATTTGCGAAAAATCGCTGCGGTAGCGCTCGACAGTGACGCCAGCCGGCAATTCCACCGTCAAGGCGGCAAATTCATCCGGCGGGAGGTTGGGGCCGGCAAGCAGGCGCCAGCCGCTATCGGCCAGGCAACCCCGACGCCGTGCGCCCAGCGCGGCGCGCAACAGCGTCCCGCCGACCGCTCCGCCTCCGGCCGAAACCACGACCTCGCCCGCACCCGCCGTGCCGCTGCCGTCGAGCGGCGGTACGGGTGCGGTAACATAACCGGTATACACCAGCCGGTCGGCGATCTCCGACATGCACGGAAAGCTCGCCTCGAGCCCGATAAGACGCGGGTCGCCGTGGACCAGGACCGCATCGAAATCGGCGCGGACACGCTCGATGATCTCACGCTGCCGGTCTTCCCTTTGCGGGGCGACGACGATGTCGCGCAATGAACATGCCACCAGCGAGCGGGGACTCCGTCCCTGCGCCGCGGCAACCAGCGGCTCCAGTTCGTGGCGAAAAGCGCGCCGGCCGAATGGATAGGCCTCGATCACCACGGCATCGGGCTGGGCCTCGGCAAAGGCCGCGAGCAGCGTCTCGCGGCGCGCCGACCACAGCGCCTCGTCGGGCGGCCGCCCATTGCTGGCGATCAGATTTCTGAAGCTGGCGTCGCTGGCCCGGATCGGGGCCAGCTGGACGACACGCCGCGCCGCGCTGCGGGCGAGTTCGGGCAGCGGGTCGCCACCCGTGACCAGGGTGACGGCGAGGCCGTCGCGCGCCATGGCGTCGGTCAGATAGAGGGCGCGCCGCAGATGTCCGATCCCGAGCAGATGCTGAACATAGAACAGCACCGAGCGGGTCATCGGGCTTCGCCTGGCAATTTCGATCTGGGCGGCATTGATCTAGGCGGCATCGATCTGGGCGGCATTGATCTAGGCGGCATCGGCCGGGTGCAGCGCTTTGATGATCGCGCCGAGTTGCGATGCCGCCGCCGGCAGATCATGCCCGGCCAACACGCTGCGCCGCGCTGCCGCGCCATAGCGTCGTCGCCGGTCGGGATCGAGCAGAAGCTGGCGCACCGCCGCGGCGAAGGCGGCGACGTCCCCGGGGGGCACCAGAAGCCCGCCGATTTCATGGCCGACAATGCTGCAGACCCCGCCACTGGCTCCGGCGACGATCGGCAAACCGCTCGCTTGAGCCTCGAGCAACGCCACCCCGAAGGCCTCGTTGATCGCCGGCCAAACATAAAGGTCGGCGGCGGCCAGTCGCTGCGCCACGCCAAGTTCATCCAGTGCACCTGCCCAGATGACCCGCCGTCCGAGCGACGCCAGCGCCTTGACGACCTCGGGGCGGGCGGTCCCGTCGCCGACGATTTCCAATACCCAGTCTAGATCCAGCAGCCTGGCCAGAGCCTGGCCGAGAATGCGGTAAGAGGCGAGCTTGTCGCCGCTGCGCATCATCGCCGCCGCGATCAGCCGCGGCGCCCGGCCCCCTTCTGCGCGATCCCCATCTTCCCGGTCCGCGTCTCCCTGGCTGCCAATTGTCCGGAGGCTGTCTGCCGGGAGCCGCGCAAAGCGGCTGGCATCGATAAACGGCTTGATCGCGACCCACCGCGATCGATCGACCAGTAACGGCAGCACACAGCCGCGGTCGGCCGGGTTGAGCCCGATGACCGCATCGGCGCGCCGGATCGCCTGTTCGGCGGCGCGGTGACCCTGCGCCCACGGTCCGTGCGCTTGCTTTGGCGCAAACGACGCCTCGGCAATGACATAGGGAATCCCGAGTGCGGTCGACAGCGGCGGCCCGAGCCAATCCGGCGCCTTATGATAAGGGTGATAGGTGAACCACAGTTCCGGCGCCGTCCCCGGGGCCGCGCGCCAGCGCCGCAAGGCGCGGTCCGCGAGCCGGTGGCCGAGCGCCGCCAGCCGATCCTGCCGCGGCCGGTCGCCCCGCCCATCAAAGCTGCGCAGACGCGATGCCAGTACGGGCTGGTGTCCGGCCAGCCGCAAGGCGGCGAGGAACAGCTGGGCGAGCCGCCGGTCACCTGACGGCACCGGATGATCGGGCGGTTTCAATGGCGCGTAAAAGGCGATGCGCATGCGGCTTGCCGCTATGGCGCGGTGACGAGTTCGCGCGGCTCGGCGCGCCGGTCGTGATTGAGTTCGGCGACGCCCCCGAAATACCGTGCCAGATGATCGATCCCGGCGGTCATTGCAAACGAGCCGCGCACGCGCTGCTCGCCGGCAGCACCGAGTGCCGCCCGCCGCGCCGGATCGCCGATCAATCCGGCCAGCGCCGCGGCCAAGGCTGCCGGCTCGCCGGGCGCGACCAATAGCCCGGTCACGCCGTCCTCGATCAGTTCGGGGATGCCGCAGACCGTGGTCGCGATGCAGGCCAGCCGCTGACTCTGCGCCTCCATCAACACGTTGGGCAGACCGTCGCGGTCGCCATCGGCGCTGACCTTGGCAGCAAGAACGAACAGATCGGCCGCGCGGTAGGCCGCCAGCACTTCGGGCTGCGCGCAGGCGCCGCGCCATTCGATCCGCTGTGCCAGACCGAGTTGTTCGGCCCGTCGCCGCAGATCCGCAGCCAGCGCGCCGCCGCCGATGTGAACAAAACGCCAAGCCAGATCTCGCGGCAGCAGCGCCAGCGCGGCGAGCAGGTCGTCATAGCCTTTCTTCGCCACGGCACGGCCAACCGAGAGCAGCACGACCGGCCGTTCGGCGCTCGTTCCGTCACCGCCGCAGCATGGCGGGGAGGGCGGCGGCGCAAACCGCTCCAAATCAAGCCCATGATAGCACAGCGCGACGGTTTCGGGCCGCGGCGCCAATGACACGAGATGGGCATGGCCGGCGGCAGTGCAGGTCACCGCCCATTCGGCCTCGCCGAGCTTTTCGCGCTTTTCCCAATCGGGCGTGGTCCAAATGTCCTTGGCATGGGCCGAGACCGACCAGCGTAGACCGCAGATCAGTGCGGCGTAACGCGCAACCGAGGCCGGTGTGTGCAGGAAATGGGCATGAAGATGGTCGACATCCGCCGGCAATTCGGCCGCGAGCACCAATGCCTGGCCGAACCGGCGCACCCGGTTCGGGGTCGGATCCCGCAACAGGTCGGCAAGCCATGTCCGGCGCGCGCGGCGATAGCCTGCCCGCCGCCGCACCATCAGCCAGCTGCGCCACACCCGCGCCGCTTCCTGGTAGAGATATTCCGGCAAGTACAGCCGGTCGGCGCCAATCGCCGTGGTAATCGGGTGCGTCTTGCGATCGGTCGGATGGCGCAGCGAGACGATCAGAATGCCGAGCCCTCGCTGTTCGAGCGCCAGGATTTCCTGCGCGATAAAAGTCTCCGAGAGTCGCGGATAGCCCTTGAGGACAAAAGCGGCGCGGCTATGCCGCGTCGCTGCGGCGGCGTCGGTCATGCGCCGATGCGTGCGCGCACGGCCACGCGCGCGGTGCGCCCCCGGTCGAGCCATTTTTTGGCCAACCGGTTGACATTGGCCATGCCGTCGAGCAGGCCGGGGATCACCGCGCTCGATGGTGGCGGCTGGTTGATCAGACGGCGCAGCGCCACCGCCATGATTTGAGGATCGCGCCCGCGCTCTTCCGGCAGCATGGCCAGCAATCCAAGTTCCTCGGCGCGTGCGGCGCGGATGTACTGTTCGAGCCGGGGTGCTGTTCGCGGCATGATCAATGCCGGCTTGTCGAACGACAGGATCTCGCAAAAGGTGTTGTAGCCGCCCATTGCGACGATCCCGGTTGCGCGTGCGATCAGCGCTTCGAACCGCGCGTTGAAGGTGATCGCATGAACATTGTCGAGCCGGGCCGCGCGCGCGGCGAACCCGACGCGCTGTTCGGGCGCCATGAACGGGCCGAACGCGATCAGCGCCGGCAGCGGAATGCCGGGATCGTGCTCATAGGCGGCGAGAACCAGGTCGACAAGCGCGTCGCCGTCACCGCCCCCGCCCGGCGTGATCAGCAGAAACGGCTTTTCGACCATCTCCTGCAAGTCGGGGGTCAGCACCGGCTCGACCGCTCCGCGGCCGAGATAACCGGTATAGATCATTCGCCGCCGCACGCTCGCCGGCACGTTCAATCCTTCGAGCGGGTCACAGATCTGCGGCAGGCCGTAAACCCAGAGTTCGTCGTAATATTCGGAGAGCGCCGGGACGGCGTTCTTGCGCTCCCATTCGTTCTCGAGCGCTTCCGGATCGTCCATGATGTCACGCAGGCCAAGGATCACCGTCGCCCGCCGCCGTTGCATCAGCATCAGCGTGTCGCGCACCTCGCCGCGCAGCCCGAGCGGCTCCTTGTCGACGATCAGCATGTCGGGGTCAAAAATATCGGCGGTATGGCGAATGATCGAGGAGCGCATCGCCAGCGTTTCCTCGATGTCGATATGAAGATTGAGCGAGACATATTGGCCGTCGCGCAATTTGATGACGCCGGGCACCCGCACAAAGTCTACCCGCGCGCGGAAATCGAAGCTGCCGATAATCGGCGAGCCCGACAGGATCAGGATCGTCAGCGCCGGGTCTGCCTCGACCAGCGAATGGGCAATCGCCCGGCAGCGACGCAAATGGCCAAGGCCAAAGCTGTCGTGGCTGTAGATCAGCACACGCCGTTGATGACGCCGACCGGCCATTCAGCTTGCCTCGTGCATGTCTGCCGCCCGACTATTGCATAGGGGTTCTGGCCGCGAAACGATCTTTTGAGAAAGCTGAACACGATCACGCCAGCGGCCGATCCTGCAGGCGCCGAGCGGTCGCCACCGGCTTGTCGGCACTGGCTCGCCCCAGTTGGATTGCTTGCCGCACCGCTGCTGGTGGCGCTGATGCAGCGCCACGTCAGCGACCCCAACCTGCTTGAACCGATCAGACCCCTTGTCCTGCGTCACAGCCGGCGCCAGCAAAACGGGCTGCTGGTTTTGACCCCGGACTCCGTTACGTTTCACCAATGCTCGCTCGAGCTGCCTCGGATCATGACCGCCAAATTCATTACGCCGAAATAGATTACTCAAAGGGTAACTTGCAATCGTCAGGGGGCTGGAGTGCGAACCGTCTGAAATGATCTGGCATCGACGTGGAAAGAGCAACTCGGTCTTCATCCGAACTCCCAAGGTTCGCGGATCAAATACGAGCACATTGCGGAGCGATTGCATCTCCTGGATTGATCGGCTCGCGGTTTCGCCGGATCCGCCGGCAAAGCTGACCCCACTTTCCGGTGAACCCTCGGTCAACCGATTTCACGCTCGCCGACCGGGACCGTGGCGCATCTTCGGCCGGATCGGCTTCACTGTGCCACCCGACCGTCAAACAGCCGTCACCGGCCGGGACGGCAACGACAAGAGCGAGCTTGCCCGGTGCCGAGGCTTGCTTCTGCCCGCTCGCCGCGGAATCACGGCCGCAGCCGCCGATATCGCCCGTCTTGGTCGTCGCATCGGCAACATTCCCCCGACGCGGGATCATTTGGGTGTTGCGCCGCGCGAGCCTTGCCCGCAACTTTGACTATATGCGCGTCTTCAGCAACGATAGGTTAGAGGAGGAGGTGACCGGCCGAGTTTGCCGATCATCAAACATCGCTGCTGACCCTGTCGGCGGCAATCGAATGAGAAGAGGCGACGGGGAGAACTCGAAGGAGGGAACGTCATGAGCCTGAAACAGGAATTCGAATTGTTGCGGCGCGTCCCGCTCTTTGCCGAAATCGAGCCGTCCCGGCTGAAGCTGTTGGCCTTTATGAGCGAGCGGGTCGGATATGACCCCGGCCGGGTGATCGTGCGCCAAGGCGATACCGCCGATGCTGCCTATCTGATCATCGACGGGCATGCCGAAGTCATCGCCGAAACATCCTCCGGGCCGGTAATCCTGGCCACTCTCGGGGCCAATGAGACGGTGGGCGAGATGGGCATCCTGTGCAATATGCCGCGCAATGCGACAGTTCGTGCCAAGGATCGCGTGATCGCGTTGCGCATCTCCAAGGAGCCGTTTATGCGCATGGTGCGCGAATTCCCGAACATCTCGGTCGCGATCATGCAGGAATTGGCGCACCGGCTCGACGCGGTCAACAACCAACTGCGCGCGGTGATGGCCGAAAACAAGCGTCTGCGCGAGCAGGTCGGGATAGCTGCATGAATTTGGCGCAATGAGCCGGCTCGACAGCTTTATCCGCCGGCTCGAGGCGCAGCGCTCCTGCCTTGCTGTGGCGGCCGAACTCGTTGGTCCCCTCGACGGTCCGGTGCTCGAACTCGGCCTCGGCAACGGTCGGACCTATGATCATCTGCGTGAACTCTTTCCCGAACGCGACATTTTTGTCTGCGAGCGCGAGGTGCACGCGCACCCCGACTGCATTCCACCCGCCGAATTGCTGTTATTGGGCGATATGCGCGACACATTGCCGGCGGCGTGCGGGCTACTCGGAGGCCGGGTAGCGTTGGCCCACCTCGATCCCGGGACCGGTGACGCCGCGGCGAGCCGGGCGCTCGCCACCGCGCTCGCACCGCTGATCGCGCCGCTGCTGCGCCTCGGTGCGGTGCTGGTCAGCGAGCCGGCGCTCGCCACCGACGAACTCGAAACACTGCCACTGCCGCCGGGCGTGAGACCCGGCCGCTATCACCTTTATCGCCGGGTCAGCCGGATCAGCCCCCGATCGTGACCATGACCGGCACGTGGTCGGAGGCTTTGGTCCAACTACGGCTATCGCGCAGCACTCGGGCCTCGGACAACTCGCCGACCAGCCCGGGCGTCACCCAGATATGGTCGAGGCGACGACCGCGATCGGAGGCTGCCCAGTCGCGGGCGCGATAGCTCCACCAAGTGTAAAGCCGCTGCGGCGGCGGGACAAAGTGTCGTATCGCGTCGACAAAGCCTGCCGACTGCTGCAGTTGACCGAGGCGCTCGACTTCGATCGGCGTGTGGCTGACAACGGTCAGGAGTTGCTTGTGCGACCAGACATCCGCCTCGAGCGGTGCGATGTTGAGATCGCCGACTGCCACCATCGGTCGTCCGTCGCGACGCTCGGCGGCGAACCAGGCGGTGACTTCCTCCAGGAATTGCAGCTTATGGGCAAATTTCGGATTGGTCTGCGGGTCGGGTGTGTCGCCGCCCGCCGGGACGTAGATGTTGTGCAGCTCGATGCCGCCCGGCAGAACCGCGACCGCGTGACGGCAGTCTTCGCGGGCGCACCAGCTGCGCGTATGCGATGTCTCGATCGGCATCCGGGAAAGGATCGCAACCCCGTTATAGCCCTTCATCCCGTGCACCAGCTGTTGCCGGTAGCCGAGCGCGGCAAAAGCATCGGCCGGGAATAGCGTGTCCGGGGTCTTCGTTTCCTGCAGGCAGACGACGTCCGGAGCCCACTCGGCGATCAGCCGGCAGACGTTGTCGACGCGCAATCGTACCGAATTGATGTTCCAGGTGACGAGCCGCAGACCCATGCGATCACCGCCAGTGCGACCGGCAAGGCATCAGCCCGTCCAGAAGCATCGGGAGACCGCCAACAAGCATCGGGAGACCATCCAGAAGCATCGGGGTCGTCATAAAGCATTGCGGCGCTTGAAATGCGACGGCGCCCGGTCGGGGGGGAAGACCGGGCGCCTGCATGTCAGAAGCGTTTGGGGGAAATTGGGCCCGCAGGGGAAACGGGTCCATTTTTGAGAGAGGTCATTGCTCTCTCCGCTTCTGGAACCTTGATCTGGGGTGCGATTCGGGCAAAGCAACCCCCCGATTTTTGCATGTCCGGGAGATAAAATTGGCATGCGGATGGCGGGAACGATTTGATCCTCGCTCATGCCGCGCGCATCGATCGCGCCAGGCCCGCTGCGGCTGAATGACAGGCCTCACCGAAGGCCTGAAACAGCGCGGTCGAGACCGGGTTTTCCAGCACCTTGTACTCGGGATGCCATTGCACGCCGAGGATAAAGCGCGCTTGCGGCAGCGCGACTGCTTCGATCTGCCCGTCGGGTGCGGTCGCTTCGACGCGGAGCCCCGGGGCCGGCTCGTCGATGCCTTGCGAATGCAGTGAATTCACCATGATCTCATCAGCCGCGATCAGGCTTGCAAGCAAACCGCCCGGTGTCAGCCGCACGCTATGGACCGGACCGTAGGGACCCTCGGGTGAATCCTTTCGCGGTCGATGACTGATCCGGTCCGGCATGGCGTGCAGCCGCTGGTGCAGCGTGCCGCCGAGAGCGACATTCAGTTCCTGGATGCCGCGGCAGATCGCGAAAACCGGCAGATCGCGTCGCATCGCCTCGCGAATCAGCGGCAACGTCGTCGCATCCCGATCGGGGTCGTGCAGAATCTTGGCATCAAGCGGCTCACGACCGTATTCGCTCGGATGAACGTTGGACGGGCTGCCGGTCAGCAACAGGCCATCGAGCCGGCCAAGCACCGCGGCGATGTCGATTTTTGATCCGATTGCCGGGATCGACACCGGCAGGCAGCCGGTCGCTTCGATGATCGCACTCGGATATTTGTCGGCGACGGTATGGACCACCCGCTCGTTGATCGTTCGCCTACAGGCGGGAATACCGATTATCGGCAGGGAACGGGCTGGCATGATGGTGTCGCTCAATTGTCGGTGGAGTGATGCGGCCGGTATGGATTTTGATATACAAACAGGTTCGGGTCGAGCGCCATACCAAATTGTTCCTGCGACAGCGACACCGTCGTCACGTGGTGCTGCTGATCGACCACCGTCCATTGGAGCAGCGATAGGGGATTTTCGGTAAAGCTCATCGTGAGGCTGCCGTTGTCGGGTGATTTCGGGTCGATGACAGTGATCTGCAGCAAGTTGTCGCCGTGCTCGAAGCGGGTGACTTCGAGATCGTTGAAGCTGATCGGAACCCGCAGCAAAAACCATGCCGGGGTGAATTTCAGACCAACCTGCGATACCTCCGCCAGCTGGGTATCGATATAATAGACATAGAAACGGTCGGCGATCAGCAAGATCGGGTTTGGCGGATCATATTGAAACCGCATGCGACCCGGCCGTTCCATCCACAGCCAGCCGCCGGCTGTGCCGCCATTGGCGGTGCGCTGGTGAAAGCGCGCTGTCATCGTGCCGATGCTGTTGAGATAGGTGGCGATTCGCTGCAGATCGGCCTGGTCCTGCGGGGTCAGCTGAGCCGCCGGCGGCGGGCTGTCGGCGCTCGCGATCCCGAGCGGTGTCGCAACTGCGATCGCCAGACCCAGCACCACTGCTGCGAGGTGCCGCATTGCCGCAGCTGAGCTTTTCTGTTGCGCCGATTTTTCCCGTTGGGCCGAGTTTTCTCGATTTGCCCTGTGTGTTCCGATCCCGACCATCACGCCTGTCTGTCCCGTCCGCCGATCCGGCGGTGCCGGGGAGATGAGCCCGCGAGCCGCTGGCGTCAATCGGGCTTATTCGCCCACCCTGGCCAGGACTTCGCGCTTGCCGACATGATTGGCCGGGCTGACGACACCTTCGGCTTC
>Ga0335074_10009273_pt1 | contig 13734 bp, 16 predicted proteins | sample Lox_Sample_23_FD_206715 | JGI IMG/M metagenome (GOLD analysis project Ga0335074, IMG submission 206715) | Soil microbial communities from Loxahatchee National Wildlife Refuge, Florida, United States - Lox_Sample_2.3 | ecosystem: Environmental > Terrestrial > Soil > Wetlands | place: USA...
TCCAGACGCCACGCGCGACGTCGGTCGCGGCATAGATGCCGGCTACCGTAGCGGCGGGCGGAATCTCATTCACCGCGCCGGTGACCGGGTTAGTTGCTGATCCGGTCAGCGGGTCGGGCGACTGCAGATAGGGGAAATACAGCGCGCCATTGGCACTTTTCGGAACCAGCGTGATCAGGTTCGCGATCGGATTTGCCGGGTTCCAGTTGGCATCGGCGGTGGCGGTCTGCGGCGGATCCATGACCAGGAACGCCAGCTTGTTCTCGCAGAAGCTGAGGGCGGTGCTCAGCACCGCGGTATTGGTCACGCCCGGCAGCACCATCAGGTTGAACACGTCGAGCTTGTCCAGTGCCGTGTCCTGCGCCATGACCGAATCATAGTCGCTGGCAGTGAAGATGTTGGTGATCGCACTCGAGAACAGCGAGGCAAAATATTCCGGCTGCGCCGGGAAGGTGGCCGGCCACGCGGGAGCGGCACCGGCGGTGACCGTTACCAGGGCGGAAACCGGATTGGTTGTCGTGCCGATGCGGCGCTCGATGAAGTTGGGATCGGGCGTGCCGTCCGCCGCGTTCGGCGTGAGGCTCACCCGCCGATAGGTTTCCGTCACCGTGCCGGGCAGCAGCGCGCCGCCGGCATTTGCCTGCAGGCTGGGCCCGTAGGTTATCACTACGTCGGCAGTGATCGAGGACGCCGGCGGCGACGCCACGGTGGACGGATTCGGTGTTACCGAGATCGAGAGTTGGAACGTAGCATCGGTGACCTCGGTGGCGGTGAACACGACGGTGCCATAGGTCAACGTCGGCGCCGTGAAAGGGGCATCTGACGGCAACAGGCCAACCACGTAGGCCTCGGTGCCCCCGTTCAGGAAGAACTGGTTGACCGCGACGGCCATATCGCCGAAGTAGCCGGAGTTACTGCTGTACAAGGTGCTGCGCAGGAAGCCACCGAAGGCGCGCTGGTAATCGGTAAAGCCGAAGATTTGCTGGGGTATCCCGGCAATCGACCGGCTGGTCTTCAGTGGGTGGGTGTAGCCTACGAACACCGCTATATTGGTCGGCGCCGCGGCAATGCTATGCGCCGAACTGGGCAATTCCTGAATATAGATTCCCGGATAGCTGGTGGTCACTGGCATGGCAGTCCCCCCTGCGATTCGCGAGTGTACCAGACGACGGCCACCCGGCGGAACCGCGCCAAGTGACATTACGTTACATTTGTTCTGAGGAAGGTGGACGATCATTAAGAATTTTGCAAGAGGGAAAATTGATGAAAACTGTGCTTCCGCGACCGTCGCGGGCGAAAGGATTCGAGCACGGCGATTCCGGTCCGCGGCGGCGACGTTCGGTTGCGCGCGAGGCGCCTTTGGCATGGGCGCGGGCCTGCGCAGCCGCGCTGCGTGCGCATCTGGCAGCCACCAGCGGTTATCCACCCCGGTCAACCCTCGGATCCGTACCGAGGCGTCACCGCCAGGTTGAGCAGGACAGCGGGCCTTCGTGTCGCCACGCTACGTTCGCGGTTCCTCACAGTGACATCGCGAGGCCAGCCGGGACAGTCCGCGATTGATCGCGTCGGCGGGGCGTGTTTTGGTTATCGCGCCATGGCGAAGCGAAAGACTACAACGGGGGGTACGGCCAAGACCGGGGATCGGCTGAGCATCCGGCTCGATCTGGCCTCCGGCGCGCGCATAGGTCCGGGGAAGGTCGCTGTTCTCGAGGAAATTGGCCGGTCGGGATCGATCTCCGCGGCCGGCCGGGCTTTGCGCATGTCCTATCGGCGCACCTGGGAACTGGTGGAGGACCTGAACCAGAGCCTCGGCACGCCCGTGGTGGAAACCGCGGCCGGCGGCAGTGGCGGCGGCGGCGCCGTGCTCACCGCGGCGGGCAAGGCAGTCATCGAACGCTATCGCGCGATCGAAATGGATACCGCCCTGGCGGCGCGCAAGCACTTGCAGGCGATCAATCGCGCCTGTGGCGGGCGGTAACACGCTCGCATTGCTCCGCCCGGCCGGTCAACATGGCGCAGAGTGCCAGCGACGCCACTTGGCAAGATGACGCGCTTCACTTTGACGACGGCTTGCCTTTGATGACGCGTTTCCCTTTGAAGACGTGCTTCCTTTTGCACGTCGATGGATCAAGAACGCGTCTGCTGTGATAGCTGACGCTGGCGGGACGCGGCTTCGGCATTCTCGAGCGCACCGCGAATCGCCTCGGCGATCCAATGGAAGGCCCAGCCGACAAAAGCACCAAGGATGACCTCGCTGCCGCGGCGCAGGGCAACGACGACGATTGGCGCCTCCGGTTGTGCTGTCAGCAGGATGATCGGGCAGGTCCACATCGCGACGCGGAGCGACGGGATCCAGTGCACGACACAAGCGCAGATCGCCACGGCAACCGCCATCTGCGCCACGATGGGGGTCCCTGTTCCGGATGTCGCCTCATTCACGGCGACGGTGACGGCGATGCCCAGCATCGTGCCCAGGATGCGGCCGATGAACGACGATCGGGTCTCCGCCAGGCGTTCCTGTGAGACGATCAACGCCGACATCGCCGCCCACAGCGGTTCGGGCAACCCCAGCAACGACGCCGTTTCGTACGCGCCCGTCGCGCCGCCGGCGCAGCGAATGACGAAGGTGACGGCGTTTATGCGCTTGATGTCCATGGCGGCCCTCGCCTGGTCAGCGCCACAGGTTGCTGCGCGCGAGATCGATGACCTCGTCGGCACGTCCGTTCAGGATCGCCTTCATCAGGTAAAGTGTGAAGCCCTTGGCCACCTCGGTGGTGACGGATGGCGGCATGGCAATTTCCGACCGGTTGACCACGGCATCGATCTCCACCGGACCCTCATGCGCCGCACGTCGCCGACGACGCCAAGATCCACATTGGTGCGGCGCCCGATATTTTCGCCTTGCTCATCGATCTGTGCGATGCGGGTTGCCGGGGCCGCAGCTTCCGGCGCAGAGCGCCAGGCTGCCCGTCAGATGCGCCTCGGCGCCGGCGGCGAAGGCTGCGACTTCCTCATGCCACACATGGAGCCATTTGATCTTGCCCTGCCGCCGGATTGCGTCCGTGAGACCGTTCAGGCTGTCGTCGACGATGCCGTAAATCCGCTTGACGCCCGCTGCCGCAAGGGTCCCGGCGAACTGATCCGCGACGGTCGGCATGATTTGGCCCCTCCGCGAGTGAATACGTCAGTTTCGTCGGCTGCAAGTGAAGACGTCTGGCTTGTTTGCCGCGGCCGGTGATCACGATCCCGGGCCGGTGATCACGATCCCGCTTCCGCCGTCCGCCTCGCGGCCATCGCCTCCTCCCAGTGCTGGCCATCGAAGAACCGTGACGCATGCAGCGCGGCAGGCTCGATGCCGTCGATGCAGCGGGCGTTGACGCTCACCTTGTCGGGGTCGGAGCGGGGCACATAGAACGCATGGATGCCACAATGACCGCAGAACGTGTGTTTCGCGACATGCGTGCCGAACTGGTAGGTGGTCAGCGCGTCCTCGCCTTGCAGCACGGTGAAGCGGTCGAGCGGCACGACCAGGTGGATGATGCCCTTCTTGGTACAGATCGAGCAATTGCACTCGGAGATGGTTGCCAGATCGGCGTGCGCGCGGAACCGCACGCGCCCGCAATGGCAGCCGCCCTCATAGGTCTGCAGCATCGGCGCCTCCTGTTTACGAACCGTTGAAGGCAACCATGGCTCGCCGGCGGCGACAAGCGCGCCATCCTGATCGAGGTGCCGCGGTCGGTCGCGTCGACGCCAAAGACGGCGGCGCCGGCGATCCGATAAAGGGTCCCGCGAGCCATGCCGAGCTCGCGCGGCTCAAGCACGCTCAACCGCGCCGCGAAACGACGGCTGCTGCCGCCTCATCCGTCCGTCGGGCGCCGCGTGCGGAATTCGACGCGCAATTTGCCGCGTCGTGCCGCCGTCCGCCGACCATTCGCCGCGCCAGCGGAAGGCGGTCGCCTCGATCTCGTCGAAACCCCAGCGCACCGACTGCCCCGCTGCGTCGTGCCCGAGCTGTACGATGGCATCGCACTGCCGGCGCCCGGTCATTTTCGGCACCGCCCGGATGGCAGGATCGATATACAAAACGCGCCGGTCGTCGCTGCGTGGATTGTAGATGGGTAGCGTGGTGCCATAATATTCCGGCACTCCGGTTGCATCGTGCCCGCGCCGGCCGCGCGGCGGGACGATCCAGACATCCTGGATCGCCCGCCCCTCCAGCACCCAGCCGAAATGCCAGTCGCCGGATCGTGAGCGTTGCGTGCCGTCGTCGAGAAACCCGGTCACGTCGAGTTCCGAAATGCCGATCGGCCAGTCGTACAGCGCCGTTCAGCCCGCGCGGTCGACGGCCGGAGCGTCGGCATGCGGTGCCTGAAGGAACGCGTTCAAGTCGCTGCCCCTCCCTCAGCTCATTGCTGCGCTTCTGTCAGCTCAGGCACACGGCTTCGACATTGTTGCCGTCGGGATCGAGCAGGAACGCGGCGTAGTATGTGGGACTGTAGTCGGAGCGCAGGCCGGGCGAGCCGTTGTCCCGTCCACCGGCCGCAATGCCTGCGGCGTGGCAGCGGTCCACCGACTTCCGGTCGGCGGCGTGGAATGCCACGTGCACGCCAGGGCCGCGCGGCTTGCCGTCGGCATAGAGCCACAACGCTGGCGCATCCGGCGGCCCGAACCCGGCGCTCGTGGCATCGACGGAACCCGCGACGTGGCCAAGCGGTGCCAGCAACGCAGTGTAGAAGCGGACGCTGGCGTCGATGTCGGTTACGTGCAGCCCAATGTGATCGAACATGATGACCTCCTTGTCACGGTGGTCATCCTTGGCAGAGTGCGGCGCGCGGTTCTTGGAAGAACTTGCGATTGCCCCGTGCGGCCTGGCGAAATCGTCGTGGCGACACGCCGGCGGCGCGATGAAACGTGCGCACGAAATTCGACAGGTCCGCGAAGCCCACGTCGAACGCGATATCGGTGATGGCGCGGCTGCTTTCGGCAAGCAATCGTGCTGCGCGGCGCAGGCGGGTGCGCAGCAGATATTGGTGCGGCGTCACGCGCAGCACTGCCGAGAATAGGCGCAGGAAGTGGAATGGGCTGAGCCCCGCCGCATGCGCCGCTGTCTCCAGCCCGATTTGCTCTTGCGACTGCGAATCGAGCCAGAGCGCTGCCTCCACCATGCGATGGCGATCGCGCCGGCTGACACTGCATTGCCGAGGCGGCTGCGCGGTCGTGACCGAGGCGCAACGTGCGGCGAGCAGCAGTCCCGCTTCGTCGAGCGCAATTCCGATAGTGCCGGCCGCTGCCGCCTGCGCCAGCTCGCCGAACACCATCGCGGCGGGCGCGGGAGGCAGGGCGCCCGCCTGCCAGAACGGGGCGGCGCCGAGCGTGTCGGCAATCTCGGGGGAGAAGGAGAACACCAGGCACTCGTCGCCGCAGACGTGGTCGTGCGTGCAGACATATTCGTCGCCCGGTCGGCCGAGCAATACCGCCCCCGTGACCAGCTCGTGGGCATGGCCCATAGCGCGATACCCGAAGCTGCCGCGACGTACGTAGGCGACAAGGAAACTGTCGTGGCATTCGGGATAGGGGGCGTCATGCGGCCCCCGGCTGCACCGGTAGTCGACAGCCGAGACCGCCCCGCCCGCCAGCAGTGTGGTGGCCGTCATTGCTTGCTCCTCGCATGCTTGCCTAACCTGCTGCGAGGTTATAATCAGACAGGCACGGCGGTTGTCAACCGTCTGGGAGGTTAGGATCTCGCGCATGTCGACGAACCAGCATCGGACGGCCGTGATCGGAGCCCCGGCCGAGGACCTTTGCCTCGACTTCGCCAACACGCTGTCGTGGCGCGGCAGCGCCAGGCCGAGCGAATCGCTGGCCACGCTGCCGGACCTGCTGTCGTGGCTGGCACGACAGGCGCAGGCAGAAGCGCTCGCCGCAACCGTGACGGCGGCATGGGCGGAGCGCCACCCGAAGCGCGCAGTCCGGTTGTTCGCCGAGGCGATCGCTCTGCGCGAGGCCGTGTTCCGCTGTGGCATGGCCTTGGCGTCGGGTGACATTGTCGCCGAAACGGATTTCGCCGCACTGAACCAGGCGCTCGCGGGCGCGTCGCCGCGTCGCGGACTGGTGCGGGATGCCGCGGGATTTGCCTGGGCCGTGGAGCATGAGGCCCATTCCGCCGCAGCCTTGCTCGCCCCGGTGCTCTGGTCCGCGGCGGATTTGCTCGCCGGCGCCGATCGGCTACGCGTTCGCCGCTGCGCCAATGACGAATGCCTGTGGTTATTCGTCGATCGCAGCAAGACCGGCAGCCGGCGTTGGTGCGACATGGCCGCCTGTGGCAACCGCGCCAAGGCACAGCGGCATTATCGCCGGACCCATGTGAGTTGACGCAGCCTTTCACCCCAGGGCTGCCGCGGCTTCAACGCCGGGCTGACACAGCATCAACGCCGCGACAGGTCGTGCAGACCGCCACGCAGCGACTCGCATTCCCGCGTCATAGCGCAAAGACCTTGTCTACTGCTTCTGCTGCTGCATGACAGCCGCCGCGGGAGTTATGCCCGGCCGCGGCGTTCTTTGGATCGCGCCCGTCATTGGGATGAAGAACACACCCATGTCGCGGCGCGAGTGGATCTTGCCTTCGGCGTCCTTGGTGTAGACGTACAGCACCTGGCCGCGCTTGAACGGCTGGCCGATCGGAATCACCATCCGCCCACCCGGCTTCATCTGCTTGAACAAATCGGGTGGCGCGTATTCGGCGGCACAGGTGACGATGATGACGTCAAACCCGCCTGACACCTCCGGCCAGCCGTAATAGCCGTCGCCAACCTTGGTGTGCACATTGTCGTAGCCGAGCGGCGTGAAGATGTGGCTGACTGCCTTGCCGAGCGGTTCAATGATTTCGATCGTGTAGGCCTGCGCCACGATGCGAGACAGCAGGGCGCTCTGGAATCCGCTGCCGGTGCCGACTTCCAGGGTGGTCTGACCGGACTTTGGCTGGCACACCTGGGTCATATAGGCCTGGCCGAGATAATCCGACAGCGCCGAGCCCCAGCCGATGCCCCAGGGCTTCGGATCCTTCTCATAGGCATCGCCGGGCGTGGCGCGATGCTCGGAATAGATGTAGTGGAAATATTCACGCGGCACCGCCTCGAATGCGGCCAGTACCGCGGGATCGGCGCTGCCGAGGTGTTGCTTGAGATAGGTCTCGATTAATAGCATGGCCGCGGGTTTGCGCTTCTGGATCGCGTCGAACTGCGCGTCGGTCAGGCTGACCGGACGGCCGGATGCGCGCATGGCGGTTTCGTAGGCCTGGCGGGTCCACGCGGTTTCGGCCCGCACGGCGGGAGCGAGGCATAATCCACCGGCCGTCGCCAATATGGCGCGCCGCGACACGTGTTTGGCCAAACCACTCACCTCCACGATTGCCCCTTCCCGGCGGATTGGAGCGGCAATGATACACTAAGTCGTCTTGCGAAACAGGGTTGCCGTGCGGCTTGCCGTTGAGCAAGATTGACAGCTGTGCGACAGCAAGGTTACGCCCCCGGGTCAGCGTCCAGGGGAGCTATATCATATGCCAGTCCACGCCTTCATCTTCCCCGGCCAGGGCAGCCAGGGGGTCGGCATGGGCCGCGACCTCGCCGCCGCCTTCACTGTCGCGCGCGAAGTGTTCCAGGAAGTGGACGAAACCCTGCGCCAAAACCTCTCGCGCCTGATGTTCGAGGGGCCGGCGGAGGAGCTGATCCTGACCGAGAACACCCAGCCCGCGCTGATGGCGCATTCTCTGGCGGTGCTGCGCGTGCTGGAGAAGGAAGGCGGGATCGTGCTGAAGCAGAAATCGGCCGTCGTCGCTGGGCATTCGCTGGGCGAATACACCGCGCTGGCCGCGGCGGGCGGATTCAGTCTGGGCGATGCCGCACGGCTGTTGAAGCTGCGCGGCCAGGTGATGCAGAAGGCGGTGCCCGCCGGCGAAGGCGCGATGGCCGCTTTGCTCGGCGCCGAGTTGGAGCAAGCGCGCGAGCTTTGCCAGGCGGCGGCGCCGGTGCCGCAAAGCGAGCCACCGGAAACTCAGGTCATTCAACCGGCCAACGACAACGGCGCGGGCCAGGTGGTGGTGTCGGGCCACCGTGAGGCGGTAGAGCGCGCCGTGGCGCTCGCCCCGGGGATGGGCATTCGCCGTGCCATGTTGCTGCCCGTATCGGCACCGTTCCATTCTGCGCTGATGGCGCCGGCGGCCGATGCCATGGGCGAGGCGTTGGAAAAGACGCCGCCCGGCGCGCCGGTGGTGCCGCTGATCGCGAATGTTTCGGCGGCGAAGGAGACCGATCCCGTGCGCATCCGTGAGCTGCTTGTGCAGCAGGTCACTGCGACGGTGCGCTGGCGGGAGTGCGTGCAGGCAATGACCGCGCTGGGCGTCGACAGTTTCATCGAACTCGGCAGCGGCAAGGTGCTGTCCGGCCTGGTCCGCCGCATTGCGCCGGACGCTGCGACAGCTTCGGCGGGAACGCCGGCGGACGTGGAGGCACTGCTGAAAATGCTCTGACTGAGAGCGGCGTGCGATTGGCTTCTCGCATGTCACCGTCCCACGCCGATCAGCGCGACCACGCGTTGCGGATCATCCAGCAGTGGGCCCGACGCGTCGTCATAGACAACCTTGCCGCGGTCCAGGATCACGGCCCGCGCCGAAAATTCCAGTGCCAGCCGCACATGCTGCTCCACCAGCACCATGGCCAAACCCGCCTCGGAACGCAGCCGGTTCAAAGCCTCCAATAGCCGGTCCACCATGACTGGGGCCAATCCCTCCAGAGGCTCATCCAGCAACAGCAGAGATGGGTTAAGCATCAGCGCTCGTCCTACGGCCAGCATCTGTTGCTCGCCGCCGGAAAGCTGGTTGCCCATGCTGCGCCGGCGTTCCGCCAGGCGAGGGAACAGCGCATAGACTCGATCGACGTTCCAACCGCCCGTGCGCGGCCCGCGTGCTGCCACTGTCAGATTTTCCTCAACATCCAGGGAGGGAAAAATCTCGCGTTCCTGCGGCACGTAGCCTATGCCAAGCCGGGCCCGGCGGAATGAACGCAGGCCGTTGAGCGTTTGGCCGGCAAACATGATGTCTCCCGCATGCAGCGTGGTGTGGCCCAGCACCGATGCCAGCAGCGTGGTCTTGCCAACTCCGTTGCGACCCAGGATCGACACCGTCCCGAGCTCCGGCAGCCGCAGCGAAATGCCATCGAGCACGACGGTTTCTCCGTAGCCCGCGGAAACGTTGCGCAGCACAAGGGAGTCAGGCATGGCACCGGCTCCGACCCCTGCCTGCGGAACCAGTCCCGTGATACGTCCGGCAAACCGCTTCAGCCATGTTCCCGCTCGCCCAGATAGACCTCCCGGACGCGCGCATCGGCGGCGATCTCTGCCGCGGTGCCTGCCACCAATACGGCACCCTGCACCAGCACGGTGATGCGCTCGGCGAAACGAAATACCAGATCCATGTCATGCTCTATGATCAACACCGCAACTGATGCCGGCAATTGCGCAATCACCTCGAGGATGATGCGGCTTTCGGACGACGGAACCCCCGCCGCCGGCTCGTCCAGCAACAATACGCTCGGCCGCAGTCCCAGCGCGATCGCGATTTCGACCAGGCGCTGCTTGCCATAAGGGAGATGTTTGACCTGCAGCCCGGCGACATCGGCAATGCCGAGGCGTTCCAGCAACCCGAACGCCCGCTCCAACATGTCGCGTCGCGCACCCATGCGGCGAAACATCCGACCACCGAGCCCGGCATGCTCGGTCACCGCCAGAGACACGTTCTCCAACACCGACAGGCCTTTGAACAAGCTGTTGATCTGAAACGTGCGTCCGAGGCCGCGTTTGACCCGCTCCGCTTGTGGCAACACAGTGACGTCCGAGCCGTTCAGTAGGATGCGTCCCGCCGACGGCATGAGGCGGCCGGTGATCAGGTTGACGAACGTGGTCTTGCCGGCACCATTCGGGCCGATCAGTGCGTGGCGCGCGCCGGGCTCGAGCCGGAAGTCGATGTTGTTGGCGACCACCAGCGCGCCAAATCGCTTGGCAAGTCCGACCGTCTGCAGGGCCGCGGTCATCGCCGGCGGAACCGAAGCACCAGACGGTCACCCAGGCCGAGGATACCGCCGCGGGCGAACAATACGATCAGGACCAGGAGCAGGCCAATCCAGAAATCCCAGAACACCGGATCCGCTTCCGCGAGTTGGTCCTGTGCGATCATGTACACCGTGGCGCCGACGAACGCGCCATAGAGTCGGCCGGTGCCACCCAGCACCAGCATGATGAGAATTTCGCCGGAGCGTTCAAAGCTGAGCACGGTCAGGCCGACGAACTGCGTCGTCTGCGTGAGCAAGGCGCCGGCGATACCGGCGAGCGCGGCGGAGATCGTGTAGCTGGTCAGCAAGCGGCGGCGTACCGGCACGCCGATCGAATGCATGCGGACCACATTCTCTCGAATGCCAACCAATGTCTGGCCGAACGGTGAATGTACCAGGCCGCGGACGAACAACCAGGCCAGGAACAGGATGGACAGACAGTATAGATAGGCGGTGCGGCCGTACAGGTCGAAATCGAAGCGACCCAGGATCGGATTGATGGCGACGCCTTGCAGGCCGTCATTGCCGCCGGTGATGGAGGTCGCATCGTTTGCGGCAGCCTCCAGCAGCGAGGTCACGGCCAGAGTGAGCATCAGCAATGTGAGCCCGCTGGTGCGCAGAATGATCGCGCCGGAAACCAGTCCGACCACGGCTGCCGCGGCAGCGCCAACCAGAAGCCCGGATATCGGCTCGCCCGTCACGTGCACCGAGTAGATGCCCGCCGCATAAGCGCCAACGCCGAAGAATGCAGCCTGACCCAGTGTGACGATGCCCGCGTAACCGAGGACGAGGTCGAGTGACAGCGCGAACAGGATCATGATCAGAATTTGGCTGCCCAGCGGCAGGTAGCTGGCGAAGACGAAATAAGCCACGACGGCAGCCAGCCACGGCAACAGTTCGGTCGGCCGCAGCCGGTGGGCGCGAATGAGCTGCGCGACCGGGGAATCAGCCGCCATTCAGGTGCGACCGAACAAACCGGCGGGGCGCCACAGCAGCAGGGCGATCATGGCGAGATAGATGAAGAAGGCACCGAGCTGCGGCACCAGATATTTGCAGGCGGTGTCGCCGACTCCCAACAGCAACGCTGCAAAGAACGGGCCTCGGATCGAGCCCAGGCCGCCGACCGCGACGACCATCAGGAAATAGACCAGATACTCCATTGCGTAGCCGGGATAGATCGCCAGTATGTCGGCACCGAGGCCGCCGCCCAAGGCGGCAAGGCCGGAGCCAAGCGCGAAACTCAGCGTGAATAGTTGCCCGGTGTTGATGCCGAGCGACTCAGCCATGCGCCGGTTGTCCACCGCGGCGCGCAGCCGGGCGCCGAAATTGGTGCGCTCGATGCCAAGCCACAGCGCGAGTGTCAGCGCCAGGCTGACCACGATCAGGAAGCTGCGGTAGGCGGGAAATGAACGGAAGCCAAGATCGATCTGGCCATTCAGCATTGCCGGCACGGTGATCGGCTGCGGCAGCGGCCCCCATATTTTGCGCACGATGGCGACCGACATGAACACCAGGCCGATCGTGAACAATACTTGCTCGAGCTCGCCGGCACCGTAGAGGCGGACATAAAGCGACCGCTCCAGCACCACGCTTAGCAACGCGACGCCGACGAACGCCGCGAGCAAGGCCGCGCCGAATGGGACGCCGTAGCGGTTCATCAGCGTTACGGTGATATAGCCGCCCGCCATGGCGAACACGCCATGCGCGAGGTTGACAAAACCCATCAGCCCCATGGTCACGGACAGGCCTACCGAGACGATGTAAAGGATCATCCCGTAGGCCAGTCCGAGAAACACAATGCTGACGACGGCTTCCATCACGCCTGCCCGGGCAAGCCGTGACGGCCGGGCCTGTCCCGGCCATCTACGCAGGGACGCGGCAATCGCGACCCGCTCGGTCGTGCGAAGCTGCACGCGACGAGCCCGGCCGTGACGCGATTGAGACACAGCGGCGCCACGGCGGGATAGAGGCGTCGCGCGGCCATGACGGAGTAGAGGCGCGGCGGGGCCATGACAGGATAGAGGCGCGGCTGGGCCGCGACGGGATCGAGGCGCGGCGGGGCCGCGACGGGATCGAGGCGCGGCTGAGCCGCGACGGGATGGGTGTGCCGCGCCGCACTCTCGCAAGCGGTGGGTCGGCCGCTCCGTCCGATCGACAACGCGCGTTGACGGAACGGTAACACTGTACCGCCGACGCCGGTGCTAATTCTGATGGTTCAGCACCTTCCACGGATCCTTCACCATCGGAATGGTCTCAAGCTCGACGTTTTCAAGCTGCCCATTCACCTTTTCCACGCGCCTCAGGTACTCGTTCTGCACGATGTCGCGCGTCTGCGGATCGATATAGATCGGCCCGCGCGGGCTGGCGTCGTCTCTCCAGCCTTTCAGCAGTTCCATCGTCTTGTCGGGGTCGATGTTGCCCTGCTGCGCGTCGATGACGTGGAAAATCGCCGCCATGCCGTCATAGGCCCCGACCACTTCGAAGCTCGGCTCCTGGTTCTGGCCGAACATTGCCTTGTAGGCTGTCACGAACGCAACGTTCGCCGGCCGCTGCCCGGCCGCGGAATAATGGAACATCGTCGTCACTCCCAGCGCCACGTCTCCCATATTCTGCAATTCCTCGTCAGTGGTAATATCACCTGTTCCGATCAGCCGGATGCCGGCGGCACCCAGTCCGAGATCGCCGAACGCCTTCATCAGCGCCGTGGCCTGTTTGCCGGCCGGCACGAAGGAGAACACGGCATTGGGTTTCGCATCCTTGGCGCGTTGCAGGAACGGCACGAAATCCGGATTCTCCAACGGCACGCGCACCGTGCCGAGCATTTGCCCGCCATTGTCGGTGAAGCCCTTGGTGAAGGCTTGCTCGGCATCGATGCCGGGACCGTAGTCGGAGACCACCGAATACACCGTCTTGATACCGTGCTTTGCCGCCCATTCCGCCAGCGGATAGCTCGACTGCCACAGCGTGAACGACACACGGGCGATATACGGCGACTTGGTGGTGATCATCGACGTGCCGGCATTCATGATGATGAACGGCACCTTGGCTTCGGTCGCCAGTGGGGCGATCGCCAGGGCATTCGGCGTAAAAATCGCGCCGCCGAGAAGCTGCACATGGTCACGGGTGATCAACTCGGTCGCCAGGCGCTTGGCGACCGCGGGGTTGGGACCGGTATCATCGCGGCGAATGATCTCCAGCTTGACGCCCTTCGGCAGGTCCTTCTCATGCTCCTGCATGTAGAGCCGGATGCCGCGGTCGAGTTGCTCTCCGACGCCTGCCATCGGGCCGGAATAGCTATCGATAATACCGAGCTTGACGGTCTGGGCGAGAGCGTCGCCAACGGGCGCGACGGCGGCCAGAAGGACGGCGGTCGCCGCAAATCTCCACAGTCTCATCATCGGAAACCCTCCCGTTGGGACTTCGCGTCGAGTCCTTCCGGAAGCCGACCGTAAGGCGCGAGCAACGCCTGGGCAACCCGCGTTGGTGGGACACCCGTCGGCTCTTTGTCGGCAAAACGAGGCGCCAGAAAAGCAAAGACCCCCGCACGCATTGTCGCGTTTCAGCGGGGGTCGGTTTGCGAAGTCATGCTTCGCGCTCGGGCTTGATATCGCCCGGCTATGTCTTGGACTTAAGG
>Ga0335074_10009274_pt1 | contig 13733 bp, 10 predicted proteins | sample Lox_Sample_23_FD_206715 | JGI IMG/M metagenome (GOLD analysis project Ga0335074, IMG submission 206715) | Soil microbial communities from Loxahatchee National Wildlife Refuge, Florida, United States - Lox_Sample_2.3 | ecosystem: Environmental > Terrestrial > Soil > Wetlands | place: USA...
ACGGGCGACCAGTTGCCCTTATGTGCCACGTTCCTGAAAAGCAGCGCTCCGAGAATCACGCCGGGCAGTCCGCCCAGCAGCATGTACCCAAGGACGCGATAATTTACCTGCCTGCGCACCATCTGCGCGGGCGCAACAATAAGCTTGACGATGGCGGCGTAGGCCAGGGCTGTTCCGACTGCGACATCGGTGGGAACGTGCAGGAACAAGATCAGAATAGGCGCGGTAATTACGCCCGCCCCCACACCGGTGAGTGCGATGCATACTGCAATCAGAAATCCTGCAACGAATTCCACCCGGAACCTCGAAACCGTTTCCGCTCGAATTGCTATTGATCTAGACCCGGTTGCTTTCCGACGGGGAGAATCGGCCTGACTTGTTTCCCCATTTCATTATAATGACTTTCCCTACCGAAATAGTAGAGATTAATGCGAAACCAAAGCGTCTTATTTTCAAGAAGGCCCGTTAACTTGGCTGGTTCGACGCCTCTCATCCCTTTGGCGAGGCCGCATCCGCTGCCGCACTCCGGTTGCGTCCAAGATAGAACCTTTCTGTCAACATGCAGAAAACATGCTCGAGCGCAAGGTGCACCAGCTGGATGTACATGGTCACATCCGAAGGGATTCGGATCAGGTAGTCACAGAGTGGCACCATTCGGTCGCCCGAGCTGCCCGTCAACCCTATGGTCGTAATGCTCATCTCGCGGCACAACTCGAGCGCGCGCAGTACATTGGGTGAGCGCCCTGAAGTCGAGATGCCCATGAAAACGTCGCCGCGCTGTCCCAGCGCCTCGATCTGCCGCACAAACGTACGTTCATAGCCGTAGTCGTTTCCAACCGCTGTCAGAATCGACGTATCGGTTGTTAGCGCCACGGCACGCATCGCCGGACGATCTTCGACCAGACGACACACGAACTCCCCCACCAGATGCTGCGCATCGGCGGCGCTGCCGCCGTTGCCAGCTACCATCAGCTTGTGTCCGGCCATCATTGCGGCCGCGGTGGCTTCGGCGGCCTGAACCAGGGTGGCGTGAATCCCCACGTCCCGCTCTACCGCTTGCGCAACAACGATGCCTTCAGCGAGCACTTCTCGTACCAGTCCGGTCATGGAACTACTCTCCATTGCCGCGCTCATCCAAGCGTGGAATTCCAGCCGCACGCGGCAGCCCCGGCATGGTGCATGCGCATTCTAACGGCCACCCCGATCGTTGTTGATAGGATGAGCGAGGAGTATCCTGAAACCGCCGGCGACGCTGAGTCCGCGGCAGTCTGAGAGTCGAGCTCAGCTAGGCCGTGGAAGAAACTGCCGATGGCGATGATAACGACGTCCCATCATTTTCCAGCGCACTATAGAACGCTTCCTCAAGTTTGAGAAAATGGGCTTCCCATGTCCATTGTACGAGGACAAACTCGCGCGCAGCTCCGCCCAGCCTCTTTCCGAGGGCAGGATTGCGGAGAAGTTCGATGACGGCATCGGCAAAATCATCGGGGTGATCGGCAATCAGAAGGTGCTTTCCTGCGATCGCGCCAAGCCCTTCATTGGCAACGGAGGTGGCGACGGTCGGCTTGGCAGAGGCCAGGTACTCGATCAATTTGTTTTGCATCCCGCCTCCTGCCTGCATCGGGTTAATGCAAACCTCGGCTTCGGCAATACAGGCAGACGGATCCTTGACTGTCCCCGTGACCTCCACTCCGGCCAACTCGGCCAGTTTTTTGACTTCGCGAGAAGGTTCGCGGCCCACAATCGACCAGTTGGCATCAGGAACGGCGGCGCGCACTTTTGGCCAAACATTCATGGCAAACCATTGCACCGCTTGCACGTTCGTCGGCGTTCTCATTACCCCTGAAAACACTAGAAGGTGCGGGCGGACGGGAATGTCATTGCGAGGAGCGAATCGATTCACATCGGTGCCGTGGGCGCCGAATACGAAGTTATTGATCAAGGGCTTGTTCCGTCTCGCGCAATTCTTCCGGATCTCCTCCACATCCGCGCTGCCGATCAAAACCGTGCGCGTGAAGTCCTGCCAAATAGTGGATTCATACCGGGCGAGCAGGCGGCTTTCGACCTGATAAAGCCACTTAAGCCAGAGATTAGGCGCGTTCTGCGCAATGCGCCGGGTATTCAGGGCTTGCGAGAGTTGCAAAGCCAAAAACGTCGCCGGAGATTTTTCGTCGTGCGGTGAATCGAACTTCCTGCCAATGCCCCGAACCATCTCAGCACTTCGTAAATAATAGGTGTAGACGATGTCGTAATTACCCGCCATCACTTCGTTGCGAACTTCCTTCCGCTGCTGCGGATGCGAAAAGAGTCCAACCTGCAACGGGACGGCCCGAAACGCTGCAAACATGGGCGCGCGAACGAAGGCACGCCAGTCTTGCTTGTAAAAGCGAACCGTGCGGCACGTCCGTCTAAGCCAGTCCTCGTCCGCGGCCGAAGAAACAGCGCCAGTCTTGATGCAGAACAGATCGACAATATGACCACGAGCTTTGAGGAAAGCCAACAGGTGTGCGACCGTCATCTGGTCGGCACGCCGCATGGGCAAAGGAACGCGGCTGTAGACAATTGCGATGCGCAAAGGGCGTTCAGCCGGTCGAACTTCCATCTCCTTTGGGAACATGCTCCCTTTGCCCCCTCTTTGTTGCCGGGTTTCCGTGAATAGTTCCAGACGATGTTGGTTGCGTTATCACCGATTGCTGCAAATCGTGCGTTGCAGAAGGCAGGGGGATCAAAAGCAATCAGAGGCGGCTCAGATCGAGAGTGCGTTTCGCCTTGATGGAATATTGCTTGGCCCAATTGCGCATGTCGATTACAAGATCGTAACTGGAAGATTCCAATCGCTCGCGGGAGATGAGAAGCCTGCGAATCGACGGCAGGTTGGCATAAGCATAGCCAAGGTTCTGGCCGAGCAGGTTCGCAGGCTCAACATGCGGATCGAAAATCGAGAGATCAAATCCCCTTTGCAGTAACTTACGAGCGAGATCAATATTCGGGCTCTCCCGCAGATCGTCGGAGTTGGCCTTGAAGGCCAGACCAATCATGAGTACTTTTGCGCCGGCGTCGAGGTCTCGCGCACAAAGATCGAAGAGGAAATGTTTATGGGCTTCATTGGTGCGCAAGAGCGAGTCAATAAGATGCGTATGAGCTCCGACGTCAGAGGAGATCTGCTGCAGGGCCCGAACGTCTTTGGGAAGACAGGAGCCTCCGAAGGCGCCCCCGGGGCGAAGATACTGCGGCGAAATATTGAGCTTGGTATCGGAGACGAAGATTTCATGCACCTTACTCGAATCGATGTTCAACTGTCGGCACACGCGTCCAATCTCATTGGCGAATGCAATTTTGACAGCGTGGAAGGTGTTATCGACAAACTTGGTCATCTCTGCTTCGCGAAATTTTGTGTAAAAGACCGGAGCTTTGATTTCCGCATAGAGATGATCGAGATTCTTGCAGCGCGTTCCGTCGCGGGTGCCGATGACAATTTTGGGGGGATTGAAGTAATCGTCAATCGCGACGGATTCACGCAGAAACTCAGGGTTATAGACAAGCTCGAATGCTTCTGATTCGTCGCCGACAGCTTGTTTGAAGATGGGAAGCACAAGGTCGTCCATTGTCCCCGGCCGAAAGGTTGAACGGTAAACCACGGTCAATCGGTCCTTCCGGTTCGGATTGATGAGCGATGCTATCTGGCGCGAAACTTCCGCGATAAACCCCATGTTATGGGAGCCGTCGGGCGCACTCGGAGTTCCCACACAGACAATCGCGACAGAAATGGAATCCAGTTCGGTGGCTGGATTGGTTGTGGCGCTGAGCCGCTTGTTGTCAACGGCGGATCGAATCAAATCTCCAAGGCCCGGTTCTGCAATGGGCGATTCCCCGGAATTAATTTTGCCAACCTTCTCTTCGTTAGTGTCGACACCCAGAACCTGGTAACCGACATGCGCCAGACAGGCGGCAGCCGTGGTCCCGACGTATCCCATTCCAAAAATAGCGATCTTCATAATCCCTCAAGGCTCTCTTGTTGCCAATTCTTCATCGAATTCTGCGTGATCCCCTGGCATTTCCTGTGTACGAAGGCAATCTCGGTTGAAAAGACCTCGCTATACTTGAGGAATTCGAAACTGCTTTTCAATCTTCCCGGCATTCGTCTCGATCGAGATTGCGACAGCAATTACCTTGTTTTGCGCTTCCTCGAGTTCGATGTTCCACGCGTCGATGTCGAACCCATTGGAAGCAATCAGATATCCGGATTGCGAGGGCAGATTTGCCTCGAAAGACAGACAGAGGACGTGGTTGGGTTCGCGCTTGCCAAACTCCGGAGCGTACCAGCCCTGAATGGGATTTGTCGAACCTTTCACTAACGACATCAGAACCGGGGTCGCTGGAGCGTTCTTAATAGGGTAAATGCAGGCGCGTAGTTCGTCGCGGCCGAATTCAACTGTGTCACCGGAGATACGGCACCAGGCCTGCGGGTGAAAGTGAACATAACTGTCAAGGCGGTGACTTCCATGGCCGAATACCTGGTCGAGAACCACCCAGATGCCTTCGTTGAGGCCCAAAATGATTCTTCGGTGCGGAGTGCGGGTTACCTGTGTTGCAAAGCCGCCATGCCGGCCCACAAAGATGACGCCACAGTCGTTCTCGGCGAACCTACAATCTTGCAGCTCGACTCTTCCGCCCGCGCGAAAGGATGCCCACACTTCGGTCTGTTCGGCGCCGTCGACGGTGAGAGTGTTATGAGCGCGCGTGCTTCGCCAGAAATCTCTCCATGGACCGGCCTCATATTCCTCGACCCCTGAATCTACAATGACCCGCTTTTCTGCTAGTGAAAGCTCGTAGCTGAACAGACTGCAATGACCGTGCGCAGGCAGATGTGACGGCCCCATGGGTTTTGTATCAAGAATCAATTGGTCGCCTAATTGCGCACCTTGAAGTTTGGCGTAGCCGGTAGCAGGCAATGAGTTGATCGGGACACGCGGAAGATCGACCTGGCTTGAATTCGACGGCTCCGGAGACGCAAGAAGAGCACAATAATCAGCCGGCTTTACTCCGTGCCATCTGCCTGGCGCGCAGAGCAAACTTTCCGATGCGGCAAGAACATCCGCAGGATCTCGTGCAATTCCGAAGGCGGAATCACCAAAGAGAGGAATCTGTCCATCAGTATGCCGAATTCCGTCGAGGAAGTCTGCTATGAGAATCAGCCGCTCACGCACCCATCCAGGAATCTTGTGCCCGTTCAATTGCTCAGCCAGCACCACTTCGAGGTAGTCCTGCAACACGATGGTTTGGTACATTGGACTGCGCTCCTCGTGGCCTCCATCGTCCAGGATCTGCTCCCGCAATCCGCGCCACAGAATCCGCCGCCCCTTTTCATGCCATCGGTCTCCGGCCTGGCCGCCGAAAAACAACCCTGCAAAGACAAGCGCCTTTCCATTGGCAAGTAAATGATTGCCAAGAAGGTCAAACTCCAGATGATCTTCAAGGAACCTGGCCTGCTGATAGAGGCTTCCGATCAATTGAGCCTCAGACTCGCTATCTCGAAGAATGCCTTGGGGAGTAGCGAGCGTGACCGCCTGGATCCAATTCACGATTCGACGGGCAATGGGATACGAATGCCACCCGACGCCGCACCCAACAGGGTTGTGCTCAATCCAGTCAGTGAACAAACGTCCGAGCAAGTCTGCCGACGACTTATCATGCTCCGAATCCACCAAAAGAGCGAGATCAATTGCGTAATCGAAGTAGTGCAGGTTATAACGCCAAAGCCTTGTTGTTCCGGCGGGATTCCAGTTTGCCGGCGTTCCTAACGTGACTTCTTTATTAAGGAGTTCGAAAGTCCCATTTTGGAGACGCCTTGCGTTCCGTATAGCACCACCAAGGTCTAATTGAAACTTCGACCGCGCATTGCCGAAGAACTTAGCGTTGCTGTTCCAAGTCAGCCTCCCAGGACTCTTGTACCGAACACGCGTAAGCCCGGGCACCTTACGGCTCAACGACGAATCCACGCTCCGCAGCAACCGATATGCGATCTGACCGGGCTTGTAATATCGAGCAGTCCGGAGGTAGAGACCAAACACTATTCGAACTCCTCCTGCACCGTTACAGGTTCGAGTGAAAAACCCGACATCGATACGTCCTCAGGCTGCCTGGAGTTCATGGATTCAACCGCCTTGATCGTACAGAGCGTCGTCAATATGTAACTCTCGAGAGGTACAGGGGCAGTATGGGTACGAGCGCCATCAAGAAATGCCTTGATCTCGGCTGCGTGCCCCTTATCCTGGCTTAGCCAGTCTTTGCGCTTTTTCCTGATGTCTTTGGAAACAATCTCTAATCTTCTGAAGTCGTCAACGACAGCAACCAGGCCGCCGGAAAACAATTCCAGGCGTTCTTTGGAAAACGCGGGGCTCCCATGCGTGGTATATAAAACCACTCCAACTGAGCCGTCGATAAACTCAATCGTGAGCGCCGCATTCTCGAACTCGCATTGATCGACTCTCTCGCCTGAAATCGAAGAAACGAATACCTTGGACGGCAGGCTCCCGCTCAGGTAGCAGAGTGTATCGATAAAATGACCACACTCGCCGATGATTCTGCCCGCACCTTGTTCCTGATCGTGTTGCCAATCCCCCGCTGGCAGTTGGCCGGCATTTACCCTGTATGTGGCCATCACCGGGCCTTTACGATCCGCCAGCAGCTTTTTCGTCTCAAGGATAAATGGAGCAAACCGCCGGTTGAAGCCGACCATGAGGACTTGCGACGGGTGCTTCGCAGCCGCGCGATAGATTTGCTCCAGTTGCTCTCGCGAAACGGCAAGCGGCTTTTCGACGAACACGTGCTTGCCCGCCTCAAGAGCTGCACACACTAACTGGGCATGACTATCTGGCCGAGTACCGATGATGACGCAATCGGTGCCTTCATCGGACAAGGCGGCATCAGGATCAGATGCGCAGGTTTCGAAATTCCAGCGGCTCCCTGCGCTGCGCGCACTCAAGCCGCGCTGCGAACAAATACAACGAAGACTAACCCCCTCTTGTGCGGATAGTGCAGGCAGAATAACTCCTGTACAAAAGTTCCCCGCTCCAATGACGCTTACGCCTAACTTCGAACTGGCTGACTTGGTCGGGGATTCCTGGGCGCCGATTGATTTTGCGAGATGAATCTCACTGATATCTGCGGCTGGAGATTGGTCATAAGTAAGTAGCACGCCCAGATATTTCTCACGTCTGCTCAGGATCATGTCATACGCTTCCAGGGCGCGGTCCAAGGGGAACTGGTGAGTAGTCAGCGCGGCAACATCCAGCTTTTTCACTGTAATTAAGTTGAGAACTGCCGCCATATTTCGCTGTTCCGTCCAGCGCACATATCCTACCGGGTAGTCAACACCTTTCTCTTCATAACTACGGTCGTAACGGCCGGGTCCGTAGGAACGCGATACGAGAAGCGACAGTTCTTTTTCGTAATACAGTTTTCGAGGAACGTCCATGCCCACTCGCCCAACGACAACAATGCGGGCCCGGTCTCGTGCCAACTCGCCCGCGTGCTCCAGGGGTTCGCTTGACGAAGTAGCCGCAGTAATCACCACGGCATCAGCGCCGAATCCGCCTGAAAGTCGAAGACACTCGTCCATCTGTTCGCGCCAGTTGTCTCCCGCAACATCTGCGCCCAGATCGCAGGACAGTTGGCAGCGGCGCTTGTCCGGGTCAATTCCTACGACAAAACATCCATTTGCCTTCAGGATTTGCACTGTCAGCAAACCGACTAGGCCTAGTCCGATGACGACGACCACCTCGCCAATATTGCAGTTGCATGAACGCACACCCTGCAACGCAATGGCGCCGACAGTCGCAAAGGCCGCTTCGCGAAGGTCTACCCCGTCCGGAACGGGAACGCACAGGTTCTTGGGCACAAATACAACTTCAGAATGACTGGCGTAACCGATTCCGCCGCAAGCAACTTTCATGCCGGCGCGCAGTCCCTGCACGCCATCGCCGACCGCGATGACCGTGCCGGCGCTACTGTAACCCAGTGGTGTATCAGTGGCAAGCCTAAGCATTGCCTTCTTATATGCGGAAGCAAGTCCCTCGGTGCGCGCTTTGTCGAGAACCTTTTTCACGAGGTCAGGCCGTGACCGCGCCTTCTCCAACAGGTTCTTACGAGCCATCTCGACCATACTTCTCTCAGTTCCTGCGCTGATGAGCGAGTAGGCCGTGCGCACCAACACTCCTCCGCGGCTTAGCTGCGGAGCGGGGGTTTCGCAAACGGTCATTTCGCCGGACTTATAGTTCTGGATAAGCTGCTTCATCTGTTCTCCGAGAGGAGGTCGTCAAGCTAATCGTACCCTGCATAATCAACTAATGCTTGGGGAATGCTTCTCATAATGTGTATCGTACCGCGATGCCCCCTTTACAATAACCTCGGGAGAAGTTTCGTGGAACAAGACATCTCGTTATTCGATGAATCGGCATCATCCTTCGCAGAGTGGGTGGACAAGCTCATTGCCACCGGGCGGTACCGGCGCGGAGAGTGCTTCGTGGAGGCAGCGCAAGCCGTAGTTCCTGCTCAGGGTCATATTCTTGACTACGGCTGCGGCCCGGGACGGATCTCGGCGATGCTGGCGGGCTGCGGCTTTCGCGTGCTCGGCGTCGATCCCTCGTCGGCCATGATTGAGGCGGCGAAACACCAGCCTCACCAGTCGCTGGACGCGGTCTTCGCCACAGCGGCCACGCCGCCAACCGGGGATGAGCACGGCGGCTTTGACGCCATCGTTTGCTCAAGTGTGATCGAATACGAAGCGGAACCAGACCAGCTCTTGCGGCGGTTCTTCGCCGCGCTCCGCCCAGCCGGCAAGCTCATCATCAGTTTTGCCAACTCGCAGAGCTTTTGGCGGGCGTTATTCCAGAGACGCAACATGATGCTGGGAGCACAGCGCCACACCTGGACTTGGCCCGCCTTCCGCGACCTTTTGCAGAGGAATGGATTCCGGCCGATTCGAGACGCTGTTTACTACGAGACGGCCTTCGACCGCTTCCCTCCGCTGCGTTTTCTTGCCGGTTCAAGGTTCGTAGGACCGCTGGGCTTGGCGGTCGCGGCCAAGGAGGATTCTCTTCTCCCCAGGAATGATTCTCTTCCCACTCTCCCTAGCTGATTTGCCGAGCCTCAGATGATTACAACCTGCAATATGAAGCACCTCTTTGAATACGGGGATTACACTTCTTTTCATTCATGCGCGATTCACGTCGGCAGAAACCGGAGTGAATAGATAGGTCCGATCATCTGCATAGCTTGAAACCGTTTCACCCGGAAGCGGCTCGACCGCAGTTCCATTGCGCGAGTAGCCGAGGGAAGCAATCAAATCCAACAGTTTCGGCCGCGAAACTCCTGTATGGATCTCGACCAGCAACTTCGGCCGGTACTGTATTAACAGGCCGGCCATTCCCTCGATTACCTGAATCTCCATGCCCTGCACATCGATTTTGACGCCGTGGATGTACGGATCGGACCCAGATATCTTTGGCCACAACCAGTCGAGCCGGGAAACCAGGAATGTCTCCTTGATACCTGTCGCCTCTTGCAGAGTGCTGTCGATCATTCCTCTGGTGGAGTACAGACTTTCCAGAGCCAGGTCGCCACCGTTCGCCAATCCCATCGGAATCACGGTCAGTTGTTGAAGGTGATTAAGAAGTCTTGTTCGGGAGATACAGCCGGCGGTATTGGCCATCGGTTCGAATGCGAAAACGCGGCCCGAAGTATCAACCAGCTTACTTAAGGCAATTGCCGTATAGCCGTAATGTGCACCTATGTCCAGCCACGTTTCGCCCCTGCCGACATTGTCTGCGAAATACTGGAGCAGCGCCTGCTCTGTCCGGCCCAGGATTGCTCCCGGATAGTCGTGCCAGGAAGTCACAATCTTGCTGCCGCTTATTGATCCGCCTAAGATCCGATGCTGTCGGATGGTCCGTGGAAGAAAACTCCGGATCAATCCCTTAAGCTGTTGGGTCATATTTCAGGATCCTGCCTTGTCGCAGAAATGCACTACGGTTTATTGCAGCGGAATCTGCTGGTTTTCTTCGCTGACGAACTGTCCGTATTTGGGGTGGTCAAAGGCGTGAAAGGACCACATGTAGTGGTGCCACAATGTCATCGGGTCATTTGCCCTGAGGTAATAGAGCGGGGAGAGTTTTCGCTTGTCGTGGTCGCGGTTGAACTCGTGAATGGCTAGCCTGGCGCCGATGAAGTCGTTAAAAAGCTCAACCTCTGTGCCGACCACGTCGTCGAAGTAGACGACCATCCTCGGAAGCAGGTACTTATCGTGCGCTTCGAGAATTCTGAGAGCAGCAACGGTGGATGAGTGAAAATCGAGGTCGAAGGATATGGCCCCAATTGGCGCCGGGTTGAATTGTTCAGTAAACGTATGCACGGTGTCGCGCGTGTCGCCGATAACAAGTTGCGCCCTTTTCAACTTGCTGCGCAGAAGATCCAGGTCCATTTGGTAATAGCCGGGCTTCCAGTGGAAGGGCAGATCGCGATAGTCAGCAGGGGCCGGGAGACCTTCGGTTGTATCAAAGCCGTAAGCCTCGATTTTTACGCCGAGCATCTGTTCAATTTTCTCGGCGTAGCACTCCATTTCCACAAGTCCAGCACCACCCGCCACGCCGAATTCGATCACACTCACTCTGGGCTCACCCAGCCTCTTGGCAAGCAGCGCAGCCTGGTAGACGAGGTAAGCATAGTTGGGTCGAGCGAGCGAGCCTGTCTCAAACTTGAACCGCCAGGACCCGAAACCCGACTTTCTGACGAGATACCTGAATATCTTCTTTGAGAGCGCTGGCGTGTTGAATAGTTGCTTGAAGCCGATCAATTCCTAACCTCCGCGATTAAAAAAGCTCCGCCCCACTTTGTCCGGTACTGACAAACCCTGGTGTGTCAAGCTACGGCGAATTCAATCGGTCAGGCGTGCAAGTGCAATCCTAAGACCATTGACAAAATGAGGTGGACGTTCTCCTCTGGAGTGTGCAAGACCGTGTCGAGCCGGAGTTCCGGTAACTCGGGTGCTTCATAGACGCTGTCAATGCCGGTGAAGTTGACCAGAGCCCCACTGCGCGCTTTTCGGTACAGTCCCTTGGGATCGCGCCGCTCGCATTCCTCGAGCGGCGTATCCACGAAGATCTCGAAGAACTCGCCGTCAGCGAACCGGGAGCGGGCATAATCCCGCTCGGCGCGGAACGGGCTAATGAAGGATACGATGGTGATCAGTCCTGCGTCGACGAAGAGCCTGGCGACCTCAGTTACGCGGCGGATATTCTCGACACGGTCGGCTTCAGTAAACCCGAGATCCCGATTCAATCCGTGGCGAATATTGTCTCCGTCAAGCAAGTAAGTGTGTTTTCCGGCAGCAAACAGTCTCTTTTCAAGCAGGTTTGCAATCGTCGATTTGCCGGAACCCGAAAGCCCGGTGAACCAGAGGCAAACGGGCTTCTGAAGAAGATGCTTGCCGCGCGACTCCTGATTGAGGTCGACCGCCTGCCAGTGGATATTCGATGCTCTTCTCAGCGGGAAATCGATCATCCCTGCGCCGACAGTCTGGTTGGTGATTTTGTCGATGAGAATGAAGCTTCCCAGGCTGCGGCACCGGTTGTAGGGTTCGAATGGAACCGGACGGTCAGTGGAGATATTCACAACGCCAATCTCGTTCATCGAGAGCGATCTGGCGGCGATATGCGAGCCGACCTTGACGTCGACCTGATACTTGATGACGGTGATGCTTGCAACGGCCTGAGAAGTGTGAAGCTTGAACAGATAGGATCGACCCGGAACCAGGGCGTGATCAGTCAGGCAAAGCACCTTTGCTTCAAACTGGTCGCTGAGTTCGATCGGCTGTTTTGCGCTTGTGATCACGGTGCCGCGCGTGACGTCGACTTCTTTCTCAAGGCACAGCGTAATTGAGTCACCCGCAGAAGCGGCAGGTAGCTCCGCCTGCCAGCCAACGATCGACCGGATGCGATTTTCAGTGCCGCCTGGCAAGACTCTCACCTGATCGCCAACCTTCACTTCGCCGCTGGCGATGCGTCCGCAGTAGCCACGGAAGTCCTGGCTGGGGCGATTGACGAATTGGACGGCCATGCGAAACGGGAGGTCGCTTGTCCGGCGATCTACGTCTGCCAATTCAAGGCACCCGATCAACGTAGGCCCGGCGTACCACGGCGAGTTTGCGCTTGGCTCGGTGACATTGTCGCCGTTCAGGGCCGACACCGGAATGGGCTGAAACGTGGCGAATCCGAGTTCGCGCACCAGTGGCTGAAACTCTTCGACAATCCGGTTGAAGACCTCTTTGTTCCAATCCACGAGGTCCATTTTGTTCACCGCCATGACCAGGTGCTGAATGCCAAGAAGCGCAACAATTCTGGCGTGACGGTGGGTCTGAACTTGCAGGCCTTTTTCAGCGTTCACAACCAGAACCGCAAGATCTGAAGTCGATGCGCCAGTAGCCATGTTCCGCGTGTATTGTTCGTGACCGGGCGTATCGGCAACGACGAAACGGCGGCGTTCGGTTGCAAAGAAGCGGTAGGCAACATCGATGGTGATGCTCTGTTCGCGTTCAGCCTCAAGGCCATCTACGAGAAGCGCAAAGTCGATTTTCTCGCCCGTGGTTCCGTACCGCACCGTGTCGCGCTCGAGCGCGGAGATGTGGTCCTCAAAGACCTGCTTGGATTCCCAGAGCAATCTGCCGATAAGCGTGGATTTGCCGTCATCGACGCTGCCACAGGTAATGAAGCGCAGAATATCCTGCATCAGAAATAACCCTCTTGCTTCTTTCGCTCCATCGAAGCTGGCTGGTCGTGGTCAATCAGCCTTCCCTCGCGTTCTGAGGTGCGAGCCGCCAGCGTTTCACGGACAATGTCGCCGATGGTGGTTGCAGAGCTTTCAATCGCCGCGGTGAGGGGATAGCATCCGAGGGTTCTGAATCGAACCATTCGCATCTCAGGAATCTCGTCGTCGCGCAATGGGAATCTTTCATCGTCAACCATGAGCCACTGCCCCGAACGCCTGACGACTGGCCGCTCTGCTGCAAAGTAAAGCGACACGATCGGAATGTTTTCCTGTTCGATATAGCTCCAGATGTCTGATTCCGCCCAGTTTGAAAGCGGGAACACGCGAATTGTCTCACCGGCATTCATTCGCGTGTTGTAGAGATTCCACAACTCCGGTCGCTGCAACTTGGGATCCCATCGGTGACCTGGGGAACGGAACGAGAAGATTCTCTCTTTCGCGCGCGACTTCTCCTCGTCTCTTCTCGCGCCACCAAAGATGATGTCGAACACTCCCTCATCCAACGCCTGCTTTAAAGCCTCAGTCTTCATCAGCGTTGTATATCGATCGGAATCACACGTGAATGGACTGACGCCCTCGGCAATGCGCTGGTGGTTGATTTTCACGATCAGCTTCATTCCGATCTCGCGCGCGATCCTGTCGCGAAAGGCGATCATCTCGCGGAATTTCCAAGTTGTATCCACGTGGAGCAGAGGAAACGGCGGCGCCGCGGGCCAAAATGCTTTTCGAGCAAGATGAAGCATGACTGAAGAATCTTTGCCGATCGAGTACAGCATTACGGGCTTCTCAGCCAGTGCGATCGCTTCGCGAATGATTTCGATGGATTCCGCCTCGAGCCTGGCCAGATATTTGTTCATCTAATAGACCCTGTGAAATTGGAGTGGAAGTGTCAGAGTAAGCCGAGCGACAGA
>Ga0335074_10009275_pt1 | contig 13731 bp, 15 predicted proteins | sample Lox_Sample_23_FD_206715 | JGI IMG/M metagenome (GOLD analysis project Ga0335074, IMG submission 206715) | Soil microbial communities from Loxahatchee National Wildlife Refuge, Florida, United States - Lox_Sample_2.3 | ecosystem: Environmental > Terrestrial > Soil > Wetlands | place: USA...
TGCCGGCGCCGGCGCCGTGCGCCTGTACCAAGCACGCACGTGCGCGCGTCGGCGTCTGCAGCAAACCGGACACGGCAACGCCGTCGGCGACCGTGATGGTGAGAGGCTCGATTGCTGTGGGCGGCATTTGCACGCTCGTCCGGTGTACGTTTACGTGCGCCTTGCGCACGCCATCGCGCTGTGTGGCGCCGGGAAAACGTATAACCTGTTATTACGTCCACGGGAGCGACCCATGTGCCGCAACATCCGCACGTTATTCAATTTCGAGCCGCCGGCCACCGAGCAGGAAATCCGCGCTTCGGCGCTGCAATTCGTTCGCAAGCTCAGCGGCTTCACCCAGCCATCGCGTGCGAACCGGGCGGCGTTCGACAGGGCCGTCGATGAAATATCGGACGCTGCGCGACGGCTCCTGGATTCGCTGCAAACGGCAAGCCTGGCAAAGAACCGCGAAACGGAAGCGATAAAGGCGCGGGCGCGGGCGCGAGAACGGTTCGCGTGATCGCCTGTCGGGCAGAATGCGATCATGAGATTGGCGAGAGCAACGGCCTTCACAGCGGCGGATCAGCTTCACTCTGTCTGGTGAATGCAAGGGTCTCCTCCTCCAGATCGAGTTCGCGCTCGATACGGCGGCGCGCCTCGTCGGTGATCTGGCCCTGCTGCAGCAGCCGGTAGATATATTCGCGCTCGGCGGCGATCAGTTCCGCGCGCAGCTCCGCCGCAGCGGCGATCGTCTCGCCGCCGTTCGGGCCGGTCGGCAATTGTCCGGCGCGATGGTCGTGGCGTGCGCGCAAGATCGCCAGGACGTCGGCGGATACCCGACCGTCGGCCGCAAGCTGGTCCAACCGTCCCCGCGACACGTTCAATGCCTCGATGCGGGCGGCTGTCTCGGCGTCACGCTCGCGGGCGCGCTCGTCTTCGGCGTCATGCGGCAAGGCAAGCCAACGCACCAAGCCGGGCAGCATGAGCCCCTGACCGATCAGCGTGACCACGATGACTCCGAAGGTCACGAAAAGGATGAGGTCGCGTCCCGGGAATGGGACGCCGGCCATCGTGGTCAGCGGCAGCGCCAAGGCCGCGGCAAGCGAAACCACGCCGCGCACACCGACGAAGGCGAGCAGAAAGATCCACTGCCAGGGCGGCATCGGGTCGCGGCGCCGCAGCGACGGGCTGAGCCAGCGCGGCAGATAGGCCGCCGGATAGACCCAGACGAAACGGGCGACGACGATCACGCCGACGGTGAACAGCAGAGCGAAGCCGAGCTCGCGCAGCGAAACCGCGCTGGAGCGTTCGACCAGGGCCCGCGTTTCGATGCCGGTCACCAGAAACACGAAGCCCTCGAGATAATAGACGATCAGGTCCCAGAAGAAGATGCCCTGTAACCGGGTCGCCGCCGGAATGAGCAGCGGTCCGTTCCAGCTCACGAACAGGCCGGCCGCCACCGTCGCCAGCACGCCGGATCCTCCAAAACTGGCCGGGACCAGAAACGCGACGTACGGCGTCATCAGCGACAGCGTGATCTCGACGCGCGGATCGCGTGCCCAGCGGCGCAGACCGAGGCTGACCCAGCCCACGCCGACCCCATAGGCGATTTCACCGAGCACGATCAGCGTGAACTCGCCGGCGGCCTGCGGCAGGGAAAACAGGCCGGTGGCGACCGCGGCGACGGCGAATCGGTAAAGGATCAGCGCGGTGGCGTCGTTGGCGAGGCCCTCGGCATCGAGCACGACGAGAAGTCGGCGGGGCAAGCCGAGCGGGCGGATGATGGCGAGCGGCGCCACCGCGTCGGTCGGCGACACGATGGCGCCGAGCACGAAGCCGAGCGCCCAGCTCATGCCCAGCGCGACATGCGCCACGGCCGCTACCGCGACGCTGGTAAAGATCACGCAACCGAACGCCAGCAACGTGATCGGACGCAGATTGAAGCGGAATTCGCGCCAGCTCATGGCGACGCCGGCGGAATAGATCAGCGGCGGCAGAATGCCATAGAGCACCAGTTCCGGCGCCAAGGTGATCCGCGGCAGACCGGGAATGACGGCAAGCGCAATCCCGGCGACGACGAGCAGAATCGACGGCGCGGTACCCAGCCGACGCGCCACCAGCGCCACGACCACGAGCACGGCAAACAGCAGCAGGATGGTCTCGATCGTCGCCGTCATGGGGGTAAGTGCAGGAAGGCCTGAACAAACGAATCGGCTCGCTGCCGATCGATAATCTTACACGCAAGCAGCTTTGTCGGCGAAACAGCACGGTGCTTCGGCGCTCGGCCCTACGAATCGCCTTCATGCCGTTCGAGAACGTGCAGCCGGTGCACCGTCAATTCATCGACTTCAAGCGTGCCGAAGCGCGCCTTTTTGATTTCCAGGCGGCCGACCGCTAGACGGCCGATCGCCAACGCGCCGATGGCGAGCGCTCCCAAGGCGGCGGCGCCTACCGCGAGCGCCAGAACACTTGATGCCGGACTCGCTGTCGGTCGGACGATGATCTTGCGCGCCATTCTCAGGCTCCATGCTATTGGCGGTAAGGCCTGCATATAGGCCGCACGCGCCTCAGCCGCATCCTTCGGGCGCGCTTGCCGCTGCGCACCCGAAGACAAGGAATGACCGGTCTCGCTCCACTTGAGCATCCCGGGCCCCCGTTAGGAGGACCTCAATACTCTGGCGTTACCCCTGCGAAGCGGCTACATCACCGGCTTCCCCACATAGGAGATTTGAATGGCCTCGCGCCAAATGAAAATGCCGGAGCGAAAATTGCCCAAAAACGGCGAAACTGAAGCTGAGGAGTTTTTCTCCCAGCGCAAGCGCCCGGAACTGGGACGATACCTGCTGCAAGTGGACCGTCAAACCAAGGGCTCTTATCAGACGGCGGAGGCCGCGCAATCGGCGGGACTGTCAATCAAGAAGGAATATCCGATCCTCCACGTGACGGTCTATGACACCGTCGAGTCGGCGAGCAGCATCGTGACGCTTCCCGCCGCGTCTTAACCGGGCGGCCGCCACCTGAAGATCGAGACCGGCAATAATGAAAGAGCGATGGCGCGCCCCCATCCTTCGGATACCGATTTCATCGACGACCTGTTTGCCGCGTTCGCGCCGGTCACGGTGCGCCGCATGTTCTCGGGCGCCGGGATTTTTCGCGACGGATTGATGTTCGGCCTGATCGTCCGCGACGTCATCTATCTGAAAGCCGACGAGGGCAACGTTGCGGATTTCGAGCGCGAAGGCAGCGTGCCGTTCACCTACACGCGCGGCAAAAAGTCCGGCCGGCCGATTGAGCACGCCCTGCCCTATTGGCGGCTGCCCGAACGGCTCTACGACGATCCCGACGAGCTTGCGCTCTGGGCGCGGCGCGCATTCGCGGCGGCGGAGCGGAGGAAGTATGCGGGGCAGCCGAGGGACAAACCGAGGCGGCAACAATTTTCTCCTCACCGCCGGGCTAGACCCGGCGGTCCATGCTGAATGCCGGCAGAGAAAGCAAAGCGGCGCCTCGCAATAAGCGTTCGCCTCGCACGGATTGCCGGGTCAAGCCCGGCAATGACGGAGAAGTCACAAAAAACTCTGCGGGTCGACATCGATCTCGAGCTTGATCGAGCCCTTCGGCTTCGGGCCTGAGGCAAGCCAGTCGCGCAAATAGGCCGAGAGATCGAAGGCGCGCGGGGATTTGGCCAGCAGGCGAAAGCGGTAGCGGCCGCGTACGAGAGCGAGCGGCGCCTCGGCGGGACCGAGCACGCGCACCTCGTCGCCCAGCGCAGTTTCCACCGTCGGGGCGGCGCGGGCGAGCGCACGGGCGAAGGCTTCCGCTTCGTGCTTGTCGGGGCCAGAGACGACGAGGCTAGCGAGGCGGCCGAACGGCGGATACTGCGTCTTCTCGCGCTGCTCGATCTCGGCGTCGTAGAAGGCGGCGCGGTCCTGCGCGATCAGGGCGCGGATCACTGGATGTTCGGGTTGATGGGTCTGCAGATAGCCGTAGCCGGCGCCGGCTTCGCGGCCGGCACGGCCGATCACCTGATGCAGGAGCTGGAAGGTGCGCTCGGCGGCGCGCGGGTCGCCGTTGGCAAGCCCGAGATCGGCGTCGACGACGCCGACGAGGTTGAGCATCGGGAAGTGATGACCCTTGGCGACCAGCTGCGTGCCGATGACGATGTCGAAGCGGCCGGCGGCGACGTCGGCGAATTCCTCGCGCAGGCGCTCGACCGAGGCGACGAGATCGGACGACAGCACCAGCACGCGGGCGCCGGGAAACAGTTCGCACACCTCCTCTTCGAGCCGCTCGACGCCCGGCCCGATCGGCACGAACGAATTGACGGCGTTGCATTGCGGGCAGTTCGCAGGATGCGGCATGGCGAAGCCGCAATGATGGCAGACGAGCTGGCGGCGAAAGCGATGATCGACCAGCCAGGCGTCGCAGTTCGGGCAGGCGAAGCGGAAGCCGCAGGACCGGCACAGCGTCAGCGGCGCGTAACCGCGACGATTGAGGAAGAGCAGCGCCTGCTCGTTTCGCTCCAGCGATGCTTTGATCGCGCCGGCGAGCACCGGCGAAATGAAGTGGCGCGGCGGCGGCGGGGCGATGCGCAGATCGATCGCCTCGATCGCCGGCAGGCGTGCCCCGCCAAAGCGCTCGGGCAGCGCGATGCGCGCGTAGCGGCTGCGCCGGGCGTTGACTTCGGTCTCGACCGATGGCGTCGCCGAGGAGAGAACGACGGGAATCTGCGCGATGTTGCCGCGCACCACCGCCATGTCGCGAGCGTGGTAGCGCACGCCGTCTTCCTGCTTGTAGGCCGGATCGTGCTCCTCATCGATCACGATCAGCCCGAGATCGGCGTAGGGCAGGAACAGCGCCGAGCGCGCGCCGACCACGACCGATACGTCCTTGTTTGCGACCGCCCGCCAGGTGCGCGCGCGGCGGCGCGGGGTCAGCTGCGAATGCCATTCCGCCGGCTTTTGCCCGAAGCGGGCGGCGAAGCGGTCGAGAAATTGCGCGGTGAGCGCGATTTCCGGCATCAGGATCAAGCTTTGCCGGCCGCGGCGGATCGTGTCCGCAATCGCTTCGAAATAGACCTCGGTCTTGCCCGACCCGGTGACGCCATCGAGCAACGTGACCGAGTAACCGCCTTTGGCGAGGGTCGCCTTGAGCGTGGCAGAGGCGGCCCGCTGCGCTGGAGAAAAATCCGGCCGCTTGAAATCCGGATCGGGATTTTCGGCGACCGGCTCCGGCGGCAGCACGACGGTTTCCAATGCCCCATCGTCGATCAGCCCGTCGATGACGCCGGCGGACACCCCCGCCTCGCGCGCAGCGTCGCTTTTTCCTCGCACCACGCCGTCGGCGAGGAGGACGAACACGCGCTTGCGCACCGCCGTCATGCGCGCCGGCGGCGACCCGGCAAGCCGCACGCCGACCCGTTGGCGCTCGGCGCCCAAATGCTCGCCCATGCGCAGGCACATGCGCAGCACCATGCCGCGCGAACTCAACGTGTAATTCGCCACCCAATCGACGAAGCGGCGCAACTCAGTCCGGAGCGGCGGTACTTCGAGTTTTTCTTCGACGTCCTTGAGCCGATTATCGAGCCGCGGATTGGGTTTGGGATTTTCCGCCCACACCACGGCGGTCGCCTCGCGGGCGCCGAGCGGCACGGTGACGACATCGCCGGGGGCAAGATCGAGCTTGTCCGGCACCGTGTACGAATAGGGCCGGTCGAGAGCGACTGGCACGAGAACATCGACGACGCGTCGCGGCATGATGCAATTCTGGGCCGATTCCGGGCGACTAAGAAAGAGTAAAGAGGCGCCGGGTTATTCAGCTGCGCTTCCCGGGCGCAGCGCAGCACGGAGCGAAACGCAGTGGCGCGGTGCAGACCCGGGACCGTTACAAACTCAGAGTCTGGGACAATCCCGGATCAGCGGCGCACCGTTTCACGCTGCGCCGCGTCCTGGAAACCGAGAATATAGGCGCGGAATGGAATCGATCGCTCCCAAAGTCGCCGCCGAGATGGAAAGCTGGATCGGCTACCTCGGCGGCGAACGGCGGATGTCGCCGAAAACGGTCGAGGCGTACCGCCGCGATGTGACTCAATTCCTCGGCTTTCTCGCCGAGCATTTCGGCGGTGCGCCCTCGCTCAGGGAGTTTGCCGCGCTTGAGCCCAGCGACGTGCGCGCCTTCATGGCGGCGCGCCGCGCGCAAGGCATCGGCAGCCGCTCGCTGATGCGCACGCTCGCCGGCACCCGCGCCTTTGCGCGCTATCTCGAACGCGCCGGCAAGGGCAAGGTCGGCGCGCTCGCCGCCGTGCGCGCGCCGAAAATCGCCAAAACCCTGCCGCGACCCCTGAGCGCCGCCGCGGCCAAGCGCGTGACCGATCCCGACATCGCCGCCGGCGATGGACACGAACCGTGGATTCATGCCCGTGACGCCGCAGTGCTGGCGCTGCTTTACGGTTCGGGCTTGCGCATTTCCGAAGCACTCGGCCTCAAGCGCGCGGACGCCGACGCCGGCGACACCGTTACGGTCACAGGCAAGGGCCGCAAGCAACGCATGGTCCCGCTGCTGCCGCAAGTGCAGAAATTGATCGCCGACTACGTCGCGCTCTGCCCTTACGATCTGCCGGACGACGGCGCGCTGTTCGTCGGCGCCAAGGGCGGACCGCTGTCGGCGCGCGTTGTGCAGCTGGCGATGGCGCGGCTGCGCGGCGCATTAGGCCTGCCGGAAACCGCGACCCCGCACGCGCTGCGTCACTCTTTCGCGACACATTTGCTCGGTCGTGGCGGCGATTTGCGTTCAATTCAGGAACTGCTCGGCCACGCCTCGCTGTCGACGACGCAGATTTACACCGAAGTCGACGCGGAGCGGCTGATCGCGGCCTATCGCAGCGCTCATCCGCGCGCGTAGCGTATTTTCATGCTATCCGTCATTCTGGGGCCGCGCGCGGCGGTTCGCCGCTTTGCGGCGCCCCGGAATGACAGCAGAGGGGCACAATGTCAGACGCGCACGAACAAATGGAACACGCCGAACACGCGCAGCACGCCGCCAGCGAGAACAAAAAAATCGCGCTTCTGATCGCAATTCTGGCGCTGTTTCTGTCGTTTTCGGAAACGCTGGGCAAGAGCGCGCAAACCGAGGCGATCGACGCCAATGTGAAGTCCACCGACACCTGGGCGGTCTATCAAGCCAAGGACATCCGCAAGACCGTCGTCATCGCCATTGCCGATCAAACCGCCCTACTGGCCGCGAGCATCACTGATCCTGCGGTCAAAGCCGCGTTCGACAAACAGGTGGGCGCGTGGCGCACCGCGGCCGCGCATTACGAGTCGGACCCGAAAGCCGGAAACGGCCGCCAGGAACTCGCCGTCCAAGCCAAGGCGCAGGAGGAGCATCGCGACCTCGCCATGGCGAAGTATCACCACTACGAACTGGCTTCTGCGGCGTTCCAGGTCGGCATCGTGCTCGCCTCCGCGACCGTGATCACCGGCATCGTGGCGCTGGCCTGGTTCGCCGGCGCGCTGGGCGTCATCGGTCTGGCGCTGCTGACATTGGGTATCCTTGCGCCGCGGGTCATGGAAATGCTGCTGTAAGCTTCGGTGAGAACTATCAGACTGCCGGCGGCGGCAGGCCGGCCTGCATGCAGGCAGCGCGCAGCGTATTGACGAGCAGGCACACGATGGTCATCGGGCCGACGCCGCCGGGCACCGGCGTGATGGCGCCGGCGACACCAACGGCCTCGGAAAATTTCACGTCGCCGACGATATGTGATTTGCCGCCGACGGTGACCCGGTTGATGCCGACGTCGATGACGGTCGCGCCCGGTTTGATCCAGTCGCCCCGAATAAATTCGGCGCAGCCGATGGCGACGCACAGCAGCTCGGCGCGCCGGCACAGTTCCGGCAGATGGCGCGTGTGCGTGTGCGCGACGGTGACGGTGGCGTTCTCGTTGAGCAGGACCTGCGACAGCGGATTACCGACGATATGCGAGCGGCCGATCATCAGGGCATCGAGACCGATCAGCGAGTCGTGCACGGTCTTGATCAGTTTGAGACAAGCGATCGGCGTGCACGGCACCAGCGCCGGCAAGCCGCTCATCAGTCGCCCGGCATTGAGAGGGTGAAATCCGTCGACATCCTTGTCCGGATCGATACTGGCGATAATCCGCGCCGTGTTGATCTGCGGCGGCAGCGGCAGCTGGACCAGGATACCGTTCACGTCGGGATCGCCATTGAGCTTGCCGATAAGCGCGAGCAGCTCTGCCTCCTCGGTGGCGAGCGGAAGGTGAAAATCGAACGACCGCATGCCGACGTCCAACAGCGCGCGCGCTTTGCTGCCGACGTAGCTCTTGCTCGCCGGATTGTCGCCGACGAGGACGACGGCGAGTCCCGGCTGCAGGCCGCACGCGGCATGGAGGCGGCGGACCTCACCCGCCACGGCCGCGCGCAACTCCGCCGCGATCGCCTTACCGTCGATAATCCGTGCGCTCATGAGGGGCGGGAACGTCGCTCTTAGGCGGCCAAACTGAAATATACCCAGAAGATGATGCGTTCGAGAAATAGCAGACCGATGATGAGGATCACGGGCGAAATGTCGATGCCGCCGAGATTGGGCAGCACGCGGCGAATCGGCCGCAGCGCCGGTTCGGTCACGTGATAAAAGAAATTGGCAATCGATGCGACGAACGGATTGCGCGTATTGACGACGTTAAACGCAATCAGCCAGGACAGAATGGCGGCCGCGATAAGAATCCAGATGTACAGCGTAATGATCGTGTCGACGAGCCACAGAAAGGGATTTTCCATCGCGGTCTCCGCCCAGCCGCTGCGGCGGCGCGCAAGACGAATAGCCGCTTGCGCGGCTGCGGAAAAGGGGCGTTTGACTTCATCCACGGGCAAGCGCCCGCGGGGGCCGCCCCACATCCTTGACAGGTCCGGTGCCGGACCCTAAATCGCCCGCACTCGCCAAAAGCCGGTATGGCCCACGCCGCTTCCCACGCAAGCCGGGGGAGTCTGGGGTGGGATATGCGGTGGCGGGGCCGTAGCTCAGTTGGGAGAGCGCCGCAATCGCACTGCGGAGGTCAGGGGTTCAAATCCCCTCGGCTCCACCAGCCTTCGCTTCGCCGCGCCGGCGTCGGCTTGGCAAGTGCGGCCGGTCCGTATAAGCGCACCGAGCGAAGAGACCTACCGCCGAAGACATAAGCCAGCCCGCGATGCACGAATCCGCTTCGGCGACATCCCTGCTCAGCCACGGCCCCTTCGTCCGCTTTCTTTATGTACGAATCGCCGCCTCGATCGGGCTGCAGATGCAGGCTGTCGCGGTCGGTTGGCAGATGTATACCCTGACCGGAAGTTCGTTCGCCCTCGGCCTGGTCGGACTCGTGCAATTCATGCCCGCCGTCGGCTTATTTCTCGTCACCGGCCACGCCGCGGACCGCTATGACCGGCGCAAAGTCGCGGCGGCGGCGCAGAGCGTCGAGACGCTGGCCGCCGCGGTTTTAGCATTCGCCACGGTGAGCGGATGGCTGTCTCCGGGGCTTATCCTCGCCATGGCGTTCGCGACCGGGGTCGGACGCGCCTTCGAGCAACCCAGTCTGCAATCGGTTCTACCCAACATCGTGCCGGCGCGGCTACTGCCGCGCGCCATCGCCGCGGCGAATTCGGCGGCGCAGACCGCGGTCGTCGCCGGACCGGCCGTTGGCGGCGCATTGCTTACCCTCAGTCCAACTTTGGCGTTCGCCGGATGCGCGGCGCTCTGGCTTTCCGCCGCGTTCGTCACGTGCGGGATCGCCATGGAGCGCATTATCGCCAAACGCGAACCGATCAAGTTCAAATTGCTTTTCAGCGGCGTTTCCTTCATCGGCCGCCAAAGGGTCGTGCTCGGTGCCATCCTGCTCGATTTGTTTGCCGTTCTGCTCGGCAGCGCCACAGCGCTATTGCCGGTTTTCGCGCGCGACATCTTCGCTTCCGGCCCGCTTGGTTTCGGCGCCTTGCGCGCCGCACCCGCCGTTGGTGCCATCACCGCCGCGCTTATCCTCGCCCGCCATCCGATCGTACGTCGGGTTGGCCTCGCGCTGTTTGTCGCGGTGACGGCCTACGGGCTGGGAACGATCCTGTTTGCGCTGTCGCCCAGTTTCCTGCCAGCGATCCTGGCGCTGATCGTCGTCGGCGCCGCCGACACGATCAGCATGGTGATCCGGCAGACGCTGGTCCAGTTGCGCACCCCGGACGAGATGCGCGGGCGCGTATTTGCGGTGAATTCAATGTTCACTTCAACATCCAATCAGCTCGGAACCTTCCGCGCCGGCAGCGTAGCCGCTGTCTTCGGCGCCGTTCCGGCGGTGCTCCTGGGCGGACTGAGCACCCTCGCGGTCGTGTTGATTTCGGCCGCGGCCTTCCGCGAGCTACTCGGCGCCGACAGCTACGAGCCGGGTCGCCAATCGACGTGAAAGGCGCGAAACTGCCGCAGCAACCGGGCCGGGTTTCGGCCTATCATAAGGGCGTACCAAATGCGTTGATTGATGCCGGGAAGACCACGAGGATATCCATGCGGGCGCTCATTCCTCTTATGCTTTGGCCGGTCGTCTGGCTGGGTCTGCTAGCGGGTCCAGTCGCCGCCGCCGCGCCTTGCGGTGGCGATTTCTCCGCTTGGCTGCAAGGCGTGAAGCAAGAGGCAGCGGCGCAGGGCATTTCCGGGCGTACCATCGACAGCGCGCTTGGCGGCGTGACTTACGATCCCGCGATCATCGCGCGCGATCACGCACAGGGCGTATTCCGCCAGAGCTTCCAGGAATTCGCCGGACGTATGGTGCCGCCGCGGCTCGCCCGCGCCAAGCGGCTGTTGGCGCAATACCGGCCGTTACTTGACCGCATCGAGAAGCAATTCGGTGTGCCGGGTCCGATCCTGGTTGCCATCTGGGGACTAGAGACCGACTTTGGCGCCGACGACGGCAACTTTCCGACCATCCGTGCGCTCGCGACGCTCGCCTACGATTGCCGCCGCGCCGATAAATTCCGCGCCGAGCTGCTGGACGCCTTGCAGATCGTCAATCGCGGCGACATGAACGCCGCGCAAATGCACGGCGCCTGGGCCGGCGAGATCGGGCAGACGCAATTTCTGCCGTCCTCATATCTGAAATTCGCGGTCGATTATACGGGCAATGGCCGCCGCGATCTCATCCACAGCGTGCCAGACGTGCTCGCCTCGACGGCGAATTATCTGAAAAGCTACGGCTGGCAACGCGAGCAGCCCTGGGGTGAAGGCACCGCCAATTTTCAGGTGCTGCAGCAGTGGAATTCCTCGGAAGTCTATACCAAGACAGTCGCCTATTTCGCCGAGCAGTTGGCGCAGAGCCAGTGAGCCCGTCTTCATCGCGGGCGAAGCCTAGCGAGCGCGTCAGCTCCCGAGCCAGCGCTCGAGAAAGACGCTAAGCCAAGCCCGGGCGCTGTAATCGTAAACCGCACGGTCGGCGAAATGCGTGTGCCGCGGACGGGCGCCCGGCAATTCCATGCGCTCCTGTCCGCGCGTGGTCCATTTGTGCATCATCGCGTGAGTAACGTCGGGATGGAATTGCAGCGCAAAGGCACGGCCATGGCGGATCGCCTGGATCTCGAAAGTGTCGCCCTCGGCCAGAAGCTCGGCGCCGCGCGGCAGATCGAAGCCCTCGCGGTGCCATTGGTACACGCATTCCGGCCAGACGTCGACCAGGGCGCGGCCGGCATCGGTCGGGTGAATCGGATAATAGCCGATTTCGGCGTGCCCCTGCGGGTGCCGAAACACCCGCCCGCCGAGATTCCGCGCGCACATTTGCGCGCCAAGGCAGATTCCGAGAAACGGCTTGTCCTCTTTGAGCGGCACGCCAATCCATTCGATTTCGCGGCGAATGAAATCGTCTTCGTCATTGGCGCTCATCGGTCCGCCGAAAATGATGCCGGCCGAATGCTCTAGCATCGTCGGTGGCAGTGCATCTCCAAAGCGCGGCCGGCGCACATCGAGCGGGTAACCGAGCCGCTGCAAAGCGTAGCCGACGCGACCGGGCGTGGAGTGTTCCTGGTGCAGGACGATCAGGATCGGCAGTTGCATGAGCGGGCGCATCAAACGCTGTCAACGCATTGGTATCCGCTTCGCCGCACCGATTCAAAGCTTGTCGGCGACGCGCGCCGCCCGCATGCGATTGGCGACGATCGGCAACAGAAAGCCATGCGGCAGCACGCGGGTGAAAAATACCGCCATCCGGTTGTCGATGCCGGGAACGACGACGCGCTTGCCGCGGACAAGTCCATGGTACCCGAGTTCGGCAACGCGCCGCGCCGGCAGCGCCAGCATCGCCTGGTCGCCGACGCCGCCCGGCCGCAGTCCAGCGCGGACCTGAAAGCCGGTCGCGACCGGACCGGGACAAAGCGCCGTGACGCGCACGCCACGGGGCTTCAGCTCGTTATGCAGCGCCTCGCTGAACGAGAGCACATAGGCCTTGGTCGCATAATAGACCGCCATACCCGGACCGGGCAGAAACGCAGCGATCGATGCGACGTTGAGAATGCCGCCGCGATGACCAGCGAGGCTATCGGTAAACACCAGCGACAGCTCAGTCAACGCGCGCACGTTGAGATCGATCATGGTGAGCTGCTCATCGCGATCAAGCGAAGCGGACAACCCCGCCAATCCGAAACCGGCATTGTTGACGACATTGGCCGGTTCGAGTTCGTGCGCGGCAAGTTCGGCGGCGACGCGGGCGACGGCATCACGCTGGGCGAGATCAAACGCGAGGACGGTCGGCCGCCTGCCGCCTGTCGCGGCGATGGCGTCGGCCAGCGCGGCCAACTCGCGCTCGCGCCGCGCCACCAGAACAAGCTCATGGCCGTGCGCAGCAAAGACTCGCGCCAGCTCGGCGCCGATCCCCGAAGACGCGCCAGTGATGAGCGTCACCGCTCGCACGGGCCCTCCTCCTTCGACGCCTCGCCGGCGGCATTCGGGGACAAAGCTTTGCCGACCTTTTCGGCGATGCGCTGGCGCAGCTCGATACGCTCGCGCGGCGACACTCCAAGGAGGTCGGCGGCGCGCCATAACAGATTGTCCTCGAGTTCGTCGCGCGCGCCATCGGCGTAAACGATTTGCCACATCATCTCGACGACCTTGGCGCGACCTTCGTTGTCGAGCGCGCGGTTGAGCAGATGCGTGAAATGATAGAGGTCGACCGCTTCGTGTTCGGCCGCAGTGGCCTTCTCGATCAGTTCGGCGGTTGCGGCATCGTCGAGATTGAAGCGCTGCTTGATCAGCGCGCGCAGCGCATCGCGTTCGCTTGCCGTGACTTCACCGTCGATGGCCGCGGTATGCACCAATAGCGCCGCCGCCGCCAGCCGGTAATCGTCATCGCCGAATTGGCTTGGATGCTTCCCCCCGTCGACAAAATCTGAAACGAAGTGCCTGAACGTTTCGAACATAGTGCCTGTCCCAGAGCGATGGATTTGCCCCGAGGCTGATATCGCCCCCTGCGCCGGCCGTTTCAAGTGAGGGGCTTGAAGAGCGATCGTACAGAGTCGAGATTGACGGACTGGACAGCAACGGCTGCGGAAGGCTAGTCGACGGAGGAGCAGAAAGTGGCGGCAGCGCGACCTTTGGCACGGCGAGCGACGTGACCCCGACCGCGGTCATCCAACCGAAACCGGGCATCGGCGACGTCATCTGGCATCTGCCGTTCATCCGCGCCATCGCCGCCGTGTCGCCAGGCCGCCAAGTGGCTTTTCTCGCCCCACCGACCAGCGGCGC
>Ga0335074_10009276_pt1 | contig 13729 bp, 10 predicted proteins | sample Lox_Sample_23_FD_206715 | JGI IMG/M metagenome (GOLD analysis project Ga0335074, IMG submission 206715) | Soil microbial communities from Loxahatchee National Wildlife Refuge, Florida, United States - Lox_Sample_2.3 | ecosystem: Environmental > Terrestrial > Soil > Wetlands | place: USA...
ACGCGATCGGTCCAGGTGGAATCAGCAAAATAGTCGAAGCGCGCCGGCCCGCGGGTCAGCGCGATGCGATCCGAATCGAGATTCTGCGGTGCGCTCGGCATGCCAATCGCCAGACTGCCGCGCCGCGCGGGCGAGGCCGCCGGATCAAGGTCCGCGGGATCCAGCCGGTACATTCGTGGCTGCGGCGGATTGGTCAGCATGCTGCAACCAGCCAGCGGCGCCAGACAAGCGGCCGCAACGACGCGGCGGCGGGAGATCGCAGGGCGGTTCATGGCGGCCGGTATCCATCCAGACGGGACCCAAACAGGATCTTTTGCGGGTTGCGTTCCAGCCCCTGCGACAGCCGTGTCAGGCTGTCGGTCAGCCGGTTTGCCGCGACCAGAAGCTGGTCGAGCCGCGCCGAATCCGTGTTCGTCAACCGTTGCAGTCCGGGCGCACTCGATCGCACGACCGTATCCAGATCGTCAGCCAACTTGCTCGCCCGGTTGAACGTGGTGTCCGCCGAAGCGACCAGCCGGTCGGCCTTGCCGGACGTGTGTTCCAGATTGGCAACCAGCGTGTCCAGCACCGCGCTTGCGGTGGCCAGGTTGTGCATGGTCTCTCCGGAATCCGAGATCAAACGATCGATGTCCTTGCTTCGGCGATCGACAACGTCCGTGGTATCCTGAAGGTTCGCAAGGGTCTTCGCAATCGCCGCCCGGTTCTTGTCGTCCAGTATGGCCTCCACGCGGTTCGCGATCACCAGCAGATGCTCCAGCACGTCCGGCGCGTTGGCGAATAGCTGGTCCAGCGGCGATCGCCGCGAGGCGATGGTTGGGTATGGCTCGCCAGGCGCTGCTTTCAGCGGCGGAGATGCCAGCGTGCCGCCGGAGATTTCCACATAGCTGATGCCGGTGAACCCCTGCGTTTCCAGCGACGCCACCGCATCGGCATGCAGCTTGATCGCGCCCTGGATCTGCATCACCAGCGTCACCAGCCGCGGGTCCTTCGGATCCAGGTGCATCCCTGTCACCCGGCCGACCTCGATGCCGTTCAGTCGCACCGGGGCGCCGATATCCAACCCGCTCACCGAGCCGGCGATATGTGTCTGGTAAAAGCTGAAGTCCGTCTTGAACTCGACGCGCGCCAGCCACAGCGTGGCCCCGACAATTCCCGCCAGCAACAGCAGGACGAAGGCTCCGACCGCAGCGTAATTGGCGCGCGATTCCATGGCAGGATGTCCGGATCAGGGTTGCGTCATGGCGCGAAAGCCAGCGAAATACTCGTGGATCCACGGATGCGGATCCTGCGCCAGGCTGGCGATCGTGCCCACTTTCAGCTTTTGGTCCACCAGCACGGCAATCCGGTCGCTGGTGGCGCGCAGCGTGCCCAGATCGTGTGTCACCATGAACACGGTCAGCCGCAGGCTTTGCTGCAATTCGCGCACCAGCACGTCGAATTCCGCAGCCGAGATCGGATCCAGGCCGGCAGTCGGCTCATCGAGAAACAGCAGCTCGGGATCCAGTGTCAAAGCGCGGGCAAGCCCGGCGCGCTTGCGCATCCCCCCCGAGAGTTCAGAGGGATATTTGCCCGCCGCGTCGGGCGGCAGGCCAACCATGCTCAGCCGCACCGACGCGATTTCGTCCATCAACCGCTGCGGCAAATCGGCATGTTCGCGCAGCGGCGTCTGCACATTCTGCGCGACGGTCTGGTCGCCAAACAACGCGCCATCCTGGAACAACACGCCCCAGCGCACCTGCAGGTCCACCAGGGCGTCGCCGTACAGCGTGTCGAGCTCATGGCCGAGCACTTCGATCCGCCCGCCCGCCGGTTGCTGCAGCCCGACGATCGAACGCAGCAGCACCGATTTGCCGGACCCGGAACTGCCAACCACGGCCAGTATCTCGCCGCGCATCACGTCCAGATCGATGTGGTCGTGCAGGATGTGCCCGCCGATGCGCGTGACCAGGCCCTGGATGCGAATCGCCGCGTCCAGCTCGGCAGCCGCGGTGCTCATATGCCCAGCTTCGAGAAGACCACGGAAAACACGGCGTCCGCCGCGATCACCAGGAAGATCGATTCAACAACCGCCTGCGTGGTGTGCCGCCCCACGCTGGAAGCGTTGCGTTCCGCCTGGAATCCGTGGTGACAGCCGACCAGGCCGATGATGAACGCGAACACCGGCGCCTTCACCACGCCCACCCAGAACGTCCAGCCCGACACCGCGCCCTGCAACTGGTGCAGGAACGCCGGGATCGTAATGCCGAGATCGAGATTGCAGGTCGCCGCGCCGCCGATCAGTCCCATCATGTTGGAAAAAAACGTCAGCAGCGGCAGCGTCAGCATGATGCCGAGCAAGCGCGGCAGGATCAGCACCTCCACCACGTTGAAGCCGGTCACCTGAATCGCGTCGATTTCCTCGCTCAGCTTCATCGTGCCGATCTGCGCAGCAAAGGCCGAGCCCGAACGGCCCGCGGCGATGATGGCCGCCATCAACCCGCCCAGTTCGCGCAGCACGCCGACACCCAGCAGATTGACGGTGAAAACCTCGGCGCCGAACCGGCGCAACTGGTCCGAGCCCTGATAGGCAAACACCACACCAATCAGGAACGACAGCAGGCCCACGATAGGCGTGGCGTTCAGGCCGGTTTCCTCCATCTGGTGCACCAGGGCTGCGACGCGCAGGCGCCGCGGGCGCAGGATGGTCGCGATCGTTTCATACACGATCAGGCCGAAGAAGCCGACCAGTTCGTAGCCCTGGCGGACCGCCTGAAAGCAGCCGCGGCCGATACGTTCCAGTGTCGTGAACAGGCTGGGCCGCGGCGGCAGAACAACAGGCGGCCCGCGGCATTCGTGGTCGATCGTATGGACCAGGGCATGGTACTTCGGATCGACATGCACCGGCCGCACCGCGACGCCGCGTTGTTCCAGGGTTCGCTTGGTGCGCAACAGCAGCCAGGCACCGACGGTATCCAGCCGCTCGATCGCGCCGCAGTCGACTTCGACGTTCCTGTGCTGCCCGACATCGAGCGCACGCAAAATCGGGTCCAGACGGCGCGCTTCGCCGCGCACCCACCCACCACCAACGACCAGGCGAAACGTGCCGTCGCTTTGCTCCGTCCTGTACCAGGCAGCGTTCGACAGCACCGGCGCATCCATCAGCGGCTCCGTTGCACAGGCATCATGGCATGTCATCTGGCGCCGCGCGGCCCCGGCCGTCTTGAAAAAAGATACGGCGTTTTGTAACGGCGGCGATCAGTCCTGATGGCGCACGCGGATCATGGCGGCCAGCCTGGCCAGATCGGACAATGCGGCAAATCCACAAAAAGCCGCCCATTCCGACAAGCGATGACGTCGGCCAAAGCGCAGGTTCACCCTACGCGGCCAGTGGGCTGGTGGGGGGCACGGCGTCCATGTGGCACCGGCACCCCGCGGTGGACGTCCACCGCAGCGAAGGATGCAGTAAGGAGAAAGCCACAATGAAAGCGTTGAGCGTCGCCGGAGCACTCGCTGTCGCGATGGCATTCGGCACAACCATGGCGTTGGCGCAATCCAACCCCCAACTCGGCGACGGAACCAACTCGCCCGCGACATCGACAACGACCCCGGGCTACAGCGTCGGCACCAGCTCTGCGGCGTTGGGCGATGGCAGCAACACGAAGCCACTCTCCACCACGACGCCCGGCTACAGCGTCGGCACCAGCTCAGCGTCGTTGGGCGATGGCAGCAACTTCAAGCCGATCCCGAAAACGACGCCCGGATACGGCCTTGGCAACGGCGCCGCGCAGTTGGGCGACGGCAGCAACTTCAAGCCGATCCCGAAAACGACGCCCGGATACGGCCTTGGCAATGGCTCCGCGCAGTTGGGCGACGGCAGCAACACGCCGGCCCTCTCCACCACCGCGCCCGGGTACAGCGTTGGCACCGGCTCCGCCCAGAAATCCGACCCACAGAAATAGGACTGCGGCAAGGAAGGGCTGGCCCAACCGGCGATTGGCCAGCACGGGCTGAATCAGCAAAGGGGCCGAGGACAAATCGGCCCCTTTTTTGATGCCTTGAACGCGGCCACGCACCGTGCGGCCGGAACAGCTTCCGGGTACGCACCGATACGGCGAACAGCGGCGCTATCGTCGTACTGCGCCGTGATTCACCGCGCACCCCGCGTCAGACTGCCGGATCACGGCCCCGCGACCACGTCGTTCAGCGGCCCAAATCCACCCGGCAGCACGGGTGCGACCAGCCCGGCCACATAAACCCGCCCGACATACAGCGTGACCCATCGCGTGGCCGCCTTGCTGCGGACCAGAAGCGCAACCAGATCGCCGTCGGCCGACGATCCGCGCGCGAGCTGTTGCATAACGTCGCCGGGCGTGCCCGCGGGCTTGCCGTCCACCCGCTCGATCACGTCGCCCGCCTGCATGCCCATCCCTTCGGCCTGCGATCCGGGCGTCACCGCGTCAACCAGAACACCGGATGCCGTCGCCGCCTTGCCCGCGGCAGCACTCATCGGCACCAGGTGCAGGCCCAGCCCTGCCGTCTGCGCCTGCGCCACCTCGGCTGGGCTGGCCAGCACGTCGGCACGCAACGCCTTCATATCCGGCCAGTGCCGCCCATCAACCAGGGGTGACGACAAAACGCATGATGGCACCGGCATTGGCCAGTTCCTGCCCATCGGCACCGGCAATAACGTCGCCCGCCTGCATCCCGGCCGCCGCGGCCGGACTGCCGGCCTCCACGCCGGTCACGATCGCACCCGACATGTTCGGCCGTCCGAACACCGCCGCGAGACGCGCCGTCATGTTCTGCAAGTGAAATCCGACCCAGTTCGGCGCATAATTGTTGCCCGGAGCCACCAGCCTCTCCGCGGCGAACTGGGCGATGTTGGACGACAACGCGAACCCCAGCCCAATCGAGCCCAGCACCGTACTGTTCGAGAGCAACGCGGTATCGATGCCAACGATCCTGCCGGCGCAATCCAGCAACGGCCCACCGGAATTCCCCGGGTTGATCGTCGCATCGGTCTGAATGTAGTCGTCGAACGGCGAGCGCATCAGGTCGCGCCCTCTTGCACTCACCACGCCGACGCTGACCGACGTACCAAGGCCCAGCGGATTGCCGACCGCGATCACGGATTGCCCAACCTGCAACGCATCGCTGTTGCCAAACGACAGTGTCGGCAGCGGCTCGGGAACATTCACCTTGAGAACCGCCAGGTCGATCAGGTTGGCCGCCGCGATCAACTGCGCCGGCACCTCGGTCCGGTTATGGAACGTGACCTTGATGACCGCGGCATCCTTGATGACATGCTTGTTGGTGATGATGATCCCGGCGGAATTGATGATCGACCCGGACCCGACAAACGTCTCGAAATGCGGACCGGTTGATTGGGTACTTGCCGAGGCCGCGGTGCCATTGCTCACAGGCGCCTTGGTGTCCGCATCGACACCCGGACCGTCTTCTTCGCCGTTACCGGTGATCACCTTCACAACGGTGATGTTGACGATCGCCGGCAGCGAACGGGCGACAATGCCCGACACATCACAGGCGGCAGGAGACGCAGCCATCGCCGGCGTCCGCACACCGATCGCCAGCAGCGCAGCGACGGTCACGAAGGGAATCGCAATACGGACCGCTCGGTCGCAATACGTCATGGGGCGGGGCCCTGCATGGCTGAACCGGCCCTAATGCCGGCACGTTGCGGCGGTCTTTTCCAAAGCAACGGTGCTTTGTCGATTTTGCCAAGGCCTGCAGCAGCAAACCGATGCCGGCGGCGGCGTCTCGGCTGCAGCGCATGACCGGACCATGCATCGCATGCTTCAAGCCGGCACGCGCCCGATGACGTCTGTGCAATACGTGCCGCAGCTGCAACGCGACGCAGCGCGCACCGGCACGAATCCGCGCCCTGCCTGTGTCTTATATCAACACCACACGCAGGCGCCCCACGCAGGTTGCGATCCGGCTCCGCGCGCCTATCATTGCCGGAAACCGTCACGCCAGGGCAACGTCAGGCAAACACATATCGTGAATGACGCGCCGATCATGTTCGGTCCGTTCCAGTTGCTGCCGGCACAGCGGCGGCTGCTGCGCGATGGTGCGCCATTGCGGCTGGGCGGACACGCGCTCGACATTCTGATCATGCTGGTGGAGCATGCCGGGGAAATCGTAGGCAAAGACGAGCTTATCGCCCATTCCTGGCCGAACGCGTCCGCCGACGACACGACGTTGCGGGTCCACGTCGCCACCCTGCGCCGCGCACTCGGCGACGATGGCTCCGACCCACGCTACATCACCAGCATTCCCGGCCGCGGCTATTCCTTCACCGCCGCCGTCGATCGCGGCACGCGCCGCACCATCGAAACGCCGCGCTCTCCGGCCACGCCGGGTTCAAATCTGCCGGCCTTGCTGTCACCCGTCATCGGGCGCAGCGACGTCATTGCGCTGCTGGTGGATCAGCTTTCCCAACATCGGCTGCTGACAATCCTCGGGCCAGGCGGCATTGGCAAGACGACAGTCGCCATAGCCGTTGCCGAACGTGCAAGCACGGCTTTTCCCGACGGCGTGCGGTTCGTTGACCTTGCCCCCGTGTCGGACCCGGCCTTGCTGCCAAACAGCGTCGCCGCGGCACTGGGATTTGCACTGCCGGCGGCAGAGCCTGTCGCCGCCCTGGCCGAACGGCTGCGCGATAAGCACGCACTGATCGTGTTGGACAACTGTGAGCATGTCATCAATGCCGCCGCCGTCCTGGCGGAAATGGTGCTGCGCGTGGCACCCGGCGTGTTCATCCTTGCCACCAGCCGCGAGCCGATGCGCGCCGACGGGGAATGGCTGCATCGCCTGGCATCGCTGGAATGGCCGCCGCAGGCATTCGGCATATCAGCCGCGGACGCCATGGCCTTCTCCGCCGTGCAATTGTTCCACCACCGCGTGCAGGCAACCGTGGAAGAGTTCCGCATCGACGACGACAACCTCGCCGCCGTGCTGACGATCTGCCGCCTGTTGGAAGGCGTGCCGCTGGCTCTGGAACTCGCGGCTGTCCGCGTCGAGGCGCTCGGCGTCGAGGGTGTCGCTGCCCGGCTCGACGACCGTTTCACCTTGCTCAGCAAGGGGCGCAGAACCGCACTGCCACGCCAGCAGACGCTGCGCGCGACATTGGACTGGAGCTACGAATTGTTGCCGCCGGCCGAGAAGACCATCCTGAATCGGCTGTCGGTGTTCCGCGGCTCCTTCACGCTGGAAGCCGCCGCCGCCGTCGCGGGCATGGATGGCAGCCTGTTCGAAGATGTGTGTTCCGCGGTCGCCAACCTGGTTGCCAAGTCGCTGGTCGTATCGGATCGCACCGGCAGTACGACCCGGTATCGTCTGCTTGATACCACCCGCGCCTATGCGCGGGAAAAACTGCAGCAAAGCCAGGAGGCAGACCAGCTTCCCCGGCGCCACGCAGCATATTTCCTGGTACTGTTCCAGCAGGCACAGGCGGAATGGGAAACGCGGCCCGCCCCCGATTGGACGACCGACTATGCCTCCCACCTCGACAACCTGCGGGCTGCCATCGACTGGGCCTACGCCCCGCATGGTGATGTCGCCATGGCGCTCGCATTGACCGCTATGGCCGTGCCCCTGTGGGTGCAGATGTCCCTGGTGGACGAATGTTATCGCCGTGTCACGGCAGCGCTCGCACGCACCGAGGCGATGGCCGCCCCCGACCCGATGCTGCAAATGAAATTGCTCTCTGCGCTGGGCGGATCGCTGTTGTATGTGAAAGGGCCAACGGCAGAAACCGAAGCCGCATGGACCAAGGCATTGGCCGTCGCGGAAATCGCCGGTGATTCCGAATATCAAATGCGCGCCTTGTGGGGCTTGTGGGTGCACCACATGAATCGCAACGAATTCGGGACCGGGCTGTTGCTGGCACGCCGCTTCCAGGAGCATGCGCAACGTCGCGGCGCCGCGGAAGATATCCTGATTGGCACCAGGATGATCGGCACCTCCTTGCACTATCGCGGCGACCAGGCGGAGGCCCGGCATCATATCGAGAAAATGCTGGCCGAGTATGTCGAGCCGCCACGGCGGCCCCCGGCCACGCGGTTCAGGCTCGATCAGAAAGTCGTCGCGCGCGTGGCGCTGGCGCGCATTCTCTGGATCCAGGGATACCCAGATCAGGCATGGCAGATGGCTCAGGACACGGTGGATGATGCACGTGCCTTGCACCAGCCTGTCACGTTCTGCTTTGCGCTGGCCGAATCCGGCTGTCCTGTCGCCCTGTTTGCCGGCGATATCGCTGCGGCCGGCCAGTACGTGTCTGTCCTGCTGGAGACGTCAAACCTCCATGCCCTGCCGATCTGGCAAAGCTGGGGACATCGCTTCAAGGGCGCGCTGTCGATCCGCCAGGGCGCGGCACCCGCAGGGATAGCACTGCTGCGCGATTCGCTCGACCAGCCGCCCGAGGCATCGTTCCAGCCGCGCTTCACCTGGTTTCTGGGGCAATTGGCCATCGGGCTCGCGCGCCTCGGCGACTTGCCGCAGGCAGGGCAGGTTGTGGAGGAGGCGCTCGCGCGATCGGAACGCAACGAAGATCGCTGGTGTATCGCCGAACTGCTGCGCATCAAGGGCGACTTGCTTGTGCAGCATGACGCCGATTGTACCGCGGCCGGGGATTGCTATCGGCAGGCGCTGGCATGCGCACGCCGGCAAGGCGCGCTGTCGTGGGAGCTGCGCGCCGCCATGAGCCTGGTTCGCCTGCATGGCAACCGCGACGGGTCTGCCCGCGCGGAACTGGCCGCGATCTACCGGCGGTTCACCGAGGGATTCGATACAGCAGACCTGCAAGAGGCACGCCAGCTGCTGGACACAGCCCCATAGCCGGTCACGCCTTCGACAACCGCGCGATAATGGCCTCGGTGGTCAATATCGCATGCGCATAGTTCGGCCCGTTGATCTCATGCGCCGCATGCATCGCCTCGACGCTGAACGCCGCCGTTGCGTCGCGCACCAGGGTCACATGATAGCCCAGTTCCGCACCGTGGCGCGCGGTCGCCTCGACACAGGTGTTCGCCATCATGCCGGCGACGATGATCCGCTCCAGCCCGAATTGCTTGAGCTGGAAATCGAGGTCGGTGTTCGTGAAACCGTCCTGTCCCCAATGCTGTTGCACAACGACGTCACCCGGTTGCGGCGTCAGGTCGGGATGCCAGTCCGCACCCCAGGTGCCTTCCGCGAACAGCGTTTCGCGGTCCAGCAGCGCCTGCCACGGTCCGGGATGGCGCCAGCCGTCGTAATTGCCCTCCCGCCACTGGCGATGCGGGACATACAATACGGTCACGCCCGCCTTGCGGGCCGCGTCTGTCAGGGCACACAGGTTCGCCAGCGTCCCAACAGCGTCGGCAACATCCTTCACGCGTGGCCACAGCCGGCCACCGTCGCTCAACAGATCGTTGTACGGATCGACCAGCAGCAGGCCGGTGCGGCTCGCGACGTAGACATCCAGCGCCAACTTGCCCTCCGCGATCAGCCTCGCACGGTCATTACACAGGTGCCGCTTTACCACAGATTACCGCAGGACCCGGCAGGCGTGGTATTATAATTTGTGAATGGCACCGCCAGCCGGCATGGCGTGCCATCGTGCAAGGCTGATCATGGCGGAGATGCCGGATCGACAGATGGGCGGGCCGCGTCTCCACGCCGAACCCCTCCGGTTGCAGCCTGGCCGCAAGACGCGCCTCTGTCGCTGCCATGGAGTTTACCTTGTTGCCCTGACTTGGTTACTCTGGCGTGCATCCTCAAACGCCGTGACTCAATTGCATTGCCGCGGAAGGGTATGCGTCCACCGAAGCCAAGGCTTGGCGAAAAACTTGGCAGCTTGTCGGATCATCTGTCCTTTGCATCGCAGCAGGACGCGGCGATCGATTGACCCCCGGCGGCCCGGTTCCTCAGCAAAACATGGCACCTGTCGCCGCGGCACAGGGTGCGACACGGCACATCGTGCAAACAGCAAAATCCGGCCCGCTCGGTACAATCCATGATGTCGTGCGCCCGGTAAGCATCGCACCGCCGCAGGCCCGTCATCCCACCGCCAGACGTGATCCCGGCGTGACCGCCGGCGCAGCCGTAACGATCATTTTGCCGGCCAGTCCTTGGTCAGCAAACGCGAAGGAAATCAGACGATGAGCACAATCACGACCAAAGACGGCACGCGCATTTTCTACAAGGACTGGGGCGATGGGCAGCCGGTACTGTTCTCGCACGGTTGGCCGCTGTCCGCCGACGCCTGGGATGCCCAAATGGTGTTTCTTGGCAGTCACGGTTGTCGCGTCGTCGCCCATGACCGCCGCAGCCACGGCCGTTCGGATCAGACCTGGGACGGCAACCACATGGACCAATATGCCGACGACATGGCCGAGCTGATCGATCGGCTGAACCTTATGAATGTCGTACTGGTCGGCCACTCGACCGGCGGCGGCGAAGTCGCCCATTATATCGGCCGCCACGGATCAGGCCGCGTGTCGAAGCTTGTCCTGGTCGGCGCCGTACCGCCGCTGATGCTGAAGACCGATGCGAATCCCGGCGGCCTGCCGCTATCGGTGTTCGATGGCATCCGCAAGGGCACATTCGACAACAGGTCGCAGTTCTACAAGGACCTGAGCATGCCGTTCTACGGCTATAACCGGCCCGGCACCGCAATATCCGAAGGCATCCGCGAGTCATTCTGGCTGCAAGGCATGATGGGCGGCCTGAAGGGGCAGCTCGATTGCATCCGCGAGTTTTCCGAAGTGGACTACACACCGGATTTGCAGAAGATCGACGTTCCCACGCTGATCGTCCACGGCGACGGCGACCAGATCGTCCCGATCGGCGCCTCGGCACTGCTGACCGCCAGCATCGTCGCGAATGCGACACTGAAAGTGTACCCGGACGCGCCGCATGGGCTTGCCCAGACGCACCAGGACCGGCTCAATGCCGACTTGTTGGCGTTTATCAAATCCTGATCCAATCGCCTCCCATACGCCCACGCCGGAGCGGCCAACGCTCCGCGCCGTGGGATGTCCGGGGCGCTCCGCGCCGTGGGATATCCCGGGCACTCCGCGCCATGTGATGTCCCGGCGCTCTGCGCCATGTGATGTCCCGGCGCTCTGCGCCGTGGGATGTCCCGGCGCTCCGCACCATGTGATGTCCCGGCGCTCCGCGCCGTGGGATGTCCCGGCGCTCCGCGCCGTGGGATGTCCTGGGCGCTCCGCGCCGTGGGATATCCCGCGCCGCGGGCGATCCCTTCCCCGGCCACTCCCCGGCGTTCGGAAGCAGCGGCGAACTGCCGGCAATCTTCAATAATCGGTGATACCGGCGCGGCGTTAAAAAGCGTGAAGGTGCATCTTCGACATCCCTGGCAGTGACCCGTCACGGCCGTTCCGCGCAGTGTGCGATCGCGAACACGGCAGCCGGGCTCATCATCGGCAGGTGCACCGGCGCAAATCGTTGTTTATGCGCCTTAGCAGACAGCGGCGAAGCCGCCACAACGCTTTACCTCGATTAACTGGCGGCATTCACGGCTGTCACGGCACCCTCGCACCAATCGAAAAATGTGGTGGAGGTTCCAATGCAGGTCGCGATTTGTGCACATCCCGGCGCAACGCCGATCGTACTGCCCAGTACGGCTGTCGATCGTTTGCCAAAGCAGGCGCCGTCCGGGGAGCCGGACGTCGCCCCAGGGCAGCAACTGAGCTGGGGCGGCGTTTCCGTCTGCGAGCTCGACATGCGCTGGCCGGAGGGCCGTGCTCGCCACGAGATCACCTCCGAGCAAGCCGTGCTGTGGGTCGTCGCCGAGCAAGTCGGCGGACAATACGAACACCGTACCGATCCGAACAAGCCGCCGCGGTCGCCGCGCTCCGGCCCACGCGTCATGAGCCTTGTGCCGCCGGGCATGGAGCTTTGGGGCTATGCGTCCAGTATTCGCTTTGTCCGGAGCGTGCGGCTGACGTTCGACCTGGACAAAGCCGGACTCGCCCTGGGCGATCGGCGTCTTGGCCCTGCGTTCGCCACGCCGCGTTTGATGTTCGCCAGCGAGCCGCTGTGGCAGATGGCATCGTTGCTTGCCGGCGAGTGCCGCAAGCGCCGCGGTTTGGATGGCCTGTACGGCGAAAGCATCGCCACCGCCTTGTGCGTCGAGTTGCTGCGTCTCGGCGAAACCGGCACGCAGGCGATGACGCGCGGCGGCCTGGCGCCATGGCAGATGCGTCGCATCACCGAGTACATGGAAGCGCATCTGGGCGATGCGATACAGTTGAGCGACTTTGCCCAATTGGCTGGAATGTCCCGTTCGCATTTCAGCCAGGCCTTTCGCACCACAACCGGAATGCCGCCGCATCGCTGGCATCTCAACGCGCGGATCCGCCGTGCCCAGGAGTTGCTGTTGGACACCGGCCTCTCGCTCGCCGAGATCGCGCTGCAAACCGGATTTGCCGACCAAAGCCACTTCACCAAGAGCTTCCAGCGTCAGGCCGGCACCAGCCCGGGCGCCTGGCGGCGCACCAGGCGAAGCTGAAAGAATAAAAGAATCATCTCATTGCCAGGCCGGAGCCGAAACAACAAAAGAATCCTCTCATTGCCAGGCCGGAGCCGAAAGAACAAATGAATCATGTCATTGCGAGGCCCGGAGGGCCGAAGCAACCTCGGTCGAGTGGACATCGGCGCGTCCCGCAGGCGTGAAACCCGTCATGGCCGGGCTTGACCCGGCCATCTACGCCCCACCAATCGGGCCTCGCCACCACGGCGCCAGCTCGCAATGTCGCGTACGGGTCACCTGACAGCCCGCGCAATAACCCCGGAAACTCCCGGCTCGACGTCCGCAGACCGCGCCACGATCGCCAGGCGATTCTTGCCCAGCGGCGATTTCCGCCGCCCTGCAACGGAACCCCAAACCGCCCCCCCCCTTGCGTGCCGCCACCTGCCCGGCGGCACGGCATTTGCTGCGTTGCTCTGCATCCGGCACCCCCGTGCCGCAGTCACAACGGCAGGCAAGACCAATGTCCGGCATCATCGCGCAGGCATGGCAAGGTCACACAGGCACACACCTGAACGGCCACGACCGGCGATCCCCCACCGAAACCTCCCCTCGCGGCCATCGAGGCATGGCGCTGGCGGCCGTCTGCGCTGTGGTCCTCCTGGCAATCACCGCCGCCGTCACCTCGAACGGCGCCGGATCATTGCTCAGCCTGGGTGGCCTGATCATCGTATTCGGCGGCGTCACCGCGTCCGCGTTCATGACGTTCCCGTCAGACGACGTCCGCACCGCCATGGCCGGCATTGCCACCATGCTCAACGGCCGTCCCGCCCCCGCCGGCATGAACCTGTGCCAGGACATGCAGGACATCGCAGCGTGGTCACGCATCGCCTACGGGCAGGGTCTGCGCGCCCTGGAACACGGCACAGCCCGCAAGGGCGCACACGATCCGTTCGTCAGCTACGGGCTGAACCTGGTGGTGAGCGACTACGCACCCGAGGACATCCGCGCGATGCTGGAAATCGCCGCCGACGGCAACTACGAGCGCGAGCACGCGCCGGTCGATGTGCTATCGGCCATGGCCAGCCACGCCCCGGCATTCGGCATGGTCGGCACGCTCATCGGCATGATCTCCATGCTGCACGACATGGGCAGCGAGCCCGGTGCGATCGGCAGCATGCTTGCCGTGGCGTTCCTGTCCACTCTGTACGGCGTACTGTCGGCACGCATGATCTACATGCCCGCGGCCTCCCGGCTGGA
>Ga0335074_10009278_pt1 | contig 13724 bp, 15 predicted proteins | sample Lox_Sample_23_FD_206715 | JGI IMG/M metagenome (GOLD analysis project Ga0335074, IMG submission 206715) | Soil microbial communities from Loxahatchee National Wildlife Refuge, Florida, United States - Lox_Sample_2.3 | ecosystem: Environmental > Terrestrial > Soil > Wetlands | place: USA...
GCGACGCCTTGATCCCGGCACGGGACGCCGAGCGCCGGTACACCGAGATTCTGATCATGGTCAAGGCGGCGGTGCGGATTCCTGTCGCGGTGAAGATCGGGCCGTACTTCAGTTCTCCCGGGGAGATGGCAAGTGTGCTCGACCAGGCCGGCGCGGACGGGTTGGTGCTGTTCAACCGGTTCATGCAAACCGACATCGATCCCGAGACTTTCACGGCCTCAACTGGATTCCGGCTGTCATCACCGGGCGAGGCGTCGCTCCCCCGCGCCTGGATCAGTCTGCTGCGCGGCAAAGTGCGCTGCTCGCTCGCCGCGACGACCGGGGTGGAGACGCCCGCCGACGTGGCCGCCTACCTGCTGGCCGGCGCGGACGTGGTGATGACCACCTCCGCGTTGCTGCGGCACGGCCCCGGCTACGCCGCGCACCTGCTGGACGGGCTAGGCGGGTGGATGCATCGCAAGGGCTTCGGCACCGTGACCGAGCTGCGCGGCCTGCTGTCAGCCGAAGCCGGCCTGGCGGTGCCGGGACGGACTGGCTACCTGTCCGCGATCGAGCAGGCCACGCACGCCTACGGCAACGCCCAGGTGGGCTGAGGACGGCCGCTGTCGATCACGCGCCCCGTGGCCGCATGAGCGGGACCTATGGCCCCTAGCCCGGTGCGCTCCGGCCCTGCTGGCGAGGCGGGTCACCGAGACAGGCTGAGAGATGGACGCGGGGGTTCCCGGGTCCGTACGCCGCATGAACCGGAGGAAATTGCCATGCGAGCAGCCGTCGTGCCTGGCTTCGGCCAGCCATTGATCATCGAGAACCGGCCGGTGCCCGAGCCAGGCCCTGGCCAGGTCGTCGTCCGGATGGAGGCATCCGGCCTATGCCACACCGACATCCACGCCGCCAATGGCGACTGGCCCGTCACGCCCACCGTCCCGTTCATCCCGGGACATGAGGGCGTCGGCATCGTCACGGCCGTCGGCGCGGGTGTCACCAGCCCCGTGGTGGGTGCCAGGGTCGCTGTGCCGTGGCTCGGCTACGCCTGCGGCACCTGCCGTTTCTGCCTGACCGGCTGGGAGACGCTGTGCGAGGCGCAGCAGAACACCGGCTACTCGGTGGACGGCTGCTACGCAGAGTACTTCCTGGCCGAGGCAGGGTTCGCCACCCCTGTTCCGGCCGGCATCGACCCGCCGGCGGCCGCCCCGCTCACGTGCGCGGGCGTGACCACCTACAAGGCCGTGAAGGTCGGCAACGTGCGCCCGGGCGACCTGGTCCTGATCTCCGGCGTCGGCGGCCTTGGCCACCTGGCCCTGCAGTACGCCAAGATCTTCGGCGGCACCGTGGCGGCCGTGGACATCACGGACGAGAAGCTGGCGCTGGCCCGTGACCTCGGTGCCGATATCGTCATCGACGCCCGGTCCGAGGACCCCGCCGAAGTGCTGCGCAAGCACGGCGGCGCCGACGTCGCGATCGGCCTGGCCGTCGACGACAGGTCCTTCGCCACCGCGTACGCCGGGCTGCGCCGCGGCGGACGGCTGGTACTCGTGGCACTCCCCGCGTCGGGCACGCTGCGCATCCCGGTCTTCGACACAGTGCTGAACGGCACCTCGGTCATCGGCTCGATCGTCGGCACGCGCGCCGACCTGCTGGACGTGTTCGCCCTGCATGCAGCCGGAAGGACCAAGGTGAGCTACGAGATCAGGCCGCTCGCCGAAGTCAACGCCGCGATCGAAGACGTGCTGCACGGCAAGGCCAGGGCACGCATCGTCCTCGAGCCGTAATCCGTAGCGACGCGGCCCCGGCTATCGCAGGTACTGCTGGATAGCCGGGGCCGCGACGTGGTGTATTCAGGGTGCGCCAATTACTGCGACGGGGCACGGCGCGTGGTGCAGCATGACGTGCGCTACCGAGCCGAGGCTCATGCCATCGAGGCCGCCACGTCCACGCGAGCCAATGACAAGCAGCTGCGCACCAGCTGCGGCTTCGAGCAGCGCGGTCCGCGGCGAGCCCGCGGATACCTGTCGGAGCACCGTGAGCTCGGGATGCTCCTTCTCGTGCAGCCCCAGCACGCGGTTGAAGTCCGTTTCCATGCGGTATGCGTCGCCTATCCGCGCAGGCGCGTCCGCAAGGGCGCACACCGCGAGCACGGGAGCACGGCGCACTTCCGCCTCACGGAACGCGAACCTGATGACGTCTTCGGATCCAGGGGAGCCGTCCGCGCCTGCTACTACTGGGCCCTGCGGCTGGTTGGCCGGGCGCCAGTGGGCGCGGACGATCACGACAGGACCTAGCGCGTGCCCGGCGACCTGCCACGGAACGGAGCCCAACGCCAGCCCCGGAAGGCCGCCTTGCCCGCGGGCACCGAGCACGACCATGTCGGCGTGAGCGCTTTGCTCACAGAGCACCTCCGCGGGTGAGCCGTGAGCCAACAGCGGCACTACCGATTCCGCTCCCAGCCTCGACCGGGCGTAGCCGACCCCTGCCGCGAGGATCTCTTCACCCCACTTCGCGGCCAGGTCGTACACGGGCGGCTCATCGAGCATCGCCAGGTACTGCGGCACCCACGCCAGGCAGACCGTCAGCGTGCCTCCGTGTGCCCGCGTCTCCTCGACACCCCAGCGCAGCGCCTGATCACTCCCCGGCGAGCCGTCGTACCCTACGACGATTCCGTTTCGCAACGCGGTCATCGCCCATCACCTGCCTCCGCTTCCAGGCGCTCGGCACGTTGCTTGATGCCAAGCAGCATCTTGCGCTCCATGAGGAGGCTGCCTGGCTCCATCAACAGCGTGAAGACGAGGCGGCCGGCCGGCGCGAAGACCGACGTGGCGATCCTGTTGCGGCTGATCAGCCTGGTTGACTTGCCCTCGGGTACCAGCGCGAAGATCCACACCCAGTTCTGATCGGCAGCCCGGACGGCGAGGGCTCGCGGCGGGTCCAGCACTTCCACCGTCATGCCCGGCCGGCCCGGTCCCATGGGGAGCTCGTCGCCCACCGCGATGTGCTGATACTGCGGGAGGATCTCGCCAGCGCTGTGCATGTTGAGGCTTAGCAGGTTTTCGATCCAGTCGTAGCTGTAGGCGCCACCGCGGCCGCTGCCCATCTGGACCAGCCACGGCCAGATAGCCTCGGGGGGTGCGTCGATGGTGACGGCCCGGGTGGTCACCAGCCTGGCGTCCGGCAGCACTTCGTCGCCGGGGAGCTTCGCGGCGACCTCGTCGTCGCGGGCGCCCCAGGCGAGGCACCATCGCCGGAGGAAAAGCAGGTAGACGGCGGGACCCACGGTCACCGCCGCGCCGGCGCCGAAAACGCTGGCGGCTAGTGTGCGCCTGGTGAGCATATTGGTCCGCATCATGACCTCCCGGGGCCTAACCTCTACCGCCAGCCTGGCGCGGGACGCCGGGTAGCGGCAGGAGCGTTCGGCCCGGAATCAGCGGCCGTTGGTCGCTTTTAGTCAGCCCTTTCCGGGACGATGGCGACGGGGCCATGGGCGTGGTTCAGCACGCCGTGCTGGATGGCGCCAATGGCGGGGCCTGCGTCGTGCTCGCCGTGCCGCCCGATCACCACGAGGTCCGCGCGGGCTGTGTAATTGGCCAGCACCCGGCCGGGGTGCCCGTGCACGATGTCCTCCCGGACCGGTACGTCCGGATACTTTTCCCGCCAGGTCCGCAGAATCTCGGCCAGGTTCCGCTTGACTTCCTCGGACACCTCCCCAGGGTCACCGTACTCTGCCGTCGCTTCGCTGGCTCCGGGGTAGCCGAACGCGGTCGGGGACAAGTACCAGGCGTGCACCGCGACCAGTGTCGCGTGGCGCCGGGCGGCTTCCTCGAACGCGAACTCGAGGGTTGCGCTCGCGTCGTACGGATGGCGGACGCCGACGACGACCTCACGGTGCACGGCGCTGGTCTCTTTCCTGACCACGACGAGCGGGCAGGAGGCGTGCATCGCCGCATATCTGCTGACCGAACCCAGCAGCAACGCGGCGAACCCGCCCGCGCCGCGGGCGCCCACGACGAGCATCAGCGCGCCGGAACCGCTGGTGGTCACCATCAACGCCGGCGGCCCGGTCAGCAGGTCGGTGTCCACGAGCAGGCCAGGGGCGACCTCCCTAGCCCGCGTGATGGCCTCGCCGAGTGCGCGGCGGGGTGCGTCGCCAAGTACCTTCGCGACACCCGCCGGGGCGGGGCTGGATGCCCACATACGGGGCGGCATCGCCGGCGCTGACACGATCCGCAGCGCCGCTCCTTGCCGGTTCGCTTCCCGGGCGGCCCATTCAACCGCCCGCAGCGATTCCTCCGAGCCGTCCACCCCAACGACGACAGGTGGCGTAGTCATGATGCCCTCCTCAAACAGATCTTGCTTACAACTGGCTGCCGACGAGGACTGCCAGGTCGGCCAGGCGGGACGTGTAGCCCCACTCGTTGTCGTACCAGCCGAACACCTTGACCAGCGTCCCGGCGGCCTGGGTGAGCAGGGCGTCGAATACGCACGATGCGGGGTCGCCGATGATGTCGCGGGAGACGATCGGGTCGGTGCTGTAGCGCAGGATGCCCGCGAGGGGCCCGTAGGCCGCCTCATCAAACGCGTCATTGACCGTCTCGGCGGTCACTTCGCGGCGCAGGACGACGGCCAGGTCGGTCAGCGAGCCGTCCTCGACCGGTACCCGGACGGCCACGCCGTCCAGCTTCCCCGCCACCGCCGGGATGACTTCCCCGGTGGCCCGTGCCGCGCCGGTGGTGGTGGGCACGATGTTCACCGCCGCCGACCGGGCGCGCCGCGGGTCCTTGTGCGGCCCGTCGAGCAGCAGCTGGTCCCCGGTGTAGGCGTGCACGGTGGTCATGAACCCGCGCTCGATCCCGAACGCGTCGTGCAGCACCTTGACCATCGGCGCCACGCAGTTGGTGGTGCATGAGGCGTTCGAGATCACGTCATGCCGCTCCGGGTCATACTCACGCTCGTTGACGCCGAGCACGACGGTCAGGTCCACGCCCTTGCCGGGCGCCGAGATCAGCACCTTGCGCGCCCCGCCCTTCAGGTGCGCGGCGGCGGCCTCGCGGGTGCGGAATTTGCCGGTGGACTCGATGACGATGTCCGCGCCGAGCGCGGCCCAGTCGATCTGCGCCGGGTCCCGTTCCGACAGCACGTCGATCCGGGTGTCGCCAATCATCAGCGCGCCGGAACCGGATGTCACCGGCCGGCCGAGCCGCCCGTAGGTGGAGTCGTAGGCCAGCAGGTGCGCCATGGTCCTGGCGTCGGTGATGTCGTTGACCGCGACCACCTCTAGGTCCGCGCGGTCCAGCGCGAGCCGGGTAAAGGCGCGCCCGATCCGGCCGAAGCCGTTGATTCCCACCCTGGTAACCATCTGAATCCTCCTTGCAGACGCTCTCCATTTCGAGGCTGCGCCCGCGCCCGGGTGATGAGTACCCGCCATGGTCCCCGGCCGCCGGGACCTTCGTCCCGAACCGCAAACGAAGGACGAAGGTCCCGGCGGGCAGAGAGGGAGGACCCTGCCCGCCCGCAGCGCGGCGCCGGACCCTGTAAGGGAGCACTCGTCATCGCCCGGATGAGGTGAGGGTCATGGGCACCAGGCAGCAGACCATCGGCGTTACCTGGTTCGGCAGGTTCCTGCGCGGGTGGCGCCTGGACCGCAATCCGCTGCGGCGCGCTTCGGACCGTCTGGAGTCCGCCGCGCTGGCGGTGCTGGTCATCGCGTTCCTCGCCGCCGCACCCTTCGCCGCACTGGCCACCGGCTCATGGGCGCTCGCCACGGCCCGCCACGCCCAGCTGGCGGAGCAGGCTTCCTCTTACCAGGTCCCCGCCCGGGTGCTGAAGCTGGACTCACAAGGCGGCGCATTTGCATACGGAGACCCGCAGGCGCAGGCCCGCTGGACAGCCCACGACGGCAAGCTGGTCACCGGCGAGATATTCGTTCCGCTGGACACGACAGTCGGCTCGACCCAGCAGTTGTGGACCACCGCCAACGGCCAGCCCACCACCCCGCCGCTGGAGGACTCGCAGGTCACCGGCCAGGCAGAGTTCGCCGAGGCGCTCGCCGTCGTTGCCCTCGCGATCCTGCTGACCATCACCGGCATGGTGACCCGCTGGACGCTGGACAGGCGGCGGATGGCCGCCTGGGACACTGAATGGCGTACGGCCGGACCTCACTGGACGACCCGGGCGTGAGGAAAGCAGGCGACGGTCCGCACATCACGACGGGCGGCGCGAATCACGCTAATGCCGCTTGGCATGGCCGCTGCTGGTCCAGCCATTGGGCGTAAGACTGGCAGTTGTCCAGGCTGAAGCTGAATCCTGACCTAACCGGAGGTGCCAGGGCGAAAACGAGGCCGATCGCGTGCTCAAGTGCCGGGCGTAGCAGTTCGGGTGCGCCGCGGGCCTCAAAGCCGACCGATACGTAGCACGCGCCGCTGAGGTTGATCTCGGTGAGTTCGACCGCGCAGCCCGTCTGGACGGCATCGCGATCACCAGGTTCCGTGGCATCGTCGGAAGGCAACGGAAACCAGGCGCCGATCCGCTTCTTGTGCACTGCGGCCCATTCCAGGGTCCGATCTCCGCCATCGGCTCCTAGCGCGTAGTTGTCGCCAGAGAAGGACCACTTGCGCCAGAGCTCAAGGGTGCCGCAGCCGCCATTCGGCAGCTCAATGGGTCCGGGACTGCCGAGGAACGCCTTCAGGTCCAAGGTGCTGCCGCGCCTCAGCTTTACCGCTAGCCCTCGCACTGCGGGCTGCAGTAGATAAATGTCATCCCGCGCTTCTGTTCCGACAGGGAAGCGCGAGAACCATCTCCGCATCGCGGGCGTCAGCGGACCGGGAGCTATCCAGCGCACTTCCAGGCTGTCCGTTGGATCCACCGTGCCAGCCTCGGCGAGCAGCCGCCGCCATTCGAGTCGACCGTTCGCGAAGTCCGCTGTTCCCGCGTCACCGGAGCGCCCGGCCACCGGTATGGCGGCGTGCCCTGCCATGATCGGCCCTTCAGTTACATGCTCGTCGCGCTGTGGGATCTGGCGATCAGTCTTGTCCTGGTGCTCTGCAGTCGGGTGGCGAGCACCCGGGTGAGCCGGGAGTACAACTCGTAGCCGAACACCGGGTCTGTCGAGCAGCACTCCCGGACGGTGGCGGCGTCGAACTCGAATGCCTCGACCGGGCTGACGCACACCGCTCCGAACGCCCAGCGATACGGCGGGAACAGCCAGGACAAGCCCAGTAGCTCACCCATGCCGATGGCGTCGATGATGATGCGCCCTTCGCCGGGCACCAGCATGTCCAGGCTGACACGGCCAGACCGAACCAGCCAGAATCTGTCGGCGTAACCACCGTCTGCGAAGATCCGGTGTCCTGCGGGGAACGTGACATCCAACGCCGTCGCGGCGAGCGGACGGAGCTGGCTGGCAGGCATACCGCGCAGGAACGGCTGAGCCGCCAGGGATGTCGCGGTGACCTCAATCATGGATCCCACCACCTCCTGCTGGCCTTCTTGGTCAACTTCAGCGTGCCGCGCCGTCGTGGTTTCCGGTTAGAGCCGAACGTCCCCGGCCAGCAGACATCCGCCTCTTTGCGCTGCGAACGTGCCGGCATGGGATGAAGAGGAAAAGGGGTTCGGCAGCTGTAAGCCACCCCGCTCGGAGGGAGGAAGAAAATGAGCATCAACCTACATAGGGACCCGAAGACCATAGTCCCCGACTTCATCGCTTGGTTCGAGGAGCCGTTCCTGACGCTACGCCCGTATCTGGGCCAGGCCATCAAGGTCGAGGACTACACCGAGGACGGTCACTACGTCCTTCGCGCCGAGGTCGCTGGGATCGATCCGGAGAAGGAGCTCGAGGTGTGGGTCGGCAGCGGCTACCTGACGATCCGCGCGGGCCGGGCGGGCAAGCTCGAGGACAAGCACCGGACGGAGTTCCGGTACGGCTCGTTCAGCCGCACCGTGCAGCTTCCGCCTGACGCCGACACCGACGACGTGACCACCGAGTACTCGCACGGCATCCTGACCATCAAGCTCGGTCTCCAGGGTCAGCAGCAGGGGGCAATGCGAAGGGTCCAGGTCGCCGGGAGCGGGAGCTCATGACCATAGCCCACCAGAAGCGCGGTGGCCGCCCCAAGAGACGGCCACCGCGCTGTGTGAGCCGTTACTTTTACATGTTGTGTATCTGCCAGAAGCGGCGGATGTCGTCCTTGCCCGCCAGCAGCGCCACGCTGACGCCCGCTAGCAGCGCTACGCAGGCGACCGTGACCGCTGCCGGTGATCCCGCCGCGAACCAGGTCTTCATCGGTTCCACCTCCTTAGCTTTAGTCCAGTCCCGCCCTTGCGTCTAAGCCCACGCCACGCCACTCAGGTGCGGTAGGGATCAATGACAAGGACCGGCGGGACCAACGTCCCTGGGACTCGGCCCCGGGCCGGCGGGGAACTCGTAGCAGAGCGGCGTCGCGTTCGGCACCTCTAGCCCCGATGCCGCGTCGTCGCTGACCGTCTCCAGGCGCTTGATCAGCGCGCGCAGCGTGTTGCCGTGCGACACGACCAGCACGCAGCGGTATCGCAGCAGGTCGGGGACGATCGCGTCATACCAGTAGGGCAGCAGCCGACGGGTCACATCATGCAAGGACTCGCCGCGCGGCCGTGCCTCCGGCGGCAGCGCGGCGTAGCGCGGATCATCGTCAGGCTCGCCCTGCGGCGGCCGTACGTGATAGCCACGCCGCCAGAGCATGAACTGTTCTTCTCCGGCCTCCGCCCGGACCTCGGCCTTGCCGCGTCCCTGCAGCGCACCGTAGTGGTTGGAGTTGAGCCGCCACGACCGCCGTACGGGGACCCAGGACCGCCCGCACGCGGCGAGTGCCAGGTCGGCGGACTGGATAGCCCGAGTCTGCACTGAGGTATGCACGACGTCCGGCAGCTGGCCACGAGCGGCGAGCAGCTGCCCGGCCCCGTGCGCCTGCTGCTTACCGCGATCGCTCAGCCGCACGTCGATCCAGCCAGTGAATACGTCCGCGGCGTTCCAGGCGCTCTCACCGTGACGCAGCAGCACCAGCACGGCTATCGGCCACCCCTCGGACTAGGCTCGGATGTCACCGTACTTGGCGAGTATCTCCTGTAGCCGGGAGACGAACGCCAGCGATTCGCGGTGCTCGCGTTGCCAGACGTTGCGGCCGAATATCAGCCCCGTGGCTCCTGCCTCCATCGACAGCCGCGCCTTGTCGAGCATGGCCTCGTCGCCCGCGCGCTCCCCGCCGGAGACGAGCAGCAAGGTACGGTTGGCCGATCGCACCACCGCGTCGATGGCCTGGCCGGCAGAGAAGTCCGCGTCGTACGCACTCGGCACGTCGATGCTCTTCTCCGGGTGGGGGAAGTTCACTTTCACCATGTCGGCGCCGAGCTCGCTGGCGGTCCGCGCCGCGTAGTCGACGGCGTAGAAGGAGTCCTTGCCGCCCTTGGCGTCGATGGCCGCGCCGCGCGGGTAGGCCCACACGATCAGCGGCATGCCGAGCCGCCGCGCCTCGTCGCGGACCTGCCGGTACTGGGCGAAGTCCGCCTCGGCCGCCGGAGTCCCCACGTACAGCGTGTAGCCCACCGCGTCCGCCCCCAGCCGGACGGCGTCGGCGACGCTGGCGTGCAGCGGGGATAGCGCCTGATCGGCGGGCGGAATGTCGGTCTTCCCGTTCAGCTTCAGGATCAGCGGCACCTCGCCCGCGTAGTCCCAGTAGAACTTCTCCGCGAGACCGATCTGGATGGCGATGCCGTTGAAGCCGCCCTCGACTGCCAGCTTGGTGATGTACGCGGGGTCACCGGCCTCCGGGTTGACGAAGAAGTCTCGCGGACCATGTTCGAGGCCTTGGTCGTACGGCAGGAACAGCGCGGTCCCGTTCCGCAGGCCGAACTGGTAGAGGATCCTGTGCAGCCTCGCCTTCTTCCCTATGCTGAGGCCTACTTCGCTGATCTCTGGCCTTGTTCGCATTGCGAGTCACCTCCGGTGTTCTGCTCCCAGGCTCCTCGTCAGACCGGCCTTCGCGGCAGGGCCGTACCACCCGAAGAGCAGTGACCTCAGTCGCTAAGAGCACTGGCTAGCTCTCCCCGGAGGGCAGCAGTAAGCACTGCCACGTCTGGCACCACGGCGGGGTCGGACAGCACGGTGAGCCATAGCGTCCCCGCGTACGAGAGCACCGCGAACGTGACAGGCACATTGCCAGTGGTCGCTGGGACGGGCAGCACCGCGCGCAGCGAGGCACCGCCGAGGGTCAGCGGCTCCGCCGGGCCGCGCAGGTTGGTGACGAAGGTGGTGACGAGGTGCTGATGATTGAAGAACCAGCGCAGCAGCCGGGCGGCGGCCAGCACCCTGAACAGCGGCCCGAGCAAGTCGGCCGACGAGCCCCGGGACGCCCGCTTGCGCTCGCTCGTGACGGCGGCCACCCTGGCCACACGGTCGGCCAGTCCGCCGTCGGTGCGGAACGTCACCATCATTGCCCCCACCTGGTTGCCGAGTAGTGCGGCGGTGTCTGAGGGGCGTGCGGACACCGGTGCCGAGATCGTCACCAGGTCCAGTTTCTCGCCCCGGCTGGCCAGCAGCGCCCGCAGCGCCCCCGCCACGGCGGCCAGGATCACGTCATTGACAGTGCCGCCGCACGCGTGCCCAAGGGTGCGGACCGCGGCGAGGTCCGTGGCGATCACCTCGAGCCGCCGTAGCGGCCCGGTGGGGCGGTTCAGGGATGTCGGCCGCAGCTTGCGGGCCGGGCCGCCAGCGCCTAGCTCGGCCGCGCCCTGCCGGATCGCGCGCATCTCGTCAGCCACGTGAACCAGGCGGACCGCCCGGCCGGTCCAGGCGTCGGCGGCCAGTGCCCACGCCGTCGGCGCCGGGGCAGGGAAAGGTGCCCGGCCGTTACGCGCGGAGGCGGGGCTTTCGTCGGCCAGCCTGGTCAGGACCGCGAGCCCGCCGATCCCATCGGCCAGCACGTGATCCAGGGCGATTACCAGGCCGGTGCTGCCGTCGGCGAGGCCGGTCACGAACGTGGCCGACCACAGTGGCCGGGATCGGGGCAGCGGGCGGGTGATCAGCGCCGCGGCGATATTCAGCAGTGCCCGCTGGTCTCCAGGTGCCGCACAGGGCACCTGCCGAATGTGGTGCTGAACGTCGAACGCGGGGTCATCGGCCCAGTACGGACGGCCGCAGCCGAGTGGCGCCCGATGTAGCTGCTGTCGCATCCTGGGCACCGCGCAGATGCGCTCGCCGAGCAGTTGCCGCGCCCGCTCGAAGCGGAAGCCGACATCGCGGCTGAGGAGCAGAACGGCGCCTATATTCATCGGCGAGGGCCCTGCCCCGGCCGCGAGCTGCATCAAGTCGGCCGGCGAGACGCGCGCGACCGGCATTCCCGCCGAACTGCCCGCGGGACGCTTCGAGACGACCATTGCACTCACCCCAGCCCTCTCGATAGCGGTGCAGTCCCGGCGCCGGCCAGAGGGCAAAGTCCCGGGCCCTCAGGATCTTCGCCCCTGCCGCCCTGACGTTCGGCTCTGGGAACCCGGCCGCGCGGACTGCGAGCGTGAAGGTGCTGGGCCGGCCGCGAGGATGCGGCTGTGGTGTGGCGAGGGAGGCTGTGATGAAGCTGATTACTGCTGTCGTCAGGTCCGAGAAGCTCGATGAGGTCATCGACGCCGTGATCGGCAATAACGGCCGGGGACTGACCGTCACTACGGTGCGCGGCTTCGGGCGGCAGTTCGGTGAGCTGGCCGGCCGGACTGTCGGACCGGGCGCGGCTGCCGCCCCCGGGTCTTTTTACCCCCGGCCCGTCCTGCTCAGTAAGGTTCGCCTGGACATTGTCGTGCTCGATCAGGACGTACAGGCCATGGTGGACGCGATCGCCAAGCACGCCCGTACCGGGATGATCGGCGACGGCAAGATCTGGGTGTCCGATGTGGACAGCGTGCTGCGCGTCCGGACCGGCGAGCAGGACAGCGACGCGGTCTGACATACGGCGGACCGCACCTGGCCGACCGGGCGCAGGCGTACTACGCCGCCGCGGCTTGGTCTTCGCCGACGCCGATCCAAGCGCTGACATTTGATGGCGTGCCCGGCAGTTCGCGGGCGACGGCCCCGGCCGCCGCGAGGGCCCGCCGGGAGGTCCGGTAGTGGTGGCCGCATAGCAGCAGCTCGGTGGGGTGCCGCCGGGATGGGCTCGGCGGCATCGTGACGCGGACCGCTGCCTTGGCTGCACAGCAGCAGGCGCGCCCGGCCAAGGCCGCGGTCTGCGTGGCGAGGCTATCGTCGCCGTCGCCGATGCGCTCGGCCGCCGGGGAGTTCCAGGCGGGTGACTTGTGCATGAATTTCGCGTCCATGACTGCAGCTTCGCCGCGTCCGCCTGCCGCCGGGAGAGACCAACCTCACTTCCCCTGATGCCTATGGTCCCTGACCAAGGTCCCTGGTTCCGCCCGGGCGGCGCCGGTTGGCTGGAGGCAGCGACAACAGGAGGACACCATGGCGGCCATCGAACCGGCGGACGGGTTCTGGTATCAGGTCAAGTGCCGGGCACTCGGGCGGCCGCTGGTCACCGAGCAGCTGACGAACCAGCGGCTGTCCCGCCCGCTCGCGCTCGGGGTGCTGTCGTGTGACGGGCTGTCGTCGGCGGCGTACGGCACCGAGGAGATCTTGTACGCGCTACTGCCGTTCTTCGGGCTGGCCGCCTTCACGCTGGTGCTGCCGCTGACGCTGATCGTCTTGTTCGGCGTGCTGCTGGTGGTGCTGTCCTACCGCGAGGTCGTGTCGGTTTACACCAGGGCGGGCGGCTCGTACGTGGTGGCCAGGGAAAACTTCGGTCCCAGGGTGGCGCAGGTGGCCGCGGTCGCGCTGCTGATCGACTACGTCGTCACGGTGGCGGTGCAGACCGCCGCGGGCAGCGCCGCCATCGTGTCCGCGTTTCCCGCGCTGTCCCGCATCCCGGTCATCGGCCCGAAGATCCTGCTGGTTATCTCGGTGATCGCGATCTGCTTCATGTGCCTGGGCAACCTGCGCGGCATCCGGGAGGCGGGCCGGGTCTTCGCGGCGCCCACCTACCTGTTCGCCGGGTCGGTGATCGTGATGATCCTCGCCGGCCTGGCCCGGGAGGTGACGGGCACCCTGGGGCACGCCGTGCCCGGCCCCGGCGCGGTCGGCATCGGCTCGCATTCCGGGCTGATCGCCTTCGGCGCCATCTACATCATGGCCAAGGCGTTCGCCAACGGCGGCTCGTCGCTGACCGGGATCGAGGCGGTGTCCAACGCGGTCAGCGCGCTGCGCCCGCCCGAAGGACGGCACGCACGGCAGATCCTCACCGCGCAGGGCGCCATCGTGGCCTTCTTGATCGCGGGCATCTCCTGGCTCGCGCACGCCACTCACGCGATCCCGTACACCGCCGGGTTCCCCACCGTGCTCGCGCAGGAGGCCGGGCTTGTGTTCGGGCACACCGCCGCCGGGCAGGTCATGTTCTACGTGCTGCAGGCCGCGACCGCCGCGATCTTGTTCACCGGCGGCAACACCAGCTTCACCGGGTTCCCGTTCCTGGCCAGCTTCGTCGCCGGGGACTCGTTCCTGCCCCGCTGGCTGACCAGGCGCGGGCACCGGCTGGTGTTCTCCAACGGGATCATCCTGCTGGCCGCGCTGTCCCTGACGCTGATGCTGGTCGCCGGCGCGACCGTGGACGCGCTCATCCCGTTCTACGCGATCGGGGTGTTCACCGGATTCGCGATGGCCGGCTTCGGGATGG
>Ga0335074_10009279_pt1 | contig 13724 bp, 4 predicted proteins | sample Lox_Sample_23_FD_206715 | JGI IMG/M metagenome (GOLD analysis project Ga0335074, IMG submission 206715) | Soil microbial communities from Loxahatchee National Wildlife Refuge, Florida, United States - Lox_Sample_2.3 | ecosystem: Environmental > Terrestrial > Soil > Wetlands | place: USA: Florida...
CAGTGATAGTTGGCGCCCATATTCGCGTCCACGAGCGATCCGACAAAATCCAACCCGGGGTTGCCAGCTGCGTTCGAGAGCAATTCATTCATAGGGCGCTGGCGCTGACGCGGCGCAAACCTGACCAACAAGGTCAGAGGTTGTGCCCTCTGCAACGCTTCACGAGTGGTCCATTGAGCGAACGTGGTGCTGAAGATTTGCGTTCCGGAGCCTTCGGTAAAGAGCTTCACCTGAAACCGGTCCAGAACCGGATCCCCCTCCTTGTCCATTCCGATATCGGATGGCTCCAACTCCGCGAGGTAGGTGCGCAACTCCTCAGGCCCCATGCCGGGACGCTGAATCTCGGCCTGGATCCTCTTCAGCAGCGCCGCGCGTGCGCCATCAAGAGCTCCATAGGATACGCAGGTTAACAGGGGGCTGTGTTTGGCCGCTTCGCCGCCATCCACGTACCAATGTCCATATGGAATGGGATGAGCATTGGCGCGCGCCTCAATCGCATCGAGCAGAATCGACAGGCCGCCTTCCGGACTTACCTTGCTGAAGTAGGTTCCATGCGCGCGGAGACCCCCAAAAAGAGGTTCATCGTAGCTGGCGACTCCCTGCCCGATGATTGCGATGCCCAGTCTTTGCACGGGCGGCTGGCTGGGTGGCGCCGCTTTCATCAACCGCGCCCCATACGCCCTCGCGGTTTCGCGAAAGGCGTCCTGTTGGCCGGTTGTCCACAAATAGGCTGATTCCCGTTCTACGAACTGCGCTGGCCGATTCACCCAGTCGAAATGCTCAAGCGACGAGGCGAGGCTGATGTCCGAGAATCCGCGAAACCAATCCTCTAGATTCGCATCGGAAAGAGACCCGAGCACCGCCAATTCCTTCTCGATGGCTGTTCGTTCCGCTGGAAACTTGAAATCGTAATCGATCGCTTCCCGCAGTAGATTCGGCACGAAACTCAATGGCAGCCGCTGGATGGTTTCCAGGTGCGCGAGGATCAGTCTTCGCGCCTCCGGCGCATATTTAGCGAAATCTTCGGGTTTGAGATGCGAAGGCTGCATGCGGCCTACAACAATTCCTTGATCGGCTTGCCCTGCGCCAGCTGGGGCGAAAACCCCATGATCGCGCCAAGGCTGGGTACGAGGTCAATCGATTGCATGGGCTGGTCGTAGACGACTCCTTCGCGCACACCCTTGCCCAGAGCCATCATCCACGTGGTGCGGCTGGCTGCATCGCCGGTACGATGATGTTGAAATCCATTTCCTCCCTCATCGTAGTCGGCGTCGCGGCCGAAATCGGGGAGAACGAAGAGCGTCGTGTTGTCTTTGTATTCCGGCTCGCTCTGGACGGCTGCCCATATCTCTCCGCACAAGCGGTCGGTGCGCCGGATTCCCTCGATATAGAGCGAATATGCGCCGGAATGCGCAACATCGATGTCGTGCATGGTGATCCAAAGAAGACTCGGCGCCTCCTGCTGCATCAGACGTTTCGCAATGTATACCGACAGTTCGTCCGGACTCGAGAGCGTGCGGGCATGCGCCATAAAGTCATCCACCGAGAGGCGCAGAATCTGATCCAACTGCCCCAGTTCGAATTCCCCGCCCTCCAACACCGGCGTGTACAAAGGGTTCTCGTAATTGTCACGGACCAGATGGTCGAGGTTGAGCCCCGAACCGGAGGTCGCCGCCGTCAACAAATGTTTGGGCAGGATCACCGTTGCTCCGAGCCCGGAACCGTAGGATCGGCAGTCGCTCTCGCCGATACGATTGAAACCATTGCTCGGCGCAACCACCCACGCATCGGAAGGGGGACGCCGCAAGTCCTTCCGAAAATACTCGAAAACCGTCGGATGATCCGGTGGAACGGTGGCGAAATTATTGAATGTCTCGTAAACCCCAGTGGCCAGGCTCGCGGTTGCCACGTAATGCCCCAGGATTCCAAGGTTCGTTACGTGAGTAAAGAAGCTGGACTGCGGAGCAAGCTCATTCAGAAGGTGAGGAATATTCTTCTGCCCTTCGGGCGCAAAGGTCTCCTGGTCTCGCGCGCCACCGCCAAACGTAATTACGATCACCTTTCGCTTCCGCTGCGTTTTTTCCCCATAGGCGAACGGACTGGCGCTGGAAAGCGCCGAGCCCAGGGCAGCACCCGTTGCCCCGCGTAAGAAATCGCGTCTGCTCAAGCTCACGCGGCGCGAGATTTCGCGAGGGCTGATCGCCTCACCCGCCGAACCGCCGGTCAATGGACTCGTGTTTTGAAAAACTTCGCTCATATTGTTCGTCTTAGCGCAAAGGCTCTACCCGTACACGCAGCCGGAACTTCGGCGATCCCGATCTTGCGCTCCCGATCGTCGCCAAGCCGCAATCACTGCTTGCCAGAATCCGGCGACTTGGCCGAATACACGAATTGCTTCACATCCGCTCGTTGTTTGTCGACCTCCGCCAAATGTTCGGAGCGCAGCTTCTGGTATGCCGCAAACTCCTGTTGCGCCTTGTCTTTTTGACCCACGTGAACATAATCGGTTCCCAGCCGGTAATGGGCATCGGACAGTTCGGAGTTCAGGGCAAGAGCGCGTTGGTACTCGGGAATCGATTTTTCATATGCGTGCTGATCGGCATAAAGATCGCCCAGTTGCAAGTGGGCTTCCGGAAGCCGATCGTTCAGGGCGATTGCTTTCCTCAGCAAGGACTCGACCTGTTGCAATTCCGGGGAAGACGCCTGAGAACGCCGGCCCTTCCACAAGCTGACCGCGTAGTAATACTGCGCCAAAGCGTTTTGTGGCTCGCTCTCCGCATACCGGCGAAATGCCTGGATCACTTCGTCGGCACGGTTGGGAGAGCTGTCGTAAGCCTTGGAAAGAAAGTAATAGCAGCGTGGATCGCCCGGCGTCAGAGCCACTGCGCTCAGCAGCGCCTTGACCGCATCGTCGTACTTATCGCGGGAATACAAGGAAAGCCCTAGTCCGATCTGCAGGCGCGCCGAATTCGGGTAGCGCGCCACCGCAGCTTGAAAAATGGCGATGGCGGGGTCGTAAGTCGCATGCAGGAGAGCCTCGCTTCCCCAGTCAAACAGGTTTTCCTCCGTCGGATCTAAATGCGCAGCGGCCGCGTATTCGTTTGCCGCATCCACGAACCTGTCTTGCTTCTCATCGATCTGCGCGAGGAGATTGTGCAACTCGCCGCTATTCTTCTCTCGTAATAGCCTCTCGACAATTTGACGCGCCTCGTCCAGTTGCCCAAGCAGAAAATCCGCCATGGCCAGATCGTAGCCGTTGTCGTACGCGTTGGGCTCAGCGCCATAGGCCGTTTTCAGAAGAGGCAGGGCGTCGGCGACACGCCCGGATTGGATATAGAACTCGCCCAGGTCGTGATTGGCATCGTAACTTGTGGGCTCCAGTTCGAGCGCCTTGCGGAATTGCTCGCCCGCAAGGTCCGCGTTGCCGGATTGAAGCAGAATCGCGCCCAGGTTGGTTCGCCCCGCGGCGGAGTCAGGCTTCAGTTGAACGGCAAGTTTAAGCTGATCCAAAGCCTTCGCATTTTCCGACATGGAAGCATAAATAAGCCCGAGGAGTTCGTGCACTTCGAAGCTTTTTGTAGCGAAAGGAAGGACGGCTTCCAGCCGATGAGCCGCGTCCGCATACTTACCCGCGCTGTAATCGGCCACAGCCGATTGATAAATCGCGTCGAGTTTCTGCTTAGGTACGTCCTGAGCCCAAAGATGCACGGTGCAGCCGGATAGTGCCAGCAATATCGACCACCGGAGCCGACGCTTCTTGCTCACACCTTGTCTCCTGGTTCTCCGCTTGAGCAAGGCGCCCGCGAGAAGAACGCCCCGGCACGGCGCCCGCGAAGCGTGCCGTACCGGGGTGTTCACCATCTTAACCCATCACTTGTGAAGCCTACCTGCTCTTCCCAGGTATGCTCACGGGCCTTAGTAATACAGCTTCAGCGCAAACTGGATCTGGCGTGGATCGTATGGATTGTCGCGCGTCGATCCAATTGCTCCAAAGGTACTGCTTGTGTAGTCGCCCGATCCGCCGACGGAAACCACGCCGTTTCCGCCGAAGTTCGGGGCGTTGAAGTTGGGATGGTTGGTGATGTTGAAGAACTCCGAGCGGAACACAAGCTTGAACCTTTCGGTCAACGGGAAAGTCTTGAACAAAGAGAAATCAAGCTTGTGGTATCCCGGTCCCGGGATCTGACCTGGTTTGCTGCCCAGCGCCGCGGCCCCGTTTAACGGAACGCAATTGGGCGCCGATCCCGTTATCGGGGTGAGTGCTCCCGGTGTTCCGCCCAACTGACACGGTTGCGCAAATGCAGACGGGTTTCCGATCCAGAAAGGTCCGTGATATCCGCCCTGGGTTTCGACCTTGACTCCAAGCTTCGGGTTTTGGCCGGGCAGGAGAATGTCATTGCAGCCCAACCCTGAGGTTGTGCCGGAATGGCAGCCAAAGTTGATGGGCTGTCCGCCCTGTAGAGGCGCCAACCAGTTGATGGACCAGCCTCCGAGGATCTGATTGGCAACGCCTCCTTGGTTCATGAATTGCCTGTCCTTGCCGAAGGGCAGGTCGTAAGTGCCGCTGAAGTGAACCACATTGCGGATATCGAAGTCGGCCAAAGCATAATCGAACTTTGGACCGAGGCCCGGGACGGCGTATGCGCGGAGTCCGCCCGTGCTGCCGCCGTTCAGCAGGTCGCCTGCATCGGTCAGGGCCTTCGACCACGTCCAATCGAGCAGGAAAGTCAGCCCGTGCGAGAACTGTTGCTCCAGCTTGGTTTGCAGGGCGTGATACGAACTGACGCCGTATGTCGCCTGGTAACTGCCGCCGCCGAAATCCGGGAAGGGATAACAGCTTTCTTCTCCCGGAGCAGTTCCTACGGAGAAGTTTCCATACGGGCAGCCAGGGCCAGTGGTGATGCCTGCAGGGAGAATTTCCGGAACATTCTGGTAACCGACGCCACCCTGCAGATCGGCATCATGTGTGTACACGTACGCCGCCGTTGCCGCCAGAGAAGGAGTGATGGAGTATTCAAAGGTAAGGTTTGCGCTGTATGTGCGCGGAGTCTGGTAGTCGAACTGCAGACCTTGCAGCCCCAGTCCCAGAGCGTTGACGGCCGTCGGCGTCAGTGGGATGCAGGAGAAGCCGGACTCGAGCGAGGCGGTGCCGCCCGGCCCCGCAGTGGAACAGCCGGCAAACGGAGTGTTGTAACTGACCGGCGCGACCTGCGAAACAATCGACGAATGTGGGCTGGAAGGGTTCGCATGGATGGAAGGATTGAAGTTGAACTGGAAGGGATAGTTCTCGCCGATGTTTGGACCGTACCCCTGATTCTCAAACGAGTTGTAGAACACGCCAAAGCCGCCGCGCCCTACCAGCTTCCGGGTGATCTGGTAATCCAGGCCGAGGCGTGGGGCAAAGTTTTCTTTTTGCGTCTGCAGGAGTCCTTGCCCGTATCGATCGGTCTCGTCGAGCGTGATGCCATCTGCCGCCAGGAGGTTGACCAGTCCCCAGCACCCAACTCCTTGACAAGTGCCCGGTGAACTAATGCCCGCGCCCGTGGAAAGGGTCCGATTGTCTTTTCCGCTGGCTGGAAGAATAAACGTCGGATTGCCTAGCCCATATTCCGACAACGGGGTGGGTACGAAGTTTGCCTGGCCTCCGTTTTGCTCGTTGATCGGGCCGAAGTAATCCCAACGGACGCCGAGATTCAACGTCAGCTTTGGGGTCATCTTCCAGTCGTCTTCGAAGTAACTGGCAAAGTACATCTTCTCGTCATAGGTCTTGCCGATGTTGGATGCGTACACACTGTCGGCACCGCCGGAATAGCTGAAGCCGTTAGGATTCGGATTTCCGTTGATGGTCGAGGGCGCCGCCACGGGAGGCAGCAGCATCTGGGCCATGCCGCCGTTGGTGCTTCCCTGATTCGGGATGTCAGTGAAGTTGCTGGTATAGTCCCAGGCGCCGCGCGACCAGGCAGGCTGCAAGGTGGCGAACTTCACGTGCTGGTACTCGATGCCCATTTTGAAGCTGTGCTTACCGTAGATGCGCGTGAAGTCATCGGTGACCTGGATGGTAGCTGTGGTTTCGTCTGAAGGCAGGTAATTGTTGCTGCCCAGATTGGTCAGGTTGCCGATGTAGAAGTCGGGCAACCCGCCGTTTTCAGCAACCTGGGGAATATCCTGAATCCCATATTGCGCAGGAATTCCCAACTGGCTGCCCACCGGTCCGTAGCGCGTGGTGTGCAGGTGGGCAAAACCTGCCCGGGCCTGGTTCACGACGTTGGGGCTGAATACGTGGGTGTACGCTGCCACCATCTGGGCCGCTTTCGCGGTCTGAATGCCCTGCTGGAATGCGCCGCCGTCGGCTACACCTGCAAATGGTCCGGGAATGAACTGCGGGTCGTCGGAATAACTGAAGCGGGCGAAGACTTGATTATGGTCGTTCGGGTTGAAGTCTCCACGCGTATCGAATTCGTTGGAGTGTTCGAACAGGGCCGGGCTGTCCTGGTAGGTACTTTCAGGGGCGCTGCCTGCATTCGGCGCCGGGTAAAGCTGCAGCAGCTTCACCGCGTTGGGATCGATGCGGCCGGCCGGCAGCATGTTGAGGTCGGGGCAGGTAGCGACGGTAAAATTGGCGGTTCCCGGTCCGCATACACTGCTGAACGGATCGCGCACATAGCCGTCGGCTCCTGAACTGTTCGTCAGATGCGACACCGGATCGACTGTTCCAGCAGCCACGAACCGGGTCGTGCCCGGATCGAGGATAGTGCCTCGTTGGATGGAGCGGCCCAGGATGTCGGTCCTGGCGGCTCCCGCCTGCTGGGTCAGGATGTCCTGGAGGTTTTGAAAGTTGCTGTTTCGCTCAGCCATGGTCGGCACGGAACTGGTAAACGACGTACCCTGGACACGACGCTTCCCTTCGTAATCGCCGAAGAAAAAGATCTTGTTTTTGATGATCGGGCCGCCAACCGTTCCACCGAACTGATTGAGACGATATTCGCCCTTTACCGGAGTCGTGGAGTTGTCCTCGAACCAGTCGGCCGCGTCGAGCTTGTCGTTGCGGAAAAACTCCCATACGTCGCCATGGAGCGAATTCGTACCGGATTTGACGGTCGCGTTCAACACCGCGCCAGCGGCCCGGCCCAGCTGCGCGCTGTAATCCCCGGTCTCCACTTTGAATTCCTGAATGGCGTCAATCGGGGGCAGGATGACGTAGTTGGTGCCATTGAGGAAGTCCACGTTGTCCGAGTTGTTATCGATGCCATCAAGAAGGTAGTTGTTCTGCGCGGGCCGCTCGCCATTTGCGGAGAAGGCGCCCGACGCTGCGTTGCCCCGCGTGTCCGCCTGCGGGGTCTGCATGCCCGCGCCAAGCTGCGCCAGAAAGGTGAAATTCCGGCCATTGAGGGGCAGAGCGTTCACTTCCTGCTGGTCGATCACTTGCCCCACGGAGGCTTCTTCCGTTTGCAGCAATGGGGGCGCGGAGGTCACTTCTACGGTTTCTGTGGCCGCGCCCGCCTTCATCGTGACATTCACCTGAAGCACCTGCGCCACTTGAACGATGAGGTTGGTTTGCGTGGTGGTCTCGAAGCCCTTGGCCGCGACCGTAATGGTGTAGTGTCCGATGCGCACCGGCGAAAACGTGTAGCCGCCCGTGCCATTCGTACGTGTTTGCAAAGTGATGCCCTGATCGGTATTGACCAGGGTCACCTGTGCACCCGGTATTAGAGCCCCGGTTGTATCCGTTATCGTACCTGTAATCGAGCCTTCATCCACCTGCCCAAAGGCCAAGCGATTGGGAAGCAGGAAGAGGAACACACACGAGAAGGCCACAAAACAGAGCGCCCTTCCCAGCCTCATTGATTTGCGATCACCAAGCATCCGAATACCCCCCAGCAGACTTGCTCATGCCACAGATCGGGTAGTGGTCCAGAAGGCCCGTTACTGCAAAGAGAAACCGTTTACATGCAGCTTTCTGCGCTCCCGCTGTAAACGCTTCCAGAGTCGCGCGCCAGCTTATGCCATTCGCTCGGCGTTTGTCAATCAAAAGTTGGAGTGGAAAATCAGCCAAAGCGTGGAGGCGGTAGAACACGCGGCGTTCGTCTGCCATCGAAGTCCCATGGATCGCATAACTTTTTGAAAAATATGGCTTTATCTACACCCCAAACGGCTAAGTCTGTTTCAGGCTGGCACCGGCCGGGGCGCTCGATTCTGACCCCTGGTTTGGTGTTCCGCGCAAATCGTTGCGCTTTCTACTCTTCAGCGGCGCGGGCTTGGATGGAGAGGAGAACACCTCTGCCTCGATGCTATGATACGGGCATCTTTCTTGTTCCAGGGACTCTCGGAATGTCGTCGCGCCCCAAGGACGGAAGCAAGATCCTTACACGCCGGGAAATCCTGAAGGGAGTGGCGTTGGCGCCGCTTGCCCTTCGTTCCGCACCTCTGTTTTCCGGCCTGCTCCCGACCGGCCTCTTGCCTTCGAATCTGCAAGTCGGCGTCGATTTTACCGATCTTCGTCTGACACCCCAATATCCCACCAGATCGCCGCTCACCGATATTCTTTCGCTCGTAGCCCCCGGCTCAGACGGCTACATCGAGGAGAAGTATGCCGACGAGATCGGTACCGCGCTCAAGAATTGGTGTGACGGACTCAAGTCAGATCCAGCCGGGCTGGCTGTCCTGTCCAGATCGCTGGATGACTCGATTGAGGCTTCAACGTTTGTAGCGGCCTCGGATGATGTGCTTCGCTCTGCCTACGGCATTCAGACAGTCAGACGGCAGTTTAGGTCCGATCTTGTGCGCGGCCGGGAACGCTTCTTGGAGAACCTGGGTAACTGGCTGGCCAAGCCGCTCCAGATCGAAACCGCAGAATTCGAAATCTTCGGTATCGAACAGATCGCCGATACTCCGCTTGCCGTGCGAGCGGATATCCGCTACGACATCGTCTCAACGCGAAGCGGTGCGCGCAGGGAGGAGCGAGTAGGCGCGTGGCGCACCGAATGGGTTCGCGATGGATCTGGCGCCTGGAAAGCGCGAAGCTGGAAAGCAGACCAGGAGTCGATCGCCACCACAACAGGCCCTGGCTTTATCGATGTCACAGCACAGGCCCTGGGCGGAGCCGACTGCTACCGCCGGCAATTGCTGCACGGAGCCGATTATTGGCGCACCGTACTCGACGGAGCTGTGGGCATGGACGTCTACTGCAACAACGGCGTTGCGGTGGGCGATTTCGATAACGACGGCTGGGATGATTTCTACGTTTGCCAGCCCGCAGGTTTGCCAAACCGGCTGTTTCGTAACCGTGGCGACGGCACATTTGAAGATGTGACGGAGAAAGCCGGCCTAGGCATTCTCGACAACACCGCCTGCGCGCTGTTCGCGGATTTTGAAAACAAAGGTCTCCAGGATCTTCTGGTGGTCTGCGGGACGGGGCCGGTTCTCTTTCTGAACCAGGGAAACGGGACTTTCCGTCGCAAGCGGGACGCATTCCGGTTCGCGCGTCAGCCGCAAGGCACATTTACCCATGCCGCAGTTGCCGACTACGATCGCGATGGCAGGCTCGATGTCTACTTCTGCACCTATATGTACTATCTGGGCCTGGACCAATACCACTATCCAATTCCCTATTACGACGCCCGGAATGGCCCGCCGAACTGCCTCTTCCACAACGAGGGCAGCGCAACCTTCGTCGAAGCGACCGAAGCTTCCGGCCTGAACCAGGAAAACGACCGCTACACTTTTTCTTGCGCCTGGGGCGACGCGCACGGCAACGGCTTGCCCGATTTGTTTGTGTCCAATGACTTTGGGACGTCTCAGCTTTACCGCAATAACGGCGACGGCACGTTTACCGTGGTTTCTGCTGAGGCGGGTGTCGAAGGGGTCGGCGCCGGCATGAGTTGCTGCTGGTGCGATTTCGATAATGACGGCCGCCAGGATGTCTATGTTCCAAGCATGTGGGAGGCGGCGGGACAAAGAGTCTCCGAACAAAAGCAGTTTCACGCCGCGGCGCCAGAGCGAATCCGAGCTCTCTATCGCCGCCACGCGCGCGGCAACGCCCTCTATCGCAATCGGGGAGACGGCACCTTCGAGAATGTCGGACACCACGCGGGGGTGGAGATGGGCCGCTGGTCGTGGTCCGCCGATTTCTTCGACTTTGACCACGACGGTTATTCCGACCTCTATGTGTCGAACGGCTATCTCTCCGGACCGGAGAAATACGACTTGGCAAGCTTCTTCTGGAGGCAGGTTGTGGCCAAGTCACCAGAGGATGCGAACGCGGCACCGGCGTACGAGCGGGGATGGAACGCGATCAACGAACTGGTGCGCTCTGACCGCACCTGGCACGGATACGCGCGCAATGTTCTGTTTGCCAATAACCACGACGGCACTTTCACTGAGATATCCGGACCAGCGGGGCTGGATTTTGCCGAGGACGATCGCAGCTTCGCCTTGGCGGATATCGACCATGACGGGCGGCTGGAAGTGATCTTGAAGAGCCGCAACGCCCCGCAGATCCGCATCCTTCACAACGCAATGCACGAAATTGGAGATGCAATTTCGTTTCGCCTGCAGGGAACAAAGAGCAATCGCGATGCTATCGGCGCGGCAGTCACGATTGAAGCCGGCGATCTGCGCCAAACCAAGTTCCGCCAGGCCGGAACCGGCTTCCTTGCCCAGCACACGAACGAATTGTTCTTTGGCCTTGGGTCGCCGGGCGGCAAAATTCGCGCCACCATTCGCTGGCCCAGCGGCCTGGTACAGCAATTTGACGACATTCCCGCAAATCGCCGGATTCAAATCGAGGAGGGTTCCAGCCGCTTCGACGCCGTACGCTTTGCCTCTTCGCCGGCGGCTTACGCTCAGGCCGGCCCGCCGCCTGCTCCCGAACGGCTTCCGGATGCGGTCGAAACGTGGCTTGTCCAACCCCTCAAGGCGCCCGATTTCTCCTTGCCCGATAGCGAACAGATCCCGCACGGTCTCAAGTCGTACCGGGGTAAGTTTGTGCTTCTGCACTTCTGGTCCGCCGCAAGTACGCAGTGCCGCCAGCAACTGCATCTGTTCCAGCAGCACTACGCCGCGCTGGCCGCCGCTTCGCTGGTCCCTCTTGCCATCAACGTGGATAGCGGCAGCGATCTTTCCGCAGCCCGTTCGCTGGCAAACCGTGAGCGGTTCTCCTATCCCATTCTTTTCGCGTCCGCTGAAACCGCCGGCATCTACAACATCATTTATCGCCATTTGTTTGACCGCCGCAGAGATCTCCCTTTGCCGCTGTCGTTCCTGCTCGATCGCGACAATAAGATCGTGAAGGTCTACCAGGGCGACGTTGCGGTGAATCAGGTATTCGAGGACCTGAAATCCATCCCTGCAACTGCCGCCGAACGGTCTCGCAGAGCGCTTCCCTTTGAGGGACAGCTCCTACAGGATGCATTTCGGCGCAACGACTTTACCTACGGCGTGGCGATGTTCCAGCACGGCTATCTGGAGCAGGCCGCGGCATTGTTTCTGGAGGTCGCGGCTGACCGCCCGGATAAAGCCGCTGATGCCTATTACAATCTCGGCACTCTCCGGCTTGGACAGAGGGATTTCACACGGGCTCGTCAATATCTTGAGAAGTGTCTCCAGCTGCGGCCCGATTACCCTGAAGCATGGAACAACCTGGGCATGCTGGCCGCGGAATCGGGTAATCCCGAGGAGGCCGTTCGGGATTTTCGGAATTCACTTGCGCAACGCCCCGAATATGCAACCGCGCTGCTCAATTTGGGCAACGTTTATCGGCGCCAGCAGGATTTTGAGAACGCACGGAAGTGCTTCGACCAGGCCATCCGGATTGAGCCGGATGATCCTGAACTGAACTACAGCTTCGGCATGCTCTATGCCCAACAGGGACAACTGGAACAGGCCTCAGGATATCTTGAAAAAGCCATCGCTCTGCGTCCCGATTATGCGGAAGCACGGAACAACCTCGGCGTTCTCTTCGTTCGCGGACAAAGCCTTGCCCAGGCGGAGGAGCAATTCAAAGCCGGCATCCGCGCAGCGCCCGAGTATGATCAGCCCTACCTGAACCTGGCGCGTCTCTATATCATGCAAAGCGACCGGCAAAAGGCGCGCGAGGTTCTCCTGGAACTGCTGCGCGTGCAGCCCGGCAATGCCGCGGCAAAACAAGCTTTGGGGATGCTGCAATGACACTCTTCTCAGGAACGTGGTCGGCCATCGAATTCAAGGCGTGCGCGATTCCGGTAGAGACGAATGGCAGAGCCGCTCTGCGATGCTCAAGTCTCATAGTCGCTCTCCTGGCTGTGGCTTCAATCCTTTTCCCTCCGAGTGGCTTCGCACTGCAGTCTCAGTCCAAGGGCGAACTCGATTTCCAGCAGGCCGAAGCGCTGCTCCAGCAAAACCGCCTGGTGGAAGCACGGGCTCTCGCTTTACATGGGCTCCTCGCCGATCCTTCGAGCCTTCGCGGCTATAACCTGCTGGGCATGATCGAAGCCGGTCAGCAGGACTACACGGAGGCTGCGGCGGCGTTTGAAAAAGCACTCGAGATAGCCCCCGACTCGAGCAAGGCGCACAACAACCTGGGTAACGTGTATGTGGCCGAGAAGAAATTCGACCTGGCAGAAAGAGAATTTCGCACCGTGGTTCGCCTTGCGCCGCATGACCGTGACGGAAACTACAATCTCGGCGTGGTTCTGCTGGCGAAGGGATCGCCCGCGGCGGCGATAACCTATCTGGAACGGGTTCAGCCGCCCGACCTGCCTGCACAACTTAATTTGATCCGCGCGATGCTGGAGAGCAAGCACGTTGAAGAGGGTTTGCGTGTGGCCAATCAGCTCTCCACCCAGCAGAAGAACAGCGTCCGAGTCCATTTCTCTCTGGGCGTCCTCATGGCCTCGGAAAGGCAGTTCAAAAGAGCGCAACTCGAGCTGGAACAAGCCGACGCCCTTGAGCCGGATACGTTTGAGATTCTCTACAATCTTGGCCAGGTTCTGCTCCGCGAGGGCCAGGATCCGCAGGCTGGACTCGCTTTGAACCGGGCGCTCAAACTCCACCCGGACTCTGTGGAAACGCTCTATTTGCTTGCCCAGGCCGAATCCGGCCAGTCGCGTCCTCTCGACGCGCTCGATGCCCTCATGCGCGCGCATAAACTGGCGCCCGGCAACGTGGACGTGATCTTCATGATGGCCCAGGTCAGCATGTCTCAGAATTATTTCGAAGATGCGATTCCGCTACTCGAATCCGGCCTGAAGATTGCACCGCAGCGAGCCGATCTGCTGGCCGCGCTCGGCGAAAGCTATTTCATGGCGGGCAAGGTCGACAAGGCTATCGATGCCTTCAACGAACTCCGCAAGGTCGATAACAGTGCCCGCTCGTATGCCTTTCTTGGCCTGTCTTATCGCAATCTCGGGCGCTTCGATGAAGCCAGGACCTACTTCCAGGAAGGACTGCGGCTCGATCCTCACAGCGCATTGTGCTTCTATAATCTCGGCTTCATTGCCGAGCGCCAGGGGAATGCCGCCGAGGCAGAATCCTATTTTCAAAAAACCCTTCAGGCCAATCCGAGTTTCTCCGACGCGCTTATCGAGTTGGCAAATCTCCGCATCGCCGCCAGGCGCTATGCGGACGCCGAAACGTATCTGCGGCGATATGTGAAGGTCAGCGCCGATCCTGCCAACGGGTATTACAAACTGGCGATGGCGGAGAGAAGCCTCCATGAGATGGCGGCTGCCGATCGCGACCTGGAAGTG
>Ga0335074_10009282_pt1 | contig 13723 bp, 15 predicted proteins | sample Lox_Sample_23_FD_206715 | JGI IMG/M metagenome (GOLD analysis project Ga0335074, IMG submission 206715) | Soil microbial communities from Loxahatchee National Wildlife Refuge, Florida, United States - Lox_Sample_2.3 | ecosystem: Environmental > Terrestrial > Soil > Wetlands | place: USA...
TAAGCGCGTGAACTCTTCGTAGATGCGCGAATGCGCGACGGTCTACTGTTGGAAGAGCGGGCTTTCAGGCCTCGCGAAAACGTGCGTAAAGAACCGGCTTCAGCCGCGGGATGCCGGCGCGCACATTCGAAATCCTCAGTGTCTCGGTGACTCCGTGGCTACCACCACCGCCGTCGATGCAAGAAGGAAACCGGTCGCGCGCCCTGCCTCTCTTCGATCTCGGCCTTGCGCGCTTGGATCGCCCGAATCGTCGGGTCGGCGGACACTGTCCTCGCCGCCAACCGGTCTGCGAGCGGCATCCGCCGTTCGCTGCTGCGACGTACCGCGTACCTCGACTTCAGTCCGTATCGCGCCGCATCCGCCGCATCGTCGCCATCCGTCTTCTCGACGTCCTCCACGCGCGCCGGGTCGCGAATCAAATTCGGCAGCGTTCGGATCAGCTCGATGCAATTCTCGGCGAGGAGCCACTCCCCCGCATCGAGCATCTGGTACATCAGCATCCAGCCGCCCACCCGGTCGTCGTCCGCCGGCACAGGACGCGGCAGCCCCGCCGCCGCGAAAACATCGCCCATCTGCTCGGCGATCGACGCCTCGTCCGTCCTCCGCGCAAACGCATCCGGCGAAAGATAGACGGCTTCGATCTTTTCCCTCTCACCGCCAGTTTCCGCGACTCCGTCGTCCGGAGCGCCAGTGTAGAAGCGCGAAAGATCTCTTTTCGCTTTCGCGCTCGTCTCGACGCTGCGCGCAATAATTTCCCGCGCCAGTTCCCGCGGTGGGGTTCGATGCGTCACGTACTCGCGGTATGTCACCACGCGGTTCGCCTCGCCCTCGCCGTTCTCAATCCCCGGCACCGCCGCGTGCCAGTAAACCGCCGCCGGATGCTCGAATCCCCAGTCGACCGAAATCCACCGCCGCCACCACGGCTTCCAGTCGATCGTTTCTGCGCGCGCCACATGTCGCGCCGGATCGAACCGGTCGAAGTACTGCCCCGCGAATACGTCCCAGTCGCCGTCCAAGAACGCTCGCCGCAAATGCGACGGCAGCGCTCGCAGCGTCTTCAGGTAATTCTCGTCCTGCGCGTAAATCGGGTTGTCGCAAACCCGCGCTGGAATAAACTCATAATCGCTCGCGTCATACTCTTCCGGGTGTTCCATTCCTGCGGCCGGCTGCCGTTCAATCCACAGCGACTTCACCCACGCGTGCCCGATATTCCCCGGATTCGTCGCGCCCGCCATCGACGGAAACGCCCCCGGCGCCGGGCACCGGTTGCGGCTCGTTAGGAATTGCCACTGGCGCAGCGTGAACATCGTCAGCTCGTCCACGCCGATGAAAAGGAATTCCCCGCCCTGATACTGGTAAACGTCGCTCTCGTTCTGGCAATATCCGAATCGCGTCGTCGACCCGTTCCACCACGTCACCACGTGTTTTGAGTCGTGAAAGCTCTTGTACAACTCTCGCGGCACCTCGCGCCGAAAGTAGAGCAGCAGCGATTGCTCCAGCTCCGGAAACGTCCGCCGCAAAAGCAACGTGTTCGCGCCCGGATGCTCGTGCGCCTGCAGAATCGCCTCCATCAGCAGCGCCTTTGTCTTTCCCGGCCCAGCCGCCCCGCCGAACAGCCGGTACTTGGCCGCCGACGCGTGGAATTGCTGCTGCTTCGGAAACGGCCGGTAGCCCAAGTCCACTCGCGCCCGCCCCTCCGCCGCCCACCGCTCGAGACCCGACGCGATCGTCACCATAAGTTTCCCCGTGTCCCGGATGAACTTCCCAGGCGCGATCCGCTTCACTGCCAAGCATTTTTCTCTTCGTCCGTTTCTACTCCTGTTGCCGCCTTGCGCGCCGGCCGCTCCACGTTATGAACCAGCTGCACCTGAACTCCACCCTCGCCCACCGGCTGCGCCGCCTCAATCTGCCGCGTGCACTCCTTCAGAATTTCCACCAGCAGCTTGTCGCCGCTCCCCACATTCGAAGGATTCTTCTCCAGTCGCGACACAACATTCGCGTATCGTTCCGCAACCGTGTGCTCATCCAGCCCCTGCTTGCGCAGTGCCTCGCCGATCGGCACGCGCTTCCGCAGCCGCTTCCGCCGCTTCTTTTCCGGCGGAGCGTCCGCCGTCCCTGGCGCGTCGTGCTTCCCGCTTTTGTTTTGCTCTAGCTCGGATTCTCCGCAACCGCCGGTAGCCCGGCCGGACGACATGCCCCGCCGGGACGTTGAGCGCCGCGAGGGCCGTTTCGAATGCAAGCCGCCGCGTCCCCGCTTCCCGGCTCGCTTCTTCGATCTGCTTTTTGCTGACATGGTAGGGTTCGCTGTGATGGAGGATGCCCATCATGACGCCATTGATCGCGTCCCGATGGACGGTGCATAAAATGTCGCTCGCACGCGCGCTCCGCTCGCATCGCCCCCATCCCGCCGTGTGTTCCGGCGATTGAACGAAGCTGACGCAGCGTGCCATGCGGTCTTGCCGTAGCTTGTAGCGAGGAAAAGGAAGGCCCGCAGTCCTAGTCGTCCGAATCCAACTGAAGTCGCTCTACTGAATCACAATCCAGGTCGTGCAAGCCTTGTGTCTCGATTCGGTGCCGTCCGGTTCCCGCGCGACCACCGAAATCCAGTGCTTGCCCGACTCGAAATCCAGCTTCTTCGGGCTTTTTCCGGTGATCCCTGGCACGAACCCTATCGGCTTAGCTGGCAGGCCGATCTCGAAGAGCTTTGACCGGTTCTTCACTCCCGCCGAAATGTCGTACGCGACAAACTCTTCCACGCACGCCGTTTTCACCTTGGCCGAGCATGCCGGCGTTTTCCCGAAGTCGTAGTCGAATTTTACGGTGACGAAGTGGAGACTGTGCGCCGCCGCCGGAGTCGCCTGCCCGCTCTGCCCTTGGCTCGCAGGCTGACCCTCAGTCGGCTTTTGCGGCGAACTCTGTCCTGCCGGCCCAGCGGTCGCCTGCAAAGACTCCTCCGCTCGCGTCGCCTCCCGAGTCGCCTCGCCTCGCGCCAGCCTCGGTCCCACCGCACTACCCGCAACAATCATCGCCACTGCCGCCGCAAAGCCTCTCCGCATGCCGAGGCTATGCTACCCCATGTGCCGCGGTGGTTCCCCTACCCTAAAATCTGTACGACCACGCCGGCCCCGCCCGTGATCGACGTAACCTTCGCTCGCACGAAGTTCGCCCTCACGTTCGTCACCGTCCGCGACTCGCCTCCCGTCGCCGTCGACGTGTCCACCGTCGCGTACTGCGCGTCGACGTCGTTCATCGCCTCCTGCAGCGACACGCTGATCGCCGAGGGCGACGTCCCATACATCGTCTGCCACACGATCGTGCGTCCGTTGTTGGGCATGCCCGCGTAGTTCGGCAGCGCGAACTGCTGGCTCGCCTGCCCCGCGGTCGGCGCTTCGCTGTTGAACGCGAGCGCCACGTCACCCGGAAAAATCGAATACGGCGGTACCTGCGCATTGTAATTCGGCATGAATCTCTCCCGGGAAAATGATCGTGCGACGTGCTCCGCAACTCTGCCGCTGCGGTCTTCGACTGAATCTTCGTGGGGGCGGATCGGAGAGACCGCCCCCACCCGCGGACGCAGGCCAGGGTGTGCGTCAAGCGGAAACTCGTGCGCAAAACTCACGCGGCCCGTGCAAACACGCGTCCGCGGTTGCTTCGCGCGCGCGAAGCGCAATTACGCGCTCAACTTCCATCTCTTGAGTTTCTTACAGGAAAAACGCCGTTCGGAGGTTACTGCTGTCTGCGCACTTTTCGAGGATAACGAAACGAATTGTACTCGAAGTCACTATTTCTGTCAAGTGCTTTTTTGTGTATATCGAAATCGTCCAAGGTAATTTTCATTTCTTCCCCTACCTTTGCTCCGAATCCGGCGCCGGCCGCAGCGTGAAGTTCACCCCTCGTGCCGCATTCTCATCCACTGTTCGCTGCACGTCGATCTGGTCCAGGGCGATCACGTTCTCCCGCGCCCCGTCGACGACGTAGTGCAACTGGTAATCCGACACCCAGTAGTCCGTCACCGCAAAGCTCGTCCCGTCGTTCAGATAGATAACCGCGCTAGTGTTCGCCGCCGTATTCGGGCCTGCCGCGCCGGAGCCGGAGCCTGCATCTGGCGAAGGCGAGTTCGAATAAGCGCCGTAGTCCCCGGATGAATCCGTCACCGACCCGTTGTCGTCGCCGCTCCCGGAGTACAGATAGGCTCCCGGTTCGTACGGTCCGTAGTAACCGTAGCCCGGATATCCGTATGTCCCGCAGCCAAAATTCCACAGCGAATCACAGTCGAACCCAAATCCGAGTCCCAGCCCCCAGCCAAAGCCCCAGGGATAAAATCCTCCAAAGCCATATCCGTACCCATACCCCGGCCCGAAAAATCCCCCGCCGAAATGGTGTGGGCCCACGGGCCGCGGTCGCTGTCCCTCGATCGATCGCGACTGCGGCGAATTCTGCCAGATCTCATGCCCCTGTCCCGAAAAGCTCAGTACCTCGCCTCCGCGCGTACCCACAATCGGCGAGCGCCCATCCGCGCCCGCACCTGTCGTCACTCCTCCGCCCGCGCTCACCATCCCATGCCCGCTCTCTGGAGGAAAACCGATCGTCACGTGCTGCGGTGTAGGAGACGCTCCGCCCGCCACAAACCCGCCGGTGCCTACCGGTCTCGGCGTACTCGATGGAGGCGCCCCGTGCCAGCCTGCCGGCGCACTCCCGTGCACAACCGTGATAGGACCGCTGCTCGGCCGCGCGACCGATCCCGCGAAACCGGAGCGCGCCCCGGAAGTCGCATGTCCGTGCGACCCCCCGAAACTCCCGCTGTAGTGTCCGCCCCCGCCGCCGAAGTGCCCGCCGCCGCCAAAATGACCACCGCCACCTGCGTGACCGCCTCCTCCGCCGTGCTGCGCAAACGCGCCCTGAGGGCATAACACCAGCGCAACAGCGCTGGCAGCCACCAGCAGCCCTCGCGCGAAGCCGTTCCGCGCCAAGCCACGTGCGGCGGGCGCCGCCGGCCTTCCAGCGAGACTATCTCTTGTATTTTTGCTCAGTTGGCTGTTTGGTGTGGAGTGCATCATATACGCACCCTCCGGTCCCGGTTAGGAGGGCAGCCGGGACGGGGGCCGCTCTAACTCTGCGTATACGATGCACCTCTTCGTCGTCCGGTTTCAAGTGCTGCGTACTGCGGGTGGCGGCTTCCTCATTGAGAATCGGAGTGCATGTCGTCCACGAAGTTCTGTACCGCCTTCGCGTCCTCGGGGGACGTGAATCCCGGGTGGCCCAGCCACTCGTGCGCCACACGCGCCGCCTCGTGCGGCGGCCAGGCGTCCAGGAACACGCCTTCTCGCAGATATCGCAGCTTTTGCAGCGCCACGTCGGACGCTCCGGCGTACCGGTCCATCTGTCGCACGAAATAGTCGACCAGGCTCTTCGGCAGGTCAAACGTGTCCGGAACGTCCCGGCGCGTGTACTCGTAAATCGTCTTCTGGCTCCACGGATTGAATTTCTTGGTGTCGAAGAAATCCGTTTCATCCAGAAAAATCTGCGACGTCGGCACCACCACGCGAAAGACCGGCCGGTCCGTAGGCCGTACCACCCACACCGCTACCGTATGATTTGCATACGGCCAGAACAAGCCGACGCCTTTTACTCCGGCCCGCTCGACCAGAAAGGCGTAGAGCGCCGAGAGCTCGTCGCACTCGGCCGAAGCCGTAGGCCTGAGCGGCGAGGGCTTTTGCACGCCCTGCCACTGCCGCCAAATGTTGTCCGAATTGGGCGGCTGGTTCGTGATCTGCCAGTGAAGGTTCCAGAAGCCCGCGTCCCTCGTTGCTTCGAACAGCAGGCGTATCACCACAAAATCCGAGTAGCGGAGGCTCGCTGGCGACAGTTGGTGGGCAGTTGAAAAGGCCGCGAAGCTCTCGCGCATTCCCGTGGTGCTCTCCGCGGCTTTGGCCCTCACCCGGACCGCCTCGATGAGCTGCGCGAACGTCACCTCGGACGCCGCATTCGACGCCTGCCGGGCATGTCCGGTCGCGGCCACGTTCGTGGCCAGCAGCACCGCGCACAGTCCGATTACGGCCCGCCGGAGGCTCAGATGTACCATTCGATAAATGGACCCGCCGCTGAGTCTAATCCGAACTTATTCCCCCGGCAACCGCGATCTCCCGGCTCTGTCACCTCGCACAACGCGATTGACACTTTGCGGTGGAACGGTAAGAGTTAAAGATTGGCGTCTCGTGTATCCCTTCATCCATATCTTCGGATGGTTCTCGATCCCTACGTTCGGCCTGATGGTCGCCGTGGCGATGGTCGCCGCCTACTACGTCCTGCGCGCGGACATGGCTCGCCGCGGTATTGCGCCCAAAGACTCGCCGCTCGCCGAAATGTTCATCGCCGTTCCCTGCCTTGCGGGAATCGTTGGCGCGAAGCTGTATCACGTTCTGGAGACGCCGCGGCAACTTCTCGCCGATCCCCTCGGAGAGCTATTCAGCCGTTACGGGCTCGCATGGTTTGGAGGATTGATTGCTGGCGTCGTCGCGTTCGTGTGGCTCGCACGATCGAAGAAAATTCCGCTGCTCGAGATGATGGACGCCGGTTCTCCCGCCGCTGCGCTCGGCTATGGGGTCGGACGCATCGGCTGCTTGCTTTCCGGAGACGGCGACTACGGTAAGCCGACTTCCCTGCCGTGGGGCATCAGTTTCCCGCACGGCCTCGTTCCAACCACGCAGCGCGTTCAGCCCACGCCGATCTACGAATTTTTCGTCGCCTGTCTTATCGCCTGGATTCTCTGGCGCATCGGCGCGCGTCTCTTGCCCCAGCGGCCCGCGAGTCGCGGCCTGGTTTTTGCCGCCTACCTCGTGCTGACGGGCGTAGCCCGTTTTGTAGTCGAATTTATTCGTATCAATCCGCGATCTTTCATCGGTTTGACGAACGCTCAGGCCGCGAGTCTTCTTTCCGTTGTTGTCGGTCTCGCCATTTGGCTGGAGATCTATCGTCGTTCGTCCGCTGACTAGGGCCGCGCCCGGTGGCCCGCGGCTGCGTTTGCCAATGAAGGCTTGCTTCGCCCGTACTGGAGTCTCGCCAGCGTGCGGCGGGACATCGATGCAGCGATCAAGCTCTTGCCGAAAGCTTCTTCATCCGGATCGCGAGCATTCCGTCGGAGAGGATTGCGATCGATCGCGTGGGATCCACTTTCGCCGGCAATTCGAGCACGCAGAAGGAATGTGTCGTCGAATCGCCCAGCGGACTCCATCCCACCAGAATCACCAGCCACTGCGATTCCACGCCCACCGCGATTTCGCCCGCGCCCGTCCCAGGCACGCTGGCCAGCGCATAAACGAAGTCGCCGCTTTCTTTTACGTTCGTGGGCAACGACGGCAGCAGCTCCCGCTGCGCGGCCAGCCAGTCCTCCATTTCTTTTCCTGGCTCGCCGCCGCGCTCGACGTATTTTTCGTAGGCGCGCCGCGAAACGCAGTCGTAGGCTTCCAAAAGGCACGCCGTCAAATCGTGCAGCGCCACGTACTCGCGCAAGGGTCCGCGATGCTTTTCAGTTGTGGACTTCGCCGCGACCGGTAGCTGGTTCTTCATATCGCGTGACCGGTGGCCCGGCTTTGTAATCGGAGATGCTCCTCGCAAACGTTCCGTGCGGTGCCTCACGTGTTGTCTCAGTCGAGGGTATGGTCGTGGTGGTACCGCATCGTCAGTCGGACCGTGCGGTTGGAATCGAACCGGCCGTCGCTCAGGCGAGCGGTCTCCCTGCGAGGTTTCCTTTCTTCCAGAGCCCGGATCCCCAGGAATCGGCCGAGCTCCAGTTCGAGCGTCGCGGGACTGAAGGCACGCTTCCCGAGAACGGCGACGCCCCGCTCGACGACCGGCAGCCACAGGCAGCTTTCCGAAAGCGGTACTCCGACGATCAGCGTTCCCGCTTGCCGGCGCATTGCGTCCGAGAGCGCGTAACCCGAGCCATCGATCAGCGATTCCGTCGCGAGCGCGACATCCAACCGGAAGGCCGCGAGCAGATCGCGCGCGTCACTCAGCCGTTCCGTTCGGTACGCGCCAAAACCGCGCGCGCTCAATCGAGCCAAGACTTCGTCGGTTACGGAAGTCTGCGGGCCGGCAAAAAGAATTCGTGCAGTTCCGGGCATAGCGTTCTCCTACACGGCGTTTTCTTGGGGCGGGAAATTCAACTCGGATCGGCAACGCGCACAGCGGCCGGTCGTCGCCGAGAATTGTGGAAGACTTGCGAGCCCGATTTCACCTGGCTAGAGACGCAGCCAGTGCCCGACGCGATTGCTTGGAAAAGTCAGTCCAAGCCGCGGGCAGGTCTGGCTGCGCGCGAGTCCAGCCGGTGGGCGCGCGCTCCGTTTCCCGTCGGAATATCTATCGGAAAACGGCACGCGAAACGTTAATGCGACTACCCCTCCAGAATTGCCTCGCAAACTATGCTTCCCCGTGCTCCGTTTCAACTCGAAACAATACGCAAATTGGACCTGCGGCGGACGGAAGCCTCGCGTACGTAGTAATTGTGTTCTTCCGGCACACCCAACCCTTGACACGCACGTAACGCCAGAGTAAATTCCCGGCAACGCAAGGATCGTCGTGGCAGTTCTTGGGCGGCGGCTTCGGCGCTTCAGGAAAGAGCGTCGGGTCAGTTACTGAGTGGGAGGGCCCAGAGAAGTATGTCTTCGAATTCAGGGGCACAGGACGAGCGTCTCAGGGCAGTGACGGGCTCCGGTTTATTGCCCACAACCAATTCTGATCGTGGTTCCACGGCCAACGGGAATGGCGCAGCTACACCCTCTTTCACTTTCACCCAGACCAAGTTTGAGGACCTCTTCAGAATTCTTCACGACTTCGTAATCGTTCTCGGCCCGCATGCCGAAATCGAAACGATGTGGAGCTCGAATGTCGGCATTACGGCCGAGCTTAGAACCGGACTCTTGGGCCGTCCGATCAAGGACGTGCTCGCCCCTGAGTCCTACGCGCAAATGATGGATTGGCTTCGCCGCGGCGGCACCGGTCGATTTGGGGAGGCCGTCGAGTTCCCCGTAGAGCTTCCCGATGGATTGCATCAGTTTGCCCTGGGCGCGATGCCCACCGTCCACGCGCGTTCCAGTCTGCCGACTTCCTGCCTGTATGGGCGCGATGTGACTTTGAAGAATAAGCGCCTCGAGACTCTCCGCAAGAGCGACGCGCTCCTCACCAAGGCCCAGGAAATCGGAAAGATGGGCTGGTGGGAAATTAACGTCGAGACCGGCGAAGGCGTCTGGTCCGACCAGCTCTACCGCCTCCTCGGGCAAGACTCTAAGGGCCCACGGATGACCCCTGAGCGATTTTGCTCGTTGATCCATCCGGAAGACCGCGCTCGAATCACCAAGCTTCCCGGACTCACCGCCTGGGTTGGCGAATACCAGGAACACGAAGCGCGCTTTGTCCTCCCGGACGGCCGCATCAGGACCTTCTACACCCGCGCCGTGCCGGTCACGGATGAGACCGGCAGGATCACTCATGTTGTTGGACTCAGCGAGGATATCTCTGAAAGGAAGGAGTTCCAGGAGCGCCTGCGGCGCAGCGAAACACTGTTGGCTGAAGCCGAACGCCTCGCCGACCTCGGCAGCTGGGAATACGACATTCGTTCGAAGAGCCTCACCTGGTCGGCCCAGTTTTACCGCATGCTGGGTTTCGACCCTAGCTTCGAGCCCATTCCCCGCGACGACTCGCACAAAGTGATTCATCGCGACGACGTAGAAGACGCCGTCCGGGATCTCACGGCGATCGAGACCACCGGCAAGCCGCTCGAGAATGAATTGCGCTTCGTCACTGTCAAAGGCAAGGTGCGCCTTTTCCATTCGCGGGCGGTGGCAATCAAGGACGAGGCCGGCCAGGTGACCTGCATTCGGGGAATGTCGCAGGACATCACCGAGCGGCGACACGAAGAAGAGCGCGTTCGGCTAAACGAAGCCCTGCTGGCTCAGGCCGAGCGCATGGCAAACCTGGGAAGCTGGGAATTCGATCTCAAAACTGAAACGGCCACCCTGTCGAAGTCCTTGCTCCGGATTTACGGGCTCGACTGCTCTTCGGAATTTACCCGCGAGTGGTATTGGGGCTGCGTCCATCCGGCCGACCGCCGCCGGGCGCGCATCCTGGCGAACCGGGGCTGGCGCAACGGCAAGCCGTTCGTGTACATGGCGCGGTTCCTCAGGCCCAACGGCCGTACGCGAGTCCACTTCGTGCGCGGGGTTCCGATCATCGGCCCCGAGGGGCAGCCGATCGGCTCGATAGGCGTCGTGCAGGACATCACGGACCAACGGCGCGTAGTGCAGGATCTCCGGCGACTTTCCCAGGAAGTGATGCGGACGCGCGATCAGGAGCGCCGCGAGACGGCGCGCACCTTGCATGAATCTGCTGGGCAGAGCCTCGCGGCTCTGAAGATGACGCTGGCGCGCCTGAGAAATTCTGCCACGCAGAACGAAGAGAAGATCCAGCAACTATGGAAAACCGCTGTCGAGCTCACGGAAACGGCCGTCCGCGAAGTGCGCACCGTTTCCTACCTGATGCACCCGCCGCTGCTCGATGAAGCCGGATTGGGCGCCGCATTGCGGTGGTACGTGACCGGCTTCACTGACCGCAGCGGAATCGAAGTGACGTTGGAAGTAGACGAGCGCCTGGGACGGCAATCTCAGGATATTGAGACGACGCTTTTCCGGATGATTCAAGAAGCGCTGACGAACGTTCACCGGTATTCGGGCAGCCGCCGGGCGTGGATCCGCGTCGTACGCGCGCACGGAAGAGTTACCGCCGAAGTCCGCGACGAAGGCCGCGGGCTCCGCGTCGACAGTAAAGCTCTGACCAAGACCGCGCCGCTGGGTGTGGGCATCTCCGGGATGCGCGAGCGCGTAGAACAACTTGGCGGCACGTTCGAGCTTGAGAGTTCGCCTGGGCGAGGCACTACATTGCGTGCGACTTTGCCACTCGCCGCGCACGCAAAGGACACAATCCTGGAGTCCGACGAAAGCGAGGGCCGCGATGCAAAACAACAAAGACGAAAAGCGAAGTCTGCCGGGACGCAGCCTCTTTGACGCGTCGGAAAGCGACAGGCTGGCGGGCCGGACCTATCGCGTCGTCATCGTCGACGACCATCCGGTGGTTCGCCGGGGGCTGCGGGCGCTGTTCGACGATCGGTCGGGCATTGAAGTTTGCGGCGAGCTTACGACGGGAGTGCAAGCCGTAGAATTCGTCAAGAAGAACAAGCCCGACCTGGTGATCATGGATTTGACGTTGCCGGAAATGAACGGTTTGGACGCGGCGCGCGCGATTCGGCAGGAAGTGCCTTCGACCCAAATCCTGATACTCTCGATGCATTTTTCCGAGGAACTGGCGCGCGAAGTGTTGCGCGCAGGCGCCCTGGGATACGTGCTGAAGTCCGACGCGGATACAGAGTTGCTGGCGGCGGTCGATCACGCGCGGCGGCGCCTTCCCTTCTTCACGAGCACCTTGGCCCGGACGATGACGCAGAACTTCGTAGAAGGCCCCGCGCCCCCCGCAGCCGACGCCGGGCCCGTGCCGGGCACGCCGCTGACGGAGCGCGAGGTGCAGGTGGTGCAGCTCCTGGCGGAGGGAAAGAGCAACAAGGAAGTGGCCGCGGCGCTGAGTGTCTCCACGCGAACCGTGGAGAGCCACCGCAATCACATCATGCGCAAAATGAATTTCGGAAGCTTCAGCGAACTGGTGCGGTTCGCGATTCGCGCCAACCTCGTGAATCCCTGACATAAGGAAATCCTCGAGCCCCCCGACAAGAAAAGCGCCGATTGGCCGAGGAAAACGGAAGAAAAACGAGAAGAAAGAGGGCCGGAAACAAGAATCCCTTATCCGGTCAATTTTGGCCGGATAAGGGACGTTAAAACGGCTTACAGGCTACTTTTTGGCGGTCTTGCGACGGGTGCGGCGGCGCGTCGGGCGTTCGGCGGGCGGCTCACCGACGAGCTCGGCAACCCAGATGGAAGTGACGAACTTCTTGACGCCGTGGTCATCAAAGTCGATCGTGGTGCGTTCCGTGTTGGATTCGGTGACGGTTCCAACGCCATATTGTTCGTGGCGAATTGTCTGGCCCTCGGACAGAATCTGCACTGTGGTCTCCCTCCGTATAAAGACAAGAATGCGGCATAACCTCAACGCTTACAACGCCCGGCTGGGACTGATTGGCTAAGCCTGGGAATCAAGGGCCGGATTGTGGCCGGCCCCGATTCTCAAATCCTGGTGCAAAGCGGAGCGGAACTATAGACCGACGACGTTCTCGGCCTGCAGGCCTTTCGGGCCCTGCTTGACTTCGAATTCGACAGCCTGTCCTTCGTTGAGGCTCTTGTACCCCTCGGCCTGGATGGCCGAGAAGTGGACGAAGACATCCTCGCCGGACTGACGCTGAATGAACCCGTAGCCCTTAGCCGCGTTGAACCACTTGACCGTACCTTGCTCTTTGCTCACCGATGCTGCTCCTAGATTGTTGATGGGGCGACGATTAGCCGCCGGGATTGCTATTCGTGCCCCGGGGCTCCGCCGTCCGCGCAAAAAAAAAGCTGTCGGGGATTTTGCCCGGCAGCGTTTATCGAATGCGAGTCGAGAGGATCACAGGAGCAACAAAAGCAACACAATCATAGCACAATTGGCGTTCCCGTGCAACCCAGGCTCTAAGGGCTGCGCTGGACGCCGTGGCACGAGCATTGGTAGGATTCGCGCGTTTTGGGAGGGGCCTGAGTGAGAAAAGCTGGAAAGCCTGTGTCGGGCGAATCTGCGGAGAAGCAACTGGCCGGGTTTATCGCGAAGTTTGATCCAGCCATGGCCCGGCAGATACGTTCGGTGCGGCGGGCACTGCGGAAGCGGTTCCCTACCGCGAACGAATTGGTCTACGACAACTACAATTTCTTCGTGATCGGGTACTGCAGTAGCGAGCGACCGTCGGACTGCATCGTGTCCTTGGCAGCGAATGCGAAGGGCGTTGGGCTTTCTTTCTACTACGGGGCCACCCTGCCCGATCCGCAGAGGCTCCTGCTCGGGAGCGGAAATCAGAACCGCTTCCTGCGGCTCAAGAGTGCGGCCACGCTGGCCAAGCGCGAGGTGGAGGAGCTACTGAGAGCGGCCGCGGCCCAAGGGAAGGTGCCGCTGCCGAAATCGGGGCGAGGGCGACTGATTATCCGGTCGATTTCGGCGAAGCAGCGGCCGAGGTGCGACCCGCCTCCGCTCAAAGGCGATCTGCGGCGCGGCTAGCCCGCGTCGACCCGCCTCGGCGCGCGAGAAAGCTGCGGCGCCGTAAGTCCGCCTTCGCGGGAAAGACGCTTCGGCGTGGCAGGCAATTCTGATGTATAGTTGCAGCGAATGCGACTACTCGGGACATGCCGCGACGTGGAAGATGTGTCCGTGCTGGATTTTTCCGGAGACATTACGCTGGGAGAAGGCAGCGCGACGCTGCGGAAGATGGTGCGCGAGCTGGTGGAAGGCGGAAAGCGTAAGATCCTGCTGAACCTGGCCGAGGTGCAGTACATCGACAGCGCCGGCGTGGGCGAGCTTGTGAATACGTACACGACGGTGCGCGGGGCGGGCGGCGAATTGAAGATCGCCAGCCTGACGAAGCGCGTTCACGACGTGATTCAGATCACGCGACTTTACACAATTTTCGACGTGCAGCCGGATGAGCGCGCGGCGTTGAGCAAATTTCGCGCGACACCCTAGACTGCGAAGGAGCGACGGATGT
>Ga0335074_10009283_pt1 | contig 13723 bp, 16 predicted proteins | sample Lox_Sample_23_FD_206715 | JGI IMG/M metagenome (GOLD analysis project Ga0335074, IMG submission 206715) | Soil microbial communities from Loxahatchee National Wildlife Refuge, Florida, United States - Lox_Sample_2.3 | ecosystem: Environmental > Terrestrial > Soil > Wetlands | place: USA...
CCTCTACACGAGCCGGCTCAGCGTGAACACGAACCAGATCAGCAGAGCCCGACGAAAAGGACTACTGACATGACCCGAGCTACGCCCCCAAACGAGCGTCGAGCAAATACGGCCAACGGCCGCATCTTCGTGCGCGACATTCCCGGTGAGGATCCTCCGATAGTTCTGATGCACGGGTTTCCCGACGATCACCGAATCTATGACAGCCTCCAACCCCGGCTTTCCCCTAGGCGCTCCGTGGCCTTCGACTGGCTCGGCTACGGGCGGTCCGACCGCGCCGATGCTGCGGGATTCTCCGCCGGGGAACATGGGGCCCAACTGGCGGCCGTGCTCGACCAGCTCGGCATAACCGACGCCGTGCTCGTCGGTCACGATGCATCCGGGCCCGACGCCATCACGTTCGCCGTCACCCACCCCCAACGCGTAGCCCACCTGGTGCTGCTCAACACCATCTTCGGACACCGGCCCTCACTGAAGCTTCCCGAGATGATCCGGCTGCTCGCCGACCCAGAGCTCACGCCCCTCGCCGACGCCATGATCAACGACGAAGGCCAGCGTCTGTGGCTGCTGCAGCACACCGCCACCCAGTGGGCGATCGAGGCCCTCGACCCCGAGAGCGTCGCCATACGGTCGATCCTTCCCCAGTTCTTCGGGGACGCCGATCAGCCAGACGCGCTGGCCGCCATCCGCGCCTGGACGGCAGGCCTGTTCAGCGCCCTGGACGAACAAGACGCACTCATCGACACGGGTGCACTGCGCCAGATCGAGGTTCCGGTGTCGGTCATTTTCGGTGAAGCGGACCAGTATCTGAATCCGTCACTTGCAGCCGAGATAGCCGGCCTGTTCAAGAACCCGTCGCTGCATCTCGTCCAAGACGCCGCACACTGGCCCCAACACGACCAGCCCCACGCGGTCGCCGAGCTCTTGAAGCGATCCGACAACGTCTAGTCCGCGGCCGGCCAGCGACGACGAGGTACTCGACGCCGGGAGCGGCGTTGGGGGCACCGTCCGCTATCTCGCCGACCAGTACGGCTGCCGGGTCGCGGCCGTCGGCCTGACCGGAGTACGGCGAAACGGCCCCTTGGCTCAACCAGTTGGTCGGGTTGGAGGGCACATCTCGGTGCATGGCAGACGTGACCCGACCTGCCGTTTCGGTCAGCCAGTTTCACCGTCGTGCGCCATCACCACGAAGCACCAAGCGACGACCGAATGCATCAACAAGGAGACATGACATGGAAGCCCCCGCGAACACGATCCGCACCAATGACTCGGACCCGCTGGACAACTCAACCGGCACGAGCGCTTCGATCGTCACTTTCGAAGCCACGAGAATAACCATCGACAGCCCGCACGACTTCGTTACCACTCGGGCGCGCTTCGACGACCTGGTCCCTGCCTTCGATCAGCTGGTTGCGGTCGACCTCATCCTCCGCAACTCCGAGTGGTCGGAGGTCGAAGAGGCCATCGCCGGTCTAGTCGGGCCCGAAGGATTCATGGCACTGTCACGCCTGGATCATGGGGCGCTCATGAGCCTGCGCGCCCAGCCCATTGAAGCCACTCAGTACCTGGTGGGGAATCCCGTGATCGCCTCGCGGATGGTTAGCGTTGACACGAAGGCTGCACTCTACGCACCCTTCACCGTCGCGATCCATGCAGACGAACTCGGCACCCACGTCTCCTACACGACCCCTTCGAGCCTGCTCGGTTCCCTCGGCTCGCCCGACATATACGAGGTGGCCGCTGACCTTGATCGCCGGATCGACATCACCATCCAGAAGGCGTGCGGCGATGCGCAAACCACCTCGGTCCATTTGACGGGGACTGCCGGCTCAGGGCCGGCTTTGAGCGGCAAGCACCCAGACGAGCTTCGATACAGATAAGGAGAGGGCAATGGGAATCGAACTAGGCACGACACCGAGAAAGCCCGTTCAAGGCACGTCAGAATGTCGGGCAGTCTTCGAACGGATTGGCCCGTTGGGATCTGCCCGTCCGGACTCCGAGCACACGCTCGCACGGGATCTCGACGCGAAGATCGAAGCGGTGGCCGAAGGGATCGGCATGGGAACCTCATGACCGTCGACACCACTCTCGTGTTCCGGGGTACCCCGCAGGCAGAGAGCGCCCGCCGCGCCCATGAGGCTTCTTTGTCTCCACCGGCTGCGCCTAGGGTCGTCGACGCCAACTGGCTCCGGGACCTGTGCCTAGAGGTTGGCGCTTCGGATGCGGGATTCGTGGAGCTCAGCCGACCAGGACTTGGCGCCGAGGCAGAGCACGCCCGCCGGCTCTTTCCCAGGACAAAGAGCCTCGTTTGCCTCGTCGGCATCTCCAACAGAGACGCCCTGCGATCAGTGTCACGAGCAGCCGCAAATGTCGCCTGGCACTACGCGGGCGACCGCCTCGACCATGCCGCTGCCGCTCTTTGCGAGTGTCTCGCGCAGTCGGGCGTGGGCGGGGTTCCCACGACGATCGGCTTCCCCATGGACATGCACGCCACCGAGGGCGGAAGCATCTGGGAGATCGCCCACAAAATCGTGGCTGTTGAAGCAGGCATGGGCCACATGGGGGTAAACCGCAACGTGATCCACCCGAGGTTCGGGAACTACATCCTCCTGAACACAGTCCTCATCGACGCCGAGGTCGACCGCTACGACACCCCCCTCGACTACAACCCTTGCCTCGGTTGCAACCTTTGCGTAGCTGCCTGCCCCGTCGGGGCCATTCACGCGAACGGCGAGTTCGACTTCTTCGCCTGCATGGGACACAACTACCGGGAGTTTCTCTTCGGCTTCACCGATTGGGTCGACACCATCGCCTCAGAGGGCGGCACCGAGGGGTACCGGGCAAAGTTCCGCGAATCAGAGACGCTTTCGATGTGGCAGTCCCTTGCCTTCGAGCCCAACTACAAATCCGCCTACTGCATGGCCGTGTGCCCGGCCGGCGACGATGTGATCGGGCCATATCTCGCTGACCGGGCCCAGTATCGCCACGAGGTTCTCACCCCGTTTCTTCGCAAGTCAGAACCGATCTACGTGCAATCCGGCACGCGCGCCGAGAAAGTCGCCAGCCGCAAGTCCTCCAAACAGGTGCGCTATCTCGACTTCAAGCCGGATGTGTCAACCGTGGCCAACTTCTCGGTCGGACTCCGCCACATGTTCCGGCCCACTCCTGAGCCTGAAGTGGGCTGCACCGTCGCCTTCCGCTTCCCCGACGGCCAGCTGACCGCCACACTCGACGACGGGAAGCTCGCTACGGTGGAGCACTTCGATGCGGACGCCGAAGCCATCGTCATTTGTGACGAGCCCGACTACATCCGCATCCTCTATCGTCCCGTCCCCGGCCGACCGGACCCGCCTCCGCTCAGGTACGCGGTCACGGGCAAAAGGGAGGCTCTCGAGCTTCTGCTGAGCCAGCTCGGATGAAACACCAGGTGTCTGAAAGCAAACGGAGAGGGCGATGACCAGACAACCAGCCACGGCGGATTCCGAGCCGCGAACATCTCCTCCGAGCGGCACAGGGAAAGTGGTCGGTGAGGCCCCTGGTGGAGACGCCATGACTGATTGGAGCGCGCAATGGATCGCCCCCGTCGAGAGCGATGACCTGCCCGCCCGGCAGCGTCCGGTCCACCAGCTTGCGGGCGTCGTACACCTCGACGGTGAGGTGGCTTCGGCACAGCTATGCGCGACCGCGCACGGCATCTACGAGGCGTTCGTCAACGGTACCCGCGTCGGCGACATCGAGCTGACGCCCGGCTGGACCGCCTACCGATCGCACCTGCAGATGCAGACCTTTGACGTCACCGACCTGCTTGCCACCGGTACCAACGTGATCGGCGCGCTCCTCAGCGACGGTTGGTGGCGGGGACAGAACGGCGTGGCCCGGCGGGTCGACGACTACGGCACGACGACCGCACTGTTCGTCCAGCTTGACGTGACGTTCGCTGACCGGCGCATCGCCTCTTTCGGGACCGACGCGTCGTGGCGATCGACACCGAGCCACATCATGCGGGCCGATCTTATCGCCGGCGAGGTCCGCGCCTGCACCCCCAGCCAGGCCCTAGCTGTCCTGGACGATCACCTGGCCACGCTATTCGGCCAGCCCGCCGCAACAGCCGAAGCCGCCAGATTGGCAGATGCGCTCGCGGATCGACAAGATGATCTGCGCCACTCCCCATAGCTCAGCGACCACGCAGATCCGGGGGGATGTGTGCGAATTGCCAGCCGGGGGTTGACGACGGTGCGTCACATGCGGATGTCGCGTTCGGAAACGTTGTTGTCGGCGGGTATTCGCAGGTCGTGGGCTGACCGCTCTCGCTCACCAGCGCCTCCATCGCGGTGATCGCGTTGTCGGCTTGGGCGGCCCAGCATCCCCGCTGGCCTCCCGCTCGGATGGACCCGAATGCTGGAAGCATATGTCCGGCAGCCTCCTGCGCCGGGGCTCGCGCTGCGGTGCTACACCTGATCGGCGGTAGTGGCGGAGAACGCGCGCCGGTAGGCGCTCGGGGTGGTTCTGAGGTGGCGGCGGAAGTAGAGCCGGAGGTTGTCGGTGCTGCCTAGGCCGCAACGCCGCGCTACCTCCTCGACGGTGAGCGTGCCGTTCTCGAACAACTCGCGGGCGATGGCCAGGCGCTGGGTGGCCAGCCAGCGCAGCGGCGTGGTGCCTGTTTCGGCGCGGAACCGGCGGGCGAAGGTCCGCTCGGACACGTTGGCGTGGCGGGCCAGGTCGCGCACTGTCATGGGCGCAGCAAGGCGGTTCTGCGCCCAGGCCCGGGTGTCTGCCAGCGATGTGCCGGCCTCAGCCTGGACTGGCTGCCGGATGTACTGGGCCTGGCCGCCGTCGCGATGCGGGGCGATCACCACCTGCCGGGCCACCGCGTTGGCGGCGCGGGCGCCGTGGTCGGCCCCGATCAGGTGCAGGCACAAGTCGATGCCCGCCGCCACCCCGGCCGAGGTGAGCACCTGGCCCTCGTCCGCATACAGGACGTCGGGGTCGACGGTCACGGTTGGGAATGACGCGGCTAGCTCGCTGGCGTGGCGCCAGTGAGTTGCCGCCCGTCGGCCGTCGAGGATGCCTGCCTGGGCAAGGGCGAACGCCCCGGTGCAGATGGATACCATCCGGACGCCGCGCCGGCAGGCGCGGCGCAACGCCGCCAGCACCGGGGGCTGGAGTGCGCGATTGTGCGGTGAGAAGCCCGGGATCAGGACCGTGTCGGCGGCTGCCAGAGCCCGCAAGCCGTGGCTCACAACTGTCGCGAACCCGGAGGTGGTCGCCACCTGGCCCGGGCGCAGGCCGCAGATCGTCACGTCGTAGGGCGCCATTGGGTAGCCCATGAGCTGGGCGGCGATGGCTAGGTCGAGCGGGACCACGGCATCGAGAGCCAAGATGGTGAGCTTGTGTGTCATGGCGGGATCCTCGGTAAGAGTGGCAATTCTGCCTCTAGCGCAGAAGCTACCACGGCGCCAGGGTGCTGCCATGGACGCGGAAATCCTGGCATTTGACGGAGCCGAGGACCTCGACGTAATCGGGCCGCTGTCGGCTCTCGGGGTCGCGGGGTTCGAGGTCGCGCTGGTCGCAGAGGGTGGACCGCGGCAGGTGCGCACCGCGCACGGCACCGGACTCGTCGCGCAGGGGCCTAGCGCGGCACCCAGCGTGCTCGTGGTCCCGGGTGGCGGCTGGATCAGCCGCAGCGAGCGCGGCGCCTGGGCCGAAGCCGGCCGCGGTGTGCTGCCCGCCTTTATCGCCGACCGCTTCGCCGCCGGGTCCATGATCGCCGCAGTGTGCACCGGATCCATGCTGCTGGCCGCGGCGGGGCTGCTCGACGGGCGGCCGGCCATCACCCACCACGGGGCCATCGACGAGCTATCCGCCGCGGGAGCGCGGGTGATCGGTGACGCCAGGGTGGTCGATGACGGCCAGATCGTCACGACGGGCGGGATCACCGCCGGCCTGGACCTCGGCCTGTGGCTGGTGCAGCGGTACCGCGGCCCGGCCGCGGCGGCCGCAGCGGCCGCCGAGCTCGAGTACGTGCGCACGGGCTATGTGTGGTGCCGCCCAGCCACGGTCCAGTCCGACCTGGAGTTCCCGCAGACCCATCTGGCCAAGGTGGCCGACGATCTGGCCCGGGCCGCCGAACCGGAGTTCATGTATAACCACAGCGTGCGCAGCTACTTGTTCGCCCGTGTCGCCGCATCCGCCCGGGGTCTGACCGCAGGCGAAGGCTACGACGACGAGCTGCTGTTCCTGAGCTGCATCCTGCACGACGTCGGCCTCACGACCCAGGCGGACCGCGGACGCAGGTTCGAAGTAGACGGTGCCGAGGCCGCCATCGACCTGCTACGGGTCAACGGCCTGGAGGCGGCCAGGGCTGCGATTGTCTGGGACGCGATCGCCCTGCACACCTCGGCCGGGATCGCCGAGTACCGCGGAAACGTAGTCGCGCTAACCCGTGCTGGGATCGGGATCGACTTCGGCCTCGACGGCGATCTGGTGCCCGACCAACTTGCCGGACAGGTGCACGACCAGTACCCGCGCCTGGACGTGGCCCGGTGCCTGACCGACGTCATCGTCGGCCAGGCCCAGGGCAAACCGCAGAAAGCGCCGCCCTACACGCTCCCCGGCGAGCTCGCCCGCGAACGCGCGACCGGATTGTCCTGGACCCGGTTGGAACGCGTCGCAGCCCAGGGGCGCTGGGGATCGTAACGAAGATGGTCCCTTCCGCGCGGGCATGCGAATGGCCACCGAGAACTGGGTCATCTGCGTGTGAATGCTCGCGCTCCTGATGCGGTAGCCGACCGGCCAGAGTCGGCGCGCAGCACCGCGAGCCGCTGGACACGCGGCACCGGCCGCGACTGGACTGCCCACCTGACCACCAGGCCCCTGGCACTTACCTGACAAGTAGTCGACAAGGCCACCTCCCGTGTTGCAATCTGCCGGGCAATGACATCCGCGATTGAATGAACGGAGAATTCGTCGTGCCTTTCGTAGAAGCGAGCGACCACGCTCGCCTGTTCTATGCAGAATGGGGCACCGGCAGAGCAGCCGTCTTCGCCAACGCGTTTGGTCCACTCATAACGGCCCTGGTGGCGGGCGCAGACCAGCGCGATCATCAGCGCCCGTTCCACCAGCAGCACCGCCACCTGCCGACCCGCGCCAGGGTGCAGGAAAATACCTGCCTGCTCGCATGCCTCTTCCAGCAGCGGCCGGCCGGGCAGGTCCAGCGCGCAGTCGAACACGGCCGCCCTGCCCGCTGCCGCGCCGCGGCCTGCCCACTCCCGCTCGACCGCAGCCAGCCCGCGCAGCCCCGCCACATCCCCATCCCCGGCCCGCCGCAAGGCAGCTAGGTCACCAGCCAGCCGGTACCCAGCCAGCACGGCAGCGTGGCGGCGGGCCTGCAGCAGGTCCAGGCCAGCGACCACGGCCAGGCTGGGCACATCCGCCAGGCCGTCGGCCGTGGCCGCGCGGAACCCGAACGTCAGCGTCAGCTCCGTCGCGCTCACCGCCCGGGTGCGCTGCAGCGGCAGGTAGACGATCGCGACCGCAGCAGGCGCCGCAGGGCCGACGGTGGCGGTAAAGGCCGCCAGTCTCGGCACGGGCCGACGGTAGAGCTGCTGCCCGGTCCGGTACAGGTCATCGGGCCAGGTCATGTTCGTCCAAGTGTGCATCAAGGGCCGCTGCGGGTGGCGGTGTAAATGCTGCTGCCCAGGTATTTGGCGTAGTGGCTGGCCTTGTACAGGTAACGGTCCCAGATCGCGGTGACCGGCTTTTCCAGCAGGTTCCCCAGCCGCAGGAACAGGTTGGGCTGGTCGTAGACCGGCCACGCCTGGGCGGTCCCGTCCGGCTCGACCACGATCATGTGCCCCTCAGTCTCGGGCGTCCACGGGGTCATCCGCACCGCCGGCCGCCAGTCATGCACCGCCCGCAACTCTGCCAGCCGCACGAACGCCTCATGCGCCTCCTCGACGCTGATGAACTCCCGCTCCGGCAAGCCCAGCGCGTTGCCCTTGCGCAGCGGCAGGATCAGCTTCAGATTCCCCGCGTCCAGCACATCAGCGATCTGGCACAGGTACGTCCGGCTCAGCAGCGAGCTGCCTCCAAGCTTGGGCACTCCGATCACTTACACAGACGACTGTTGCTGCCGGGGCCCGTGGCCGGGAGGCGGGAAGATCCGGCTCTGGTACTCGGCTCCAGCGGTGTCGGCTTCGGTCATGCGGTTGTACGCGGCCAGGGCCAGCTTCCTGGCGCGCCGGCTGTTGTCGTCCCGTTCGGGGCCGCCGGCACCTGCCTGGAGGGTGCCGATGGCGTACTCCACGTCGTCGCGGCTGGCGATCCCGTACATGCGGAAGAAGAACGCGTCCAGTTCTGCTCGGAGGCTGGCCCGGCGGTCAGGGTCCCAGGCGAATGGGTCCCCCGTGTCGTCTAGGTCCCGGGATAGCGGGCCCATGTCGGAGGAGCTGTACACGAGTTCAAGCACCCGGGGGACGATGAACGGCAGGTGCGGCTCCAGCATGTCGAGCCAGCGGCGGGGCAACGGCGCGACGGTGCGGTACTTGCCGCGTAATTCGCGTCTCAGCCCGGCGGTATCGATGGTGCCGTCGTTCACCGATCGGTCTTCCGTTTCGTGGGCCAGCGGTCTGCCGGGCGGGCCGGTAGCTGGCCATCGGGTCAACCCGGGCGGCAGGCCACGGCCATGATCCGGCGCGGGTAGGGCCTGATCTGCAGGGTGAGCAACGCCTCGGCAGTGGCGGCCACCGCGGCTGGCTCGCCCATCTCGGCGATCAGCGCGTCGTTGCTGGCGGCGATGGCGGTGAATGCCGCGTGCACGCGCTCCTGCCAGCCAGGTGTCTCCTCGTAGGCTTCGATGTGCAGGCCCGCGGCCGCCATCAGCGGCCGGTAGTCGGCGACCGGGTCGACGCCGAGTACCGGCAGGCCCTCCACCTTGGCCGGATCGACCTCGAAGCAAACGATCCCGGCCCGCGCGCCGGGCCGCATGATCCGCACCAGCTCGGCGAACGCGGCGCGCTTGCCCGGCGCGTACTGCAACGCGTCGATGCTCATTACCGCGCTGGCCGCCCCATCCGCGAGATTGGTCTGCTCGAAGGTGCCGTGCTGGAACCTGGCGCGGCCGGCCAGGCCTGCGTCGATGGCGCGCTGACGGGCGGCCGCCAGGCCAGCGGCCGACGGATCGACGCCGGTCAGCGAAGCCCCCGACTCCCTGGCCATCCACAAGCCCGGCCCCCCGGCGCCGCAGGCCAGGTCGGCCAGCGCCTCACCGGGCCTGATCCGCAGCAGCCCGCGTAGCCGTTGCGCTTCTCTGGCTGTCAGGAAGCCGATATGCGCGAACTGTTCAGGGAAGTCGCCGCGGTAGGCGTTCATCCGCCACAACCGGTTGAATGTCTCGCCCCGCGGGAGCGCGTCATACACCGCGTCGTAACCCTCCAGCACGGCACGGAACACGCCGCCGGCCGTCACATCCCCGCTCAGGCCATCGAGCGCGCCGCGCGGCACCGGGTCGGTCATGCGCTTCTCCTCAGCTCCGGCTGCCCGATCAACCCGTTCGTTGCCACCATCCTGAACCGTCACCAGCGCTGTGCAGTAAGAGGCGCGGCAACCCGGAAAGGATTCGCCGCGAAACAGCGCCCGAATCGTGCTCTTAATCCGCGGGTTCGGGTTCAAGTCCCTGGCGGCGCACCCGTGCCGAACTGGTATTTTTACTATCTCTTTAGCGGGGCGGCTTCCCGGGGTTCATGCCCCGCATGCCGATCAGTGCCTCGACCGGCAGCCAGCCCGATGAGAATAACCGGGATGGCAGGCTGCTGAACAGCAGAGAACCAGCCGAGATCCGGCTGACACTCAGGCCGTGGATAGTTGTGGTCGCCGGTTTCCGTGCCGGTATGGGCTTGCGTCTGATCAAGTGATCTGGCCCTGGCAGTCGTTGCCGATGCTGGCCTTTGGGTGGTGGCACGATGACAGCGTGCGGCTGACGAAATTTGTGCACTCGTGCGTGCGGCTAGACCAGGACGGGCGTGCGCTGGTGATCGATCCGGGTGTGTGGTCGGAGCCGGAGGCGCTGGCTGGCGCCGATGCGGTGCTGGTGACGCATGAGCATGTCGACCACATCGATGAGCTGCGCCTGGCGGGCCTGGGCGTCCCGGTGTATGCGCCGGAGGGCGCAGCCATTACAAGGGTGCCGTTTGTGCCAGTGCGGCCGGGCGGCTGTTTCAGCGTGGCCGGATTCGACGTCAAAGTGCATGGTGGCCGGCATGCCGCCGTCGTGCCCGGCCAGGTGACCTGCCCCAATGCTGGGTTCCAGGTAGGCGGTCTGTATCACCCGGGCGACTCCCTTGATCTGCCTGACGACAGGGTCGAGACACTGCTGGTGCCCATGCAGGCGTCCTGGCTGAAGACCGCCGAGGCGATCGCTTTCCTGCGGGCAGCAGCACCCCGGCAGGCGTTTGGCATCCATGACGGGCAGGTTAATGAACGGGCGATCGGCAGCATCAGCAGCTGGCTCGGTCAGCACAGCGCATACCAGTGGATACCTCCGGGTGCCAAAGCCGAACTGAGTTAGCGGCCCACACCGGCTAGCTCGCGAGGTTTGCGGCACGTGCTGGTCTGAAGGACAGGTTCCGATCGCGATGTGAGCCCCGGCGGAATCGGCGGACTCGCCTATGGGTCCGGCGGGATCTGGGGGCTGCCAGAGCGTGAGGTGCAGATCAGGGGCCAGGAATGACGAACCGTCTTCCTCGTCGGTCTCGACAATGTTTGCCCGCGTTCGCAGCACGTCGAGGAGTTCACCGGCGGGCAGGCCGAAGACGTTGATGCCTTCGTAGGTGACGGTGTCGTCGTTGCTGTTGGGCCGTCCGAACTGGATGGTTTCCAGGCGGTTATCAGCGTCGAAGAATGTGGCGATGAACAGGCCTGATGGGCGGTGAACGCCCCACGCGGCCCGGCTGCCCGGAATCGGGCAGAGGACCAGCGGGACGCCGAGCTGCTTGAGGGTCTGGAAGGTGTCGTGCCCGCCAGCGCCGATGCGCAGCGGCCCGGCAGCCGCGGGCGGATGAATCTCGAAGATCATGCGGCCTCCTGCTGGTGGCGTCCGATGAGTGTGCCGCGTTCGAAACAGGCGTCGGCGCGGGCGAGCGCGACCAGATGGGGCGCGTTTACGGCGCGCCAGTTGTCCTGGGCTGATTCGATGAGCTTGTACGCCATGGCCGGGTTCATCGCCCCGCAGTTCGTCATCCAGGCCAGGGGCCGGCGAGACGTCGCGCGTCGGTCACGATCCCGAGCGGATCGCGCTCCTTGTGGTCCCGGCGCCGGTGATAGGGATCTTCGGGCACCGGTGGATCCACCGCCGCTACGGGGGAAGTCTGCCCGGCTGGGAGATGAGCCTGGCCCGCCTGTCGGCTGGGTTGTTCCTGGCCGGGGTAGCGCTGCTGGTGATCGACAGGCTCTCGTTCGGGCCGTATGCCCAGCTGAGAATCGCGTCCGGTCCTGGTTGGATTGTCCGCATGGACCATTCCGGCGGACTTTATGACTTCGAGACCTGGGCGCCACTGCTTGAGTACCTGCGCGTGGAGGAGAAGCAGGGCCGCTGGGACTCTGGACCCGGCGGATTGCTGGAAGGCGAGATCGGCCAGCATGGGTGGAGCATGCCGAGACTCCGTCGCAGGCAGAACCCGGGCCGGGCCGCCGTGGAGGCTCAATGGGCCGTCATCAGGCGGGTGGCGGACGCTCTGGCTGAGACGGGCAGCAGTTGCGTGTCGTTCTCGACGCAGATCGCACCGGTCGCACCAACCGTCGGCCGCCGGGTCACCCGCGGCAGGGTGACCCTCCGGGTGCATGCCTTCAGCCCGGCCGAGCGGCGCCACCCGGGCTTCAACTACGAGTTCTTCCCCCGGGTGGTCATCCTCGTCGACGGCGCCGTCCCCGAGCCGTGGCGTCACGAGCCGGACCCGGTCCCCGGCGCCCGCCCGGCCCCGACGGCGGATCCCGGCCTGGTGGAGCGAACCATGCGCGAGTGGTTCCCCGGCGCCACCGGCGCGACCGCCGAGGAGATCGCCGCGTGTGAGCGGCGTCTGGGCGTCCCGCTGCCCGATGAGCTGAAGGCGCTGTACCGGGTGGCCAGCGGCCGGCCCGGCGACTGGGGCACCTTCGGCGACGGGGTGCGGCTGTGGGAGTCTCCCCCCAACGAGTTCCTGTTCACGCTGGACAGCCTGTACGTCGCCGACCTGGCCACCCGCGGTTCCGGCAACTGGCACCTCCAGGCGCAGGAGGCGGTCATCACCCCTCCCGGTGCCCGGGTTCAGGGCCTGGTCGGGTCACCGGGCTGGATCGTGTTCGCCCATGACGGCAGCGGTGAGATGACGGCCGTCGACCTGACGCCGGGCCCGGGCGGGCACGTCGGGCAGGTCATCGAGATCCCCCACGAGCAGGATCTCGGGGCCAGGCTGGTCTGCGACTCGGTGACGGACCTCATCCTGCACCGGCAGCCAGAACAGCAAGACGAGCCCCCGGCACCCGCCTCGCCGGCCGTGACCGAGGTCAGCGACGGGAACCCCGGGCACGAGGGATATGCCGTCCCCACCGTCCAGGCCGCCGCCAACCCGGCCCTTGAGGTGCTCACGGTCTGCGGGGGCGGCAATGCCCCCCATAGCCTGGTCCCGCTGGCAGGCCTTCCCCGGCTGCGCACGCTCGTCGCCGACCCCGGCGCGCTGGCCGACCCCCGGGAGATCGCCGCCCTCACCGGCCTGGAGTTCCTTGAGCTCGGCCCGGATGACTGGCGGTCCCTGCTCACCGCCGGCGCGGTCCCGCGCTCCCTGCTGGCCGCTGCCATCCACACCCGGCGCCAGGACCAGCCGGCCGCCGACACGGCAGTCACAGACCTCCTCGCCCTCTTCGACCGACCCCAGGCCACCGAGACCATCCTCGAAGGAATGGTCACCGTCTAGAGCACCTCTGATGCCACGCCTTTAACGTTAGCCCCAGCCGACCCCTGCCCCCAGCGGGCACCTTCGTGCACCCGGCCACCGAGTTCCGTGGGCCGTCCCTCGTCATCATCGATCTCAGGCACCCGCAGCCGCTCAGTCACCAGCCCAGTCTCGGCGATCAGCACCGCCCGGTAAGCCCGTGGCGCTGAGGTGTCCGCTCCTGGCAAACACCGCATCCGGGGCGTCAGCGCCGGTGCAATGCTCAAGCCATGACCAGTATCGAGGTCGGGCAGGAACAGGCTCTTGGTCACCGGGACCACGAGCAGTCTGGACGAGCTTCCCGGAATTTTGCTCGGCTGGGCGGAAGTGCGAGCCTGGAGGATATCGGCGGGGCCGCCCCGTTTGAGGTTCTGACCGGGCGTTTCGACGTATCCGACAACAACCCTTCAGACGTGATCGCCTCGGAGTGGCAGTGGATGCTCAAGGACGCCGAGCGCGCTGACTGACCCGAATACCGGGCGCTCATCGAGGCGGCTTATGCGGAACCAGAGTTGGGCAGGCTATATCTCTTCACCAGCCACTGGACGCTCCGGTTCGCGACTAACCCCGACATGCATTCATCCGTCCGCATCGCTACTGCGGTAGCCTCCGCGGGGAGACGGCGAGTACACACCCTTAGGTCGGGTGGCCCGGGGGAATCGCACCCCCGGGCTCCCTCAGATCCGTGCGTAACAGTCTCCCGTTACACGGCTCCTGTCATCCTGACCACCAGGAGTAGGGCACCCACGCCCAGTGGGCGA
>Ga0335074_10009284_pt1 | contig 13723 bp, 9 predicted proteins | sample Lox_Sample_23_FD_206715 | JGI IMG/M metagenome (GOLD analysis project Ga0335074, IMG submission 206715) | Soil microbial communities from Loxahatchee National Wildlife Refuge, Florida, United States - Lox_Sample_2.3 | ecosystem: Environmental > Terrestrial > Soil > Wetlands | place: USA: Florida...
GATCACCATTCGACCAGCGCGCCTCGGGGCGCAGCTCGAAGCGATAGAGGCGGCCAGCCTCCTCGACCGACCAGCGCTGCGCGCTGCCGGCAGCAACCGAGCCGTCCTTTGCCAGCGAGGTGAGGCCTTCGCACAGATCGCGCAGGATCTCCTGCGCCTGCACCGTACGCGCCTTCTGCGGATCGAGCGAGTCGGGTCCGCTCGCGTTGCTGCGCACCAGCAGGCTGGCCGGGGACTCGTGCGCGGATTGCGCGCAACCACCCGCCAGGCCGAGGAGCGCGAGGGCAGCGCCGATCAGGACGCCGCGCAACACCGCCTCAGCGGCCCGTAGACGCACGGCGGTGGCGATGCTGATTGAGTGCGTCGCGCAGCTGCTGCGCGGTGGCGCGTGCGGCGACGGCGAAGTCCTCCCCACTCGAGGCGTAGAGCACGCCGCGCGAGGAACTGACGATCAGGCCGGTGCCGCAGGAGGTCTGGCCGTTGCGCACGACCTCCTCGGCGTCCCCGCCCTGCACGCCGACGCCCGGCACCAGGAAAGGAAGCGACCCGGCGATGCGGCGCACCTCGGCGAGCTCGCGCGGGTAGGTGGCTCCGACTACCAGGCCGCAGTTGCCGCGCGCGTTCCACTCACGTGCGGCGAGCTCCGCGATGACCTGATAGAGCCGGCGTGGGCCCACCTCGAGATCCTGCACGTCCCGCGCGCCGGGGTTGGACGTGCGACACAGCACCAGCACGCCCTTCGATGCGTACTCGAGGAAGGGCTCGAGCGAGTCCCCGCCCAGATAGGGACTGACCGTCACGGCGTCCGCGCCGTAGCGCTCGAAGGCCTCGATCGCGTAACGGCGCGCCGTGTGTCCCACGTCCCCGCGCTTCACATCGAGGATCACGAGGACCCCCGGATAGCGCTGATGGATGTACTCGATGGTGCGCTCGAGCTGGTCCTCGGCCTCGTACGCGGCATAGTGCGCGAACTGCGGCTTGTACGCGCAGACCAGATCCGCGGTCGCATCGATGATCGCGCGGTTGAACTGATAGATGGGCGAGGGCTGCGCCGCGACATGCGCGGGAAAGCGCTCGATCTCCGGATCGAGCCCGACACACAAGAGCGAGTCGCTGCGTGCCCAGGCTGCCGCGAGGCGGCTCGCGAAGTCCATCAGGCGACGCGCTCGCGAGTGCCCGGTCGGTGCTTCTTCAGGTACACGAGCAGGATCGAGACCGCCGCGGGCGTGACACCCGGCACGCGTGCCGCCTGTCCGACGCTCACCGGGCGCGCCTCGGCGAGCCGCTGGCGGACCTCCATCGAGAGTCCCGGCACCTGCGCGTACTCGAGATCGAGGGGCAGCGGTGTGTCCTCGTTGCGCTGCTGGCGCTCGATCTCCTCCTGCTGGCGCGTGATGTAGCCAGCGTAGCGGGCGCGAACTTCCACCTGCCGCTCGATCTGCGCCGGCAGCCTCTCATCGAGCTGCGCCCAAGCCGGCGCACCTGCGACTTCGAGAAGCTGCGCGTAGCTCACCTGCGGCCGGCACAGCAGCTCGAAGGCAGTCTGCTCACGGCTCAAGGGTGCGCCGAGCACGCGCCGCGACCACTCTTCGGAGAGCTCCTGCGGGCGCAGGCGCAACCGTTGCAGGCGTTCCACCTCCGCTTCCGAGGCCGCGTGCTTCTGCTCGAACAGCCGCCAGCGTTCCTCGTCGACCAGACCGAGCGCGCGTCCGTGCGGGGTGAGCCGCAGGTCGGCATTGTCCTCGCGCAGCAGCAAGCGATGCTCGGCGCGGCTCGTGAACATGCGGTAGGGCTCGCGCGTGCCGCGCGTCACCAGGTCATCGATCAGCACGCCGAGATAGGACTCGCTGCGGCGCGGGATCCAGGTGTCGCGCTCGAGCGCGCGCCCGGCCGCGTTGATGCCCGCGACCAGTCCCTGGGCAGCGGCCTCCTCGTATCCCGTCGTGCCATTGATCTGACCCGCGAAGAAGAGCCCGCCCACCTCGCGCGTCTCGAGCGCAGGTGAAAGGTCGCGGGGATCGAAATAGTCGTACTCGATGGCGTAACCGGGGCGGGTAAGGTGCGCGCGCTCGAAGCCGCGGATCGAGCGCACCAGCTCCCACTGCACATCGAAGGGCAGGCTGGTGGAGATGCCGTTCGGGTAGACCTCGTGCGTGCCGAGTCCCTCGGGCTCGACGAAGATCTGGTGCGAGCTCTTGTCCGCGAAGCGCACGACCTTGTCCTCGATCGAGGGGCAGTACCGCGGGCCCACTCCCTCGATCTTGCCGCTGAAGAGCGGTGAACGGTCCGTGGCCGCCCGTATCAGCTCGTGAGTTCGCTCGTTCGTCTGAGTAATGTAACAATCTACCTGACGAGGGTGCTCATTGCTGCGCCCGAGAAACGAAAATACCGGAAGCGGGGAGTCGCTCGACTGCGGTGGCAGCATCGAATAGTCGATGGTGCGGCCGTCGATCCGCGGCGGTGTTCCGGTCTTGAGCCGACCGGCACGCGGGGCGAGCTCGCGCAGCCGCGCCGCGAGCGCGAGCGAGGGCGGATCCCCGGCGCGGCCGCCGGCAGCGCTGTCGAGCCCGACGTGAATCCTGCCGGCGAGGAATGTCCCCACGGTGAGCACCACCGCCGGGGCCTCGAAGGTGAGGCCGGTGACGGTGACCACCCCGTGCACGCGACCCGCGCTCACGAGCAGGTCGGCAGCCTCCTGCTGAAAGAGTGCGAGCCCCGGCTGATTCTCCAGCAGCGAGCGGACCGCCTGGCGATAGAGCTGGCGGTCGGCCTGGGCCCGCGTAGCGCGCACGGCCGGTCCTTTGCTCGCGTTCAGCGTGCGGAACTGGATACCGGCGCGGTCCGCGGCGCGCGCCATGGCGCCCCCCAGCGCATCGATCTCGCGGACGAGGTGACCCTTGCCGATGCCCCCGATTGCCGGATTGCAGCTCATCTGCCCGAGCGTCTCGATGCTCTGGGTCAAAAGGAGCGTTCGCGCACCGCGGCGCGCCGCGGCCAGCGCCGCCTCGGTGCCGGCGTGACCGCCACCGACGACGATCACGTCATAGGGCTCGGAAAAGCGCATGGAATGCAAGCGGACTCAAAGGCTTAGGGAACTACCGTCGCCGATGATACCGCACAAGCGCCTGAAGTCGCCGGCGACTGCTGGGGCCCGCGGCCCCAGCAGCCTATCTCGCTAGTACACGTCGAGGGTGGGCGGCGCGATGGTACCGAACTCGGCGAATGCGAACAGCCACTTGTCATGGACCTTGGCCGCAACGGCGGTGTGGGGCATGTCGGGAAGGCCGAAGGTGGCGTTGGATTTGAGCACGTCGTTGTTGTTCACGTCGAAGTAGATGCATTGGAAGTAGAGCTCGGCGGTCTCGTGATCGAGCAGCTTGATGGACTCCGTGAAGATCGGTGTCAGCGAGACCCAATCGTGACCCAGCACCAGCCCACCAGCGTGATTGTTGTAGAAGTCGCACAGCGTCATGGCGCCCGCTGCGCAGCTCGCCGTGTTGGGTACGCCCTTGCCGCTGTAGGTGTCACCGCCGGAGATGATGACCCCGTCGTCCGTCCAGAGCGCCAGTATGTCGACCAGTGCCTGCGACTTGGTGGTGGTGCTGATTCCAGCGTGCGATACGGCCTTGTGGAAGGCAGCATGCAGCTCTTTGAGCTCGTAGAGATCTTTGTACTTCCAATCGTCACCGCCCGCGAAGGCGGCAGCCGCTCCCGCCGTCAGGGCGAGGGCGGTCACAGCGAGTGTGGCGCTGAGCTTCATGGTGTTTCTCCCCGGTTATGTTTGGATTGGCACAGGAAGGACCCCATCAGCCTCCCTGCAGGAGATCGAAAGAATGTCCTTTCATTATTAGGGTCGACTCCTGTGCCTGAGGGTACGCTCAACCCGTGAAGCGGCGCCACCCGAGCAAAGCTTGAGCGTGCGGCTTTGAAAGTGCTCGGTTCTGCTCGCTCGAGCCGCCGGCCTGCGAGTGCGCGCATCCGGTGCGACCTAGGAGCTTGGGTGCAGCAGCATCCTGAGACGCTCGCCGTGCAGCTGCGCAAAGCGTCGCGCTTCGACCTCGAAGCCGTTTTCAAAGTAGCCGTTACGCAGCCACTCGCGCAGGTACGCGCGACGCGAGAGTCGGCCCGTTTCCCACTGGCACATCACGTGGCAGTACTCGTGCAGCATCAGCTCGGGGTTCTCGAAAAAGCTGGCGGCGCTCCCGCGCAGATAGATCCGCCGGCGGCGCGTCGTGGCCACGGCCTTGACGTGCAGCCACGCTAGCCAGGAGTACTCGATCACGCGCACGGCATCGAGCACCCCGAGCATATCGGGGAAGAGCTGCGCCAGCGCCGATTGCACATGCGGGGGCGGCGAAACGGCACGGCCGAGGGCAAATCGCATCGACGGAGCTTACCGCTCGGCTGTCGCTGCAGTGCAATCGCTGCACCGCGACAATCGGGCCGCCTCATGGATCCAGCGATGGCGGGTTTCAGTTGCCAATTTGGTTTTGTAGTTGTAGACCATCGCACCGGGGAGAGCCATGAGAAGAACGACACGCGGCCTGCAGGGTACCAGCGCCTCCGCATGCGGCGCGCGGGCAAGCGGTACCTGGCGCAGGCTGCTGCCGATCCTCGCGCTGCTCCTCGGCATTCCACCCGCACCGCCCGTGAGCGCTCAGAGCCTCGCGGACCGTTTGAAAGCCGTGCAGAGCGGGCAAGCGGACCATCCCCGGGCGCAGCTGCCGGCCTTCAAGCCCATGAGCGCATCGGGCGCAGCGCCGCCGATTCCGATGGAACAGGGGCTGGTGGTCGTCACCGCCATCAACATGCAGCCCGGGGGCGATTACGAGTCCATCAAGAGCATCCTCGGCATCACCTCCGGCGCCGTCCAGCTCAGCTATTCCGCCAATCGCCCGAAGATGAAGGAGAGCCCGCTGTTCGATCGGCCGAAGGACCTCGGCCAGGCCGACCCCATGCAGGAGTTTCCGGACAAGGTCTCCTGCCGGCGAACGATCGATCTCGCCGACCTGCAGAAAGCCGTGGCGTACAGCGAGTACTTCTGCGCGAACCCGAATGAGCACTTCCCGGGAACCACCTCGATCAGCGCCTCGAGCGCCGTGCTCGAGCAGCTGCGCGCGGGACAGGCAGTCGCATTCCATTTCGCGAGCAACGACAAGTTCGCGGCGTTCATGCAGCTCGGTGCGCAGGTCACGGGCGACAAGCTGCCTGGCCCGCAGCTCACGAGCTACGCCGGGCAGATGATGTACACCTGCAACTTGCACCGTGTGGGCTCGGGCGACGTAGCGATCCCGGTGCTCCTCAACGACAAGCCCGTCGATCTGCCGGCGCTGCACGCCATGTGCACGCTCGGCGATGAGGAAGCGCACTTCTTCTGGCTCGACCAGCCGGCCAACCCGGTGACGCTCGCCTTTGCCACGCAGGAGGGGCTGCTGGAGGTGATCAAGATCACCGTGCCGCCGCCGGGGCGCAACTCCCCGGCGAACGGCCCCGCGGCAGGCGGCGGCGCTGCTTCTCTGGCACAGGCGCTCGCCGACAAGAAACCCGTGCGCATCTACGGCATCTACTTCGACTTCAACAGCGCCACCATCAAGCCCGAATCCGAGCCCGTGCTGCGTGAGATCGTCGCGGTGATGCAGCAGCATCCGGACTGGAAGCTGAATGTCAGCGGCTTCACCGACAATATCGGCGGCGATAGATTCAATCTGGCGCTCTCGCAGCGGCGGGCCGCCGCTGTCAAAGATACGCTGGTCGCCCGCTTCAAGATCGACGCCGGCCGGCTGATGACGGCCGGGTATGGCGCATCCTCGCCCGTCGACACCAACGACACGCTCGAGGGCCGGGCGCGCAATCGCCGCGTCGAGCTGCAGCGGCTCTGACATCTTCACCTCAGGCAACCACCCTTCACCAGCAAACGGCGAGATCCCCATGAACATCTGCAAGCTCTCCACACGACGCGGCATTTCGCTCACGGGCGACTCTGCGAGCGAGCTCATCGTCATCGGCATTCTGGCGCTCGGCGGCCTGGGGGCGAGCGCCACGGCGCGCGCCGATGCCAGCTATCAGCAGACCACTCAGATCACGGCCGGCACGCTCGTCGACACGCTCAAGTCCGTGCCGTTCATGCGCTCGCAGCTGGGCAAGCTCTTCGACCCGGTCAACACACTCACGCTGCTGCAGGGAAACAAGCTGGCAACGATCTCGGCGAGCTCGACGCAGATCATCGATATCGACAAGGAGACGATCACGCACATCGACAGCGACAAGAAGACCTATTCCGTGACCACCTTCGCGCAGATGCGCGAGGCATTCAAGAACATGCCCCAGCGGATCGCGGCCATGCAGAGCCAGGCGCAGGCGGCGCAGCAGCAGAACTCAACTCAGCCGCGGAAAGCTCCCAACCTGCAGGTGACCTTCGATGTGTCCACCGAGGACCCCGGCACCTCGAAGCTGGTGAACGGCCTGATGGCGACGGAGCACATCGTCACGCTCAAGACCCACGTGACGAACCTCGATGCGCCGGCCACCGATCCGGGTCGCACCGTCACCTACACGTTCGTCACCGACAGCTGGACGGCGCCCGAGCCCGCGCAGGTGAAGCAGATTCACGAGTTTTACGAACGCTACGGCAAAGCCCTCATGAAGGGAGTCGACGCCTCCGAATTGATGCGCTCGGTGCAGCCCGCCGTGTCGAATGCCTCGCTCGGTGCCATATTCGGCGGCAAGCCGGGCATGGGCGACGCTTTCGCGGAGATGTCGAAGAAGATGGCCGAGGAGCAGAAGAAGCGCAAAGGCAGCCTCGAGGTGCTCACCGTCGTGCGCATGGGCGGTGAGGCGATGGTGGTGACGCCCGGCTCCGGCGTGCCGCCCTCAGCGGCTTCCGCCTCGTCCTCGAGCAACAACTCGGTGGGCTCGGTCGCAACGCAGGTGGCCACGAACACCGGGACGGAGATCGCGGCGGATCAGACCAGCCGGCTCGGCATGTTCGGCTCGGTGCTGGGGCGCAATGTGCTCGGCGCCTTCCATCGCCGCAACTCGAGCTCCTCCAGCAGCAACGCCTCGCAGGCTTCGGCGGCCTCCTCCGCCTCGATGGCGAGTGCCGTGCTTTTCGAGACCACCTCGCAGAAATCGCAGTTCTCGGCCGAGACCGTTCCGGCGGAAGCCTTCCAGGTGCCCGCGGGGTACACCAAGGTCGAGACCCCGGCGCTCGGCTCCTAGCGAGCCGAGGAAGAAGCCATGTCTGGTCTCATCAAGATTCGTGCGCTTTGCGCAACGGCCGCGTTCGTGCTTGTCGCTGCGGGCTGCGGTCACGGCAAGCAGCCAGGTCCCCAGGCCGCTCAGCCCGGCGCCCTGCCCTCCATCGCGCCTCCGGGTCCGTCCACCTTTGGCGATGACGCGTGGCTGGCGCGCAGGGCAGCCAACGCGAAGAACGTAACGGTGGATGCGGGCAGGAGCTTTGCCAAGGTGACCTATAAGCCCGAGGTCAAGATCATCGACGAGGATCTGGTCGCCGGTTCGCTGGTGGGCGTCAGCAGCGATGGCCACGGGGCCGTATTCACCAAGGCGCCCGCGCCAATTCTCGCGCTGAAGGCGGGCGACATCTTCATGGTGAAGAACCGATTCGCCGTCAAAGTGCTCGGTGCGCAAACGGACGGCGACCAGACGGTACTGATCATCGACCGGGCGATGCTCGTGGACATCGTGCAGGAGGGCCAGATTCACCTGGAGTCGCCGGTCAGCTTTCATGGACCGAAGATCGCCGCTGCGCAGCCGGAAGTATCGGGACGTTTCAGTGTGCTGGACCTCATCGCGACCCCTGCCGAGGCGCAGGAGGGCCCGGGTGCGAAGCAGGACACGACGACTTACCAGAGCGATCCCAATCTTCAGCCCGGTTACAACACGCCGAAGCCCAGGATCGGCAGCAACTCGGCGACCGATAACGCGAAGTCGTTCGCGAAGTCGTTCCTTCCCGGAGCGAGCGATTGGAGCGTGCAGTCTTGGTCGGTGACGCCGGCACAGGGAACGGCGGCAATCTCGCTCAAGATCGCCAAGAGTGTCGCCGGCTTCTTGGGCTTGATCACCGTGAACGGAACCGTCTCGAATTTCACCCTGGCCGGCAACCTGACATTCCCCGGCAACGGGGGCCAGTCCGTCAGCGACATCCTGAAAGGCATGCAGGGGCAGTTCAACTTCGACTGGCAGGTCGCCAAGCAGACACCCGGCGGGTGGAACAATGAAGACAAGCTCAATTTGCCGGCGGGGATCAACATTCCGTTGGGTCCCGTGCTGGGGGGTCTGCCGCTGACGCTGGACATCAGCATGGCGCTGTTGATTCACCCGGCCTTGACCGGCGGCAGCGAATTCGAACACGGCGCGTTCACGCTCGGCTTCAACGGCACCGGCAACGGCGAGGGTCTGACCATTCAGGTCACGGAACAGCAAAGCGTGTCGGCGGTCGCGCCGAACGCCATGGTGATCGCGTTTTGCGTGCCGCGCGTCGAGTTGCAGGCCTCTCCGATGGGGATGTTCAACAACAGCGCGCTGCAAACGGCGGCCTCGAAAATCGACACCATCGTGGGCCGGATTGCTGCAAAAATCCTCTCGCCGGAAACTTTAGCCGCCATCCAATCATCGCCTTTCGGAAATTTTTCGATGTCGAATGCGCTCGCCTCGAAGGCGGACGTTTTTGTCCAGCTCATCCACGCCGCCGGGACGACCCAGACGCCGAACATCGCGGCCGCTCCATGCAAGAAGTTTCAACTGAAAATAGATGGTGAATACGGCGGCCAGGCCCAGCTTTTCGGCATGACGCCGAACGCCAAAACGACCAAGAACATGTTCACCAAGAGCTGGGTTCGGTTCGATCCGGCCACCGACTTCTGCAAGTCGGTTTGACGCGCGGTTCGCCGATCGTTCGACACCCACACCGAATGGCCCGCAGTCAGTTCTGCAAGCCCGTGTGACAGCGCATGCAGCCGAGCGCGAGCATCAAGGTTGACTGGTCCGGCGCGCAGCGCCGCCAGATCGACGAGCTGCTCGATGAGCTGCTCGACCTGCCCGAGAGCGCGCGCCTCGCGGCCCTGCGGCGTCGCCAGCTCGCCGATCCCGCTGTCCTCGCGGAGGTGGAGAGCCTGCTGCGGGCGGCGCAGGCGTCGGTCGATTTTCTGAAGGCGCCTGCCAGCGCGCCCGAATCACCGCTCGAGCACGACTTGCCCGCCGGTGCGCACATCGCCATGTGGCGCATCGTGCGCCTCATCGGTCGCGGCGGCATGGGCGAGGTCTACGAGGCGGTGCGCGCTCATGGCGACTTCGAGCAGCGGGTCGCGATCAAGCTGCTGCGCGAGGATGCCGCCTCGCAGCTCGGACGCTTTCATGCCGAGCGACAGATTCTCGCGCGTCTCGAGCATCCAGGCATCGCGCGGCTGCACGACGGCGGCATCGCGCCCGATGGGCGTCCTTTCATGGTGATGGAGTTCATCGAGGGATGCCCCATCACGCAGTACTGCGATGAGCGGCACCTCGAGCTCGCGGCGCGCCTGCAGCTCTTCGTACGCGTCTGTGACGCCGTGGCGTACGCGCATCGCAACCTCGTCGTCCACCGCGATCTGAAGCCATCCAACATCCTCGTCGAGAGCACCGGCGCGGTGAAGCTGCTGGACTTCGGCATCGCCAAGCTCCTCGATCAGGACTTCCTGCGCACGCGCACCGCTTTCGCTCCGCTCACGCCAGCGTGCGCCTCACCGGAGCAGCTTGCCGGAGCGCCGATCACCACCGCCACCGATGTGTACGCGCTCGGAGTGCTGCTGTTCGAGCTGATGACCGGGCAGCATCCGTGGTTCAACGCCGGTGATTCGGTGCTCGCAGCGCTGCGCGCCGTGCTGCAGCGGCCCGCGCCGCTCGCCAGCCGCACCGCCGCGGGTGCCGCCTCCGCGCCCGTGCCGGCCCGGCAGCTGCGCGGGGATATCGACGCGGTCATCGCCAAGGCACTGCGCTCGGATCCTCAGCATCGCTATGCGACCGTCGATGCCCTGCAGGCCGACGTGAGACGCGTGCTGGAGGGCGAGCCCGTGGAGGCACGCCGCGGCGCGCGCTTCTATGTGCTCGGTCGCATGCTGCGGCGTTATCAGTGGCTCGCAGCAGGCGTGGCGGCCGTGCTCGTCTCACTCGCCGTCGGACTCGGCGTCGCGGCGTGGCAGGCCGAGCGCGCGCGAACGGAGCGCGACATCGCGCGGCGCGACGCGGCGCGCGAGGAAGCCGTGCGCGGCAGTCTCACCAACCTGTTCCGTTCGGCCATCGCGGATCGCGGCGCCGGTGCCACCACCGCCAAGGACATGCTCGATGCCAGCGCGCAGCGCCTGCTGCGCGAGTACCGCGCGGATCCGCAGCTCTCAGGGCAGATCGTGCTGACGCTGGCGGACCTCTACGGCGCGCTCGAGGACCCGAACGGCATGGGGGCGCTGCTCGAGAACTTCCTCGCGGCCGAGGGCGCGCGCGCGGATCCGGTGGTGGCGGCGGATGCCCGCCAGAAGCTCGCGGGCGTGGCGCTGCTGCAGGGGAACGTCGTCAAGGCACGTACGCTGCTCGATCAGGCGGATGCCTACTGGCGGCGCGCACCGAGCGCAGGCGCCGAGGAGCAGCTCGAGGGAATGTCGATACGCGCACGACTGCTGCGCATGACCGGCGACTTTGCCGGCTCGATCGCGCTCAGCCACCGCGCCATCGAGCGCCGCACCGCACTCTTCGGCCGCAATCATCGCGAGACCGCGCTGCTGTACAACTCGCTCGCCATCTCGCTCGCGAGCGCGAACCGCCTTCTCGAGGCGCTCGAGGCCTATCGACAGACCCTGGATATCTATCGGGCGCTGGGGCTGGCGGACAGCCTCGACGCGCAGATCGTGCGGGGCAACGTCGGTACGCTCGAGCTGCGTACGGGCGATGTGCGCAGCGCCCTAAAGACACTCGGCGGAACGATCGAGCGTGAGAAGGCCCTGGCCGGAGATTCCGCCGCCGTGGCCGCCGCCTCGGGCTACTACGGAAAGGCTCTGCTCATCACGCATCAGGTCCGGGCAGCGCTCGCGACCCTGGAGGCAGCGGTGGCTGCTGCCGATCACTTTGCCGGCTCGGCGAGCCCGGTTGCGATCCAGGATCGGCTCTTCCTCGCCGAAGCGCGGAGCGCCGCAGGCGATCTTGCCGGCGCCCGTCAAACGCTGCTCGCCGCTCGAGGCGCCGCCAGGCTGCCGCCGCAGAGTGCCGTTTCGCTTCGCCTGGAACTGGCGGGCGCGCAATTGTCACTCGCGGCAGGACGTGCCACCGAGGCGCAGACAGCGCTGTTGCAGCTCACCGAGCGATTACGCGCCGCCGGCCCGGCCGCCCGTTTCCCGCTCACGCAGGCGCTCGCGACGCTCGCCGACGCACAGGCTCGGCTCGCGCAGCCCGCCAAGGCGGTGCAGACACTGCGCGAGGAGCTCGCGCTGCTCGGCTCGGATGCGGATCACGACTGGGAAGTGGCGCTCGCCCGGGAACGGCTCGCCGAGGCGCTGCCGCCCAGCGCCGGCGCCGAGGCGACAGCGCTGCTGCAGAGCGCTGCGCATGGTCTCGAGGTGCAGCTCGGGCCGAGTGATCCGGAGACCTTGCGCGCGCGAGCGGCGTTGCGCTCCCGGCAGCAGGCGGATTGATTCCGCGCGCACCTAGGGTGCCGGCAGGTCAGCGCCCGCGGCACCGCCGAAGCAGCCGTGCGATGCACGAGCGTCCCCAGCGAATGGCCCGAGAGAGCCCCGCGGCAGCTCCACCAGCCGGGTGAGATGCCGTCAGAAAGTCATCGCAAGCCTGCGCCGCGCGCAGCAAGCTCCTCACCTCCTCTCGTACGGCGGCATCGAGCGGTCCCCTGCGCTCGAGCGCGACCGAGCGTCGCTCCTCCGGCAGATCGAGGAGCTCATCGAGGAGCGCATCGATCTGCCGCCGCTGCTCCGGGGACCACGCGGCCGTCAAGGGGCACCGGTACAGCCGGAGTGGTTCGAGTGCTCGACCGAAACCTCCGACTGCGGCGGCGCAGCATCGTGGCCGCCGCGGGCGCCACGCCCTGCTGACGGTCGGGTGGTTACAATCCGGCGCATGAGCAGCGTCGAGCCACTGCCGGCCGAGGCGCTAGCGCGCATGAGCGCGAGCCCTGCGCCGCCCGAGGTGCGTCACATCGCCGCGGAGCTGATGCCGGCCTTCTACGAGCAGCTGCGGGTGATGGCTCAGCGCACGCGCGCGCGGCTCGGTGCAGGTCCCACGCTGCAGACCACGGCGCTCGTGAACGAGGCCTATCTGCGCCTGGGTCAGATGCGCGGCTTCGTCGACGAGACGCACTTCCTGCGCGCGGCGGCGCTCGCGATGCGACATGCGCTCATCAGCTACGCCGAGGCCCGGATGGCGGACAAGCGCGGCGGCGGGGAGGCGCACATGACACTTTCCCACGCGGCAGACCTCGCGATCGAGACGGACGCCGGGCTGCTCGCCCTCAACGATGCGCTCAACCGGCTGGCGCAGCAGACGCCACGCCTCGCCGAGGTCGTCGAATGCCGCTTCTTCGGCGGCTATGCGGAAGAGGAGACGGCGCGGATCCTCGGCATGTCTCTGCGCACCGTGCAACGCGACTGGCTCAAGGCGCGCGCCTGGCTGTACCGCGAGCTGACGGGCAGCGCCTGAGACGCCGCGCCCCGGGGGCGGCATCGCTGGTGCGCCGGCGACAGGCAGCCGCGACATGGCGGCGGCTGCTCCTCAGATCTGGCAAGCCTTGACGGGCGGATCGAGCAATTCCCGGGTGCGATTGAAGATCTCCTTTTTTCCGCTCAGCTGGTTCTTCACCCATTTCTGCACCGCTGGAATCGGAATCAGCAGCACCTTCGTCTCGATTCCGACATGGCCGACGGCGTTGTAGGTGATGCGCTTGCACGGCGGCAGGAGGCCGACACCGACGGCAGCCGCCTGCGTCATGGTGAAGACATGGACCGTATCGACATACACGATGCTGCTGGCTGCGATCACATCCAGCCCGACGCCGACGCGCGGCAGCTGAATGGCGAGCACGACCGCGGAGGTACCGAGACTCATACCCTGATGATCGGTCAGGTTCGGCAGCGGACCGACGATGGAGCCGATATCGCTGAGCCCGTTGTTCGCCGAATAGTTGAACCCACTCTGGTCGTCGAAATCATAGGTGCCGGAGAAGCTCATCGTGGCATTCTTGCCGGCGAGATCGATCGTCAGGAGGAAATCGCCACCCACCTGGATGACGAAAGGGATGCCATACACCGGAATCGGAATGTTCGCCGAGGCCGGAATGTGCATGACGGGCACCTTGAAGCCCTTGTTGCCGGCCTGCCCTAATCGGCCCACGAACTCGGCCGTGACATGCCCTTTCAGATCCTTGAACTGCACGCGCGCGGCATCGAGATTGCCCTGCTTGAGCTTGTAGAGCGCACTGGCCGTGAAGCCCCTCACCTGCGCCTGTGCCCGGAAGCGGATGTCGACGTTGTCCGAGACGATCTCGAAGAGATGCTTGGTGAGTGCGTTGCCTCCTCCGCCCCCATCGCTCACGCGCGCTTCGAGCCCGAGATTCACGGCACCGTCGGCGGAAGGGGTATACGAGAGCGAATACTCCATGCCGTTCGCACTGCCGCTGTAGGTCAACCCTTTGGGACTCTGGGCGACGTTGCCGGGAGCCGGGGGCGTCGGAGCC
>Ga0335074_10009286_pt1 | contig 13722 bp, 12 predicted proteins | sample Lox_Sample_23_FD_206715 | JGI IMG/M metagenome (GOLD analysis project Ga0335074, IMG submission 206715) | Soil microbial communities from Loxahatchee National Wildlife Refuge, Florida, United States - Lox_Sample_2.3 | ecosystem: Environmental > Terrestrial > Soil > Wetlands | place: USA...
CGCTGGCGCAAAGCCTCGACCGTCTCGCTGGATGAGTGGGCCCTGGCCGGCCGTGGGTTCCGCAGCTGGATCAGCTGGTTCGTTGTCGGCGGCGACCTGTACACCGCCTACACCTACGTCGCCGTCCCGGCTCTGCTCTTCGGGTCCGGGGCTATCGGGTTCTACGCGCTGCCCTACGTGGCCATCGAGTACCCGCTGGTGTTCCTGATCATGATCAGGCTCTGGTCGGTGTGCAAGACCCACGGCTATGTGACCGCGGCCGACTTCGTCCGCGCCCGGTTCGGCTCGCCCACCCTGGCCCTGGCCGTAGCCATCACCGGGGTCGTGGCCACCATGCCGTACATCGCCCTCAACCTGCTGGGCATTCAGGCGGTACTGGCCACGATGGGGATCAGCGGCTCCTGGCCACTGGTCATCGCGTTCGTGGTGCTGGCCGCTTTCACCTACAAGTCCGGCGTCCGGGCGCCCGCGCTGATCTCGTTCGTCAAGGACATCCTGGTCTACATCGTGATCGCGGTGGCCATCTTCTACATCCCGGCCCGCCTGGGCGGCTGGACGCACATCTTCGACAGTTACAACGCCCACTTCAAGTCCACGCCGCCCGGTACCGCGAACCTGCTCACCGGAGCCAATCAGTGGCAGTACATCACCCTGGCGCTCGGCTCGGCCTTCGCCATCTTCCTGTACCCGCACTCGGTCACCGGGATCCTGACCACCCGTAACCGGGCGGTGGTCAAGCGGACCCTGGCCGCGCTGCCGATCTACAGCTTCGTCCTCGGGCTGATCGCGCTGTTCGGCGTGATGGCCATCGCGGGCCACATCAAGCCGCTGACCGGAACCAACGGGAAGCCGAACACCAACACGGTCGTGCCGAACCTCTTCCAGCACATGTTCCCGTCCTGGTTTACTGGGCTCGCGTTCGCGATGATCGTTATCGGGGCGCTGGTGCCAGCCGCGTTCATGTCGATCGCCGCGGCCAACCTGTTCACCCGCAACATCTACAAGGAGTACCTGCGGCCGAACGCTTCGCATCGGGAGCAAACCCAGGTCAGCAAGATCGTCTCGCTGGTGGTGAAGGCCGGCGCGCTGCTGTTCATCCTGCTGATCAACCCGCAGTTCTCCATCAACCTGCAGTTGCTCGGCGGTGCCATCATCTTGCAGACCCTGCCCTCGGTGATGATCGGCCTGTACAACCGGTGGCTGCACCGCGGCGCGCTCATCGTCGGCTGGGCCGCCGGGATGATCGTTTCGATCTGGACGTTCTACCTCACCCCCGACGCAGCCCTGAACGAGGCGCACTGGGGCGGCACCGCGTTCGCGCTCAGCCATCTCGGCCTGCATAGCGATGTCGAGATCTACATCGGCTTCATCGGCGTGGTCGTCAACCTGGTCGTGGCCTACGCGGTCACACTGCTGCTCAAGGTGCTCAAGACGCCGGACGGCACCGACGAGACCGCACCGGCCGACTACTTCACCGACGTCGCCGACCGGGCGCCGACCGCGCCGGAGGCGCCGGCCGTACCCACGGGAGCGTGACCTGGCCGGTAACGAACTCTGGGATGTCGTGGTGATCGGCGGCGGCAACGCCGGGCTTGCCGCCGCCCTCACCGCGGCCCCCCGTCTAGGGGACGGGGGCCGGGTACTCGTCCTGGACCGCGGGCCCGCGGCCATGCGCGGCGGCAACACCCGGCACACCCGGAACATCCGCTGTGTGCACAGCCAGCCGGACCGCTACAGCCCCGGCAGCTACCTGTTCGATGAGCTGTGGCGTGACCTGTGCGGCGTCGGAACCGGCCCGAGCAACGCCAAGCTGGCCGAGCTGACCGTGCGGGAATCCGAGGCCGTGCCGCAGTGGATGACCGGGCACGGGGTCCGCTGGCAGCCGCCGCTGACCGGAACGCTGCACCTGGGCCGGACCAACCGGTTCTTCCTCGGCGGCGGCAAAGCCCTGATCAACACCTACCACCGGGCAGCGGCCCGGATGGGCGTAGCGGTCCGCTACGCCGCATGCGTCGAGGACCTGATCCTGGACGGGGACCTGTGCACGGGGGTGGTCACCGGGGACGGACCGGTGCGGGCCCGGGCTGTTGTCTGCGCCAGCGGCGGGTTCGAGGCCAACATCGGCTGGCTCAGGAAGTACTGGGGAGATGCCGCCAACAACTACCTCATCCGCGGATCGCGCGACAACGACGGCCGGGTGCTGGCGGCGCTGTATGCCCGCGGCGCGGCCCGGGCGGGTGAGGAACGGGGCTTTCACTCGGTCGCCATCGACGCCCGGTCACCCCGGTTCGACGGCGGCATCGCCACCCGGCTCGACTCGATCCCGTTCAGCATCGTGGTCAACTCCAGCGGCCGCCGCTTTTACGACGAGGGCGAGGACCTCTGGCCGAAGAGGTACGCGATCTGGGGCCGCAACATCGCTGGCCAGCCGGGCCAGATCGCGTACTCAATCTGGGACGCGAAGGTCCGGCGGCTGTTCCTGCCGCCCATGTACCGCCCGGCCGAGGCCGGCTCGGTCGGCGATCTGGCGGTGGCGCTGGGACTGGACCCGGGGACCGTGACGAGCACGGTCCGCGAGTTCAACGCCGCGATCCGGCCGGGCGGCAGCTTCGACCCCGGCGGCCTGGACGACTGCGCGACCGAGGGCATAAGCCCGCCCAAGAGTCACTGGGCTCAGCCCCTCGACACCCCGCCCTACTACGGGGTGGCCATGCGGCCCGGCATCACGTTCACCTATCTGGGCGTGGCCGTCAACGAGCAGGCCCGCGTGCTGCGCACCGACGGCGCGCCCATGGCCAACGTGTTCGCGGCCGGGGAGATCATGTCCGGCAACATCCTGTCCACCGGTTACCTCGCTGGCTTCGGGCTGACCATCGGGCACGTCTGGGGACGCATCGCCGGAGCGGAGGCGGCCCGTCATGCCCACGCCCGATGACCTGTTCGCCGAGGCCGAGCGGCAGCTGAACATCTGCAATTCCTGCCGGTACTGCGAGGGCTACTGCGCGGTGTTCCCGGCGCTGGAACGGCGCACAGTCCTGGATGCCGGTGACATCACCCAGCTCGCCAACCTGTGCCATGACTGCCAGGCCTGTTTCGAGGCCTGCATGTACGCGCCGCCACACGAGTTCGCGGTCGACCCACCGAAGATCCTGAACGCAGTGCGGCTGGCCAGCTACCACCGTTACCTGCCGTCGGCGGGCTGGCTGCGGCCAAGCTGGCTGCGGCCGGGCCGGCTGCGGCCAAGCTGGCTGGACCCGGGCTGGCGGGCTGGGCGGGGCGCCCGGGCCATGGCGGCAGCCCTGGTCGTGGTGGCGCTGCTGGCCCTGGTCGCGGCCACCGAAGGCATCGGCGCGCTGCTGCACCGCGGCCGCCCGTATCAGGTCATCCCCTACCCGGCCCTGCTCGTGACGGTGCTGCTGCCATGTGTCTGGAGCACGGTGGTCATGCTCCGCGCGCTCACCGCGTACTGGCACGACACGCACGGCCCGCTGCGGGATCTCGCCAGCTGGCGGGCGCTGGCCACGGCGCTGACCCGGGCCGCCCGGCTGGATTACTTGCGCGGCGGCGGGGCCGAGTGCCCCTACCCTGGCGACGAGCCGTCCCCGGCCCGCCGCCGGCTGCACACGGCCGTCGCCGGGGGCTTCACGCTGTGTTTCGCCGCAACCCTGGCGGCCGCGTTTATGCAGGACATCCTGGGCGTCAGCCCGCCCTACCCGCTGCTGTCCGCCCCGGTCATCCTGGGCACGGTGGGCGGGATCAGCATGCTGGTCGGCTGCGCCGGGCTGATCGCGCTCAAACGGCGCAGCGACCCAGCACCGGGTGTAGCGGACTATGGCCTGATCATCGGCCTCGGTCTGCTCGCGCTGAGCGGCCTGCTGACGCTGGCGTTCCGGGATACCCCGGCCTTCGGCCTGATCCTGGTCACGCACCTGGCGACGATCGTGATCTGCTTCGCCATCGCCCCCTGGACCAGGATGGTGCACGCGGCGTACCGCTTCCTGGCGATCGTGGCGGAAGCCCTCGAGCAGACCAGGTGAGCCTCAGTAGCCGAGGTCTTCCAGGAAGCCGATCATGACCTGGACCCGGGTAGCGTCAGCGTCCACGTTCGGCCAGAAGCCCACCGCGATCCCGTCAACGCTGTCGGCCGCGGCGGCAAGCTGGGCCGCGGTCGCCCCGTCCCAGGTGCTGCCCGTCCGGCCGATGCCGGCGAGGAAGGTCACGCCCGCGCTGACCGCGCCGGCCTGTTGCGCCACCGCCGCGGTGACCGACTGGTAGGTGCTGGGGTCGAGTTCGAGTACCTGGGCCTGGTACTCGTAGACGTCGCCGACGGCGAGCCACTGGGCCGCCGACGCCAGCCCGTACCGCAGGTACGCCTCGTAGTCAGTCTCGCCGGATTCCAGCGGGTACTGCGGCGCCCCGCCCGGGTGCGCGCTGTTCGCGTTGTTGTTGCACAGATCGTTCCCGGGGGTGAGGACGGCGCATAACCCGTAGGCGTGCGCCGTCTGGCAGAACAGCTGCGCGTAACTGACCCCGGCGTAGGAGTTGTACAGCCAGGCACCCTGCTCGATGGCCGGTGTCTGGCTCCAGGACTCCGCGTCGTACTGGACGGCCTGCACCCACGAGGGCAGTCCGGCGCTGATCGCGTCGATCAGCCCGGTCGAGCCGTTCTGGTACGCCTCGAACTTGAGCACCGCCGTACCGGTGTACCCGGCCGGCACGGGGTTCTTGGTCGAGGGACCAGCCCCCTCGTATAACACCGAGAACCAGGTGGTGCCCTGGTTGAAGGCGCTCGCCGCCACCGCGGGACTGCCGCCGAGGGTGGTGTCGGCCAGGCTGCTGTAGGTCCCGTAACGCGGCACCAGCCAGGCCCGCGCGCCCGCCTGCGCCCCGGCCGCGGCCCCCCGCAGCAGCGGGCTTACCCCGGCCACCGCGGCCCCTAATCGCACGAACCGCCTGCGCGTGATGTCCACCAGCCGCCTCCGGCATTCCGGACTCCGTCTCTGGCAAGCTAGCCAGAACCGGGCGACCGAACCACCGCTGCGGCCGTCGCCGCAGGTCGCTGGGCCTCCTTAACTGAAAATTGCACAGAGTCGCCGAGCTCGCGTTCGGGGTGCCGCCCCGGGCACAACCCGGGACAGCACTCCAGCCCGCGGGTCAGTCCGTGCGGCCGCGGCCGCTGATGGCGTCTCGGAGCTTGTCGACGACGGCCACCGCTGGCCCGGCGCTCTTGAGCACGCCGGGGCTCGGCGGCGTATGCGGGTGCGGCCGGGTTGGCCCCTTGTCCTCGGCCGCCTGGATCTTGCCGCCGAGATCCTGTGCTTCGGCCTCGCTCAGAGCCTGCCGCAGGCTTGGCCAGACACGCGTCTCCTCGAACGCGATGTGCTGACGCGCCGCCGGTATGTACTCGGCAAGGAGCCGGTCGAACTCCTCGTCCCGGCTGTCCAGCTTGTCCAGCCGGGCCAGGATCTCCTTGGCCCGCTGCTCCTGGCTGATGGCCTTGTCGGCGAGATCGCCCCCGTCACTCATCCGCTCGCGGACGACCGGCCAGAAATACTGCTCCTCCGCGGCCTCATGCCGTGACGAATCCATGACCAGGTAGTCGGCGACATCCTGGCGGGCGGCCTGGACCTCGTCGCTGGCCTGGTCGTGACCAGCAGTTTCCTGCAGAACCGTCAGCATGCCCTTCACGTCAGCATGATCGGCGCTGAGCACCTCGAATACGTCCGTCATGACGTCCCCTCGTGGTTGGGTCTGCTACACCCCGCCGCTACCCGACAGCCGTCGGCTAAACACGGCCGGCACGCCCCCGGCCCTTTACCGACGTCTCCGCGGCCCGGTATTGCAGTTGCGGCGGCTGGTCGCTGGGGGGCCACGACCCAGTTGTGCTGCGGCGTGGGCGGTTGCCGATGGCGCCGAGGGCGCGGGCGAGTTCGTGGTAGCGGTCGGACTGGTCCCAGTCGGCGCTGCAGGCCGGGCACATCTCGTTGCCGCAGTGGAGGCAGGGGCGGTCGTCGTGCCGCCGCCAGGCAAAGGCGTCGGTGATGGCCTGGGTCAGCAGCGTGGTGAGCGGGTCGGCGGCTGCCAGGCCGGGTGCCATGAGCACATTGATGGCCTGCTGGAGTCGGCCGATCAGGTACCGGGGGTCATCGTCCAGGCGGCCCTGAGCCTGCTCGCCTGCGATGGTGGACGGGGCTGGCGCTGGTGGCCAGCGCTGGTCGAGGAGGGCAAGGGCGACGGAGACGGGCTGGTGGGAGGGGGCGTCTGTCATCGGATGCTCCTCCCGGTGGGCTGGGCGGGGATGGTGGCGGCGGTCAGGACAGCGCGCAGTTCGGCGGGATCGGTTGTCACGAGGGTGTGCGGGTTCTGGCTCAGGTGCCGGCTGCGGGCGATGTAGCGGACGCCGGTGAGTGTGGTCTCGCACCAGATGTGGAAGGCGGGGAAGTGGGTGCGGGTGTTTCCCGGGGCGGGCAGGCCCGGTCCGATGTCTAAGAACTGGCGGACACCGCGCTCGGCAGTCAGGTAGCGGACCACGCGCGCAAGGAAGGCCCGGTTGGCTCGCGCGCCGGGGATGACCTGGGGGCGGCACCGGGCGACTTCCTGCGCTGCCTGACGGTCGGCGGCAAAGTGATCTTTGCCGCCGAGCCACACGTTGTAGACGCGGGCCGGATGCGCCACATCTGGGCTGAACGGGGAGTCTGGGGCAGCAGGCCAGAGGGCAGATGGCGCGTTCAAGGTTCGCTTCCTCCGATCGGGTGGCGGTCCTGCAGGACCAGCGCTGCGCTCGATGCTAGGAGTCAGTCGGGAATCTGAACGAGAGTGTTGCGGGTTATTGCAGAAACTCGTCTCTTGCCTTCGTGATGAGCGCTTTGGCGCTGGCGCGGAACTTAGCCGCCTGCCGCATCTGCTCGAACACGGTCACGTAGATATCGATCTCGTCGGGCCTTGTGATGTCCAGAGCTGCCGTCAGAGTCTCGACCTTCACCAGGACATCATCGAAAATCCAGAACGCCGTTTGTGTGTGCGCGCCGAGTCCTGCGGATGCAGGGATGATTCCGATGGAGACGTTCGGCAGGTTCATAACGGCGAGCACGCGGTCAAGCTGCTCTACCATTTCCTCGGCCGTGCCGATGCGCGTCCGCAGCGTCTGCTCGGCGAGCAGGAACACGAACTGGTGCTTGCCCGAGCGCAAAACACGCTGACGCTCCATGCGGGCAACTGTGGCGGCCTCGCGGTCGTCGGGCAGGTTCAGCAACGACGCCCAGTACGCCATGCTCTCGGTCGAGTAGGCGGCTGTTTGCAGCAACCCTGGAATGCTCCAGTGCTCGTGAATACGGAATAGCCTGGTGCGCTCATAAAGCGGCCCGATGGTCTCTTGCAGCCTGCGCAGGCCGCTGCGAGCTTGCCGCTTCCACTCGCGGTACATGGAGTCAACGGCCCTGGCCTGGGCGATCAGGCCCGGGATCTGATCATCGGCACCGCAAGCGCTGCACCATACGCGGATGTCCGCGTCCGACAATCCCTGGGCGCCGTGCTCGACGCGTGAGACCTTGGTGAAGTGGAAGCCAGTCTGCTCGGCAAACTGCCGGCCGCTGAAGCCCGCATCCAGGCGGATCTCACGAAGTCGGCCGCCGAACGCCTCCTTGGCGCGCTGCGCTGCGCTGGCCACGAAAAGCTGCTGCCGGGTTAACTAGGCAGGTAGCACCGGTGCGGGATCGCGAGTTCCCACACCGCATTGAATGCCGACATGCACAGTTCGATATCGCCGGGATCAGTGGAGGTAGTGAAATCGATACTGGCACCGTTTCCGGCGTAATGGTGGAATACCACGAGGCGGGAATCGAACATCCAAAAATCGTTGCCGGGGAAGGCGACTGAGGACACCTGTCGGCGCGGCATCCATCTCATGTCTGTTCCCGCATCGACATGCGGCTGCATGATGCTGTATGACCAGCGCTGGTAATCCGACAGCGGTTCGGAGACAACGTGCACGCGCCGGTAGACCTTGCCTTCCGCTACATGCTCGCGAACCTGGTCGCACCAAGGCCGGAGCCATTCGAGGTCATCCACCTCGCCGGCTGCCCACTTGGCCATATACGGCAGCTCGACCGCCGTGCCATAGCTGTCACGCATCTCCAGGTGAACCGCCTCGCGGTCGAACTGCGTGAACAGGCCAGTGAACTCCTCGTAGGTCAGCCCCAATTACATCTCCTGGAAGAACGGCACCAGCCGGTCAGGGATCTCACAGACGATCTCACCTTGCGGGACGTCCATCTGCGCAAGCGCGTCCCGGTCGGTCACTACCCACCCTTGGACGATCCAGCTTCCCCGGTCTGTGCGGTACAGAGTCGGTGATCCCTGTGGCTGCGAGCCCGGATCCTTGGCAACTAAGGTGACACGCACGGCTCCCCCAGGTTTAACGGATTGCGTGTTGTTGCGTCCAACGAGAGCGTAACAGCAGTCACCGTCCAGATCCATTGCGATGCTGGGAGGGATCGGCGCTCGTGCTGCCAGCTGCTACGAGTGGTCTACATCACGCTGGCAGCGAGTGTGGCCTCAGAGGCCGGGGTAGCTCGGGAAACTGCAGGAGGGCACGCTTCCGCTGCCCGAGATCGCGCTGACCGTCACGTCGGTGCCGGATGGCGTGAAGTTCGTGTCGTACGTGCTGATGTCCGCGTACTCCGTTGTCGAGCTGGTCGCGTCGAGGCTGACGTTCTCCAGGGTGAGGCCGAGCGGGCTGGCGGAGTCGTAGCCCTCCAGCACCGATTGCGCGCTGGATGCTGAGCTGACCGATGTGAAGCCGTCGACCACGATGTCGGTGAAGTCGGGCGTCGTGGAGCCGTTGCCGCTGGAGTAGAACGGGTTGAACTCGAGGTTGTGCTTGACGCCGGTGTCGCAGATGTCCTCGTAGGTCACATCCGAGACCTTGCCGCCCTCGCTCGAGTCGGTCTTGATCCTGATGCCGTTGTTATCGCTGCTCACGTTGCCCGAGCTGTCGGTCCCGCTCACGGTGTCGTTCTCTACCAGGATGTTCGTGACCCCGTACTGGGTCTGGCTGCCTATGGAGATGCCGTGCGTGCCATAGAAGTGGCTGTTCTCTATGGTCATGTCCGAGGCCGCGCTGGCGTTCGTCTTGATCGCGATGCCGTCGTCGCCGTCCTGGATGTAAGAGTCGTTGACGGTCACGTTGGTAGCGCTGTCCGGGTCGATGCCGTCGGTGTTGCGCGCCGTCGCCGGGGTCTTGATCCGGACACCCCAGACGGTGAGGCCGTTGCCGCTCTGGAAGTAGACATGGAAGAACGGCGCGTTCACCAGGTCGATGTCGTACAGCGTCAGGTTGTTGTATCCGTCTGACTCGATCAGCCGCGGGTTGTTCTGCTTCTCGCCGTCGCTGTTCGCGGTGTTCGCCAGCGCCCACCATGTCCCGCTGGTGCCGAGGATGTCCTGGTCACCGCGGCCGTCGATCTCCCCTTGCGAGCCGCTGCTGCTCTGCGTTCCCATGATCCCGGCGTTCGAGCCGGTCACGTTGATGAACGGCTTGCACCCGTTGTCGCTGGAGGCGACCGTCCCGCACGTGGCCTGGCCCGAGACTTGGTAACTGGCCGGGTTCCTCGACGCGTAGAGCGTCGCGCCTGCCTCGACGACCAGGTCGACGCTGGCCGGCAGCGACAGCGGGCCGCTGAGGAACGCGTTATTGCTGCCGCTTGGGGCCAGCACCACTGCGTCGCCGGTTCCGCTGCAGCTATTGAGCGCGGACTGGATCCTCGAGGTGTCCGGCGGGGCCGTTTCGTCGGCGCTGCTGAACTGCTCGTTGCTGGTTTCGAGCTGAGCGCTCAGCGTGGTGCAGGTCGGGGGGACCGACGGCTGGCTGACCGAACGGCTGTCGCCCGTGGCCAGGCTGCCTGTGGCCAGGCTGCCCGTGGTCAGGCCGACCGTCCTCAGGCCGACCGCAGCGCGGGCCGGTAACGACGGGATGAGCGCGCCCGCCGCGATGACCAGGGCGACGATGGCCGGTGTCCTGCGCATAGATCGCGCCTTTCGTTCTTCAGTACATCTCGACGCAGTCGTAGCTGTATGCCGGGCTCAGGTAGTCGCTGAGGGCGGCCGATCCGCTGATCACTGTGATCGTCATCGTGTTGGTTCCGGCCACGAAGGCGCTGGCCGGCACGGCGTAGCTGAACAGCGTGTTGTTGCCCCGGTAGGTGCCGATCGTGAGGCTGCGGGAATCGGGCTGGGACGACGGCGACGGCGCCGAGGAGGTCCAGTCGTTGACAGTTATCTGCGGCCGCCCGCCGGCGTACGCGGCGGTGATGCCGATCCGTACCGTCCGGGCGGCGATCTGGCTCGACGTGAGCGAGAAGATCACCGTTGTCGGGTTGTTGACGTCCTTGAACTGGTAGGCCGGGAATTCGCTGTCGGAGGAGCTGCCGACGGTGAAGGTCACAGGTCCCCAGCTGGCCATGCGCGCGTCCGAGGGGTGCATCCAGGTCACGTTGCCGGAGTTCAGGAACCCGGTCGGTGCCCCGGTCCAGGTCCCGATCCGGAACAACGGGCTGGCCGGCGTGTACCAGCCGGAGTTCAGGTTCTGGCCGGTGAGCGTGGTACCCGCGGTGACCGTCACCGACTGCGACGCGACGGCCAGCTCATCGGAGTACATCGTCATCGTGTAGGTGCCGGGCTTCATGGCCGGGCTGTAGTAGTCGCCGTTGGACTGGGCCAGCGCCCAGTACTGAGCGGTCGAGTTCGCCCAGCCGACGGTCACGGTCGTGCCGCTCGTCGCGCCGTACGCGCCGCCCGCCACATAGCCACGAGCGGACGCGGGCACGTTGGCGATCAGGCCCAGGTCATCCATGAAGCTCATGTCGGGCGCGGCCGGTGTCGTCTCGTCCGACACCATCAGCGCGTACGGCCCGTAAAGAACGCCGAGCCGCTGCGACTCGGTCTGGTTATGCGCCGACCACAGGTAGTTGTACAGCTGGTTGTCGGTGGTTCCCTGCTGCTCGATGTCGCGGAAGAACGGGCCGCCGGCGCTGCTCTCCCGGTTGCCGTACGCCATGTACACGCCTATCCCGCTGCCGGTGATGCCGCGGACTGTCAGGTCCATCGCCTGGCGGTTGGAGTAGTACTTCGAGCGGGTCTGGCCGTCGAGCAGGTAGATGTCGGTGGACTCGATCGCCGTGCCCCCGTTGATCTCGGCCGGGGTGAGGACCGTGGTGATCACGCTGGAGTTCAGCCGCGAGATCCACCGCAGTTCCCCGGCACCGGCGGAGTTCACATAGGTGGCCATGTAGATGTTGTTCTGGCCGCTGACAGCAACGAGGTAGTGGTACAGCGTGCCGCTGCCGTACCAGTCGGTCACCGACTCAGTGATCACGATGTAGTCGCCGGTCTGGGCGGCGGTCACGGTCGCGCCGCTGCCCAGGCCCGACTCGACCTGCGAGAAGGAACTCTGGTCCTGCATCTCCACGCCGTTGTAATTCAGCGACGTCATGTCGCCGTCAGATTGATTGATTTTGAACGTAAGCCCGGCGCCTGTGCTCACGGTGAAGTAGCCGCCGCTGCTGGTGTACCCGAACGCCGTGGCCGCCTCGGCCGGCCGGGCCAGCCTTAACTCGCCGACAGCCACCACACCGAGACAGGCGGCCAGGCTGCCGGTCCGGGCAAGGAACTCACGCCGGCCGAGCCCACCGGATCCTGATGTGGTCATGGGAGTCCTCCTGCCGCTCACCCCTCACGCAACAAGCCCGGCGCCGGGGCGGTCAAGGCAGCCCACGTACCAAGCAGCCGGCCGCGGGCAGGAGCAGGCGATTGTCCTGCCTGCGGCCCTTCAAGGCCGAGGGCGGCACCACGCCGACCTCGAAAGTTTCACCCAGGTACGTCGAGGCTCGGGTTGCCGTCGAGCAGAGTTCTCGACCCGCCAGAACCGCACGCGGGCGCCGGCGACAGACGCTCGTTACGCATCCTGGGTTTTCGTTCGCCAGGCACCGGCGACGGCGGGGATGGCAGCCCAGGCCAGGACGACGACGATCGCCGTGACGGCAGGCATTGGGAGCTTGAAGTTGTTCAGGGCGATGCTGGACCCGGGATGGGCGTGGGTACCGACCGGCTGTCCTGGGAACAGGCCGCCGAGCGCGATGAGCAGGACCAGGTAGCGAACAGGGCCGAGGACGCTGGCCAGGTAGAGGATGGAGGTAGCGATGGTGTTCCAGCCGATGACGGCGATGAGCGTGACCGGCCGCGAGCCGGTGAGCGAGGCAATGCCGACGGCGAGTATCGTCTGCACCACGGTGGCCAGGGCGACCCAGGCGGCGTACCTGAGCGCCAGGCCCGCTGTGGGGGCGGCCGCGGAGCCGTGGAACGCGTAGGCGGCAGCGACGGCCACAGCGAAGCCGCTGAGGGTAAGGGTGACCGTGATCGCGATCGCGGCCGGGATGCGGACAATGAACAGGGCGGTGCGGGAGCGGCCGGTGGCGACGAGGTCGCGGAACACGCCACTGGCGAGATCTGTGGCCCCGGCCTCGGTGCCGATCAGGATCGCGGCGAACGCGCCGAAGTAGATTCCCATCAGCGCCGCGCCGTCCGAGAGGGCCTGCGGGCCAGCAAGATTGCCATGATGACGGGCCTCGACGAACGCGAAATACAAGATCGCCATCCCGATCGAGAGCAGCGTCGCGGTCGCCATTGTGGCCCGGTGGCGGCGGAGCTTGAGGATGTCAGCGCCGATCATCTGACGGGCAATAGTCCGGTTCACGAGTTGCCCCGGTCACTAGCGGCACGGGAGCCGAAGCGCTTGGTAAGTCCGCGGGTCTCGATGATGGGCTGTGCGGTTGTCATGGGGCAAGCTTCGGGTGCCGCCGGCCTCGCCGGCATCGGCTGAAAGGACGGTTCGGCCTCGACGGGAACCGTCCTTTCGGCCGGCTCGCGGCCCCACCGGAGCCGCGTAACCTGCGCGAGTGAACGTGTCGCACCGCATCGCCACCCGGACGGAGGCCATATCCAGCCTGGTCCTGGCTCTCGTCCTCGCCGCCGCCCTCGCCGCCGACACGGCGGCGGCTGCCGGCCGTCACGCCAGCTGGCTCTTCGAACTCGCAGTGGGAGCGGTCATCTGCACCCTGGCCCTGTTCCGGGGCCGGAACCGGGTCTGGGCGGCGACGGCGGCCCTGGTGATCTGCAGCGCGGCCGACGCGGTGGCCGACGCGGCTCGCCTGCCCTCCCAGCCGGGCATCGCCGACACAGCGGGTTTGCTGGTGCTGGGCGCTGCTGGCGTCCGGGTCGCCGCCACGCGTTATGCCTGGCTCATCGCTGTCGCCGGGGCCGTGGTGCTGGTGGCCGGGCGGACCACCCTCCGCGGTGAGTACATCATCGCGTTCGCGTTCCTGAGCATGCTGGCCTGGGGCGGCGCGCTCGCTATCGGAATGTGGATGCGGCTCCTCGATATCCGCCGTCACCTGGCGATCGATGCCGCCCGCCGCGACGAGCGCCTGGAACTCGCCCGGGAACTGCACGACGTCGTCGCCCACCACATCGCCGGCATCGTCGTCCAGGCCCAGGCCGCACGAACCTTCTCCGTCAAAGCCCCGGAGAGCCTGGCCGAGACCCTGGCGGGCATCGAGTCGGCCGGCAACGATGCCCTCGCCGCTATGCGCCGGGTCGTCAGCCTGCTCCGGGACCCCGACGATGCTGTCAGCGTTACCCCGGGCCCTGGACAGCTCACAGACCTGGTCG
>Ga0335074_10009287_pt1 | contig 13722 bp, 13 predicted proteins | sample Lox_Sample_23_FD_206715 | JGI IMG/M metagenome (GOLD analysis project Ga0335074, IMG submission 206715) | Soil microbial communities from Loxahatchee National Wildlife Refuge, Florida, United States - Lox_Sample_2.3 | ecosystem: Environmental > Terrestrial > Soil > Wetlands | place: USA...
CCGCGCGGCACGGCCGCGCTGCACGGATCCCGGAAATACCGGCCAGAAGCCAGCCCGGCACGTTCAGCACCAACACCCAGAACGCACGCACCCGGAATACCTACGCAGGGACAACGTAGGGCTCGCGTGCCGACGAGCCACTACCTCCAGGCTCGGACAACACGGGGCCTCAACGGCCCCGAGCCACCCGCCCAGAGCCACCCGCCCGAGCCAGCGGCGCCACCCGCCCCGCGCCACCCGCCCGAGCCAGCGGCGCAGCCCGCCCGAGCCACCCGCCCGCCAAGCGGGCGCGGGCGGCCGCTGACATCAGCCCCAGTTCGAGGCCGAAGAAGTCGGCGGCCGGGTGGGCGTCGGCCTGAGCACGCGCGCCAGCGCCTGCTCTACCTCCTCGGCAAGCCCGGCAGGCGCACCCGCATCAACGGTCGCGGAGCCGTGCCCCGAAGCCACGGTAACGCCGGCTCCTTCGGCGCCGCAGTCCCGGCATTCCACCTCGCCGAGTCGCCTGACCAGGTGCACGCTGGCGCACAGTGAGCAGCGGTCAAGATCGGTCACCCACTCACCGCTGGCCTGACACGCGGGACAGATCAGTACCTGGCGGTCGGCCCTGACCGCGCGCAGCCAGGGGCTGCTACCTCGGTCAGGATCGACCTGCCTGGTGCCGCACCGATAACAGGGCATCAGCCGCCTGCCAGGAAAGGAGCCCTCAGGAGAGCTCGGCCAGCGCCTTCTGGTAATCGGCGAGGTCGCGCGCTTGCGGAATGGCGTTGACCACCTTCCACTTGACGACGCCGTTCTTGTCGATGATGAAGGTGCCCCTCGTCGCGATGCCGCGCTCGTCGTCGAAGACGCCGTACGCCTTGGCTACCTCTCCGTGAGGCCAGAAATCAGACAGCAAGCCGAACTCGTAGCCTTCCGTGTCCGCCCAGGTCTTGTGGACGTAAACGGAGTCCACCGACACCGTCAGCAACTCGACGTCCTCGCGCTCGGCTTCAGGGAACGAGTCACGCATCTCGCATAGTTCGCCGCTGCAGACCCCGCTGAATGCCAGCGGGTAGAACACGAGCACCACGTTCTTCTCGCCACGGAACCCGGACAGCTTGACCGGGGTGCCGTGCTGGTCCTTAAGCTCGAAGTCCGGTGCTTCGTCGCCGATCTCTACCGCCATTTTGGTCCTTTCAGCGGTTCGCGCGGATACCCGGTCAGGCCGTGAACTGACGCTGGGACCGCAGATTGGGATTCTCCTCCGCCGCGAGCAGCGATAGGCGGCGACCAACCTGCGCCAGGCGCTGCCGCGCGGTACGTAACCGAGTCTGCCACGCCCGCACGATAAGCACCGCATCCAGTCGAGATTAGGCCAGCATCACCTGACCGTCCGGCGCGAGCACGAAAGGCGCACGCCGGCGGGCGACGCCCGACCGTAACATCCGGCGGGCGGCTAATGACGACATCGCGGTGCTCAGCGTCGGGCCTTCGGCGCGACCAGACGGCTGGCCGACCAGTTCTTCCCTGCGCTCACCGTGGACGTCTGCGACAATCCCGCGGTCGGTGCGGCTTCCCCGATCTCGCTCGGCTCGACGTGACCCTCACGGCCCGCCTTCGGGGTCAGCAGCACGATGTAGCCGCCATCGGCCAGCGGGGTCAGCGCGTCAACCAGCGCGTCGACCAGATCGCCGTCGTCGTCCCGCCACCACAGCAGGACACCGTCCACGACATCGTCGTAGTCCTCGTCGACCAGCTCGACGCCGTCTCCTGCGGCGATCATGTCACGTAGCTGCTCATCGCAGTCTTCGTCCCAGCCGATCTCCTGAACTACATGGCCCGGCTTAATGCCGAGCCGCTCGGCCAGGCTTTGCTGATCGGCCGCCTGGCCAGCGGTCGCGCTCACTAACGTCCTCCCTGTCCCAGCGTCTGAACCTCTTGCTGGGACAGTTCACACTCGCTCGGCGTCTTGCGCAAGTCACAATTCGTGCAGAGCCAGTTAACCAAGGTCATCATTCGATCTTCCCCCGTCAGCCGATAGCTTACTCCGCGACAGCCGGCCACCAGATTTAAGCGCATAAGTATGGATTAGGCCCCCTGGTCGACGCAGGCAGCCAGCGCGCCTAGCCTTGGCCGTAGATGCGCTAAGCCGGTCCGCGTATCAGGATTGACTTGTAACCCAATAGCGAACCGCCTGGAAGGCGAGGATTTACCTGTGGCATCGAGGCGCCAGCAGTATCCGATCATCACCGATGGCCTGCCCAACCAGCTTCCCGACATCGATCCCGATGAGACCAGAGAATGGCTTGAGTCGTTCGACACCGTGGTGCGGACCAGGGGCCGGTCGCGAGCCAGGTACGTGATGCTCAGGCTGCTAGAACGCGCACGCGAGCAGCAGGTGGGCGTGCCAGGCCTGCGCAGCACCGACTACATCAACACGATTCCGCCCGAGCGCGAGCCCTGGTTCCCCGGCGACGAGTACGTAGAACGGCGCATAAGAGCTTATATACGGTGGAACGCCGCGATAATGGTCTCTCGCGCGAATCGCCAGGGTCTCGGCGTCGGCGGCCACATCGCGACTTACGCGTCTGCGGCGAGTCTATACGAAGTCGGATTTAACCACTTCTTTCGCGGTAAGGACCACGGCGAGTCAGGCGACCAGGTTTTCTTCCAGGGCCACGCGGCCCCCGGCATCTACGCTCGCGCGTTCCTCGAAGGCCGCCTGTCAGAAGCCCAGCTCAACGGCTTCCGCCAGGAACTCTCCAGCGCGGGCGGCGGCCTCCCGAGCTATCCGCACCCCAGGCTCATGCCCGACTTCTGGGAGTTCCCCACGGTCTCCATGGGCCTCGGCGCGATCAACGCCGTCTACCAGGCCCGCTTCAACCGCTACCTGCTGGCCCGGCAGATCAAGGACACCAGCAGGTCCCGAGTATGGGCGTTCCTGGGCGACGGCGAAACAGACGAGCCTGAGGTGCTCGGCTCGATCGGGCTGGCCGCACGCGAGGAACTCGACAACCTCATCTTCGTCATCAACTGCAACCTCCAGCGCCTCGACGGCCCGGTCAGGGGCAACGGCAAGATCATCCAGGAACTCGAGTCGTTCTTCAGGGGCGCCGGCTGGAACGTGATCAAGGTCATCTGGGGCCGCGACTGGGATCCGCTGCTGGCGCAGGACGTAGACGGCGTCCTGGTCAACAAGATGAACACCACCCCTGACGGCCAGTTCCAGACCTACGCCGTCGAGTCAGGCGCCTACACCCGCGAGCACTTCTTCGGCGGCGACCCGAGGCTGCGCGCGATGGTCGCGAACCTCACCGACACCCAGGTGCGCAACCTGTCGAGGGGCGGGCATGACTACCGCAAGGTCTACGCCGCCTTCAAGGCAGCGACCGAGCATGTCGGCCAGCCGACCGTGATCCTCGCCCACACGATCAAGGGCTGGACTCTCGGACCCGACTTTGAGGCCCGCAACGCCACTCACCAGATGAAGAAGCTCACTATCGCCGAGCTTAAGGAGTTCAGGGATCGCCTCTACCTGGACATCCCCGACTCGGCGCTCGAAGCCGACCTGCCGCCTTACTACCACCCTGGAGAGAGCTCAGAGGAGATCAAGTACATGAAGGAGCGCCGCCAGGCGCTCGGTGGTTACCTGCCCAAGCGGGTAGTACGCTCCAAGCCGCTCCCCCAGCCCGCCGACAGCGTGTTCGACGAGCTGAAGAACGGCTCAGGCAAGCAGGCCGTCGCCACCACGATGGCGTTCGTAAGACTGCTCAAGGACCTCATGAAGGACCAGGGCATGGGCGATCGGTTCGTGCCGATCATCCCGGACGAGGCACGTACCTTCGGCATGGACTCGCTGTTCCCGACCGCGCGGATCTATAGCCCGCACGGGCAGACGTACGAGGCCGTCGACCGCGCGCTGCTCCTGTCTTACAAGGAATCTGAGCAAGGCCAGATCCTCCACGAGGGCATCAGCGAAGCGGGCGCGATGGCGTCGGTGGTCGCCACGGGCACCAGCTATGCAACGCACGGCACCCCGATGATCCCGGTCTACGTCTTTTACTCGATGTTCGGGTTCCAGCGCACGGGCGATGAGATGTGGGCGCTCGGCGACCAGCTCGGGCGCGGTTTCCTGCTCGGCGCGACGGCCGGCCGTACCACGCTCACCGGCGAGGGCCTGCAGCACAACGACGGCCACTCGGTGCTGCTCGCCTCGGTGAGCCCGGCCTGCGTGGCCTACGACGCGGGGTGGGCCTATGAGCTGGCCTACATACTGAAGGACGGTCTCCGCCGGATGTACGGGTCGACGATCGAGCACCCGCACGGCGAGGACATCTTCTACTACCTGACCGTCTACAACGAGCCCTACGTCCAGCCGCCGCAGCCCGATTACCCTGGCGGCGCGGAGGCGCTCGAGAGGGACATCCTTCGCGGCCTTTACAGGTACGCGGAAGCAGGCTTCGCCGGGGGAACTGAGGAAGAACCTTCAGCCCCATCTTCCAATGGGCACCTCCAGGCCAGAATCCTGGCCTCGGGCGTAGCAATGCGGTGGGCGTTGTCCGCGCAGGGCTTGCTGGAGCAGGACTGGAACGTGACGGCAGAGGTCTGGTCGGCGACGTCATGGACCGAACTGCGGCGGGACGGCCTCGCCTGCGAAGAGTGGAACCTGCTTCATCCCGACCTGCCGGTCCGGGTACCTTACGTAGCCAGCGCTCTCGGCGACCAGCCCGTCCCCGTGGTCGCTGTCAGCGACTGGATCAAGGCAGTGCCCGACCAGATCGCCCGCTGGGTGCCCGCGCCCTACAGCTCTCTTGGCACCGACGGTTTCGGCTTCTCTGACACCAGGGCGGCCGCGCGCCGGTTCTTCCACGTCGATGCCGAATCGATCACGCTCGCCGTGCTCAGCCAGCTCGTCAGGCAAGGCGAGCTCAAGCCTGAAGTACTCGAAGAAGCCATCGCCAAGTACCAGCTCAACGTGGCGGTGAGCGAGCTTTAAAAGGCCACCATGGTTCCTGCGGACGTGCCCTCGCCACACGTCCGCAGGAATCATGCGGCTACGGCGTTGCCAGGAACCCGTCGGTATTACCGCGCGAGTCGGTGTAGAAGCCGACGATGTCGCCGGCGTTGTTGATGCCGCTGATGACCGTGCCGCCCGCACCTTGAGGCTCGTTCACGGTGTGGAACTTGCCTGCCAGCCAGACAAAGCCGTGCGAACTGCCGTCGATGGTGTAGTCGCCCACGACAACGCCGCGCTTGTTGATGCCGAAGGCCTGGGTCACGCCGGCCCCTGACTTGGCGATGGTGACGACCCTCCCGTCGGCACGGCGCAGGAACGAGAGAATCCGGCCGCTTCCGTTGGTGTAGTAGCCGACCACCGTCCCTGCTCCGTTGATCGCGGTCGCGGTCAGGCTGCCGATCCTGCCGATCGTGATCTTGGTGAACTTGTGCGTATTGATGTTGAAGCGGTATCCGTGCATGTTGCCGCTGGCATCTTCGAAGTCGCCGACCGCGACGCCCGCGTTGTTTATGCCGAGCAACTCGTTGTACGGCGGGTTCGAGTTGTTTCCCGTTGGATACGTGACCTTGTGGGCCACGCCATTCCTCAGGTAGAAACCCGTGTACCCGTTCACGTCGCTCGGGCGGTTGGTACGCGAGAAGAGCCCGACCAAGATCCCCTTGTCGTTCACGCCGGCGACTTGCGTTTGCGCTGATCCGGCGACGCTAACCGACTGGTAGCTTGACTGGTGGTACGGCGGAACGATCGTGTAGCCCCGATTCGGGTCACCGTGAACGCCCGAGCCGTAATAGCCGACTATCTTTTTGTGGTCGTTGATTCCGAACAGTTCGTTGAACGTCCCGTCGAAGGCATCGTTGAGCGTCCTGAAGTGGTAACTGGCAGGTACCGAAGATCCGGCCAGCGCCGGAATGGCCGATGCCGTCAGCCCGATGCTGATCCCGGCGACGACGGCTACGCCGGTGCGCACCACGCGGTGCTTCCTCATGGCGGGCAGTCCTCTCTGTGAGCGGGCGAGGGTCGCAAAGACACTGTGCTGTAAAACCTCACGTAGTTACAACGTCCAGGCAGGCCGTGGTGTTGGCAGGTCCTGCGTCGTGGCACCCTGATCACGTGAGCGGGAAGGCTACCCGGGGCAGCCGGGTGCGGACTGAGACCATCGAGCGGCTCGAGCAATCCATGAGTGCGCTTGGCACCGCGGCCATGACCTCGATGGAGGCCAGGCTGCCCTGGTTCCGCGCCCTGTCGGCCGAGAACAGGTCCTGGCTCGGCCTCGTCGCACAGGCGGGCGTGGCCGCGTTCATTGACTGGGTGAAGCACCCCGAGCGGAACCGGCCGGCCGTGGCCGGCGAAGTCTTCGGCACCGCTCCGCGCGAGCTGGCCAGGGCCGTGAGCCTGCAGCAAGCCGTCGAGATGGTACGGATCATCGTGGACGTGGTCGAGACCAAGACCGATGAGCTCGCGGCACCGGGCGGAGAGATCGAGCTTCGCGAGGCCGTTCTCCGCTACACCAGGGAAGTCGCGTTCGCCGCCGCCCAGGTGTACGCGCGGTCAGCCGAAGCCAGGGGTGCCTGGGATGCGCGCCTCGAGGCGCTGGTCGTCGACTCCCTGGTGCGGGGCGAGATCGACGACAGCCTGCCGTCCTGGGCCTCCGCGCTGAACTGGCCGCCTTCCCCGGTCACCGTCCTCGCCGGCCATGCCGACGGCAACGGGCCTGATCGATGAGCTGCGGCTGCTGGCGCGGCGGGCCAAGTTCGACCTCCTGGCCGGCGTGCACGGGCACAGGCTCGTCGTGGTGCTCGGCGGCCCTGGCGATCCGATGCCGGTGGCCAGGCAGCTCGCGTCCAGGTTCGGGCCTGGTCCCGTGGTTGTCGGACCCGCGGCACCGAACATCGAGAGCGCGGGCGGATCAGCAAGGGCCGCGCTGGCCGGCCTTCGGTCGGCCGCGGCCTGGCCAGACGCACCGAGGCCGGTACTGGCCGCGCACCTGCTGCCCGAACGTGCGCTCGATGGCGACGAGGGCGCGCGGGCCGAGCTGATCGAGCACATCTACGAGCCGCTGCAGCGCGGAGGAGCCGCGTTGCTCGATACCGTCACTACGTACCTGGAGCAAGGGCATTCGCTGGAAGCCACCGCCAGGATGCTGTTCGTGCACCCCAATACGGTCCGCTACCGGTTGCGCCGGGCGACGGTACTGACCGGTTTCAACCCCGGCGACGGGCGCGGCGGTTTCGCCCTCTGGCTCGCGGTCGTGTACGGTCGGCTGGCGCCCAAGCGGACAACCTGACCCCTGCCGCTCCCCTATCCTTGTGGGGTATCTACAATTTCTACGGCGAGAAGTTCGTAGGCTTATCTATTCGTATGGCGGACTCCTACAGTGCAAGGTTAGAAGATGCTCGTGATCGCCGCGCCTGGGCAGGGCGCTCAGACGCCGGGGTTCCTCAGCCCCTGGCTGGAGTTTCCCTTCGTGGCCGAGCAGATCGGTGCCTGGTCAGACCTGGCCGACTGCGATTTGATCAGGTACGGCACCGCAGGTGACGAGGACGAGATCAAGGACACGGCCGTCGCGCAGCCGCTGCTTGTCGCCGCGGCCCTGGCCGCGGCCCAGGTACTCGGTGTCGCCGATTGCGTAAGCTCAGGTATCGTCGCCGGGCACAGCGTCGGCGAACTCGGGGCGGGCGGGATCGGCGGGGTCATTTCCGCTGACGACGCGATGCGGCTGACGGGCGTGCGAGGCCGCGCCATGGCCAAGGCGGCCGCGGCTGAGTCAACCTCGATGACGGCAGTGCTTGGCGGCGACGAGGCCGAGGTGCTCGCCGTGATCGCGAAGCATGGCCTGACGCCGGCGAACATTAACGGTGCCGGGCAGATCGTCGCGGCCGGCACGACGGCGCAGCTGGCCGCCTTCGCGGGCGACCCGCCGCCCAGGGCGAGACTGCGACCGCTCCAGGTCGCCGGGGCCTTCCACACCGCGCACATGGCTCCGGCCTCGGAAGAGCTGCGGGAAGCCGCACAGGCCGTCCAGGTGCACGACCCGGTGCTTACCGTCCTGTCGGATGCGGACGGCGCGGCGGTGCGGACCGGCACCGAGTGGCTGACCAGGATCGTCAATCAGGTCAGTGCCCCTGTCAGGTGGGACCTGTGCATGGCGGGAATGCGCGAACGAGGCGCGACCGCGTTCATCGAACTGCCGCCCGCTGGGACGCTGACCGGCCTGGCCAGGCGGTCGCTGCCCGGAGTGGCGTTGCTCGCGCTCAAGACCCCGGCCGATCTCGACGCCGCGAAGGAACTGGTCGCCGAGCACGCCAGGTCAGACTCTTAGCTTCGCGCCGCACTGTCGCGGCACTACAAGGCAACGCTCACCAGGGAAAGGGCAGCAAGCGGATGCGAACCCACCAGGGCAGCGCGGGCGCGAAAGTGCTGGCGTTCGGCGGATACCAGCCCGCCAAGGTCGTGACCAACGACGACCTGTCAGCGACGGTCGATACCAACGACGAGTGGATCAGGAGCCGGGTTGGCATCGAGAGCCGCCGGATCGCCGCTCCCGATGAGACCGTGGCCGACATGGCCGTGAACGCGGCAGGCAAGGCACTGGCAGGAAGCGGCTTGTCCCCCGCCGACATTGACCTGGTTATCGTCGCGACCTGCACGCCAGAGGTGATGATCCCGAACACCGCGGCCGTGGTGGCCCGCAGGCTCGGCATCAGCGCGCCGGGCGCCTACGACCTGAACGCGGCCTGCGCGGGCTTCTGCTATGCGCTGGCGAATGCCAGCGACGCCATTCGAGCGGGCTCGGCCAGGCACGTCCTGGTGATCGGCTCAGAGAAGCTGTCGCAGTGGGTCGACTGGACCGACCGGTCGACCTGCATCATTTTCGCTGACGGCGCAGGCGCGGCGGTTGTCGGCCCGGCCGAGGAATCCGACGACCAGGTGCCTGGCATAGGACCCGTTGCCTGGGGCAGCGACGGCAGCATGGCCGACAAGATCTTCATCAAGGACCGCGACTCGTTCATCTTCCAGGAAGGCCAGTCGGTCTTCAGGTGGGCGACGACCGCCCTGCACCCGGTCGCTCTCCGTGCGTGCGCCGATGCGGGCGTGGACCCGGCCGAGCTTGACGTGTTCGTCCCGCACCAGGCTAATTTGCGGATCATCGAATCGATCGCGCGGAAGCTCGGGGCACCGCAGGCCAAAGTGGCAACCGATATCGTGCACGCGGGAAACACCTCATCGGCATCGATCCCGCTGGCGTTGTCCAGGATGATTGAGCGCGGTGAGCTGGCGAGCGGTGACAAGGCCCTGCTCATCGGTTTTGGCGCCGGCGTTTGCTACGCCGCGCAAGTGATCACGCTACCCTGACCCAGATCCCACCCCAAACAAGGAGAGCGAACATGGCTATGACACAGAAAGAGATCCTTTCCGGCCTGAGCGAGATCATCGACGAGATCGCGGGAGTTCCCGCGGACGAGGTAACGCCGGACAAGACCTTCGTCGACGACCTCGACATTGACAGCCTGTCGATGGTGGAGATCGCGGTGGCGGCGCAAGACAAGTTCGGCGTCGAGATCCCCGACGATCAGCTCAAGGACCTCAAGACCGTCCAGGACGTCATCGACTACGTCGAGCGTTCCTCAGTATCGGCCTAGGGGTCCGCGTGAGTGCATCGACCCGGGTCGTTGTGACCGGTGTTGGCGCGATCACGCCGGTCGGCGCGGACGCCCCGGCCACCTGGCAATCCATGCTGGCCGGGCGCAGCGGCGTGCGCACGATCGATGCTGACTGGGCCGAACGGCTGCCCTGTCATATCGCCGCGCCCGCCGCCGCGGAACCGGCGACAATGATCGACCGAGTACAGGCGCGCAAGCTCGACAGGTGCGAGATGTTCGCGCTGATCGCGGCCAGGGAAGCCTGGGCAGACGCGGGCAAGCCCGACGTGGATCCCGAGCGGCTCGGCGTCGCGGTCGCCAGCGGCATCGGCGGCATCAGTTCAACCCTGACCGCCTACGACACGCTGCGGGAACGCGGCTGGAACCGGCTGTCGCCTTTCACCGTGCCGATGCTGATGCCGAACGGCTCCGCCGGCTGGCTCAGCATCGAATTCGGCGCCCAGGCCGGGGTGCACACCCCGGTCAGCGCCTGCGCCTCAGGTGCCGAGGCGATCGCCTACGGCATCGACATGATCAGGTCGGGCCGGGCGGACGCCGTCATCGCCGGCGGTACGGAGGCGGCGATCATCGAGCTGAACATCGCCGCGTTCGCCGCGATGCGCGCGCTCTCGCTGCGCAATGACGAGCCAGAACGGGCGTCACGGCCGTTCGACCGCGGCCGCGACGGTTTCGTGCTCGGCGAGGGCGCGGGCATCGTCGTGCTCGAGTCCGAGGCCCACGCGGCCGGGCGCGGCGCCAGAATCTACGCCGTGGCGGCCGGCGCGGGGTATTCATGCGACGCTCACCACATCGCTCAGCCCGATCCTGAAGGCAAGGGAGCGAGGCTGGCGATCACGCGCGCGCTGGCCAACGCTGATGTATTGCCAAGGCAGGTCGCGCACGTCAACGCCCACGCCACCTCGACTCCGGCAGGGGACGTGCTCGAAGCGCGGGCCATCTTTGCGGCGCTCGGCGAGGCTGCGGCCAGCGTCGTGGTGACGTCGACGAAATCCATGACCGGGCATCTGCTCGGCGGTGCGGGAGCCGTCGAGTCGGTAGCCGCCATCATGGCATTGCACGACCGCGTGGCACCGCCGACGATCAACCTCGACGACCCTGAGGAGGACCTCGGCGTGGAGATCGCGGTAAAGCCCACCGAGTTGCACTCCCGTGGAAGCGAGCCGATGGCCGTGCTGAACAACTCGTTCGGCTTCGGAGGGTCGAACGTCGCGGTCGTCTTCACCGATCCCTGACACGGGTTCGCGAACGGGACGGAGTGGACGGGCGGACCGGCCGCAGTGGCAAAATGGCGGCATGACGAGCGAGCCTCAGCAGGGATCCGAGCAGAACGAGTCAGGGGAGAAACCCGAGCGGTTCGAGGTCAAGCGGGTGATCGCGGCGGATCCGGCCACGATCTTCGCGGTCCTTTGCGATCCGCAAGGACACGTGGCGATCGACAGTTCAGGCATGCTCCAGTCGGCCGACGGCGAGCCCGTCTCGGCCGCCGGCGACAGCTTCGTCGTGCACATGGACAGGGAGTCCCTGAACGACTACCCGCTCGGCCGCTACGACGTGACCGTGACGATCTCCGTGTTCGACCCGGACAGGGAGATCGCCTGGACGATTCTCGGGCAGCTACGCCCGCAGATCGGGCACGTATACGGATACCGGCTTGAGCCCGGCGAGGAAGGCACGATCGTCACGTCCTACTACGACTGGTCGGATATTCATCCGCAGTGGCGAGAGGCGAACATTTTCCCTGTCATGTCGGAGGGAGCGCTGCGGGCGACTCTGGGGATTCTTGACCGCACGGTGCGGCGTGGCTATCCGGGCCAGTCGGGGTCGTGACCACGGCGTTCGTGCTCGGCGGCGGCGGCCTGCTAGGTGCTCACGAGGTGGGCATGCTTCGGGCGCTGTCCGAGGCAGGGATCAAGCCTGACGTCGTGGTCGGCACTTCGATCGGCGCGATCAACGGCGTGTTCGTCGCCGCCGATCCGGCGGGATCGGCCAGCCGCCTAGATGATCTGTGGCAGGGCGACGCGATGCGGCTTGCCTTCGCCGAGACCGTGTTCGGCCGCGCGGTTCGGCTGGCCAGGTCGGGGACTCACCTTCACTCGATTGAGCCGCTAGGGCAGATGCTGGCGGAAAAATTGCCTGTTGCTGACTTCGCCGAACTCAAGCTGCCCTTCCAGTGCGTGGCCGCCAGCATTGAAAGAGCCAGCGCGGTCTGGTTCAAGTCGGGGCCGCTCGTGCCCGCGGTGCTCGCTTCCTGCGCGGTCCCTGGGCTGCTCCCCCCGGTCGAGATCGACGGCCAGCATTACTTCGACGGCGGCCTCGTCGACTCGATTCCTGTCGGGCACGCGGTCGCGCTCGGCGCGAGCACCCTCTACGTCCTGCAGGTCGGCCGGATCGAGACTCCGCTGACCGCGCCGAAGCGGCCGTGGGAGGTGGGGCTGATCGCGTTCGAGATCGCTCGCAGGCATCGCTTCCACGAGGAGATGTCCGCGCTGCCGGCGGGTATCACCGTCCATGTGCTTCCTACCGGCTCCGGCCGCAGGCCAGCGGATCTTTCCCAGCTCAGGTACCGGGATAAGGCTATGGTGCAAGAGAGCATCGAGCGGGCTTACCGTGCGTCGGCGAGATACCTCGCCAGCGCCCAGCCGACCTAGCCCGCTCACGGCTTCGAGACCGAGGAGTCGGCCATGCTGCCACCAAGGCTGATCCGCAGGCTGGTGCTGGCGCCCCTGGTCGTGGTCATAGCGCTCGCCCTCACCGTACTTTTCCCCTTGCTCGCGCTCGTGACCACGGTGTTCGGCTGGATCGCGCGGCGCAGGCCGCGCCGCACCCGAGCGGTGCGCCTCCTGGTCTTCGCGCTGATCTGGGCGTTCGGTGAGACGGCCGTCCTGTTCATGTGCCTGGGCTTGTGGGTCGCCAGCGGCTTCGGCGGACGGCTGCGCACAGAGCCCTTCCAGACCCGCCATTACGCGGTCATGCAATGGTTCCTTGACTCGGTGTACCGCGCGGCGGTGCGGTCCTTTGGCCTGCGCATGGAGGTCGATGAACCGCCGTTGACCGAACCGGAGCTCGCCGCCAGGCTGGCACGCCCGGTCATCGTGCTCAGCAGGCACGCCGGGCCAGGCGACTCGTTCCTGCTCGTACGCCAGCTACTCAGCGTTTACAAGCGAAGGCCAAGAGTCGTGATGAAGGCCACGCTTCAGCTTGACCCTGGCGTGGACGTGGTAGTGAACAGGCTGCCCAACGTGTTCATCAATCACGCGAAGACCGGCGAGCGCCTTTTTACCGAGCAGATCGAGCGGCTGGCCAGCGGCCTCGATCAGGTTGGCGCGCTTGTCATCTTTCCTGAAGGCGGCAACTGGACGCCGAGTCGCTGGGAGCGCGGTATCCGACGGCTTGAGCAGGTCGGCCGGCGCGACCTGGCGAACCGGGCATTGCACATGCCCAACCTGCTCGCGCCGCGCAGCGGCGGTGCTTTCGCCGCGATCAAGGCCTGCCCGGAAGCTGACGTGATCTTCGTCGCGCATGCCGGCCTTGACCGGCTGGCCAGCCCCGCCGACATCTGGCGGAACCTGGACGTCGGCCAGGTCATCAAGGCCAAGTGGTGGCGGGTACCTGTCGGCGAGGTTCCGCGCGACGCCGATCATGAGGCGCAGCTTCAATGGCTGTATCAGTGGTGGGAACGCATCGACGCCTGGATCTCAGATAACCGCCCCGACCAGGACCGCCCGCTGGCACTAGCCGGCGAGGAGTCCTGACCGCCGTGGCAATCAGGTTCGATGCCGAGATCTTCCGGCGGTAACAGCAACGGATGGCCACCGATGCGGTTCCTCAGGCAGCGGCGGCAGCAACGATGGCTCAGCGATGCTGCTCCTGCGACAACGAAGTTCCATCGTTGCGGGTACCGAGCGCCCCGGAGCAGCATCAACTGGCCATTGATGCTGTCACGCGCGGCAATATAAGGTCGTTTGGCCGCTTCGCGCCCATGCCCGTGCTCCCGGCTGACTTGAACGCCGGGGCCATAGCGGAACGCCGGGGCCATAGCGGCAGGGCGCGGACTTTAGCCGGTCG
>Ga0335074_10009288_pt1 | contig 13721 bp, 11 predicted proteins | sample Lox_Sample_23_FD_206715 | JGI IMG/M metagenome (GOLD analysis project Ga0335074, IMG submission 206715) | Soil microbial communities from Loxahatchee National Wildlife Refuge, Florida, United States - Lox_Sample_2.3 | ecosystem: Environmental > Terrestrial > Soil > Wetlands | place: USA...
TCCACGCAGTTACCGCGACTTATCATGGATTCCGTCCCTGGTATGCGCCATTTTGTTCGGGTTCGCGCGGCAGGAATCCGTGATATGTGGAGCCGCCGGATGCGCGAAAGCGACATAACCGGCGCACGCCGACCAGGTGGCCCCCACGGGCTGTCACAATAGCCCGCCATGGAACCCGCTGGAGGGTGGTGACGCCGGGGACGCGGGTGGCGTGAGGTCGAGTCGGCCGTTTCGTGTGGCCGACTCGAGCCTGACGCCAGCCGGGTCCGGAGAAAGCGGGCGAATCAGCGCGAGCTCGCGCGCCCGCCCGCGCTCAGCCCCGGAGGACAGCCTCGATCCGGTCCACCGCCAGCGCCAGGCGGCCGGCATCCTGGGAGAAGTTGATCCTGAACCGGCCCCGCCCGGACGGACCGAACTGATAGCCAGGGCACACCAGGACTCCTGCAGCCTTCAGCGCCAGTGCCAGGTCGTGATCGTTGCTGCCCAGCGCAGTCGCCGAAGCGTCCGGAAACACATACGAGCTGCCGGCCGACGGCGCCACAGACACACCGGGAATTGCCCGGAGCCGCCCGACCAGGTCGTCGCGAATCGCCTCGTGCGCGGCAGCGCGGTCGGCAAGCCAGACGTCATCTTCCGCCATCCAGTGGCGCAGTACCTGCTGCGAGTAGCCGCCGGTCCGCAGTGCGGTGAGCGAGAGCACCCGCTCCATTACGTCGATGATCGGTGCTGGCCCGACAGCCACGCCGACCCGGTAGCCGCTCATGGACTCGGTCTTCGACGGTCCCAGCAACGTCACCGTGCGCTCGGCCATGCCCGGCAGCGAGCTGAGGTGGACGTACTCCGTGCCCGCGAAGATCAGCCGGCAGTACAGCTGATCCACCACAGCCAGCATCCCGCCGGAGGTCACCATCTCGGCGAGCGCGTGCGCCGTCTGCGTCGTGTAGACGCCTCCGGTCGGGTTGTTGGGGTGCGAGAGCACGAGCAGGTCAGCACACGCGGCCGCGGCCAGCGCGTCCGGGCTGATCGACAGCAGGCCGCGACTGTCCTGGTGCAGCGGCAGCCGGAGTGCCTTGCCGCCGAGGTAGGCGATGATCCGCTCGCTCATGAAGTACTCAGGGTCGGGCAAGGCGACCGTGTCGCCGGGTGAGATCAGCGCCGACAGCGCAGTGAACAGGCCGCCCTGGGTACCCGGCGTCACGATGACCTGGCTGCCGCCGTCGACCGGCCGGCCGAGCAGCAGGGCCAGCCGCGGAGCCACGACAGACCGCAGCCTGGCGCTCCCGCGGTAGGCGGTGTAGGCCTCGGTGTTCTCCGCAACTGCGGCGGCGAAATCGGCTGCGGCCGCTGCGGGCGGCACGAAGGCGCGGGTATCGCCGTGCGTCAGGTCGATCAGGTCAGCGGGCCCGGGCGCCGCGGCGAGCGCCTTGTCCAGGTCCAGTACCGACGCGCCATACAGGGCCGCGTAGTCATCGAGCGCGGCAGCAGTAAGGGCCGGCGGCGTACGGAACCCAGTGAGACCTGCGCCGAGCATGCCCGCCTCAGCCGAGGTCGTCATTGTCATGGAACGATCGCGGGTTAAGGTAATGCTCCTTGATGGCCGCGGCCATCAAGACTCTGTCCTTCGTGCGAACGGCCTCGATCAGCGTCCGGTGCCTGGTCACGACCTCGGAGAGGTCGCCGCCCTGGAACTCGAGCGACGACCGCATCAAAGCGCCCATCTGACCGTCGAGCGCGTGCCACAGCTCCGCCAGCCGGACCCGGCCGCCGGCCTCCACGAGCAGGCCGTGCAGGCGCGTATCGCACTCCACGATCGCCGCCAGGTCGCTGGCGTCGACGCACTCAGCCATCGCCTCGAGTTCCTTTTCCATCGACGAAATCAGGCTGTCGTCGATGACGGCCCGGTCCTCGCAGGCCGCACCCGACTCCAGCAGGTAACGCGCGAAGCAGGCATCGGCTATCTCCGCTCGTGACATCCGTGCCACCGAGCAGCCCCGGCGCGGCAGGAACTCCACCAGCCGGTCGTTCTTGAGCTCCATCAGGGCAGATCGGAGCGTCGTCCGGCTGACTCCGAACTCGGCGGCGAGATTGGCCTCGATGAGCCGCTCGCCCGCCGCGAGCTCGTTGTTGAGAATGCGCCGCCGTAGCGTCAGCCGCACGACTTCGGGCAGTGACTGATGGGAGATCACAGCAACTCCTCAGGACATGCCGGGGCAGGATATGACAGGGCCAGCGAGGACAGGCACTGCCACCCCGACCTGGCAACTGGCCTCAGCGCCAGCCACCAGCCGTACTCAGCGATCATTACCAGCAACCCCCAGCACCGTCTCCTCGCGGAGCCCGCGATGATTCGCGCCGTCTACGCGCGTCGCGAATGCATCGGCAGGACCGCAAAGGATCACGGTAACTCCCGGGCCGTGGCCAGGCTGCGGACTGCCGCCATGCACCACCAGCCCGACGCTCATCCAGCCTCGACGGTACCCTGCGTTGAACCTGGCGTCGATATCCGTGATGGCGACCAGGTCGCCAAGCCGGAGGCCGGCGGCGCCGAATCCGTCGGCGCTGGCCAGCGTCAGCTGCAGGTCCAGGTCCCACATCGGAGTCGGACGGCCGATCCCGTTGCCGACCACCCGGCTCGGCACCACGGCCCGGACACCTGCCGACACCACGCCGCCGGTCACCTCAACCGGCAGATGCGCCAGCAGGTCAGGGTCGATATTGCGGAGCACGACGCCCGGCACGAGGTCCGCCGCGCCCTGCCCGCGGCCGCGCACGGCAACCTGATCCCCTGGCCGTAGCCGGCTGAGAACAGGCTGGGCGAACGTCGCAACTACCCGGCCGCCCTCGCCGCGCTTGCCGGTAACCATCCCCCGCTCCCCCGCGGCCGCGCCGGTCCTGACGGTCACCACGTTGCCAATGCATGCCTGGGCCGATAGCGCATACGCCGCGGCCGGGTCGCTGTGCGTCAGGCAGGCGCCCGGCGCTGCATGGTCACCGACGTGCTCCCACACGCCGTCGCCGAGCCGGAGGCCTAGCACGATGCCGCCGTCGCCGGCCGGGACGTACGGAGCACCATCGGCCCCGATGCGATACGGGTCCGGCCCGACGGCGGCCTGCTCGATCACGGCTGCCAGATTGACGCTGACCAGCGTCCCGCCCGCGCTCATCGCCCCGCCCCCGAAAGCGCCGCTCCCGCCGCCTGGCCGGCCAGCACGCCGATGTTCGCATCGGTGTCGTCCACGAGCCAGAACGCCGAGGCAGGCCCGCTCATGATCGTCGACGGCCCTGGCCCGTGACCGAAAAGCTGGCAACTGCCCGTCGAGATGACGCCGATGCTCAGCCAGCCCTCCCGGTAGCCGCGGCCGAACCGGTGATCCTGATCAGCCATCGCCACCAGGTCACCGACCCGCAGGCCCTCCAGGCCAAGCGACAGGTCGTCGCCGAGCCCGGCGTAGGCGCCCATCAGGTCGGTGTTGGCATACTCGGATGCCATTCCCGCGCCCGCGCCGATCGCCTCGGCCGGGATCCGGGCCGCCACGTGCACCTCCAGCCGCCCGTCAGGACGCGTACCGCCAGCCAGCGCTGCCAGCAGCCGCGGCGAGCAGTTCTTCACCACCACGTCCGGGTGGCCGGCCAGCGCAAGTCCCTGGCCAACGGCCCGCACGGTTACCTGATCGCCCGTTGTCACCTGCCGCATCTGCGCCTCCGCCATGTCGACGAGCACATATGCGTGCTGGCCGATCACGAAGCCCTCCGCTCCGGCTCCCGGTCCTGAGCTCACCGTCACCGAGTTGCCGATGCAGGACAGGTACTGCAGCGCGTAGTTCGCTGCCGGGTCGCGATGGCGCACCGACAGACCAGGCTCGACATGATCACCGGCGTAGCCAGTCGCCGGGTCGCCGCAATGCACGCCGAGCGTGACACCGCCCATTCCCGGCAGCAGGAACGCCTGCCCGTCCGGGTCCACCCGGAAGCCGTGCCGGTCCGCCAGCGGCGGCCAGACCTCGCCGGCGAGCACCTGAGTGATCAGCTGTCCCGCATTGGAAGTGACGTTCAACTGCGTTTAGTCCTTTCCCTGACGGCTGCCGAACCTGAAACCGCGCACCCGGATCGCCGGAGCAGAGCAGCAGCCATTCCACACGTTCGGCACCGGCTGGGAGATGAGCCGGGAGCCGACGCCGTCGGTGCGCGCGAGCGCACCGAGCACGCTCTCGGTGAACCGGCCGGTCTTCAGCCCCGTGGTGAGCTTGCCGTCCTCGATGAGGAAGCAACCGTCCCTGCTGGTGCCCACGACAGTGCCGGCCTCGGCGTCGACGAGCCGGTTGTACCAGAGCCGCTGGATGTAAAGGCCGCGCTCCACGCCCGCGATGAGCTCGGCCTCGCTCGCGCCGCCGGGCATCATGATCAGGTTCGCCGCCTCCGGTGCAGGCGACGACTCCCTGGCGATGTGCGCATGCCCGGTCGACAGCCCGCCCGTCGCGGCCGCGGACGCCCGGTCACTAACCGGGCTGCCGACCCGACCGGCCGAGATCAGCTCCACCCTGTTTTTGGGCGTTCCGTCGAAATCAAACGGGAACGGCAGTCCCACCTCGACTGTCGCATCGTCCGCCACAGTGATATCCGGCGGGGCAAGGACCGCGTGCGGGCGGGTCGCCGCCAGGCCGATCCCGGCCGCGACGGCCGGCGCAGTGAAGCCGAAGTCCGGCACGAACCCGATCAGCTCGCCGGTCGCCAGGCCGCCGAACACCACGTCGTGGACGCCGTCCGGCACCGCGATCACCTCGCCGGTCGCTGCCGCCTGGCTGATCGCGGCTGCCGCCCGATCCCGCACGCCGAGCGCGCTTGCGTCGCGCCCGAGATCGGCCACATAAGACGAGGCCTCGCCAGCCCTGGCGGTCAGCGAGAAGCCGGCCTCGGTCGCTGCTGCGTAACAGCGCTGCCCACCGCTCGTTGCCACGGCCAGCTCCGTGATAGCGGCGGTCAGCACGCCTGCCGAGGTCACCCCCGCTGAGTGAGCGGACTCCATGATCTGGCCGGCCAGAACCGATCGCGCGCCGACGTCCCAGGCCAGCGTCGCCTCGTGCCACAGTCCGGCCGGCCTGCCGACGTCCGCGTAGCCGGCCACGTCGTGCGGCCCAGTGTTTGCCTGCCCAGTGTTGGCCTGCCCAGTGTTGGCCTGCCCAGTGTTGGCCTGCCCAGTGTTAGCCCGCCCAGTGTTAGCCCGCCCAGTGTTAGCCCGCACAGTGTTAGCCCGCACAGTGTCGCCTGGCACTGAGTTGCCTGGTACCCGGTTCCCCGCACCACCCCGGCGCTTGGCCATCTCGCACGCCGCGACGACGGCGTCCCGCGCGGCGCCCAGGCTGCTGACCGCGACCCGCGCACTGCCGGTCCCGGCGACCGCGCGGACCATCACCTGGCATTCGATGATCGTCTGCGGCTGGTGCACTCGCTCGCCCGCGAACCTTGTGTGCTCCCCGGTCCTGGCGGCGACGAAGATCTCCACCTGGTCGGCCGCCGCCGCTGACAGCGCCTCCTCCAGCGCTGCCAGCGCGCGGTCCTGACCGGCCCACACCTGCATGGTCTCCGCGGGCATCAGGCCACCCCGATCCGGACGTTACGGAACAGCGACGGCGCGGCGCCGTGGGACAGGAAGCCCCATTCCTTCGGCTCACCCTTGCCGCACGGCATGCCGAAAGTGACGAACTCCGCCGGCCCCGCCGACGCCTCAAACGAACCCCAGAACTGCGGAGTGATCCCGCCGTAGGAGAAGTCGCGCACAAGCCGGGCGCGCTTGCCGTTCCGGATTTCCCAGGCGACCTCGGTGCCGAACTGGAAATTGAGTCGCCGGCTGTCGATCGACCAGCTCCGGTTGTCGTCCAGGTAATAACCGCTGCCCATGCGGTCGAGGAGTTCGTCGGTACTGCCCGTTCCCGGTTCTAGGAAGACGTTCGTCGCGAAGCACAATGGCAGGAACCCCCAGCCATCGGATCGCGCGGCCGCTGTCGACTCCGCACCGATGCGCGCGGCGCTGTCGCGGCTCGACAGGAAGTTCGTGATGATCCCTTCCGTCACCAGCATCGTGCGGCCGGTACGGGTGCCCTCGTCGTCGAACATGAAGCTGCCGCGCGTGCCCGGCACAGTCGCGTCGGCAACGACGTTGACGGCGGGCGAACCGTAGCGGAGTCGACCGACCGCGTCCGGCCCGATGAACGAGCGGCCGGCGAAGTTCGCCTCGTCGCCGAGTATGCGGTCGAGCTCAAGCGCGTGCCCCGTCGACTCGTGGATCTGGAGCGCGAGCTGCGCGGGGCCGATGACGATGTCCGCGGTCCCTGTGTCGGCGACAGGCGCGGACAGCAACTGCACCGCCTCTGCGCCTACGCGGGCTGCCTGCTCGGTCAGCCGCAGTCCGGCCACGTACTCCCAGCCGGCCGCCGCGGTATTGCCGTGGAACGAGTTCGGGTAGCTGCGCCGCTGCACGACCTGATCGCCCGCGGCGATCGCGAGCACCATGCCGCCGGACTCGACGAAGTGCTGCTCCTGCCGCGATCCCTCGGTGCTGGCGAAGTAGCGGTGACTGCGCTTGGCGTTCACGCCCGCCTGCGCCCGCACCACGCCGGGGGTCGCGGTCGCTGCAGCGAGCGCGTCGGCCACGACGCGTTCGCGCACCGCAGCATCGACCGCGAACGGGTCGACGGCCGCGGCTGTCTGATAGCAGCCGCACTCGGCCGGCCGCGGCGGCAGGGTTACTCGCTCGCGCGAGCCCGCTGCCGCGGCGCGTGCGTTGCGGAGCGCGTCTCTGGCAGCCGCCGCTGCATCGCTGGCGTCGCGCAGCGGGCGGGACGCGAAGCCCCACACGCCGTCAACGAGCACGCGGACGCCGAGCCCGAGATTGCCTTCGACCCGCTCGTCAGGCGCGCGCCCGGAGACCGCATAGAGCCGCAGCTCCTCCGACTCCGACAACCGCACGTCGGCGTAACTCGCGCCGCCCTCCGCAGCAGTGCCGACCGCTGCGTCCAGCAGCGGGCCCGCCGTCCCGAGCCCACCTGCCAGATCGCCCCACCGATGTCCGGTGCTTAGCTCGCCCGTGCTTAGCTCGCCCGTGCTTAGCTCGCCCGTGCTTAGCTCGCCCGTGCTTAGGTCGCCCGTGCTTAGGTGCTCCGTGCCTTGCTCAGACACCTTCGACCTCGTCGAACGCCACCCAGCGGCGCTCGCGCGCTGAGCGCTCGAACGCGTTGATGGTGCGCTGGACGATGGCGCCCTGCGCGAAGTCACCCTGGTTCTCGCTGTCGCCGCTGATGATCTCGTCGGCGAAGTTGCGCACCAGGTTGGAGTAGAACAGGAACGGCCACGGCTCGGTGCTGGCGCCGCCCTCCGGGAAGTAGCTCTGCGGTATCTCCCGCTCGACGAACTCCACCGCGTCCTTGGTCGCGGTCTTGATCGTCTGGCAGATGCCGAACTCCTCGACCAGGCGTACGATCAGCGCGCCTTCAGAGCCGTAGATCCGCGCCTCGATGCCGGGGTAGTTGCCCACGGTGACGTACGACGACTGGATGGAGGCCATCACGTTCGTGTCGAACTCGCAGATCCACATGTCGCCGTCGTCGATGTTCATCCGCTGCATGGTGCCGCTGGAGCGCACCATCCGGACCGGGACGAAGTTCCGCCAGGTACCGACAACGCTGGTGAGCGGCCTGCCGACCCACCAGTGCATGATGTCGATCACCGGAGCGCCGTAGCCCTCGATGGACGACACGGCGATCTCGGCGCCGTCGGGGTCGGCACCCTCGGCCTGTCGCAGCGGGGTCGCCGGGTCGATCCACTGGCTGTTCTGCTCGTAGCCGTTGAATACGTAGGGCTCACCGACGAAGCCCTGGTCAATCAGGTCCTTGGCGTACATGGCCGCGGGCGCGTACCGGAAGGTGAAGCCCAGCTTGGTCTTGAGACCCTTCGACGCGGCCAGTTCGGCTGCGCGCTTGGTCTGCCGCGCATCACGGTGCACCGGCTTCTCGCACAACACGTGCTTGCCTGCTTCGAGCGCTGCCCAGGAGATCTCGAAATGCGCCTCGTTGCCGGTGGCCACGTCGATGACGTCGATGGCCGGGTCGTCCAGCAGCGCCCGGTAGTCCGTCTCGGCGCGCGCCACACCGAACTCCTTGGCGGCCCGGCCGGCGACCTCAGCATCGGTGTCCGCGACCGCGACCACCTCCACGCGCGGGTCGCGCTGCCATCCGGGTATGTGGGCCCGCTCGGCCCAGCGACCCGCTCCGACAACGGCGACCCGAAGCTCTTTAGTGCTCATGTTGGCGGGACTCTCCCTTTCCTTGGCCTGAGGCGCGCACGGTGTTAGCCGGAACCGCTGTGGTTAGCACTGTGGCCGCAGGGGGCGCACGACGTCGTTAGTCGATTGTCGACAACATTCCCTATACTGAATCACACGTCGTCGTCCGTCAATAACTACCCAGACCGCTAATACCAACATCACACGCCGGAGACTTGACCCCGGCGACCAGCACGCGTGATAGTCGTCGTTGACCGTCGACAATCAGCACGAGTGGGACACAATATGCAAGACGCTGTGCGCGTCCTCCTCGCCGCCCTGCGGATGCGTCAGAGCAGGCGGTCAGCGTACAGAAAGCAGGTACCAAGCCATCCTTGAGCATGTATCGCTGCCAGAGGCAGTTACCCGCGCGCTGCGCCTGCGCATCCTGAACAACGAGCTGGTAGCCGGATCGAGGCTGGTGGAAGCCAGCCTCGCCACAGAGTTCGGGGTCAGCAGGGGGACGATCAGAGACGCGATGCGGAGCCTGCAGGCCGAAGGCCTCATCGAGATAGTCCCCCGCAGGTACAGCGTCGTGACGCGGATGTCCGCCGCGGCCGCGGAGGACGTCTGCTATGCCCGCTACGTGCTCGAGGACGCCAGCGTGCAGGGCGGCTTCCGGCCGCAGCGGAAGGAACTCGCCAAAGCCCTGCGGGTCGCGCTCGAGCACATGTCGGTGGCGGCGCGGCTGAACGACCTGGATGCCCTGGCCGCTAGCGACACGCAGTTCCACGAGGTGCTTATCGACGTCTCCGGCCGGCGCCGCCTCAAGGACCTGTGGAGCATGCTCAACAGCCAGATGGGCGCGGTCATGCGCGCGGAGCTTGAGCGGCAGAACATCCAGATGACCGATACGGTCCAGCTGCACCTGGGCATCGCGGACGCGGTGGCTGACGGCGACCTGCCGCGGCTGCGTGCTGAGCTGCATGCCCACTACCTGGCCGGATTCCCGCAGCACCAAGTGCCGGACGGTGCAGCCCCGGACCGGGGCTGACGCCTAGCAGGCACTAGTCACGCTGCCGGCCTGTCACCCAGTCATACCGCACGTCCTCGTCGATGACCGGCGCCCCGGCACGACTGCCTACCCCGGTCCCGCCATCAACATGACAGATGCTGCCGGTGACGTAGCTTGAGCCGGCAGAGCATAGCCAGAGCACGAGACTCGCCACCTCGTCCGGCTCGCCTGGCCTGGCCAGCGGCAACTGCGGGATGCGGCGCCCGAGGCTCGCGGCCATGTGTGGCGGCAGCGGCTTTGGCTGGGTATCGATCAGCCCGGGGCTGACGCAGTTGACCAGGATGTTGTACGGCGCGAGCTCGATCGCGGCGACCCTGGTGAAGCTCTCGGTGGCCGCACGGCTGCTGGCGTAAGCGGCGGCGCCCGCGGAGCCCCGGCTGGACACGCCGGACGAGAAGTTGATGATCCGGCCGCCGCGGCCCTGGTCGATCATGACCCGGCCGGCCCGCTGAGTCATCAGGAAGGTTCCGCGGCAGTTGACCGCGTACACCGTGTCCCACACTCGCGCGGTCTCCTCCAGCAGGCTGGTGTGCGGCGCGACGGCGGCGTTATTAACGCAGAAGCTCAGCGAGCCGAACTCCGCGACAGCGGCGCCGACAATCGCGTCCGCCCCTTCCTCAGTGCTCACATCGGCAGTCACCGCGCGGACGGCGTCGCCGTAGGACTCGCATGTTTCCAGCACGCCAGCCTTATCGCGGTCGGCAGCGACCACCCGGCATCCGGCAGCCACGAACGCGCCGACCATGGCGCGCCCGACGCCGCGCGCCGCGCCGGTAATGATGGCGACTTCCGCTCCGAAGTCGTAGCTGACGTTCATGCGTCTCCTCTACTCGGCGACGCCGGGTCCAGCGCCGGCGTCGCGTCGGGTGATTGAAGCGGGAAATGGCAGGCGGCCTGGTGCTCGCCGCCGAAGGCGCGAACAGGCGGTAGTTCCTCAGCGCACACCGGCTGCGCCAGCGGGCACCGGGTGCGGAAGACGCAGCCAGACGGCGGATCGAGGGCCGAGGGCAGCTCGCCCTTGATCGCGCCGGCCGTACGGGTGTGCCGCGGGCTCGGTACCGGGATCGAGGCCAGCAGGCCCGCGGTGTAGGGATGGGCAGGCCGCTCGTAGACGTCGGCAACTGTCCCGATCTCCACTAGCCGTCCCAGGTACATCACGCCGATGCGGTCGGCCATGTACCGCACCACCGACAGGTCATGCGAAATGATGAGGTACGTCAGGGCGTGGTCAGCCTGCAGGCGCTTCATCAGGTTGAGGATCTGCGAGCGAATCGAGACATCCAGCGCCGACACAGGCTCGTCCGCGACAATCAGCCGCGGGTTCAGCGCCAGCGCCCTGGCTAGCCCGATCCGCTGCCGCTGGCCGCCGGAGAACTCATGCGGGAAGCGGTCAAGCGCGCTCCGGCTGAGGCCTACCTCGTCCAGCAGTTCCTCGGTGCGCTGCCGCTGCTCGCCGCGGGTACCGACGTCCTGGATCGCCAGCGGTTCCCGCAGGATCGTACCGACCCGCATTCGCGGGTCGAGCGATGCGTACGGGTCCTGGAAGACCAGTTGCAGGTCGCTGCGCAGGGTGCGGACCTGCCTGCTGCTGAGTGCGCTGAGGTCGTGGCCGTCGAATACGATGTGGCCCGCTGTCGGGCGCTCCAGCGCCACCATCATCCGGCCGATCGTCGTCTTGCCGCAGCCCGACTCGCCCACCAGGCCGAACGTCTCGCCGGGCCGGATCTCGATGCTGACGTCGGTTACCGCCTTGACCGATCCGGTGCGACGCTGAAGCACCCCCGACGTCACCGGAAACTCTTTGAACACCCCGGCGAGCTGCAGCAGCGGGCGTCCGGCGGGCTCGGCCTGCGGTGGCACCGGGTCGGCGACCGTAACGACGGCCCCCGTTGCGTGCGCGGGCCCCGCGTCGGGAGCCGGGCCCCCGGCCGTGGTCGCGACCAGGCTGTCGACGGCGGCCTGATCCTCAGAACTGGTGTTGGTCGGGTGGAAGCAGGCGAACTCATGCGCCTGCGGCCCTCCCAGCACCGGGTCCGATTCGCGGCAGTCGGGTTGCGCGTAGCGGCATCGCGGCGCGAACCGGCAGCCCGTGAGCGTGCCGGACAGCTCGGGCGGCAGGCCAGGGATCGAGTACAGCGGAGTCCTGGCATCCTGATCGACCTTCGGGATCGAGGCCAGCAGCGCTTCGGTATAGGGGTGCCGCATGCCGTCGAACAGCCCGGCGGTGCTCGCGTGCTCAGCGATGCGGCCGGCGTACATGACGTAGGTCTTGTCGGCCCGCTCGGCGATGACGCCGAGGTCATGGGTGATCAGGATGACCGCCATGCGCAGCCGCTGCCTGAGGCTGTCGATCAAGTCCAGGATCTGGGCCTGGATCGTGACATCGAGCGCGGTCGTTGGCTCATCCGCGATCAGCAGCTTGGGCTCGTTGGCCAGCGCCATCGCGATCATGACCCGCTGGCGCAGGCCGCCGGAGAGCTGGTGCGGATAATCCCCGACTCGCTCGGCGGGCCGGGGCATGCCCACTAGCGCCAGCACCTCTGCCGCGCGCTCCAGGCCTTCCTTGCGACTGACGCCCTTGTGCTGCTGTACGCTCTCGGCGATTTGCCGGCCGACCGGCATGGTGGGATCGAGCGAGGTCATCGGATCCTGGAAGACCATGCCGATCTCGCCGCCGCGCACCTTACGCATGTCGGCATCCGACAGCCCGACCAGGTCGCGGCCGCTGAGCAGCACCTGACCGCCGGTGATTCGCCCGCCGGGCGGAAGCAGCCGGATGATCGAGTTGCCGAGCATCGTCTTGCCGCAGCCAGACTCACCGACCAGACCGAGCGTCTCGCCCTCGGCGACGTCAAGACTGACACCGTCGACCGCATGCACGATGGCGCCGCGCAGCCGGATCTCGGCGTGCAAATCTTTTATCTCCAGCACGCTCACCTGGGGTGCTCCTCCATCTCAGTCGCGTGGCTCACCGGAGCCTGACATCCAGCAGGTCGCGCAGCGCGTCGCCAAGGAAGTTGAAGGCGATGACCACGATGACGATGAGCACTCCGACCGGGTAGATCTGCCACCAGTACCCGGCGAAGATGTAGCTCGAGCCGTTCGACAGCATGCCGCCCCAGGTCGCGGCTGGCGGCGGGAGGCCAAAACCCAGGTAGCTGAGCACAGCCAGGATCAGGATGGCGTCGGCGACCTGGAACGTGGCGTTCACGACGATCGTCGAGATCGTGTTGGGGATGATGTGCCGGATGACGGCCCTGGTCGACCCGCCGCCCATGACCTGCACTGCCTGCACGAACTCGCGCGTACGCAAGGTCAGGCTCTCGCCGCGGACCAGCCGGGACGGCACCTGCCAGGCCAGGAATGACAGCACGACGATGAGCTCGAGCGTGCTCGGCGCGACGCTGGTCGCGAGGATCAGCAGCAGGAACAACGCCGGGATGGCGAGGATCACGTCGACGATGCGCATCATGATCCCGTCGACGATGCCGCCAGCGAACCCGGCGATCGCTCCCCAGACCACGCCAAGGGTGGTAGCGATCACGGCGACCGCGGCACCGATTTCGAGCGAGCTCTGCCCGCCGATCATGAGCCGGCCGAGAATGTCAAAGCCGTTGTCGTCAGTGCCGAGCGGATGCCCCTTGCCCGGACGCAGATTCGATGCGGCCAGGTTGGACGCCACCTGGTTCGTGTGGTACAGCAGCGGCCCGACGAAACAGAACAGGCATGCGGCCACAATGATCGACAGGCCGATGATGCCGAGCCCGCTGATGCGAGTGCGCCTACGGGACTGGACGGCGCCGCCATCAGGGGCGGTTTCGGCGACGGCAACGGCCGTGACGCCTTCCGCGCGGGAGAACATGCTCATCAGCGGCTCCTAGCTGTACCGGATGCGCGGGTCGAGGACGGCGTAGGCGATATCAGCGAGCAGGTTGCCGGCGACGGTGGTCACCGCGATCACGATGGTGATGCCGAGTTCTACCGGGTAGTCCTGGCTCTGTGCCGAGGTGAAGAACAGCAGCCCGGTGCCCGGGTAGTTGAAGATCTGCTCGATCACCAGTCCCGCGGTGAACAGCCACGGCAGGGACAGCCCGAGCAACGTCACGATCGGCAGCAGCGAGTTGCGCAGTACGTGGCTCCACAGGACCTTGTGCTCGGGCAGTCCCTTGGACCGCGCGACCTTGATGTAGTCCTGAGCGAGGCTCTCGATAGCCGACGCCCGCATGTACCGGCTGAACAGCGCGAAGTTGATCAGGACGAGGGTCAGCACCGGCAGTACCAGGGCCAGCGGATCGGTGATTACCTCGCCGAGGGTGGTGCCTTGCGGGGCCTCCGGCGGGAAGATCCGCAGCCGAGCCGACAGGATGTCAATCAGCAGCAGCGCCAGCCAGA
>Ga0335074_10009290_pt1 | contig 13718 bp, 12 predicted proteins | sample Lox_Sample_23_FD_206715 | JGI IMG/M metagenome (GOLD analysis project Ga0335074, IMG submission 206715) | Soil microbial communities from Loxahatchee National Wildlife Refuge, Florida, United States - Lox_Sample_2.3 | ecosystem: Environmental > Terrestrial > Soil > Wetlands | place: USA...
GTCCACCGCGCGGTTACGGTGTCGCCAGGGTAGACGGGCCCGGCCAGGATGCGCTCGAACCCAAGGAAGGCGATGACGGCGATGTCGTCGATGACCGGCGTACGCAGCCCCTGGGAGATGCTGAAGACCAGGGCGCCGTGAGCGATCCTGCCGGAGAACGGCGTGTTCTGCCGCGCCCATTCGTCGTCGGTGTGCAGCGGGCTGAAGTCTCCGGACAGCCCGGCGAAGGCCGCGATGTCCTCCTTGCTGACCGTCCTGGCGGCCGAGAGGTACTCGCTGCCCGCGCGCAGATCCTCCAGATAGGTGGTCATCCGCTGGCCAGGGCAAAGTTCGGCAGCACGTCGGCCGTGCCTGCCGCGGTGAAGACGGCGTGCACTCGCCGCTCGCAGGCTATGTCATCGGCCTTGCCGATGATCCGGGCCGTCATCCGCGGGCCCTCGTCGAGCTCGATGATCGCCAGCACGTACGGGCAGTCGGCGGCGAACTCGGCGTTGGGCGTGCGCTGGATCGTGGTGTAGGTGTGCAACCGCCCGCGGCCGCTCGCGGGTACCCACTCCGGATCAGGCGCGAAGCATGCGGCGCAATGGCCGCGAGGGTAGAACTGGTAACGGCCGCATTCCCGGCACCGCTGGATGAGCAGCGTCCCTTCGCGCGCGAGGTTCCAATATCGCCGGGAGAACTGGTCGGCCAGCGGTGGCAGGCCGGGTGCGTCGGGCATGATCAGGCTCCGAGGATCAGGGTCGCTGAGGTGGACAATGACCCGCCCATGCCGTGCACGAGGGCGGTCCGCGGGCGGTCGAGGCGCACCCCGGGTGAGGTCCCCCGGAGCTGTCGCACCGCCTCGACAACGGCCAGGGCGCCCCGCCGGCCCGGATGATTGGAGGAAAGCCCGCCGCCGTCGGTGTTGATCGGCAGCCGCCCGCCGGATGCCAGCTCTCCGGCCGAGGCGAACTTGCCGCCCTCGCCCTTGGCGCAGAAGCCGAGATCCTCGAGCGCCAGCAAGACGGTGATCGTGAAGCTGTCGTAGAGCTGCGCGCAGTCGATCTCGGCCGGCCGCATGCCCGCGGCCCGGAACGCGCGTGCTCCCGAGGCGGCCGCGGCGGTGGCGGTGAACGGCCACATCTGGTTCATCGACACCTGCCCGAGCGCTTCGCCGAAGCCGAGCACGTAGGCCGGCCGGGCGCTCATCGACCGCGCGTGCCTGGCCGAGGTGAGGACGAAGGCGCCGCCGGAATCGGTGACCACGCAGCAGTCCAGCCGGTGCAGCGGGTCGGCGATCACCGGTGAGGCCAGCACGTCGTCGACCGAGATCGGCGCCGAGTACCTGGCGTCCGGGTTGGCCGCCGCATTGGCCCGGCACTGGACCGCGATGGCGGCCAGGTCTTCCGCGGTAGTGCCGTAGTCGTGCATGTGCCGCCGTGCCGCCAGGGCGTAGGTGGCGACGGTGCTCGGGCCGTAGGGCAGCTCCCACTGGCCAGGGCCGTGTGCGTAGGTGAGGTAGTCCGGCGCGCCGTACGGCCAGGAGTACCCGCAGGCGGCGTACGTCACGAGCACCACTTCGGCCAGCCCGGCCGCGATGGCGGCGACCGCGTGGCCGGCGTGCGAGATCGGCGCCGCCCCGCCGATGTCGGTCCCGTCGACCCAGCGCGGATGAATGCCGAGGTACTCGGCGACCTCGGCGACGGCCATCTCGCGTGCGCCCTCGGCCGGGAACGAGGCCGCGGTGGCGAGCCCGTCGACGTCGGTCATTTCCAGCCCGGCGTCGGCCAGCGCGCCCCTCGCGCACTCGGCCTGGATCGCGAACGGGTGGACGCCGGGCGCCCGCCGCCGCGGCGACTCGTAGGCACCGACGATCGCGACCCGGCCGCTCCAGCTGGCTGGCACGGCTAGTCCTGCACCGCGAAGTCGAGCAGGCCGTGCAGCCCGCGCTTGGCGGCCTCGTTGGCGATGATGAGGCGCTGGATCTCCGAGGTGCCCTCCCAGATCCGGTCGACCCGCAGCTCGCGCCAGATGCGTTCGACCGGGTTGTCCCGCATGTAGCCGCGGCCGCCGAAGATCTGCACCGCGCGATCGGCCACCCGGTTGGATGCCTCGGAGGCGGCCAGCTTGGCGGTCGCGGCCCTGGCGTGCAGCGTCTTGCGATCCCCGCCCTGGTCGAACTCCCAGGCCACCTGGTGCGTGAATGCCCGGTTGACGGCTATGTCCAGCACCGAATCGGCGATCATGCCGCGGATGAGCTGGCGGTTGATGAGTGGCTCGCCGCCCTGGAGCCGGTGCGCGGCCCAGTCCGTCGCGAGCGTCAGCGCCCGCTCGGCCGCGCCGATGGTGCGTGCCGCGATCATCAGCCGCTCCTCGGTGAACCAGTCACGGGTCAGCTCGTATCCCTGCCCCACCTCCCCGAGCACCGCGTCCGCGCTCACGCGGACGTCGTCGAAGGCGAACTCGGGGTGTTCGTAGACGAAGGTGTGCGTGTAGCGTGGCGTGCGCACGACCGAGACCCCCCGAGCGTCCCTGTCGACAAGGAACAGCGTCGGCGCGCTGCTTGGTCCGGCGGCCGCGAGCACGATCAGGAAGTCGGCCACGTCGCCGACGGTGACGAACCATTTGTTTCCGGTGATGCGGTAGCCGTCCCCGTCCCCGACGGCCGACGTCCTGACGGCCGACGGGTCCGAGCCCGCCGCCTCCTCGGTGATCGCCACGGCGTCGCGCCGCTGCCCGCGCGCCGCCGGGATGAGGTACCTCTCACGCTGCCGCGGGGTGCAGGCCAGCAGCGGATTTGCCGGCCGCCAGACGGTATCCCACAGCGCGTTGGTCAGGCTGCCGAGGCTGTCCTGGACGACGACCTGCTCCAGCACGGACAGACCAGCGCCGCCCCACCGCCGCGGAACGTTGATGGCTTGCAGGCCCGCCGCGAGCACGGCGTCCCTGATGGCCTGGTGGGCAGCGGGCCCCAGGCCGTTGTTCTGCTCGCACTCGTCTTCGTACTTGGCGATCACGGCAGCGAGTGCCTGGGCCTGCCGGCGTAGTTCAGCCAGCCGAGGGGTGTAGGCGAATTCCATGGCGGTTGTCAGTGCCCTTCTGTGACGAGCGTGTCCGTTACGAGCGTGTCCATTGGAAGCGGGGCCTGGCCCGCGGCCTGGGACGGGACCGGGTCCGGGGCCGGCTCGGGCTCGTCGGCCTGGGCCGCGCGGTCGGTGCGGCCGATCTTCGTCAGCGCGGCCGGCCAGCGCAGCCGCAGCGTCGCGTAGGTGATCAAAGCGAGCGCGACGCAGCCGACGAAGCACCAGGCCACGACCCCGTAGGCGCCCTGGGGGAACGGCCGGAAGCTGAACCAGTAGACCAGGGCGATGCCGGCCAGGGCCACCAGCGTGGCCAGCGCGATGCCGGCCCGGAACGAGCCGGTGCGCGCGGCGTACACGCCGGCCACCAGGGTCGTCAGGCCGTAGGCGAGGACGAGCAGGTAGCCGGACAGGGTACCCAGGTAGCCGTAGGAGTTGTCGGGGCTGGTCAGCGCGGCCCCGGCGACGCCAAGGATGAGGTAGAGCGCGCCCAGCGCCGTCACGGCGGCGACCGGCGTCCGCTGGGTGGCGTGGATCTTGGCCAGGCCGGCCGGCAGCACGCGGTCCTTGGCCAGGGTGTACACGGTGCGCGAGGTGCCCGCCATGATGCCAAGGCTTGAGCCGAAGAAGCTGACGGCGACGCCGAGGTCGATCGCGTAGCCGAGCCAGCCGACGCCGTTGCGGCTGGCCAGCGTGTCCAGCGGAGCCGCGCTGCCGGCGAAGGAGATGCCCTTGAACCCGAGCACGATGACGTAGCTGGCGAACACGTAGAGCAGGCCGAGGGCCACGATCGAGCCGGTCATGGCCAGGCCGATCGACCGCCTCGGGTTACGCGCCTCCCGGCCGAGGGTGGCCACGTTCTCGAAGCCGGCCAGGGCGAAGACCGCGAACCCGCCCGCCTCCAGGATGGACGACACGTGCATGCCGCCGAAGTGCAACTGCCTGCGGTCGATGATGCCGCCCGGGGCCTTGACCAGCACGACGCAGAACAAGATGAGGATGACGCCGACCGTGGCGAACTCGATGGCCAGCAGCAACCGCGCGGAAAGCTTGACCTCCCGGTAGCACAGCCAGACGTTGGCGGCCACCACGCCCACCACCGCGATGGCGACGACGGCGGCGGTGTGGTCCGCGGGCATGCCGATCCGCTCCAGCCATGCATCCAGGTAGATGGCGCTGCCCAGGGCACAGGCGGGTCCGGCCAGCAGCAGCGCGAGTACGTGCGCGGACATGACGGAGAAGCCGCCGGCGCGGCCGCCGGCCCGCGCCGCCAGGCCGTAAAGGCCGCCGGTGGAGGCGAAGCGCCGGGTGAGCCAGCTGATCCCCAGGGCGAAGCTCAGCACGATGACGGCGGTAACGACCCAGGTCAGCCAGCTGAGGTTGCCGGCTGTCTCGCTGATGAGACCGGTGGACAGGGCGAGGGTCGAGGACGGGGCCAGGATGCCGAGCGCGATGCCGTAGACGGCCCACAGCGGAAGGATGCCCTTGCGGAGGGTCCCGCCTGGACCGCGGGTCTGAGCCGGGCCGAGGGCTCCTGGCTCGGCAGCCGGGGGGACGTGCGGGGCTGAATTCATGACACCACCTCATATCTAACTGATGAGTCAGTTATTTATGAACTGTGAGGGACGTCACCGGGGTTGTCAAGGGGCTTCGGCGAAGATTCTTGCCCGGCGGTGCCTTGTGGTCGGCGGCCGAGGTAGCGTACCGACTGACTGCCCGGCACTGACTGGAGGCGAGATGCCCCGACCCCACGTCGAGGAGGAACGGCGGCAGCAGATCCTGGAGGCGACCTGGCACGTCATCGCGGTCAGCGGCTTCCGCAGCCTGCGCTTGTCCGACGTGGCCAAGCGCGCGGGGGTAAGTTCCGGGATGATCCACTACTACTTCGACACCAAGCGCGAGCTGCTCAAGGCGGCGTTCGAGCGGTACTACGAGCGCTCCATGCAGCGCCGCCAGTGGATCATGGAGACCGGGAAGGGCCCGCTCGAGCTGCTCAAGCTGATCGTCGAGTCCTACCTGCCGGTCGAGGACGAGACCCTCGAGGGCTGGCACGTCTGGAGCGAGCTGTGGGTCGAGGGGCTGCAGGAGCCCGATCTGCAGCAGCTGAACGAGGACTTCTACGGCCAGTGGCGGCGGTCCGTGGCCGACATCATCCGCGACGGCCAGGATGCCGGCATCATCCGCGACGGCAGCGCCATCGAGCTGGCCAACATGCTCATCGCGATGATCGACGGCCTGGCCGTCCAGGTGCTGCTCGGCTCGAGGAGCATGACGGCCGAGCGCATGCGGGCCACGTGCCTGGCCTTCATCGACGGGATGCTGGCCAGGCCGGCGGCCGGTTAGGCCCTCTGCTCCCCCGCGGCGGCGCGCTGCGAGCCCGGCTCCCCCGCGGCGGCGCGCTGCGAGCCCGGCTCCCCCGCGGCTGCGCGCTGCGAGCCCGGCTCCCCCGCGGCTGCGCGCGGTGGGTTCCGCCGCCTGACCACCCTGGCTGGCGACCCTTGCCAGGTCCGGGCTTCTGCTGCAATAATAACTGACGCATCAGTTAGCTATTATCGAGCGAGGACGTGACACGCTATGACCGCCACTCCCCAGCCAGCTCCCACCTTCGCCGTGGCAGGGCGGCCGCGTTCCGGCGCCGCCGCCCTGCCATCTTGGCTCCGCTCCGCACCGCCGGCGCCCACGGCGGGCGACCCGGTCCAGGAGAGCCTCGGAGCGCTCTTCGATCCCCGCTCCGTCGCGGTCGTAGGGGCGTCGGACAACCGCCAGAAGTGGGGTTACTGGCTGGCGCGCGGCGCGCTCACCGGCAACGGCCGACGCCAGGTCTACCTGGTAAACCGCCGCGGCGCCGAGGTGCTCGGGGTGCGTTCCCTGCCGTCGCTCGCGGACCTTCCCCAGGCGCCGGAGCTGGTGGTGATCGCGACGCCGCCCGCCACCGTCCGGCGGGAGGTCGAGCAGGGGCTGGCGGCAGGCGCCCGCTGTTTCGTGGTCATCACCGCCGCCGTCGGCGAGCCCGCCAGCCTGCGCGACGAGCTCGAACTGGCCGAGCTCGTCAGGTCACGCGGCGCCCGGCTGCTCGGGCCCAACTGCATGGGCGTGGTCGACCACGGCACCGCGCTCCGGCTGTGCTGGGGCGCCGTGCCGGACGGCCAGGTCGGGCTGGTGTCGCAGAGCGGCAACCTCGCCCTGGAGATCGGGCGGCTGCTGAGCCGGGCCGGTGAGGGCCTGTCCAGGCTGGTGTCGCTCGGCAACCAGCGGGACATCGACGCGGCTGAGGTGCTGCAAGGCCTGGTCGAGCACGAGCGGACCCGGGTCATCGCGGCGTACATCGAGGATTTCCGCGACGGCCGCCGGCTGGCGCGGGCGCTTGCCTCGGCGCGGGCCGCCGGGAAGCCCGTTCTCCTGCTCGCGGCGGGCCGCAGCGCCGCGTCGGGTCGCGCGGCCAGGTCGCACACCGGGGCGCTGGTGAGCCCGCTCGAGGTCGTGGACGCGGCGGTCACCGAGGCCGGCGCGCTGCGGCTCGATACCGCTGGGGAACTGGTCGACGCCGTGGTGACGCTGCTCGCCCAGGGCGCGGCGGGGAGCAGCCGCGTCGCGGTGGCGGCCGATGGCGGCGGTCAGGGCGCGGTCGCGGCCGACGCGCTGGCGGCGGCGGGCCTGTCCGTGCCGCCCCTGGGCGATGTCACCGTGTCACGGCTGCGCCGCCTCCTTCCCGCCGTGGCGGGGGTGACCAATCCGGTCGACCTCGCGGGCGCCGGGGAAGCCGATATCCGGAGCTACGCGTCCGTGGTGAGCACGCTGCTGACCGCACAGGAAACCGACGCGGTCCTGCTTTCCGGTTATTTCGGCGACTACGCGACCGGCTCGCCGGAACTGGCCGACGCCGAGTCGGCCGTGGCCCGCACGCTGGCGGACGCATCGGCGGCCGCCGCCCGCCCGGTCGTCGTGCATAGCATGGCCACCAGGGAAACACCCGCGCTGCGGGTGCTGCGCCGGCGCGGGATCCCCGTCTTCGGCCGCATCGAGCACGCGGCCGCCGCCATCGCCAACGCGGCACGCTGGGCCGCGCTCTCGCCGGCGGAAGTGCCGGAGTTCGCCGCCGGGCCTCCCGCCGGGGACGGAAGCTATCGGCACACACGGGAACTGCTGACCGGATACGGCCTGAGCTTCCCCGAGGCCAGGTTCGTCGGCGACGCCGACGCCGCCGCAGGCGCCGCGGCGGACATCGGCTACCCGGTCGTGCTCAAGGCGATGGGGCTGGCGCACAAGACCGAGGCACGCGGGGTAGCACTCGACCTGCACGACGAGCCGGCACTCCGGGCAGCGTTCGCCATCATGCGGCGGCGCACTCAGTCCGTTTCCTTCGCTGTCGAGGCCATGCTGCGGCGGCCGGGCTCCGTCGAGCTGATCATGGGCGTCCGGCAGGACGCGTCGTTCGGGCCGGTCGCCATGGTCGGCATCGGCGGGATCGCGGCCGAGCTCCTAGCCGACACGGCGGTCGGGCTGGCTCCGCTGACCCGCGACCGGGCGCGCCGGATGCTCGGGTCGCTGCGGCTGGCCCCGCTGCTGCACGGATGGCGCGGGACCGAGCCCGTCGATCTTGACGCGGCCGCCGCCACCCTCGTGGCGATCGCCAGGGCAGGCGCCGAGCACCCGGAGTACAGCGAGCTCGAGGTCAATCCCGTGCTGGCGCACCCGGGTGGCGCCACCGCCCTGGATGCCCACGGCGTCCTCGTGGCGCCTTCGGCGGCTGACTCCGACCACGTCGCAGATTCCCGGGGGAGATGAAGATGCCGGACAAATCGCGCCGGATCGCGATCGTCACGGGTGCGGCCCGCGGCATCGGTGCCGCCGCCGCCTGCCGTCTGGCCAGAGACGGGATGGCGGTCGCCGCGCTCGACCTGGAGGCCGGCTCTTGCGCTGCCACCGTGGATGCCATCACGGCGGCCGGCGGGCAGGCGATCGCGGTCGGTGCCGATGTCAGCCGGGCCGACCAGGTGGAAGCGGCGGTACGCACGGTCGCGGCCGACCTGGGGCCGCCCGCGGTGCTGGTCAACAACGCCGGCGTGATCCGCGACAACCTGCTGTTCAAGATGTCCGATGAGGACTGGGATGTGGTGCTCGGCGTACACCTGCGCGGCGCATTCCTGATGAGCCGGGCCGCGCAGAAGTACATGGTCGACCAGCGCTACGGCCGGATCGTCAACCTGTCGTCCAGCTCGGCGGTGGGCAGCCGCGGTCAGGTCAACTACTCCGCGGCCAAGGCCGGGCTGCAGGGCTTCACCAAGACCCTGGCCATCGAACTCGGCCCGTTCGGCATAACCGCGAACGCGGTGGCCCCGGGGTTCATCGCCACCGACATGACGGCGGCGACGGCCGCCAGGCTGAGAACGAGCCCCGGCGATTTCCAGGCCGCCGTGGCCGCGCAGACCCCGGTCCGCCGGATCGGCCAGGTGGCCGACGTCGCGCACGCAATCTCGTTCCTGGCCAGCGAGGGCGCCAGCTTCGTGTCCGGACAGGTGATTTACGTTGCCGGCGGTCCCGTCTAGCGGTAAGCAACGAACCGCTGGGTGATATCGGGCAAACGTTGAATCTGGTTGGTGCCCACGGGGACGGTGACCGTGTCGCCTGGCTCAGAAGCTGGTGTAGCGGGCAAGCAGGGGGCCGACGGAACACGTGACTGAACCCGCCCCCGGACGCCTCCGTGATTACGCCCGTCTGTGTGGCAATGGTCGTTTTCCACGCGGTCTCGCTGCTATAGGCACCGGTTGTGCGGGTGCGGCACGCCGCCGGTCGCCGAACCGTACCGGCCGCTGCCCGGCGGCGCGCAGGCCAGCGGGCGCACCCGTCTCGGATGGCTGCTGACCGACCCGGGCCCACGCGGACGCCGAGACCGCGATCGAGGAACTGCGCGGCCTGGTGCGGGGCATCCACCCGTCGGTACTCGACGGGCGCGGCCTCGACGCCGCCCTATCCGCCCTCATCGCAGGCTGCCCCGTCCCGGTCAGCCTGCGGGTCGATCTCCCCCAGCGCCCCGACCCGGTCCGGGAGGCAGCCGCCTACTACGTCGCTGCCGAGGCCATCACCAACATCACCAAGCACGCCAGCGCCGGCGCCGCCACGATCACAGTCCAAGCCGGCGAGCGTAACCTGCGCGTCGCGGTCGAAGACGACAGCGCCCGCATCGAGCCAGGCGGCGGCGTGGCCGGGCTTGATGCGCGAATCAGGTCCATCGACGGCACCTTCACCGTCTCCAGCCCGCCCGGCGGCCCGACCCGCATCGAGGCGGTGATCCGTGCGAGCCGTGATCGCCGACAACGGCGTCCTAATGCGCGAGGGCATCACCCGCATCCTCGCCGAAGGCGGCATCGACGTGGCCGCCGGGGTCGGCGACGCGCCGTCCCTGCTGGCAGCCGTGGAAAACTGCAAGCCCGACCTGGCCGTCATCGACGTCCGCATGCCGCCCGGCTACATCGACGAGGGGCTGCGGGCGGCCATCGAGATCCGGCGCCGCTGGCCGGCGGTCGCCCTGGTCGTGCTCTCGCAGTTCGTCGAGGAACGCTACGCCAGCGAGCTCCTGGCCGACGACACCGACACGATCGGGTACCTGCTCAAAGACCGGATATCCGACGTGGGGCAGTTCATCGGGGCACTCCAGCGGGTCGCAGGCGGCGGCACGGCGCTCGACCCGCAGGTCGTCCGCCAGCTCCTGGCCCGTAGCCGCAAAACCACCCCGCTCACCCGGCTCACCCCCCGGGAAACGGAAGTGCTCGCGCTCATGGCCGAAGGCCTGTCGAACACCGCCATCGCCGAGGCCCTCGTGCTCTCGGCCCGCGCCGTCGAAAAGCACATCGCCAGCATCTTCCTCAAGCTCGACCTCCCGCCCGACACCGGGCAATACCACCGCCGCGTCATGGCAGTCGTGCGCTACCTGAACTCTTAGCGGCCAGACCGGGGCCAGCCCCCTTGTCCCAGCCTGTCCCGCGCGCATTCCCGGGTCGTGCGCGAGGGCTTGCACCCGGCGGCCGCGACGAATACCCTCTTTCACTAACCGATTAGTGAAATGAGGAGAATGCTCGAGTTCCAGCTCGACACCGGCTCCGGTGTCGCCACCTACCTCCAGCTGGTCCAGCAGGTCCATGACGCCCTGCGGCTGGGCCTGCTGGAGCCGGGCGACCGGCTGCCGACCGCGCAGCAAGTCGTCGCCAGGCTGGCGATCAACCCGAACACGGTACTCAAGGCCTACCGCGACCTGGAGCGGGAGGGACTGGTGCGCGGCCGGCCGGGCCAGGGAACGTTCGTCATCCGCTCGCTTCCCGGCACCGACCCCGCCGCGCAGCGGCGGTTCCTAGCCGCCATGACCGACCTACTGCGCTCGGCGCGGCTGGCGGGCCTGGGACCCGACGACATCGAGTCGATCTACCGGACCGCGGTCCGCAACTGCTTCACGGAGGGAGTGGCGTGAACACCGTCATCGAGGCCGGCGGCCTCGGCAAGCGCTACGGGCGGCGGTGGGCGCTGGCCGACTGCACCCTGACGGTCCCCGCCGGGCGGGTCGTGGGGCTCGTCGGGCCCAACGGCGCGGGCAAGACCACCCTGCTGCAGCTGGCCGCCGGGCTGCTCGCGCCGGACTCAGGCACCATCAGCGTCCTGGGCGGGCGGCCGGCCAGCACCCCGGCGCAGATCGCCCGGGTGGGCTTCGTCGCCCAGGATGCCCCGGTCTACGCGGGACTCTCCATCGCCGGCCACCTGCGGATGGGCGGGTGGCTCAGCCCGGGCTGGGACAGCGAGCTAGCTGCGCGCCGCATCAGCCGACTCGGCCTTGACCTCCGGCAGCGGGCCGGATCGCTGTCCGGCGGCCAGCGCGCCCAGCTCGCCCTGACTCTGGCGACCGCCAAGCGGCCGGACCTGCTGCTGCTCGACGAGCCGGTCGCGAGCCTGGACCCGCTGGCCCGGCGGGAGTTCCTGCAGGACCTGATGGAGACCGTCGCCGAGCAGCAGGTCAGCGTCGTGCTATCCTCGCACCTGATCAGCGACATCGAGCGGGTCTGCGATTACCTCATCGTCCTTGTCGCCTCCCGGGTCCGGGTGGCCGGGGAGACCGAGGAACTGGTGGCAACGCACCACCGGCTGTCCGGACCGCGTCGGGAGCCCCACTCGCTCCCGGCAAGCTGGGATGTCATCGAGGAAAGCCAGGCCGGCAAGCAGAGCATGCTCCTGGTGCGCACCCAGGACCCGATCCTCGACCCGGCCTGGACGGTCCGGCCGGTCAGCCTGGAGGACCTGGTGCTCGCCTACATGAGCCGGGCGGGCGACGCCACGCGCGCCCGCCGGCCCGGACTGGAGGTCGCGTCGTGATCCGCTTCACCTGGTTCCGGTTCCGCACCCAGGCCCTGGTGGCCGCCGGCGTGCTGGCCGTCCTCGCCGTCGTCCTGCTGGTGACCGGGATCCGGCTCGCCGACGCCTACGACGCCGCCGTCGCGGCCTGCAAGCCGCACGGCGATTGCGCGTCCGCGCTACGTCATTTCCCCTCCAGCGGCTATCTCGCGGCGGGCAACGCGATGCATCTGCTCGTCATCGCCGTCCCTTGTGTGCTGGGGATGTTCTGGGGGGCGCCGCTGGCCGCCCGCGAGTTCGAGACCGGCACCTTCCGCCTCGCGTGGACCCAGGGCAGCACCCGCACCCGCTGGCTGGCCGTCAAGCTCGCCGTCGCCGGCACGGCCAGCATGGCGGTCGCCGGGCTGCTCAGCCTCATGGTGACCTGGTGGAACAGCCCGATCGCGGCGGCACAAATGACCGCACGGCTCGACCCCGGCATCTTCAGCGAGAGCGGCATCGCCCCGGTCGGGTACGCCGCGTTCGCGTTCGCCTCCGGAGTCACCGCCGGCCTGCTCAGCCGCCGCACCGTGCCGGCCATGGCCGTTACCCTCGCCGTCTTCGCCGCCGTCGTATGGTTCGCCTTCCCTGCCTGGGTGCGGCCCCACCTCCTCCCGCCAGCCCAGGCCACCGTGCCGCTCAGTACCGGGTCGGTCAACGGGTTCGAGTACACCTCACCTGACCAGCGCGCCCTGTTCGTGCAGACGGCACCGCCGGACATCCCCGGCGCGTGGATTCTGTCCGCCCAGCTCACCGCCCCGGACGGCCGTCCCGTATCCACCGTGCCCGCCACCGGGGCCTGCGGGCCGAACGCGCCGGGCAACTCCTGCCAGGCCTACGTCTTGAGCCTGCACCTGCGGCAGGCGGTGACCTACCAGCCCGCGAGCCGGTACTGGCCGCTGCAGTGGTACGAGACCGGGATCTACCTCGCCCTCGCCTTCGCCCTGGGCGGACTCTGTCTCTGGTGGATCCGCCCCGGCCGCTTCGCGGGACTTGACGTCCGCCATCGCACCAGCCTGCCGGCCCCGGCACTCCAAAGTTCTCCGTGACCCCACACGATCCCGCGGTGCCCGCGGCCAGCTGCCCGAAGCGGGCCATTCGCGGCGATCACGCTGGTCAGCCCGGGTACAGCAGATCGGTCCCGCGCCCCCGCGCCGCAACGGTACGACGGCTGCCGATGCGTGCCGAGGCCCGCCGCAGCGGCAGGACGAACTGGCTCCGGCGCCGGAGTAATACGCCTGTGCCGGGGTCTCGCTCCGCGCGCCCGGTCCAGAAGGCGAGGTTGGCGCGGGCGGTCAGGGTGTCCGGGTAAACGGAGGTTATTGAGACCTTCGGCAGACGCCGCAGCGGGTGCACTGGCGAGGTCCCCGTCTCAGGCCACTTTCATTCCGGCCGGGCGGTCGCGCGACCAGTTCTGGAGGGGGCGAGCAGCCCGAGGGCACGGGCGAGTTCGACGGTCTCAGCGCGGTGGTGCGTGCCGAACTTGGCGTACATGTGCCGGACGTGGGTCCTGATGGTGTTAGGGGAGACCGTCAGCTCGCGAGCGATCTCCGGTGTGGTCAAGTTGGTGGGCAGGTAGCGCAGCACGCGGATCTCGCTCTCGCTCAGCGGCTCAAGCAGCGGCTCTGGCCGCCTCGGGGGGATAATCCCCCGCAAACCCTCCCTGCTCATGGGCGGACGAGAGCCTCCGGCATTGCGGCTCACGCCCCCATATCCCCTGGCTGCCCATCCACGCCCCCCTGACCCGGCGAGCATGCCGCGGATCTCGGCGATCAGGGCGGGGTGGGCGGTGCCGTGCCGGGCCAGGCGTTCGAGCAGGCCCGGCGCGGGATGCAGCAGGAAAGGCAGCAGCAGGCCGTCGGGTTCGGCTAGATCCAGGGCGCGTTCCAGAGCGCGGCCGGCGGCACCGGAGTCGCCGAGCGAGTCCCGGGCGATCGCCTCCAGCACGTACGCCTCGGCCAGCTCGTTCTGCCAGGCGACCGGCGCCGAACCGTCCAGGGTCGGGGCGAGCGCGGCGGTCGCGGCGCGCGGGTCGCCGGTGGCCAGCCGCAGCGCCGCCTCGCCGATGCGGATCTCGCCGTGCTCGCGGTCGGCGTCGCTGAGCCCGTCAAGGAACTGCCCGGCTTGCCCGGTCTGGCCGAGCCGCACCAGGGCCAGCAGCAGGAATCCCCGTATCCAGGGAATGAGGTGGTGCGGCGAGGTTCCAGGCCACCGCGCCACCAGCTCGGAGGCCTGGAATTCGGCCAGCGCCGCAGAGTCGCGATTTCGCAACATCTCAAGAACCCC
>Ga0335074_10009292_pt1 | contig 13717 bp, 12 predicted proteins | sample Lox_Sample_23_FD_206715 | JGI IMG/M metagenome (GOLD analysis project Ga0335074, IMG submission 206715) | Soil microbial communities from Loxahatchee National Wildlife Refuge, Florida, United States - Lox_Sample_2.3 | ecosystem: Environmental > Terrestrial > Soil > Wetlands | place: USA...
CGGGCGGGTTGCGGCGATGGGTTCGGTTGGCGCAGGGTAAGTGGCGTGGTTTGTGGGGGCTGCGGGGAGAAATGGGTTCGTTCGGTATTCGAGCGCACGGCGACCGCGAAACCAGGCGGTGGAGGGTCCGGGCTGCGGTAAGTGGGCTGATTCGTGAAAATTGCATGGGGAAATCGGTTCTTTTGGGATTGGCATGCCTGCGCCGGGTGAGAAGCCTTCCTGATTCGAGGTATAGCACGGGGGAACGGCGGCGCGGCCGGGGCCCGATGCTAAGTGGCGGCAAGCGAGGGAGTTGTTTCGGAGCGAAGTTAGGGAATGGACTGGGGCCTATGGGTTTGGCAGGCCCTATCGGCGGCCAGGAACGGCAGGCCGCGCGGTTCGCCCCCGGGTGTGGTGTGGGAGATGAAGTAATTGGTAGCGGATTGGCAGCCGGCATGGGTGAGCCGCAGCAGCGTTCCAGACGGGCGGCCCTCCGGCTTCGGGCCTCAGCCGCCAACAGCGTTGTGCGCTGGACAAAGCCCGGGTCGAGGGCGCTGCCGATTCGGCGATCTCCGGGGCCCAGCATTGGCCGAACCCCGGGCGGTGGCGACCAGTGGAGAGGTGGCTTCCGGTTTGGGCTGCGATCCGGATAGTCTGTGGATAGGGTACGAGAGTCGTTCTGTTTCTCACAGACGGCTTGCCGCTGATACTCTGAAATCCTCATGGGTGCAAGACCGTGGATCGGCCTGCTACTGTTCGCATTGGCCCTGTCGGGGCTGATACCCTTCCTGCGGCGCCGGGTTCGCGCTTCGAAGACCGCCAATCCGGGCAGGACTATCCTGGTGGAGGAGATTCGCCAGCGGTTCGATGTCGCCCTGGCTGGCTACCACGGCGAGGATCGCGAGGCGGTCCAAAATGCGTTCGAGAGCGGCGTGGTGCTGCTCCGGGCAAAATACGGCGACCAGGTTCCCTCCCTCGAGGCACTGCGTTTTCTGCGCAGCCTGCCGCTTCCGCAGTCCACACCCGATCCGAAAATGCCCCCGCCGCAGGCCGCCGAAGATCCAGCGGATGGACTCACGGTGGAGTGGACCGCCATGGGATTTCTGCTCCGCGCCGCGCCCCGGGACTTGGTCAGCTTCGCCCTGTGGCTCGCCTTTGCGGGACTGATGGTTCTGCTGCCGTTCCGTATCTGGGACGATCTGCTCCGCGACGCCTGGGAGGCTGGTCTGCACTTTTCCGGCGCCGGCCTATTTCTGGGGCTTTGGGGTCTCGGGGCCCTCTGCTTCGTGGCGATGGGCGTGATGGCGCTGGCGGGCGAGATTCGCATCGCCAAGGCAGGCGACCAGGGAGAGATCTTCAAAGGCATTGGCTGCCTCGGCCGGACCCATCGGTTTCGCTGGAGCGACTTTGACACCGCCGGCCTGAGGGAAGTGGCCGTACCAAGCTCCAAGGGAAGGTACGAGCACGTCGATCATGAGGTGTCGTTAAGCGGCAGAGCCGGGAGGTACGACTTTGGCCGCAACTTGAGCTACCGTCAACAGGAATTCGTGGCCGCGTTTCTGGGCAAGCACGGCTTCCGATAATGGGTCAGGTTGTAATGGGGTCTGGCACGGCGGCCTTGCCGTGCGGCGGATAGCGGCTAAGCGTGCACGTGGTCGGGAGCGAAGCGACAAGCCCACATTACCGTCCAATCGCTGCCCATTTTTAGGGTGTCTCTGCCGGTTGTCGGTCTGGTGACCGTCCGAGACCAGTTGCTGGATACCCATCAGGAAGCTGTTGCGGCTGCCCGTTCCCAAAAATCCGCTGTCGGCATCGAACTGCAGCAAGCGCGTGTTCCGGGAGCCGTAGGTAACCGGCGCCCGAATGTCCGGATCCGGAAACAACTGGGGCGACTTCACATTGATCGACCCGCCGAAGTTAGTGGGGCCGAAATTCGAAGACGGTCCCGGACTGCGGTCGAAGTCGACGGCGAGGATGTGCCGCCAGTCGGCGCGATGATAGGATAGTCGCATGTTTAAGATCATGTCACTGGTCCCGGCGCTTCTCGGCCTGGCAGTGTCTCCCGCCCCTGCGCGGGAATACAAAATCGCCGTCGTTGGGTTGGTCCACTCGCACGTCTGGGGACACCTGCCGGCTATGGCGAAAGGCCAATCCGCGAAGTTGGTGGGAATCGCCGAAACGATCCCTGAATTAGTGACCGAAGCCAGAAAGGTGGCAGGCGATGGCGTACCAATCTATAGCGATTACAAGAAGATGCTTGACGACCAGAAGCCCGACATCGTGTGGGCTTTCGTCGAAAACAACCGCCATCGCGAGATTGTGGAGGCGTGCGCGCCCCGCAAGATAAACGTAATTTTCGAGAAGCCGCTGGCGGCTACATACAAAGACGCGCTCGCGATCCAGGACCTGGCCGTCAAGTACGGCATTAAGGTCATGTGTAATTACCAGATGGCGTGGTGGCCCGCGAATTACGCTGCCAAAAAGGAAGTGGATGCGGGTAGCGTCGGGCAGGTCTGGCGCTTGCGCGGCATTGTGGGACACGGCGGCCCCGGTGACACGGGGACGGCCAAGTATTTCTTCGATTGGCTCACCGATCCGGAGAAAAATGGAGCGGGCGCCTTGATGGATTTTGGGTGCTACAACGCGCTGTGGGGCCTGTGGTACTTTGGAACGCCTGAATCCGTGTACGCTGAAGTCACTCATTTGCGCCCGGAGGTGTTCCCCAAGGTCGAAGACTCGTCCACGCTGATGCTGCACTGGAGGAAGGCAGAAGGCATCTTCGAGGGAAGCTGGGACCTGCCGCGCAGCTACCAGGACCTGGAAGTCTTCGGGCGCAGCGGGAGCGTCTATATGACGCGGCAGCGGGTGGAGACACGGAGGGGATCGCGGCCGCCCACTGAAGTCGCCATGGAGGCGCTGCCGCCCGAGCGCAGCGAACCAGTGGCGTTCATGGTTGATGCCATCCGCAACAACAAGCCGATCGAGGGCCTCACCGCGGTCGACATCAATGTTGGCGTAGTGGAGATCATCGAAGCCGCCAAAGAGTCGGTCCGGACCGGTCGAGCGGTCATGCTGCCGCTCCCGAAGTAGATCTGGATTCGTTGCCGCCGGCTATCGCGCGGCGCCCGCGCATTCTCCGGCTGAGGAATGCGGTGATCGGTCCGGGATCGCCGCCTTCCGCCGGTCGATCATCGCCGGCCGCCACGTCCGGTGCGCGCCGGACGGCGAAACGCGGCGGGGAACGCTTTCTCGCCGCGTAGTGCGCCGGCCACTCCAGGCGCGGCCCTGCGGGAACTTCGCTTGGCTTGGCGGCAGATCCCAGGGGAACGCCATCACACCGCCATCCGCCGCAAGCACCAGCGGCCAAGCGCGACAACGGCAAACCCCTCGCTTTTCGCTCCCAGGCTTGGAATTGGAATGAAAAAGGTTCTCGATTCCGACGCCCGACGTCACATCCCGGACGCGTCGGCAGATCTCAACTACGACCGGCCGGGCCCTGAGTCCCGTGGCGGCTTGCGCCGAGTCATCCCTTCCCGCGCCCAACCACGACGATCATGAACGTGCCCGGTTTGGCGACCGGTCGTCCCCCCCTTGCTCCCGGCTTTGCCGGCTCCAATTCCGCGCTAGGGAGATAGATTTTGTCAGTGCCTGTATCGACCCCCATGGTCCGCGCGCCGTCGGGCGTTTTCACCGTCTCTACAATCGCGAACTTGCCCGGCGAGGTTTGGCCGGCCACGATAAGCGAACCGTCCCGGCAACTGGCAAATGCCTCGTCTCCCAGAATCTTGGTCGCGTCTACACCCACACCGATCGGCAGATCCGACAAGACCGGCGCGGGCTTCGGCGCTGTCATCCTGTAACCTTCAGCGCTCCGGCGGGCGACCTGCAAGCCGGCATTGGACCGCGTTTCGCGTTGAACGCCCCAGCCGGTCGCCAAATCGGCGAGCCTCTCGCCGTCGAAGGCGACTGACCAGGACGGTGACTTTGAGCTTCCTCCGGGGGAACTACGACTGCGTTCGACGCGCTCTAGCCGTTGGCGTCCGTTTCTGGTCGGTGGCGCCGGCGCCAGGTTTTACACAGGTTCGGAAACACCCGCGCCCAGACCTCTTTCGCAGTTCGGCTCGTTTCGCCCGGGAACGGACACTGGCACCCTGCTCCTGTTCGGCGGCGGCGTGGAATGGAACCACTCGACCCCTGGGAAGCGTGGAGTTTCAGGGTCTGTACCCGTAAGGTGTTCCCAACAGAATATACCCGCAAAATGGGGGGCCGTTCCCCCAATGATAGCCAAGCAAACCGGCTTCGACTCATATAAGCTATTTCAAAAGGCGGAACGGATGCGGATGGCCAGAACTGACGGTCGGATGGGAACATGTGGTTGGGCAATCCTATATCTGGGTTTCTCACTCTGCGGCGGCGCGGCCATGGCGCAGGATGCGGGCGACCCCACCGAGACGCAGGCGCCGGTGCCGCCCTACGTGCCCATGACCGGCCAGGAACGGTGGCACGCCTATCTGCACGACAATTTCACCGGCGTGGGCGCCGTGGCCGGATTCTTTGGATCGGCGGCGATCGGGCAATTGGGCCGCGAACCCCGCGAATGGGGATTGGGCGCCCAGGGATATTGGCATCGCGTGGGCAACCACATGGGCCGGGCTGCCATCCGAGGCTCAATTGAAGCCGGCTTGGCCGCCAGCCTGCACTATGACACCCGCTATCACCGCCAGCCCGGCCGCAGCGGTCTGGCCCGGGCCCGCCACGCCCTGCGACGCACTCTGTTTACGCAAAACGAGGCCGGCAAGACGGTGGTCGATCTGCCCGGGTTGGCGGGTGTGTATGGTGGCGACATCCTGGCCACCTATTGGAACCCTCGCCGCTATACCCCGCTCGGCCACGGTCTGCAAGGTGGGAATTTCGGCGTCGGGTTCCAGGCGGCCGGCAACCTGGCCAAGGAATTCGGCCCCGACCTCAAACACCTGATCCTCCGCAAGTAACCGCCAGCAGTGGCGCCGGCATCACCGCTGCCTGCCGCCAACGGCGCGCCACGCCCAGGTTGGCCGGGCTGCCAATCTATCTTCTCTGTCTTCGCGATTTCGGGCGTTTCCCGCTTTGGCCCGCCGCCTCGTTGGGCCGTCTCCCGGCACCTGCAAACCCCGGTCTCACCGGAATATCACGCAGGTCGGATCGGTTACCTCCATCGTCAGCCCAGTGGCGATCGCTTTTCCAGTGGATGGATCGCGCCGGAACACCACCACATTTCCAGAATCCTGGTTCGCCGCAAAAATGAAAGCCCCCGTGGGATCGAGCGTGAAATGGCGCGGCGTTTTCCCGCCCGTCGCTATATAGTCGATCTTCTTCAGCGTGCCCTTCTCCGGATCGATGGCAAACACCACGATGTTGTCTTCGGTGCCATCGCCCCGGTTGGAAGCGTACAGAAACCGGCTGTCCGGGCTGAGCGCGACTTCGGCCCCGTCTCTCCCGCCCAGGTAGTCGTCGGGAAGCGTGGAAACCGTCTGCAGCAGGGCGTCCAGGTGGCCGTGATCCGGGTCGTACGAGTAGACTCCCACGGTGGCCGCCATCTCGCTGATCAGGTACACCAGTTTGCCGTTCGGATGAAACACCAGGTGGCGCGGGCCGGAGCCGGCGGCCACCCTGGTAAACGCGGGATTGCCCGGAGTCAGACGGCCCGTCTTGGCGTCCAAGCGGTAGGTCAGCACCTCGTCCAGGCCCAGGTCGGGTACCAGCAGGAAGCGATTATCGGGCGATAGTACGATCTCGTGCGGGTGCGGGCCGCTCTGGTGGTCGTGATCCACGCTGGAGCCGTGATGCTGCAGGAAGGCCGAGTTCTCTCCCAGGCTGCCATCCGGTAAAACGGGGAATTCCGTCACGCTGCCGCCCGCGTAGTTGGCCGCGAACAGCCACCGGTTGGTCCGGTCCAGCGCCAGGTGGCACGGCCCGGGGCTGTGGGTGGCCACCTGGTTGAGCAAAGTCAGGCGGCCGCTGGATGGGTCGATGGCATACGCGCTGACGGACCCCGAGGGCTGCCCCTGAAACATGCTATCTTCATTCGCCGCATACAGATACCGGCGGTCCGGGTGGACCAGCAGGAAGGAAGGGTTGCTGGTGTCGGCCTCCAGCCCCAGCGACACCAGGCGGGGGGGCGAGGTCTGAAACTTCCAGGCATAAATGCCCTTGGCGCTGTGCTGCGTGTAGGTTCCCACATACACCAGGGACCCGCCGGTTTGCGCGCCGGCCGGCACCAATAGAGCCGCCAGAGCGGCAAGGCCCACAGGAATCGGCAATCTCATGCTTCCAGTGTATAATTCGGAACCGATCCGCCACTGTGCGCCGCCGGCACGCCGTCGACCGGCGGCCCCAGCGCCATGCCGTTCCTACGCTCCACCACCGCGCATTACTGCTTGATCACCGTTCCATCCGCCCGCCGGATCTCGCCCCATCCGCCATTCAGGTTGTTGCGGCCCGCTGTGAACGGCGCTTTGGCGGCGGCCTGTTCGTCGATTTCGATACCCCAGCCGGGCTTCTCGCTGACCCAGAGGTAGCCGTCCCGCCATTCCGGGCAGCCGTGGAAGATTTCCTTGGTGCGATCGTTGAAGGGCGAATATTCCTGGATGCCGAAGTTGTAGCTGACCAGGTCGAGCGTCACGTTGGCCATGTGGCCCACGGGCGAGACATCGCCGGGGCCATGCCAGGCAGTCTTCACTCCGAAGTTCTCGGCGAGGATGGCGATCTTACGCGCCGGCGTGAAGCCGCCCGTCTGCGATACGTGCACGCGGATGTAATCGATCAGGCGCTCCGCAATCAAGGGCTGCCACTCGTGAGGGCTGTTGAACAGTTCGCCCATGGCGATGGGAGTGGCGCAGTTCTGGCGGATCTGGCGGAAATAAGCGATGTCTTCGGGCGAAAGCGGGTCCTCCATGAAAAACATGTTGAACTGCTCGGCGGCCTTGCAGAACTGTACGGCCTGGTTGGGCGAGACCCGCTCATGGACGTCGTGCAGCAATTGCACCTCGCTGCCCAGCTCTTTGCGGCAGACCTCGAACAGTTTCAGCGCGCGCGGGATGTACACGGCCGGCTCAAAGACCGGCTTATCGGTCAGCGCTTTCACCGTGGACTGGCCGCGCCCGCTACCGTAACCGGCCATGCCCGGGATGCCCACCTGCACGCGCACATTGCGGAAACCCTGCGCCATGTAACGCCGGGCCGCCTCCACCACGTTGGGGTAATCGGCGCCATCGGCGTGCGCGTAGGTGTCGGCGGCCTCGCGGCATTTTCCGCCGGCCAGTTGGTACACGGGCATCCCGGTCTGGCGGCCCTTGATGTCCCACAGGGCTTGGTCGATACCGCTGAGCGCGTTGTTCAGCACCGGCCCGTTTTTCCAATAGGAGCTGTCGTAGCAGGATTGCCAGATGTCCTCGATGCGGTCCGTAGTCTTGCCCAGCAGAAACGGCTTCAGGTAGCGTTCCACGGCCGGTTTCACCAGGTCGGCGCGTTGCGTGAAGGTGGCGCAGCCATAACCGTAGAGGCCGTCCTGGTCGGTGACGATCTTGACCACGGTGAGCCGGACTCCCGCGGGCTGGCACTCGATCACCTGAATATCCTTGATTTTGGGAGCGGGCATTCCGTGGGCTGCCTTGGCAGCCGTTTCCTGAGCGCGTTGTTCGCGCGCGCCGGCCAATCCCAGCAGGCCGGCGGCGCCGATGGTTTGCAGCACTTGGCGACGTTTCATAAGCGGTGTTCCTGTGGTACCAGTGGTAAGCATACAGCAACCCCGCCAGCGTCACCAGGGCTGCCGCGTTGCGAGGTGGGGGGCCCGGGCACCCGATCCCATCCGCGCGCGCCGCCGCTGCGGCTGTGACCTTCCCTTCGGACCTCCTCCTGCTGCGTCGAGGCCAAAGCCTGTCGCAGGGAGGCTCAGTCCGCCGCGGCCGGGCCCTACGTGGGCTACGCGGCCCCCCGTTTGAGGCGGCGGTTAAAGTCCGTCCAGTTAAAGTCCTGTTAAGATGAGAGGCTGTGGAACCCCAGGAGATGAGCGAAACTCCGGCGGACACCGCCGTAGCGGAAGCCGATCCGGCATGGCGCCGCGTGTTGCTGGCGCGGCATCCCAAGCGCCCGCATTCGCTGGATTATGCGGAGCGCCTCCTCACCGATTTCCAGGAGATCCACGGCGATCGGCTCTATGGCGACGATCCGGCCATCGTCGCGGGCCTGGGCTGGTTCGAGGGGCGCCCGCTGATGCTAGTGGCCGAGGAGAAAGGCCACACCACCAAAGAGAAGATTCTGCGCAATTTCGGCATGCCCAAGCCGGAGGGATACCGCAAGGCGCTGCGGGCCATGCAGGTGGCCGCCAAGTTCGGGCGGCCCATCCTGACGTTTCTCGATACTCCCGGCGCCTACCCTGGAATCGACGCCGAGGAGCGCGGGCAGGCCGAGGCCGTCGCCCGCAACCTGCGCGAAATGGCCCGCCTGCCGGTCCCGGTGATTGTGGTGTGCATCGGCGAAGGCGGCAGCGGGGGCGCCTTGGCCCTGGGCGTCGGCAATCTGGTAATGATGCTCGAAAATGCCGTCTATAGCGTGATTTCCCCGGAAAGTTGCGCCAGCATTATCTACCGCGATGCCGGCAAAGGCCAGCAAGCCGCAGTATCCCTCAAATTGACCGCCGAGGACCTGCACGGGTTCGGGCTGATTGACGAAATCGTTCCGGAGCCGCCCGGCGGGGCGCAGGAGGATCCCGCGGCAGCCGCCGAACTGCTCCGCGCAGCGGTTCGCAAAGGCCTGGATTCGCTAGCTGGTATGACCGCCAGCCAGCTCATCGATCATCGTTACGCCAAATTCCGGGCCATGGGCAATTTCTTCGCCTGAAGGCTTGGTCGGGTCGCACCCTGGCCCGACCTCGCGGACTGCACCCGCCGGGCGGCCTCCGCTCTACGGGTCACTCCGTCCTACCGCGGCTGCCTGTGCCCTTCCCCGGGGCACCTCCGCCCTGCTGGGTCCCACCTACACCCTCCCCAGGCACCCCTTCCACTTCGCCCATGCCGGGAGCCTCCGCTCCCAACGGAGCCGCTTCCGCTAATGTTCACAAGCCTCGTTCGTCTGTGTATCGGACCACGCGGTGTAGAATAAGGAATGAACTCCCGGTGGGTGATTTGCGTCTAAGGCTTTGACAATAAAAAGGGAGACTGGCTGTTGTGAAGAGTAAGCGGAAAATTATCCTGATTCTCGTTGGCCTGGTAGTCGCGGCTGCCGGCGTGTACGCCAGTACTGTCTATAGCAAGCGGGGAGTGGTCACGGTCCAGACCGGCAAGGTGGTACGTGAGGATCTGACCAGCGTGGTGACCGCTTCGGGTGAGATTAAACCCAAGAATTACATCAACATCGGCGCCAACGCCATGGGGGACTTGACCGAGATCCTGGTCAAGGAAGGCGACCACGTGCGGAAAGGCCAATTGCTGGCCCGCATTGAGGAGACCCAGCCCGAAGCGGATGTGAAGGCGCAGGAAGCCACGGTGCAATCGGCCGAGGCCGATTCCAGCGCCGCCGAAGCCGGAGTGCAGGCTGCCGACGATAATATCCGCACCATGGAAGCCACCCTGGACCACGACAAAGCCGACCTGGACCGCATGAAGTCCGATATGGACCGCGCGGACGCGCTTTACAAAGAGCAGCTCCTGGCCAAGCAGGATTACGAACTCAAGAAGTTCACCTATGAGGCCCAGGTGGCAGCCCTCCAGGAATCCCAGGCCCGCATCACCCAGGCTCGGGCGCAGCGCGCGCAGCAAGCCGCGTCCCTGGCGGGAGCGCAAAAGCGGATCGCCCAGGCTCAGGCCAACCTGGTCCGCATGAACGATATTCTGCACAAGTACAACTCCTATGCCCCGTTGGATGGGATGGTCACCAACCTGCCTGTGCGGCAGGGCGAATCGGTGGTGCCGGGTTTGCAGAACCAGACCGGCACAATCATCATGACCATCGCCGACATGTCGCTGATCACCGCCGAAGTAAAAGTGGATGAGACCGACATTGTGAACGTCAACGTAGGGCAGTCGGCCGAAGTGACCATCGACGCGATCCCCAACAAAACATTCACCGGCAAGGTCACCGAGATCGGCGACACGGCGATTCTGCGATCCACCGGCCTGGCTGCGTCGCAAAGCGCCATCTCCAGCCAGGAGGCTAAGGATTTCAAGGTGGTGATCGCGCTGGACAACCCGCCGGACGAGATCCGCCCGGGGCTCTCGTGCACCGCCAAGATCACCACGGCCACCCGGCAGAACGTCCTGACGATTCCCATCCAGGCGCTCACCGTACGACAGCGGGGCGATCTGGAAGTGAAGCCGCCGGGCACTCCGTCGGGCGCCCAAGCCGCTACCAAGCTCGACCCGGCCGCCGAGAAAGCCAAGAAGGAAGAGTTGCAGGGCGTGTTTGTCATCAATGGCGGTAAGGCCGTATTCCGCAAGGTGGATACGGGGATCACCGGCGCCACCGACATCGAGGTGCTCAGCGGGTTGCAGGAAGGCGACCAGATCATTACCGGCACCTACCAGGTGATTCGCACCATTCGCAACCAGACTGCGGTGAAGGTGGACAATACACCTCCCGTAGTGAACACCACATCTTAAGAAACGAGAACCACACCGATGGCAGCCGTGGCACAGAGCGAACTGACCCAACGCGGAGAGCAGCTCAAGCGGGATGGTATCGTCATCCGCACCTATAACTTATGGAAAACATACGTGATGGGCGATACCGAGATCCACGCGGTCTCGGGGGTGGATATCGAGATCAAGCGCGGGGAGTATGTGGCCATCATGGGGCCTTCGGGGTCCGGTAAGTCCACGCTGATGAACCTGATTGGCTGTCTGGACACCCCCACCAGCGGGCAGTATTACATCAACGGCAATCTGGTCAGCGAGATGACCGACGACGAGCTGGCGCGCATTCGCAACAAGGAAATTGGATTCGTTTTCCAAACCTTCAACCTGCTGCCGCGGGCCACCTCGCTGCACAACGTGGAGCTGCCGCTGATCTACGCCGGGATCTCCTCCGATAAACGCCTGGAAATGGCCAAACTGGCCATGAAAGCGGTGGACCTGGGGCAGCGCATGTACCACAAGCCCAACGAGCTTTCGGGCGGCCAGCGGCAGCGCGTGGCGGTGGCGCGGGCGCTGGTAAATAACCCTTCGATTCTGCTGGCCGACGAACCTACCGGCAACCTGGATACAGCCACGGGCAATGAAATCATGGCCCTGTTCGAAAAGCTTTACCAGCAGGGCAATACCATTGTGCTGGTGACCCACGAACACGATATCGCGCTGCACGCGCACCGCATCATCCACGTCCGCGACGGCAAGGTGGAGAAGGACGAGCGGGTGAAATAGCCGGGTCAGCGGGTTTCTCCGCGCTTGGTCTTTTGACCTACGTTGCACTGAGTAGTTTTCATGCCCTGTGGAAATCTGTAGCAATTCCTCCCGAAATCGGGAGAGCGGCAATTTTATCCTATTAGAATCAATTGGTTAGCCTTGGTAGTTGAGTTGCAACCTGTCGGCACGGGATCTTTGAAACAGAGGATTTTCCGCTTTGGTAGGTTGCCTCTCCTGGGCAATTCTCACAACCCGCGATGGTTCCATCTGCCGTCGCGGGTTTTTTTCGCTAAACTAGACCTTTCCCTACATGACCGGAATCTACGCTCGTTGGATGGACGGCTGGGAGCGGAAGCTCGCCACTCGGGATAAGAACCGGGTGGTGCGGCCGTTCGACTGGGGTGCCGAGTGGCTGAACCGCATCGGCCATCCCTTCTGCCCCGCCGAGGTGAATGGGGACGCGGCGGCCTGCGTTGGGCGATTCATCGACGAGGCGATAGCCGATTCCGACCGCTTCTATTCCTACGCGCCAGTTACCGATTACCGGCTGCAGGATAACGGCGCGGACGGCGCGCAGGGACCGGCACGGCTGACGTTCACCAGTCCGGTGCACTCGCCTTATCCGGAGAACAATACCGTCGAAGCGCTGTGGTTTCGCGCCGCCCGGGACCGCGGCCGGGCGATGGTGGTGCTGCCCCAATGGAATTCCGGGCCGGATGCCCACGTGGGCTTGGCCAAACTCCTGAACCGCTTCGGCATCAGTGCTTTACGGATGACCATGGCATACCACGCGGAGCGCAAGCCGGCGGAGGTGGCGCGCGCCGATTATCACGTTTCGAGCAATGTCGGCCGGACCATTCACGCCTGCCGCCAATCGATTCTGGACGCTCGCGCGTGCCTGGACTGGCTGGAGCAGCAAGGCTACCGGCGCCTCGGCATTCTGGGCACCAGTCTGGGGTCGTGCGTGGCCTGCATCGCCGCAGCGCACGATACCCGCGTGCGGGTGGGGGTGTTCAACCACGTGTCGATGTACTTTTCGGACGTAGTCTGGACCGGGCTTTCCACCCAGAATGTGCGCCAGGGCTTCGACGGATGCGTCACCCAGGAGGAATTGCGGCATTACTGGTCGGTCATCAGTCCGGCGAGTTACCTGAAACGATTTCAGGGTCGGGAGATACGCAATCTGCTGGTATGGGCGCGGCACGACAGCTCCTTTCTGCCGGTGTATTCCCAGCAGGTGCTGGCGGCTTTTCGCGAACTTCGTCTGCCGCATCAGGTGTTTACCTTGCCTTGTGGACACTACACCACCGGGCAGTTCCCGTTCAATCTGATGGACGGGCTGGCGATGTGCCGGTTCGCGGCGCAGTGCATGTAACCAGACCACTACAGGTAGTGGAATGTGCATGGAACCACCCCATTTGGCAGCGTGGCCTATGGTTTTTCATATTGACAACTCAAGGGGGGTCGTGAGAGCATAAGGCTATCACTGGAAAAGGAGGTGGTCCAGAATAATGGAAAGTAAGCAACGACCGCGAGAGGTGGCCGACTGTTGAAGTTGCGCCTCTAACGTAGCCGACGCCCGTCCCAGTGGCGGGGTCAAGTTCCTGTGGACCGGCTGCCTCACGCGTCAGCTAAAGCCTCAGGCTTCATTCAAGGCTACCACCCCCGTGGCCCCGCAAGAGCCACGGGGGTTCGTGTTTCGGCGCACTCGCCGCAGCGGCTCGCGCTAACCGTGCGGCCAATGCGAAGCCGGGAAGGGTCTCCTGGCATCTATTTGGTATACTGTTAGCTTCGAAAGGAATCTCCCCCAGAAATGAAGGAAGGTATTCACCCCGTCTACAAAGAGGTCAACGTGATCTGCGCGTGTGGCCACACCTTCGCGACGCGTTCCACGCACAAGGGCGACATCCGAGTGGAAATCTGCTCCTCTTGCCATCCGTTCTTCACCGGCCGCCAGAAACTGATCGACACCGCCGGCCGCGTGGACCGCTTCGAGAGGAAGTACAGGGCCACCCGTGGGGCCAAAAAGGCGCAGCCGGTCGCGTAGGCATCCCAATCAATTTAAAGGGCCGAGCCGGAGAGAGCACGGGGAGTTGCGGTGCGCTCTTCCGGTCCGGTCTTACTGTCTCGTATTCTGCCCATTGACCGCGCGGTCCGGGCTGCGTCTGGAACTTGCCTTCAGAGCCTTCTCCACCGAGCAGCGTCGGCCACGAACGACCCGTCGCACTGTGTTGGCGGCCCGGACTGTTGACGGCAGATTTCACGGGCCGCTTCAGCACTACCCTTAAACCGATGGCCCGACGGCTCAAGAGCCGTATTTTGCGTTCGGGCACGGCCATAGTGCCTGCAACGCGCGAGGCTAC